>Ga0163144_10000022_pt1 | contig 358100 bp, 322 predicted proteins | sample OliLak19BULKMAT1_FD_123175 | JGI IMG/M metagenome (GOLD analysis project Ga0163144, IMG submission 123175) | Freshwater microbial mat bacterial communities from Lake Vanda, McMurdo Dry Valleys, Antarctica - Oligotrophic Lake LV.19.BULKMAT1 | ecosystem: Environmental > Aquatic > Freshwater >...
CTCGCCCTCGCCCTCGACAGGCTCGTCGATTCGTTCGAGGAACTCGACGATCCGATCGACGGCCTCGTCTTCGCCCCGGAAGATCACGCTATTCGTCCGCTCGTCGCTCCAGATCTCGAGATCCCGGTCGACCAAGGCCCCCGAATCGAATTGGGCCTGGATCATCGGCTCGACATCGACGACGCTTCGATAGCGGAGCACGCGTTGGCGCAGCTTCCGCTCCTCGACGCGATCGAGCTCGTCGGCGATCGCGGTCAGCCGTGCGATCGCGCGCTCGGGGCCGCTCGCGATGAGACTGTTCGAATCTTCGAGGGCGACGAGCGTGACACTCGATCCGCCGAGGGGTTGGAGCACGTTCATCACCGACTGGAGGTTCGCTTCGTCGAGGGGAATCAAGGCCGTGACGAAGAGATCGGACTCGCGCCGCGCCGTGCCGACGAAGGGAGACTCGCCGACCGCCTCCGCCACCCGCGCGATCCGCCACTGACCGACCGTCGAAGGCAGGAGCGAGAATCCGAGCATCTGGAGCGCTTCGCCCAGGATCTCCCAGGCCTCGTCCGGTGTGACCGGCCGCTTCGCGACCAGCGAAACGACGCCGCGAACCTGCTCGTCGAAGAGGATCGTGCGCCCCGTCTCCTTGCTGACGAGCTCGATCAGCTGCCGGATCTCCATCCGCTTCTGATTCAGCAGGATGCGGGCGTCGGCGGGCGCCTCCGCGCGCGCGGGGCGCGCATCGAGAAAGGCCAACGCTCCCGCGAATGAGAGCGCGAAGGCGAGAGTCGAGGGCAGGATCAGGGCGAGGATCCGCGACTGGAAGGGTCTGGATCGCGCGGGACGGGACGACACGCGGGGAGGCTATCCGAGTGCCAGGGGGGCCGCTATTCGACGACCCTTCGCGATGCCGAGACCCGAGCGGAACTCATCGCCAGGGGCTCGGAAACTCGAAGACCTGGATCCGCACGGCAAAGCGAAGCTCGTGGACGTCAAGCTCGTATTTGACAGAGTCGTTCCCAGTGGGCGTGAACTGACCCCGCGCATCGATCTCGGGTTCACCCAGACCGAGGTACCTGTAGCCGATGGCGAGCTTCATGGAGTCGGTAATCTGGTAGTTGATGCCCGTGCCGACGTTCCAGGCGAAATCGACGACGTCGTCCTGGGCGGAGATGACGTTGGAGGTGCCGTCGATCTCCATCTGCGCGGTCAATCCGACGCCCGTTCCGACGTAGAGGCTCATCGGCTCCATCCAACGGCGCACAGTGGGCTGACGACCCAGGCCGAAGAGGTATTGGACCGGGCGGTAGAGGGAGAGCAGCGGAATGTCGACCCAGGAGTTGAAGAGCACGGTCGTCGCGTTGACCTCGGTGAAGAAGACATCGGGACCTGCGACGGTTCTGAACTCCCACTCACGCAACCCCGCGGCCTCTACCTCGAGGCGTACGGGCCAATCCGGCAGGCGCACTTTCAGCAAGAGCTCTCGCGGAACCAATTCGTCCATCGGAACCTCGAGGCCGAACGCGGCATCGAGTAGCGGGGACGAGTCGTGATCGGAACCCAGGATATTCGTCTCGACTCCGTCGGAGACCTGCCCGTCCGTCTCGGTCTCGGCCCCGGATATGCCGAGGCCGCCCTGCACGTAGAGGCGCCACTCCGCCGCCCCCTCGGACGCGCCGAGAAATAGACTGCCGACGAGGGCGACGATGCCCGAACCTATCCGAATACGACCCCTCACGGACGTTCCCCTCCGAGCCCGACGGCTCCTTCACGCGAAGCTCGCAGGCATATCGGCCGCACGAGGGGAATTGCTTGATGATGGATCTCACATTCGGGAACGAGCCGCGGCTCATCCGTCACGATGCCCGAGCCGCTGGCTCCGATTCGCGCAGGGTCCGACGCGCGAGCACGGTTCGCAGGACGACCGTCAGCGCGAGCACGATGACCCAGGCCGTCGTCGTCAGGGCGAGCTGTTCCGGAAAAACCAGGAAGATGCTGTAGGCGATTCCCGTCTCTCCACCCTCTGCAAGGCCCGCACCGAGCCGGAGCCCGCGGTCGTCGCGGGGCCGGTGGGCCAGACGCTCCTCCTGGGCGCCGAGGGCGAGGGCGCTCGTGATGCAGAGGACATAGAGAAAGAGCATCGCCGTCCACTGGGCGACGAGCGAGGGCACCGCCCAGGCGAAGCCCAGCACCATCGCGCCGTAGGCCGCCATGTCGAGCACGATGTCGAGATAAGCGCCGAAAGCCGTCGCCTGCCCCGTCCGGCGCGCATGGATCCCGTCCGTCCCATCCGCCACCCGTGACACCCACCAGAGCCCCAGGGCCACCCACCCCAGCCCCGCCGCCACCGCGAAGCTCGCGAGGATCGCGAGGACGAACCCGAGGACGGTCACATGGTTGGGCGTCAGCCCGAGCCGCGCGTAGAGGGCGAGCACGCCCTCGAGCAGCGGCCCGGCATAGCGCGGAATCCACGCGCGAAATGCGTTGTCGATCATCGCGCCAGTCTACCCGTCGGCCGATCAGGCGGAAGGATGAGGCGGAAGGCGGCGATCGATCCGACGCCTTACTCTCGCGCGCGGAGTCACCCATGAGCCGGACGATCGTCGTCCTCCCGACATACGACGAAGCGGAGAACCTGCCGTTGATCGTGCCGAAGATCCTCGAGCAGGACGCGGAGCTCGAGGTCCTCGTCGTCGACGACGACTCTCCCGATGGCACGGGCCGCCTGGCCGACGCCCTCGCCGCCCGGGATCGCCGGGTCCACGTCCTCCACCGCCCGGTAAAGCAGGGACTCGGCGCCGCCTATCGCGCGGGCCTCGCCCGCGCCCTCGAGCTCGGGGCCGAGCGCGTGATCCAGATGGACGCCGACTTCTCCCATCCGCCGGACCAGATCCCGACGCTTCTGCGGGAGATCGAGACCCACGACGTCGTGCTCGGGTCCCGCTATCTCCACGGCATCACCGTCGTCAACTGGCCGATCGAGCGCATCCTGCTCTCCTGGTTCGGAAACCTCTACGCGCGAAAGGCGACGGGTCTGACACTCAGCGACATGACCGGCGGATTCCGCTGTGTCCGCCGCGAGCTGCTCGAACGGATCGGCTTCGAGCGGATCCGCGCCGACGGCTATGCGTTCCAGATCGAGCTCAACTACCGCTTCGTGAAGGCCGGCGCCCGCATCCAGGAGATCCCTTTTTTCTTCCTCGATCGAACCCGCGGCGAGTCGAAGCTCGATTGGCGGATCGGCTTCGAGGCGCTCTGGATCGTCTGGTGGCTGCGGATCGCCAGCGCGCTCGGTCGGATCTAGCTCATGAAGAGCCGGACTTCGTGAGCGCGCCGATCCGGATCCTGGTGCTCAACGAACGGGACATGGACCACCCGAAGGCGGGCGGCGCCGAGATCCACGTCGAGCGACTCTTTGGGCGCCTCGCGGCCCGCGGCCATCGCGTCGTCCATCATTCGGTGGCCTTCGAAAGCGCGCCGCGCCGCGCCGTTCGCGCCGGCATCGAGATCGAGCGCTTCGGTCCCCTGGCCGCCTACTATGCCGGAATGCCCGTGCGCGTCGCACGGGCCGCGCGACGGGGCGAATTCGATCTGGTCGTCGAATGTCTCAACAAGATCCCCTTCTACAGTCCGCTCTACGCGGGCGTCCCCGTCCTCGCCGTCTGTCACCATCTCTTCGGTGAGGTCGCCTTCGACCAGGTCCCCTGGCCGATCGCCGCCGCGGTCTTCGTCGCGGAGCGTGGTATTCCGCGCGCCTACCACGAAACGGATTTCCTGGCGATCTCGAAAAGTACCCGCGACGACCTCGTCGCCCGCGGCATCGATCCCGCGCGGATCCGCACGAGCCTGCCCGGCCTCGATCCCCCGACCCTCGCCGTCGATCCCGACGCCCCGCGCCCGCCGCGCATCGCCTACGTCGGCCGCCTCGAGCCCTACAAACGCATCGAACTCCTGCTCGAGGCCGCAGTACTCCTGCTGCCGCGCTTTCCGGAGCTCGAGATCGTCGTGATCGGCCGCGGATCGGAGCGCCAGCGCCTCGTCGCGCGGGCGCAGGCTCTCGGCCTCGCCCCTCGCACACGCTTCACGGGCTTCGTCGCCGACGCCGAGCGCGACGCGCTGCTCGCCTCGTCGCGGGCCTGCGTCTTTGCTTCGCACAAAGAGGGCTTCGGGCTGACCGTGATCGAAGCGAATTCCCTCGCGACCCCCGTCGTCGCCCGCGATGCCCCGGGACTGCGGGATTCGGTCCGCGACGGCGAGACGGGCCGCCTCGTCGCGGGCGACGATCCCGCGGACTGGGCGCGCGCCCTGGCGCCGCTCCTCGCGCAGGGGGATGAAGCTCTCGCGATGCGCCGACGCGCCCTCGCGGAGTCGAAGCGGTTCGACTGGGATCGCTCCGCCGACGAGCTGCTCGAGGCAATCGATGCGTGTCTTGCGAGGGAGCGGCGGTGAAGAAGATCCTGCGTCGGGGGCTGCCGGTCGCCGTCAGCGTCGCGTTGCTCGCCTATCTCGCCTGGACGATCGACCTGCGCGCTGCCCTCGACCATCTCTCGCTCGAGACGGCCCTTCGCTTCGCCGGACCGCTGCTGCTTTGGAATTTTGCGACCCTCGCGATCGAGGCCCATTGTCTGCACCGCGTGACGGTGGCCCTCGGTCATGGGATCGACCGGACGACCGCAGCCCGCATGAAGGCCGCCTGCTATCTACTGAACCTCCTTCATTATGCGGCGGGCGCGGCGGCGCTCGCGATGCTCTTGCGACGCCGCACGGGCACGAGCCTCGGCGAAGCCGCGAGCGCCGTCTTCGTGATCGTGGTGCTCGACATGGGGTGCGTCATCGGGCTCGGCGTGCTCTCGGCGGCAGCGCTCCCCGAAGTCGGCGGTCTGCTTCAAGGCGGACTTCTCGGGCTGCTGCTCCTCGGCGTCGTCGGGGGCTTCGTCTTCCTTCGCACGCAGCGAGCGCTCGGCCCCCTCGAATCCATCCGCGGGCTCGAGGTCTTGCGGGCCGCGAGAGCGATTCCGGCGGGCGGGCTCGCCGAGCTCGTCGGCCTGCGGATCCTCTTCGTCGCGAGCTATGTCGGTCTCTCTGCCGCGCTCTTCCGGGCTTTCGACGTCGAGATCGGCCTCGTCCCCCTCGCCATGAAGGTCGCGATCCTGCTCGTGATCTCGGCGCTCCCGATCGCGGCCGCGGGCCTCGGTACGGCCCAGCTCGCCTTCGTGACGCTCTTTGCGGGCAGTACGTCCGACGCCGAGCTGCTCTCGATGAGCATCTTGCTCTCCCTCGGCCTCACCGTCGCGCGGGCGCTGCTCGGCCTCGTCTTCTCGCGCGAGCTCGTGCGCGAGGTCCTGGCGCTTCAGTCGTCGATGCGCGCCGCGAGCACGCGCTCGAGTCGGGACGATTCCCGCCGCAGGTGAAGCGAACGTCCACCCGTCACGTAGACGAGGCCCGGCTTCGCCCCCTTCGGCTTCTTCACGTTCTTGATGGGCACGACGTGGATCTCGGCCGAGCCCGCGTTCTTCTGCTTCGAGAAGTGGACCGCGAGCTCGCAAGCGTCGAGCACCGCTTCGCTCGGCGGATCGTCTCGCCCCTCGGTCCGCAGGATGACATGACTCCCCGGCGCGCCGGCGAGATGGAAGAAGAGATCCTTGCCCCGGGCAAGTCGCATGGTCAGGAAATCGTTCGCGTCGTCGCTGCGGCCGACCCAGATCTCGAGCCCGGACTCCGTCCGGTAGCGACGGGGATGAAGCTTGCGCGGTTGGTCACGATAGGCGGCGGGAAGCCCGGGCTTCGGGCTCGCCTTCGCCTCCGAGGCGCCGCCCTGGGCCTGGCTCGACGCGCCGCCGGAATCCTGACCCGTTCGCGACATCATTCGACGCACCGGCTCGCGCGCCAGGATTTCGCGGAGCGGGCTCGCCCCCCCCGCGTCGCCAGCCCCGGCCGCGCCGCCGCTCTCTTCCCGTGCTTCCTCGACCTCGACCTCGAGTCGCTCGAGAGCGGCCAGCGCCGCCCGCGCCGCGTCGATCTGTCCGCCGGCCTTGCTGAGGCGTCGGATCAGCTTCTGATAGCGCTTGAAGATCGCCTCGAGGTTGTTGCGAGCCGAGAGCTTCGGGTCGAGGGGGATCACGACAGGCTCGCCCGTCGCAAAGTCCGAGACGCTAACCGAGGTCGCCCCGGGGCTGACGCGGGCGAGATTCGCCTTCAAGAGCTCGCCGTGGCGCTCGAGCGTCCCGACCTCTTCGGCCTCGCGAAGCTCGGATTCGATCCGCTCGATGCGCCGCTCGGCGGACTTGCGCTCCTTGCGAAGCAGGGCGAGCAGCGTCTTGCGCTCGTCCCCCTCCGATTGGGTGACCTGCTCGCCCGAGTACTGATCGGCGATCCGTTGCAGTAGATCCCTGCCGTCGACGTCGGCGAAGCGATCCGTCCCCGCGCGCGGCGGTCCGCTCGTCGGGTCGACGTACGGGCCCTGCAGCGCAAGCTCGCTGCGCGTCTCCCGCAGCGGCCGCAGCGCCTGCAGGATCCGGCCCGAGGCATCGAGCAGATAGAGATTGCTCCGCCGACCGAAGAGCGAGAGCAGGAGCTCGAATGCCCCTTCCTCCGCCGAGAAATGCAGCGAGAGCTGTCGATCCCCGCCGCGCAGCGCCGCGGACTCGAGCTTTGCGCGGGAGAGATGGGCGCGCAGATAGGCGCTGAAAGCGGGCAAGGCATCGGGGGCGGCCGGCATGCGCGCGAGCTCGCCGAGATGGGCGACGTCGGGCCGGGCGTCGAGGTCGAGGATCGCCTTGCGCTGCTCCTCGCCGTCGCGGCGGTAGATCGAAAAACACAGACGGCCGGCGCAAGGCTCGACCCAGCGCTCGACGCGTCCGCCGACCCATCTCCGGGTCAGGGCCGTCGCCACACGCTCGAGCTCGACGAGACTCAGCATGCCCGCTCTCCGTGGCGATCTCCGTGACGATCCCGGCAGCGACGCATCCCGACGCGCATCAGCGCTGACAATCCGCGCAGTAATGGGTCGAGCGCTGGGCCACGATGCGGCGCTTGATCGGCGTCCCACACACGAGACACGGCTCGCCGGTTCGGCCGTAGACCTTGCGCTCGTCCTGATAGCCGCCGTCGGCCCCGTCGGGCGAGACGTAATCGCTGATGCTCGAGCCCCCGGTCTCGATCGAGCGCAGCAGCACGCGATGGAGTCCATCGCAGATCGCATCGCATTCGCGGCGTGTAACGCGACCGGCTGCCCGCGCGGGACGTACCCCCGCGACGAACAGGGCCTCGTCCGCGTAGATGTTGCCGACCCCTGCAGCGATCGATTGATCGAGGAGCATTCCCTTGATCGTCGCCCGGCGACCGCGGCAGGCACGGAACAGGCCCTCGCCCGTCAGCTCGAGGGCGTCGGTTCCGAGCCGATCGAGGCGCGCGTTCTGCTCGCCCGGCGCCAGCCACTGGACCTTCCCGAACTTGCGCACGTCGCGAAAGAAGACCTGCGGGCCTCCTCCGTCGAGGTGGAGCTGGAGATGGGTATGCAGATCGGGCTCGAAGACGCGCTGCTCGTCGGGGGCGAGCGAGGCGCGAACGGTCGCCGAGAGAAGGCGCACGCTCGTCGCCGAGCTCGAGAAGAGCTGGCCCGTCATGCCGAGATGGAGGAGCAGACGCGAGCCCCCTTCGAGACCGGCCACGAGGTATTTGCCTACGCGCTCGAGGGACTCGACGCGCCGGCCCTCGAGGGCGCGCTTCAGGTCGGCGGGAGGAGTCAGGAAGAAGTAGCTCGCGCGGGTCGTTTCGACCTTCTCGATCCGGCGGCCGACGAGCAGGGGCGTTATCCGGCGGCGCGTCGTCTCGACTTCGGGCAGCTCGGGCATGACGGGTCGACCTCGCGGCGCAGCCTCGGCGGAGCGCCCGATTTGGTAGCGTGTGCGCCATGGGGTCGCATCGCATCGCCGGAGTCGCCTCGTCTGCGCGATCACCGCGGCAGGCGAGTGTACCCGTCGCGAGCCCCGGCGCCGGGGCTCGCCACGGCGAGAGGCCGGGCCGGAGTGGCTCGCGCGCGGGAGTCCCGCAATGAAGGTGATCGTGCTCGGTTCGGGGATCGCTGCCGGCTTTCCCGCCTGGAACGACGGATCCATCCCGGCACTGCGCGCGCGGGCCGGCGACGCCACGCTGCCGCGACGCCGGGGGGCGGCGATCGCCGTGACCGCCGATGGAGAGCGTTATTCCTTGATCGAGGCCCCGCTCCACCTCGCCGACAGCCTGACCCGCGACCCGCGCTTCGCCCCCGCCGAGGGATCCCGCAACGTTCCGCTCGACACCCTCGTGCTGACTTGCGCCGAGCTCGACGCCTGTGCGGGAGCCCTCGCCTTCGCACGCGGCCTCTCGTTCCGCATCGCATCGCCCCACGATCTGCGCGATGCCCTCGTCGACCACGACGCCGGCTTCCGTTCGCTCTGCCCGAGCTGGAGCGGACACGCCTTCGACCGCCCCTTCCTGCTCGACCGCGAGGGGCTGCTCGAGGCGCGCCTCTTCCCGCTTCCCGGCAAGGTCCCCGACGCTTTACGCGAGCTCGCGCCGAAATCCGGCCGCGCCCGCGCCGGCGTCCGCATCACCGATCTGCGAACCGGCGCCCGCCTCGTCTTCGCCCCTCGCATCGCGCGCTACGACAGCGCGACCCTCGCCGAGCTCCGCGCCGCCGACCTGCGCATCGTCGACGGGACGCATCTCACCGAGGACGAAGGCCAGCTCCTCCATCCGGGAGCCGAAGGCGCGAGCGAGCTCGGCCACCTGCCGATCGATGGGCGCGAGGGCTCCCTCGTCTGGCTCTCGGGCATGGTCGGCCGATCGACCTACATCCATCTCGCCGCCAGCAATCCCGCCAATGAGACCTCGAGCAAGGACTGGACGCGCATCCACGAAGCCGGCGTGCAGATCGCCTACGACGGCCTGGAGCTCGAGCTGTGAGCCACATCCGCCCGCAAGAAGAGAGCGCGGCCAGCGGTCCGGGCGTGGACCGGCTCCAGCTCTCCCGCCACGCTGCGCTGAAATCCCGCCACCACGGAGACGTGCTCGTCCTGCCCGAGCGCGCGATCCGACTCGGCGGGAGCGGCGGCGAAATCCTTCGTCTCTTCGATCGTCCACGCACGGCGAACGAGGCCGCAGCCGAGCTGTCTGCGCGCTATCCCGCGAATGGGGAGATCGCGGCCGAAGTCGCCGCCTACGTCGCCCGGATGCGCGCGCTGGGCGCCCTCGTCGCAACGAGCCCCGGCGACGGCGTCGGCACCGCAGCGGGAACGATCGACGCCGCGTCGACGAAGGCGTCCCCGGCATCTCCAGCATCTCGCAGCTTCGTCGAGACGGGGTCGGAGAGCGAGACGGCGATGGCGCCCGCCCCGCTCAACCTGATCGCAGAGCTGACCTATCGATGTCCGCTGCAGTGTCCCTACTGCTCGAATCCGATCGATTTCCGCTCCCGACGCGACGCGCTCGATGCCGATGCCTGGGGTCGGGTCTTCGAGCAGGCGGCGGAGCTCGGCGTCGTCCATCTCGGGCTGACCGGCGGCGAGCCCAGCACCCGCGCCGACCTCGAGCCAATCCTCGCTCACGCCGTCGCCGCCGATCTCTATCCCCATCTCGTGACCGCAGGGCGGCCCCTCACGTCGGCGCGACTCGACGATCTGGCAGCGCGCGGTCTGCGCAGCGTCCAGGTCTCGCTCCAGGCCGTCGATGCCGCGATGACCAACCGCATCGCGGGTACCGTCTGCTTCGACGAGAAGCTCGAGATCGCGCGCCACACGGTCGAGCTGGGTCTCTCGCTCACGCTCAACTGCGTTCTGCATCGCCACAACCTCGATCAGGTTCCCCGCATGATCGAGCTCGCGATCGAGCTCGGCGCCGACCGACTCGAGCTCGCCAACACCCAGTTTCACAGCTGGGCGCTCGAGAACCGCGCAGCGCTGATGCCGTCGCGCGAGCAGCTCGAGACCGCGAATGCTGCCGTTCGATCCGCTCGTGCCCATGCGGCGGAGCGGGGCCTCACGGTCCTGTTCGTGCTTCCCGACTACTATGCCGGACGGCCCAAGCCGTGCATGGGAGGCTGGGGACGGCTCGCGGTGGTGGTCGACCCGACGGGCCTGGTGCTCCCCTGCCACGATTCCGCGGATCTACCGGGCCTCGAATTCTGGCGCGTCCCGGAGCGCTCGCTCCGCGAGAGCTGGCAGGGAGCACCCGGCATGCAGGCCTTCCGCGGAACGGACTGGATGCCCGAGCCCTGCCAGAGCTGTCCCGAGCGCGAGCGCGACTTCGCAGGCTGTCGCTGTCAGGCCTTCCGCTTGCTAGGCGACGCAGCCAAGACCGACCCCGCGTGCTCGCTCTCTCCCGATCACGGAATGATCGTCGCGGCCCGCGACGAGCGCCGGGACGACTTCGTCTTCCGCCGTTAGGCCCCTCCCCTCACCCGCCCTTCAACGACGAGGGGGACGAAGGGGATGACGGGGGCGAGGGCCGGATGACGAGCTCGATCACGGATTCGCTCCACAGCCCGCCCCCTGCGACCGCGCGGACCCGCCAGACTGTCCGCGTCGGCGCGGTGACCGGCATGACGCCCTTGACCAGCACGACTCCCCCGGGCGATCCGGGATCCCAGATGCGCGCGCCCGCTTCCTCGGGCGTGACGCCCGAAAGTCCTTCGATCTCATGGCGCAGCTCGGTCGACGAGCCGGGATCGCTCGCCAAGGCGATCACGAATCTCGCGCCGGCTCCTCCATGTTGGACGGACGGAGCTCGAAGGTCGGGGAGCTCGAGACCCCGGATGACGAACGGGCCGTCGCGGCCGTCCGACCACGCGACGCGGGCTCCATCGATCGTGACCTCTTTCTGGGCCGCGAGGATTCCGCCGATGCGCTGTGCAGGACATTCATTCGTCGTCGGCTGGTACTCGCAGAAGGAGATCGCCGGCTCCTCTTCGGCGCTACCCATCGACCAGACGATGCGGCGTCCGGACACCTCGATGCCGAAGGCGCGCTCGACGGGCTGCTTGTCGGAAACGACGATCGGATCGCAGCTCGACGTCCCCGGATCGATGGCGCACGCGACGTATTCGACTGTCGCGACGAAGCGACGCGCACAGCTCGGCCGCGGATCGTTGATGGCGCAGCCGGGCGGCCGGACCCGTTCGAGGTCCACGCGGCTGAAGGCCATCAAGTCGCCGTCGTGGCGGGGCTCGACCGGCGAATCCCCGCTCGGAAACACGATCTCCTCGGGTGTACAGAACTTCTTCGAGGACTCGAGTCGACAGCGAACGAAGCGGTCCGAACGACTGGCGAGCAGAGTCCTACCGTCGAAGGACTGGACGCTCCAATCGAGGCCGCTCGCCGGATCGATCAGCGGGCGCGGAACGCACCCGCCCTTCTTCGGATCGAGTCGACAGCCCTCGACGAAGCGATTCGCTCCGTCCGTCCGTCCCCAGACGAGCCAGCCCCGGGCGAGGAACAGCGGGCCGAAGGATCCGGGCGCCTTGCTCGCGAGCGTGGGCTCGCAGCGCCCGTTCCAACCGATCCGACAGCGATAGATCAGCGGCCGCGTCGGCTCCTCGAGCTCGATCCACGCGAGCTCTTCGCCCTCGCGAACGGCATCCCGTTGATCTCCGGGGCGCTCGAGGATGCGCTCGGCGTCGGGCCGTGAGCGATGCGGGTCGAGCTTTGAGTCCCGGTCGGGAAAGCGACCGAGGACGAGATCGTGATCGGTGGGCGCCTCGTCGGAATCGGGGACCCGCCATACGAGCGAGCGACCGGAGAGGTAGGCATTTCCGGCCTCGGCTTCCCCACGCGAGATCTGCAGCGGCGGATTGCGCTCGATCCCGACGAGGGTGAACTCATCGAGCAGTCGACCATCCTGGAGGCGCGCACGCACGCGAAGGGCTCGAGGCCCGTCGCCGACGTCGGCGACATCCCATCGCGCGACGAAGCTGCCCGTCTCGCCTTCCGGATTCGTATCGCCTCCCCGATCCCAATCGAGGGTCGAGCGACCGAACGATTCGAGCGGTTGGAATTCATGGCCCGAGAGACCGCGCGCGATCGCGACCTCGAGGTCGACGACGTCGTCGCCGCTCGCTTTGCCGCGCAGCTCGACATCGCCGGTTTGCGGATCGTGGAGATACCCGACTCGGGGTACTTCGATCTCGAGGTCGGCAGCCGGGGCCGGCGTGTCGACGAGTGCAGCAACGTCCAGCAGACCGGCGGCGTATTCGGGGTCGTAGCCCGGGCTTCCGACGTCGCGGGCCGCCAGTCGCACGAGGCGACGCACGTCGCCCGGCGTGAGCTCGGGCCGAACGCCGCGCAGGATCGCGACGGCACCGGCGACATGGGGCGACGACATCGAGGTTCCGGCCAGGCGGAAGTATTCGTCGTCGACGATGAACGCGGGCTCGTCCGTGAAGGTGTCGCGCGCGCGGAGCGAAAGGATGTTTCGTCGCGCGACGGGAATCGTCGTCGGCTCTTCGGGTCCGCCGCCCGGGGCCATCAGGTCGACGAGCCAGCCTCGATTCGAAAACTCGGAGAGCGTTTCGTCCGCCCCGACCGAGCCGACGGTGATGACGCGTTGACCATTCTCCGGGCTGTAGAAAGCGACATCCGCCGTCCGATTGCCGGCGGAGGTCACGACGACGACGCCCAGGGCCTCGACCAGCTCGAGGACCTCCTCGGCGAGGGGATTCGAAGGACACGGGGATCCGCACGACCAGCTGTTGTTGATGACCGAGGCCCCGTTCGCGGCAGCATGGAGCACGGCACGCCACAGCAGCGAGTCCGGGGCGGAGCCGCTCGCCTTGAAGCCCTTGAGGGCCATGATCCGCGCCCGCGGTGCGACGCCGACGATCCCGATGCCGTTGTCGGCGACGGCGGCGATCGTGCCCGAGACGTGGGTACCATGGCCGTGATCGTCGGTCGGGTCGGCGTCGGAGACGTCCCCCGGATCGTCGAAATCGCCGTCCTCGTTGGCGTCGACGGAGTTGGCGAAGTCGAAGCCGGTCAGATCGTCGATCAGGCCGTTCTCGTCGTCGTCGATCCCGTTGAGGTCGGCCGGAGTCGCCTGTCCGTCGCCGTCGAGGTCTTCCCCTGGATTGACCCAGACGTTGGCTGCAATGTCGGGATGCAAGGCGTCGAGGCCCGTGTCGATGACCGCCACGACGACCCCCTCCCCTTGCCCGCGGGGCCACGCCTCAGGCAGGCGAGCCTGGTAGAGCCCCCAGAGATCCAGATATGGCGCGCCCCAGGATCCAGAGCTCGCCAGGTAGGGATCGTTGAAGAAAGGAGGCTCAGGGGGAACGATCTGGTCGAGGACCCGCTCGTGGTCGACCTGCACGTATTCGACGTGGGGATCCGAGGCGAGCGCTTCCCGGGCCGTCTCGAGATCTGCCGTTCCCCGAATCTCCACGCGGTAGATCGGGGAGAGGTCAGGCAGGTCGGCGAGCGGCGTCGGCGCGGCGGACCGGCTCGCAGTGCCGGCGGTCTGCCGACGATGGATCCGGCTCCCCAGAGCGGACCGGCGCTCCGCGAGTGTGTTCGCGTTTATCCCCGCAGGAAAAAGCACCATGGGATCGCCGAGCCCGTGGTGCAGGAACAGCGCGTCGAGGGACCCCGATCGGTCGCGCGAGGCCGACGCGAAGGAGCGGCCCGAGCGCGAAAGCTGTTCGGCACAGGCGTCGAGAGCCGATGGCCCCTCGGTACGGAACTTCACGATCAGGGCCTGGTCGGCGCTGGCGGGGATCGGGCCGGACAGCAGTCCGAAAGCGATGACGGCCAACGGGATGAAGACGTGGCGGCTTGCCAAGGGTGGTTCTCCCGCTTGAAGGCTCATTCTCGTTGAGACACCGGGGTCGATCAAGGAGATTCTCCCGGAGAGTCGAACCACTCGACTCCGGCGCGGGAGATCGAACGGGACCTAAAGAACCGTCAGCTCCGGCGGACCGGACCGGGAGCGCAGGAACGCGCAAATGCCCGATAGAAAGTCACAGCGGCCTCGGACGAGAACGGGTATTCTGGGGCTCTCGAATGACGGGGCCGCCGCGCGGCGTCGACGCGATTTAAACGGACCAGGGAGAATCAGACATGCGCAAGCTCTTGTCGGGTGGCCTCTTCGCAGCCGCCCTTTTCTACGGATCGACCGCGGGCGCGGGAAATTCCTGCCAGACCGATCTGAACGGCGACGGCGTCACGAACGAAGCGGACGTCGCGATCATCCAGTCGACGCTGGGCAAGGCCGCGGGTGACGAAGGCTATGTCGCCGCAGCGGACCTCGACGGATCCGGCACGGTGACGGCCGCCGACTACGGAATTTTTCTGAGCTGCAACTAGCAGTAGGTTCGACCGGGAGGATCAGGGTATGAAGATTCGATTGGTGCTGGTGGCCCTCGTTCATTGTTTGTTCCTGGCAACGACTGCGAATGCGGTCGTGGTGTTCAACGCGACGACCACGGTGACCGGCGGGCGTCCGCTCAACGGAGTCCAGGTCGGCGATACGATCACGATAGACATCCGTATGTCGAACCCGACCGCGGTGCCGATCTTCGGCGTCGGCGCCGGAGTCCAGGGATGGAACGATTCCTTCGTCGATTTCGTGTCGGGTCAGATGAACGTCGGTCCCTACTTCTGCGCGACCGCAGGGGCGACCTGTACCTTGGGTTTGAACAACGGGCTCGCCTTCCCGGCCGATGAGGTCACGGGGAACTACCTTGCGGCCGCGAGCGACGTGCAGGTCATCCCGAATCTCGGCAACTACATTCCGATCGTGCAAGCGATCGCAACGACGGGCCGCGCGGGCAACGGCGTGAAGGACCCCGGTCTCGACGGCGTCGTGAGTGGCGGGGATGCGCAGGTCCGGCTCGTCTTCACTGCGGTCGCGAATGGCTCCACGAGCATCACGATCGGAACGGATCCGAACCCGATCGTCGGCAACGTGATCGTGCTCACGGGGGGCACGGCTGTTCAGGCGACCAATGCGGTCCTCAACGTCACGGTTCCCGAGCCCGGCGCCATCGCGGCGGGTGTCGCAGCGCTCGGAAGCGTCGGCGCGGTCCTGGGATTCCGACGGCGATTCGCGGTCTGAGCTCGGCACGTAGTGAAATTCGGGGCCGGTCTAAGTCCGTAATAGACGGTCGCTCCGGATCGAGAGTCAAAATGAGAGAGGCTCGGGGATTTCCCCGAGCCTCTTTTTTGGTGGTCACTTCGACTTGGCTGGCCGCGAGCGATCTGTGCTGAGCGGTCTCCAGGGTACATAGTCGGCGCGCACCGAGCGCGCTCTATCGACGCCGGCCCGTCGCCGCGAATCCCGCAAGCCCGAGCCCTATCAGGAGGCCCGTTCCCGGCTCCGGAATAGGAAAGATCAGGGACGCGTTGTTTCCGTCTACGGTCTGCCCTCCCTCGAGCACGATCACGTTGCCAAGGGCAGGATTGGTACCGAGGTCGAGCCGGACGAGTCCCAACGCGGCGTACCGGAAGATCAGTCGGAACTGCGCATCCCCCCGTTCACGATGCCGTCGAGACCTGGGTCGCGCACGCAGTCCCCTGTCCAGCCGGTAATCGAGAATGCATTTATGAACTGCACGTAGGAGCCAACGCCGCTCGCCTGGGATTCAACTAGCGGCCCGGCGATGAAATTGTCCAGACCTGTCGAGCAGGCAACGTCGGTGCAGAAGAACGGACCGATGGCGCCGACGCCCGAAACGAACTGGAAGATGTTCGGGTCGTAGCCCTGTATGGCAGCACCGACTCCGTAAATGCTCGCGCCGGTCGGGTTGGAGAGTCGGATATCCAGGGTGACGAGGTCCCCCGGAACGATCTGATCGAGCGTACCGCCTGAAGACGTCGTCGCGTTCACTTCGAACGATACCAAGGCAACTGCAGTTGACGCCCAGAACCCAAGCGCCAATACAATGATTCCAGCGGTCACACTTTTCATACTCGTCCTCCCGATCAGCCTTTCGGATGGGTTTCAATCCATGAGGCAACGGAGTGGGCCCGTAGCGCGACCCTGGTGCTGTACCCTTCTTCTCGAGGTCCCGAAAAGCAAATCGCCCTGACTTCCGAAGAAGTCAGGGCGATCTGTTTTCAAGTGACCGCTCTCAGGAGGCTCGAAGCCAGCCCGAGAAGTCCCTGCTTACTCGCGTCGGCCAGCCGCCGCGAGACCCGCAAGGCCGAGACCCATGAGAAGCGCCGTTCCGGGCTCCGGGATGACGTTGAGCACGACGTTGGCATTGACTGCCGACTCCGTGACGCCGCCGGCGCGCACGACCACGTTGCCGAGGATCGGGTTCTCGTTCGTGCCGATGTTCACGGTCGTCGAGCCGATGCCGCTGATCGTGAAGACGACTCGGAACTGCGCGTCGCCACCATTCACAACGAAGTCGAGACCCGGATCACGGGTACCGTTGCCAAGGCGACCGGTCGTCGCGATCGCCTGGACGATCGGGACGTAGTTGCCCACTCCAGCGACGTTCTGCACAGCGGTTCCACCAGCAACGAAATTGCCGTCGACATCGGTATCGAAGGCCAGACCGTTGTTGAGACCCGACGTGCACGCAGCCGTCGTGCAGAAGTAGGGACCAGCGTTCATCGCACCCGAGGTGAACGAAGCAACGCCCTGATCCCAACCCTGGATGCCGCCACCGATACCGAAGATCGCGACGGCAGAGGGGTTGGACATTCGGATATTGATCGTGACCACGTCTCCGGGAAGGAGCGCGTTGAGCGCCCGACCAGACGCAGAGCTCGCGCCGATGACGTTGAACGTCAAAGCGCTCGCACTCGTCGCTGCCAACATCGCCACACAGGCGAGTACAGAAGTAAACAGCCGCATCTTTACCATTCTCCTTAATGTTGAGCTTCTGCCCCTGTGGCTTCTGCTCTCACGTGGCTTCGACTCTTCAATCCCCGATGGCCGACCGAGGCAGACGACCATCGCTTCTTTTGGAGCCCCGAGCGAATTTGCCCGGGCCACGCATCCGTTCATTCATTCCAGTCATTTCAGCCAGATTCGCTTGGCAGACTCAACAGACCAAGCTCATTCTGGATTCAGCCGGTTTGCCCGACCATCCCATGGAGGGGCGGGCAGACCGACATCAAATCATCATCAGGGCGTGCACGGCGTCGTGTTGGCGCAGGCCAGGCCCGACGGTCCGGGATTGCCGGGGGGAGCCGAGAACTTCCCCAGGAAGATGCCGAAGTCCGCCGTCGTGATCGTGCCCGACCCGTCGTGGTCGGTCTCGCCGAGGCTGTTGGTACCGAACGTTCCCAGGAACGCGCCGAAGTCGGCCGTCGTGGTCGTGGTCGAGTTGTCGTAGTCCGTGTCGCAGCGATTGCCGTAACCGTCGAGGTCGCTGTCGACCTGATTCGTCAGCTGGTTCGGGCCGTTGGCAACTGCACGGCAGTTGTCGAACTGATCCGGAACGAGGTCGCCGTCCGCATCCGCGACAGCGCCAGCAGAGGCCGACATCGCGAAACCGAACGCGAAGAGGCCGACAAGCAGAGCAAGCTTGAGCTTCATTTTTGGGTTCTCCATTAAAAGTAAACGAGCCAGTCGTATGTATTTGGCCATCAAGAGCAGAAAAGGTCAAGAAAAAAATCAAAAAACCGTGGGGTTCGTCCCTGTCCCAGACTGTACCGACCTTCCCCAGGTCCGAAACGTCGCGATTCGAGCAAAACCGCAACGTTTCCGGTGCGTTCGCGTGACGGCCCCGCTCCCGCTCTCGATTTGCTTTCGATCTGCTTTTCGATCTGCTCCGATGATTCCAGCCGCCCCACCCGAGGCGACAGAGATCCGCTCCGCAAGTTGTGTGCCGGTGCGGAGAGCCGCATAAGTAACCGATTCCAAAGGAATTATCGATGACCGACTCGCCGCTGTGGGCAATTCTTTTCCATCTGGGGGGAAAAGAACCGGAGTCAATCCCCGAACGGGGACGGCGGCGGGGCGGAGGCGAGCTCCGTGGGGGCGTAGCCCTCGATCTCGGGGGCGAGCCGGAGCCAGGCCTGGCGGATCCTGGCCTCGGCATCCCGGGCTCCCGCGTCGTCTCGATCGACAGGGGTCGAGATCCGGATCGCAAGGATGTGCTCCGGGCGGGCGAAGGGGCTGCGGTCGAGAGCCGCCGCCTGGCGCCACCACTCCCGCCAGAAGCCCTCGCGCCGTTCGAACCACGAATAGGAGAGCAGAGACCGCGCCCCGCGCCGGAACAGCATTCGCCGGACCTCCGGTCCGCCGGGCTCGAGCGCGACGTCTTGCTTCTCGACCGTCGCATGCCCGCTCTCGGGCCATGCGAGCCGAGGGCTCAGCAGGGTGAAGCGACGCTCCTGCTCGTCGCCGACGCCGAGATGGATATCGACGGGTACGCCGTCGATGTCGACGCGACGTCGCGCGTGGGCCAGATACCGCACGCTGCCGGTGAACTGGAAATCGGTCTCGACCTTGTACGACGCGTCTTCGCCGAAGACCCGCGCCAGCAGCGCGTCGGGCATCTCTGCGATTCCGCGCGCGTACTGCCAGCGCGGCAGCGCGCGATCGACGGCGACCAGCGAGACGAGCAGGGCGACGAGGACTGCGAGACGCAGGGTCTGCCTCGAGATCGGCGCCCCAACGGCGTTGGCGAGGCCGTAGTCGCCGCTCTCGACCGACGGATCCCGGGTCCCGAGCATCCGCTCGAGCAGGGAGTCGAGCAGGTAGATCGCCGTCAAGCCGACGAGCAGCATCGCGACGCCCTGGAGATTGTGGACCGAGTGGATCGACGAGTGGGGATTCAGGACGAGGGTGACGACGCGCAGCCCATTCGTCAGAAGCGCGACGATCGGGGTCAACACCGCGAGAATCAACGCGTGGAGCCCGCGCCGCTCGAATAGATCGATCAGCAGCACGGTCAGCATCGAGAGCGTTACGACCGTGCGCACACCGCTGCAGGTCTCGATCACGATGAACGTGTTCTCGGGCCGCAGGATCTGATCGCCCTGCACGAACGATTGCACGCCGATCGCGTTCAGGATCCAGCCCGCGTACTCCGCGGTCCAGAGCTGGATCGGAAAAATCACCGCCGAGAGCACGACCGGCGGGAGCGGCATCGCGAATAACAGGAACAGGATCGGGACCCAGAAGGCGCGCAGGGCCGCTCCGCCGCCCAGCAGGAGCGCCCCGCCCGCGAGCAGCAGCGTCACGCTCGCCAGACGGAGATCGGGGGCGCCCGTATAGGTTCCCCACACGAAGAGCGCGAGCGTCAGCAGCAGGAAGATTCCTCCGCCGAGCAGCGACCCCGTACCCGTCAGGAGATCGCGGTAATGGCTCCGCCGATAGAAGAGCCACGCCGCCAGCATGAGCACCGGCGCCCCCGCCGACTGGTTTGCCTCGAAGAAGAATTCCTCGCCCTGGGCCGTGAATTCCTGATGCGTGTCGGGGAAGAAGAGCGGGTGATAGACGTAGACGATCAGGCCGCAGACGAGCAGCGCGAGCCAGAAGAGGGGGCTTCGCAGCCAGTCGGCGAGCCCCGACGCGGCATCGGGTCGGTCGGCGGTCGTCGACTCGCTCACGCGGTCGCCTCCTCCACGATGGAAGAGCCGAGTCCAGAGCCGAGGCCGTCGCGGTAGCGCGCCCGCGGCCGTACGAGGAAGCCCGCATCCTGCTGCTCGAGGGCATGGGCGACCCAGCCGACCGTACGCCCGACGGCGAAGAGCGCGCTCGCGCTGCCCGCCGGAAATCCCAGGGCCCGGGCGACTGCGACGAGGCCGACGTCGATCGAGGGTCCGCCGAACCCGCCGTCCTGCATCGCGCCAACCAGCGCCAGGACCGAGCGGACTTCCTCCCGCGAGCCGGCGATGCCCCGAGCGATCTCGATCAGGAGCGCGCCGCGCGGATCCGAGTGGGGCGCGTAGATCGGATGCGCGAAGCCCTCGATGACCTCGCCCCGACGCTGACGGTCGTGCACGACCTGCTCGACCCGCTCCGCCGATCCCGCCTCGTCGAGCAGCGCATCGACCCGATCCGCCGCGCCTCCGTGGCGCGGCCCCGAGAGGGTCGCGAGGGCGGCGAGAATGCAGCCGTAGACGTCTGCCCCCGTCGATGCGGCGACCCGGGCCGCGAAGGTCGACGCATTGAGCTCGTGGTCCGCCGCAAGAACGAGGGCGCGATTCAGGGCACGCAGCTCCTCCGGGCCGAGCTCGCGGCCGAAGGCGATGCCGATCGCCGCCGCGAGGCTCGGGGCCACCAGCGCCCGAGGCACCGCCTGATCGGCCTTACCGCCACCCTGACCGAGAGCGAGCGCCGCCGCCAACCGCCGAAGAAGCGGGCGCACGCGGGCCAGGACCGCCTCTGGATGCCAGCTGAATCGCCCCGGATCCCGAGCGGCGAGCAGGGAGATCACGAGCGAGAGGACCGCCAGCGGCCCGACCCGCGGCGGTAGGCAGCGGATCAACGCCTCGAGATCGAATCCGAGCCCGTCACACTGCCATCCGGCCGGCTCCGACCGCGCGCTCCAATCTCCGGACCAGAGCCCCTCGGCGACCCACTCGAAGCTCCGTCCCTCGCGCGCCAGGTCGAGGGCAGCCCGGCCGCGATAGATGGGGCCCTGCTCGATCGAGATCAGCGTGATGGCGCTGTCCATCACGGGCTCGCCCTGGCGCAGCGCAGCCGCGGCGACGGGACCGTGCCCCGAGCGCGCGTCGCGGCGGGCGCAGAGACGCTCGAGGTCCCGCCTTCGGTAGCGCCGGGAGCGGCCACGGCCGCCGGGAACGCTCTGGACCAGGCCGCGGCTCGTATACGCGTAGAGGGTCGCGAGCTTCACATCGAGAAGCTCGGCGGCTTCGGCCGCCGTCAGGAACTCTCCGGCTCCCCGAGCCGTCAGCCGATCCGGCGCAGCCGTCGCGGCAACAGCAGCCGCCGCCGCGGCGGCACGCGGAGTCGATTTAGATCGCGACTGGAGGGGCTGGGAGGAGCGGTGGGTTTCCATGGGCCCGCTCAATCTAGTCGATCATGTAGAGCTGAATCAACTTGATCAACACAAGAATCGGGGTCAATGTGGGCAGGAAGGGGCTCGCCGCGAGGCACCAGACCGTGCTCGCAGCGGCAGCGGGAGAGCATCCGGGGCGCAGTCAGCGCGCGGGATCGGGCGAGGGCGGCGAGAGGGGAGGGCGGTGGACGAGGTCGGACTCGAGATGGTCGTCCTCTGGCTCGCGAGCCTCGGGACGGCCGCGGTCTCGGCGATTCTCGGCATGGCGGGCGGCATCATGCTGCTCGCCGTGATGCTGCTGTTCCTCGAGCCGGCGGTCGCCATCCCGATCCACGCGATCGCCCAGCTCGCCTCGAACAGCAGCCGGACCCTGGTCCACCTGCGCGCGATCCGCCGCGACATTCTCTTTCCCTACCTGATCCTGCTACTGCCGGCGGGCGTGCTCTCGCTTCCGCTGATCCGGCACGCCCCGCCCGACGTGCTGCGCGCCGCGATCGGCGTCTTCGTGCTCGTCGCGACCTGGCGGCGGGACTGGCTGCTGCTCGGCTTCGATCCGGAGAGGATCCCGCTCGCCCCCCGCTTCACCCTCGTCGGCGGCCTGTCGGGACTGCTCGGCCCCGTCGTCGGCGCGACCGGCCCGTTCATCGCGCCCTTCTTCCTCGGCCTGGGCCTGACCCGCTTCGAGCTGATCGGAACGACCGCCGCCTGCCAGGCGACGGGCCACCTCGCGAAGATCGCGTTGTTTGGCAGCGACGGCTTCGAGTTCGGCGTCCATGCGCCGCTCTACCTCGGCATGATCCTCGCGGTCGTCGTCGGGACGTCCCTCGGAACGAAGCTGCTCGCGCGCATTCCCGAAGAGCATTTCCCGATGATCTACAAGACGACGCTCACGGCCGTCGCCCTACGCCTCGTCTGGTCGGGCGCATCGAGCCTGGCCTTCGCAGCCGAAGCGTCGACGAGTTAGGCGGCCGTCTGCCGGCCACCCGGCCCCCGGCATCACAAATCGAAGCGGATCACGCTCCGGATGACTTCGCCGTCGTGCATCAGCTCGAAGGCCTCGTTGATGCGCGCGAGCGGGAGCTCTCTCGACACCATCTCGTCGAGCTTCACGCGACCGTTCATGTAGCGATCGACGAGTCCGGGCAGCTGAGTTCTCCCCTTCGTCCCGCCGAAGGCACTGCCGCGCCAGACGCGGCCCGTGACCAGCAGGAACGGGCGCGCGTGGATCTCCTTGCCCGCCCCGGCGACGCCGATGATGATCGACTCGCCCCAGCCCTTGTGGGCGATGCGGAGCGCGGTCCCCATCGTCTCGACGTTCCCGATGCACTCGAAGGAGTAGTCGACGCCGCCGTCGGTCGCATCGATGATATGCGCCTCGATGTCGCCGACCTCCTTCGGGTTGATGCACTCCGTCGCGCCGAACTGCTTCGCGAGCTCGAATTTGCGGGGATTCGTGTCGATGCCGATGATGCGATCGGCCCCGGCCATGACCGCCCCCTGGACGACCGAGAGCCCGATGCCGCCGAGCCCGATGATGGCCACCGTCGACCCCGGCTCGACCTTCGCGGTATTGAGCACGGCGCCGATGCCGGTCGTCACCCCGCAGCCGAGCAGACAGATCTTGTCGAGGGGGGCGTCCTTGCGAACCTTCGCGAGGGCGATCTCGGGAACGACCGTCGCGCGTGCGAAGGTCGACGTGCCCATGTAGTGGTGGATCGGCTTCCCGCGCCAGCGGATCCGGCTGGTTCCATCGGGCATCAGGCCCTTGCCCTGGGTCGCGCGGATCGCGCCGCAGAGATTCGTCTTGCCGGAGAGACAGAACTTGCAGGCACGACATTCCGGAGTGTAGAGAGGGATGACGTGATCGCCGACGGCGAGCGACTTCACGCCGGGTCCAACCGCCTCGATCACGCCCGCGCCTTCGTGTCCGAGAATGGCCGGGAACAGGCCCTCCGGATCGTCTCCCGAGAGCGTGAATGCGTCCGTATGACAGACGCCCGTCGCCGCCAGGCGAACCAGACATTCCCCCTCCCGCGGTCCCTCGAGCTCGACCGTATCGATCTCGAGTGGCTTTCCCGCTTCGACGGCGATGGCGGCTTCGACCTTCATGCTCCGACCCTCCTGCGACGCCCGGCGAGAGGCCGGACGAGAATGAATGAGATCCCGCGACCCGCGCCTAACGAACGCCGAGCGCGGCGCGCTCCTTCGTCACGATCGGCTGCAGGACCGGATGGGCGTTCAGCGCCTCCATGAAGGCAGCGAGCCTGGGCCACCGCCCCGCATCGACCGCGATCCCGACATGTTCCAGATTGACGATCGGCGACCAGATCGCGATCGCCGAGATGTCGAGCACGCCCCCCGCGACGCCGACCGCATCGGAACCGCCGGGACACAGCGGACCGGGCGCGAGGTAGAGCGACTCGAGTTGATCGAAGACCGGCGGGATCACCTCCTCGAGATTGCGCCGCACGACCTCCTCGTTCGTCGCCTGACGCAATACGTGTGGCCGAACGACGCGCTCGAAGAAGATCGGCTCCCCCGCGTCGACGAGCCGAGAGTCCGCGTACTCCTCCCAGAAGAGCGCCGACGCGAAGACGCGCGGATCGGCCGGGTACAACATCGGCGAGGGCACGAGCCGCTCGAGATAGGCGCAGATCGCCGAGGAATCCGGCAGGACGAAGTCCGCCTCTTCCCAGACCGGCACCTGCGAGAGCGGAGATTTCGCGAGGAACGAAGCGTCCATCGCGCCGGGCATCACGCTGATCTGTTGATAGTCGATGCCCTTCAGCGCCAGCACCGCGCGGACCTTGCGCACGAAGGGCGCGAAGATGACGCCGTAGAGAGTTCCGAGCGGGCGCGCTTCGGTCATGAGCCTAGCCTTCGCTGCAGCTTCGCAGGATGGAGAATGCGACCAGCGCGACGACCCAGAAGAGACTTCCGAAGGTTCGCAGAAGCGACGAGCCGACCGACGGCGGCGCGTCCTCGGGAGGCTCGGGGCCCGGTCCGCCGCCGATGGGGGCGGGGGCTTCGCGCGGTGTCTCGGTCGACGATTCCGGCTGCGGCCAGCTCCAGGGATTCGCGCTCGGAGCCGCGATTGCGATTGACGGGGCATCCGAGGCGGCGGTCGGCCCACCGCAGTGAATGCAACGCCGCGTCTCGGGGGCAAAGCTGACGTCACAGCGCGGACAGCGAACCTCGTAGGGCGAGCCCTTGCCGCGCATCATCGGATACCCGCCTGGCCGATCAATGGATGCCCGCCGTGGAGAAGAGCCGCGCCGGGTCGATCTGCATCGTCCGCAAGACGTGCTCCCACATCGATTCCGCCGGCACGTCGAAGACGATCTCGGGCGACATCGGCGCCACGACCCAGGCGCCCTGGGCGAGCTCCGCCTCGAGCTGGCCCTTTCCCCATCCGGCGTAGCCGAGGAAGATGCGCAGGTCCTGCGGCGGGCGCGCGGCGAGCTGGCGCAGGACGTCCATCGAGCCGGCGAAGCAGAGCTCGCCCTCGAGGCGCGAGACGTGATCCCCCTCGATCTCGGTATCCACGTCGTCCTGGAACAACAGCCAGCCCGTGTTCGTCTCGACCGGACCGCCCCACCCGACCTCCGCCTTCGCCTTGCCGTGCCAGCTGAAGTCGAGGCTTTCGCACAGCTCGCGCACCGACAGCTCGACCTCCCGGTTCAGCACCAGACCGAAAGTCGAGTCCGGATCGTGGTGCACGATCAGCACGACCGCGCGACGAAAATTGGGATCGGCGAGCTGGGGCATCGCGACCAGCAACGATGAGCAGAGCTCGGATTTCGACACGCGACCAGCGTAGCAGCGGCGCCAGCGGACGAGCCATCGCGCCGGGCCGGGCCCGCAGGATCGCGCGACGCGCCGTCACCCTTGGAACCACCGCAACTCGCGTGCAAGCCTGCGGCAGACGCCCCGCTGCGGCCGAGCCGCCGGGAGCTCGGGCGCGACGACGGCTTCAGACGGTGCGCCCGTGTGACGAAGACCCGGGCTGGACCGGATTGCGAGCCCCATTCCAACCCACCGAGGCATCTCTCATGAAGTCGGCATCCCCCGCGACGGGCATCGTCCTGATCGACGACGGCGAGCTCGAAGACGTCGTCCGTGTGCTCGAGGCAGGCGGCCTCGCCTTCGACCGCTACCGCGGGGGTCAGATTCCCGATCGGGTCGAAGCTCCCTGCGAGCTCTTGATCGTCACGTCCCGACGCCTCGAACACATCGCCCCGAGCCGCGCCGCCAGCACGCGCCCCGAGAAGCCCCTCCGGATCGTCGCCGTCAGCGACGACAGCCCCGCCCTTCGCCGGCGGCTTCGGCGCCACGGCATGCAGCTCCTGGTCCGCCTGCCCGCCCGCCGCGAGACCTGGCGCCTCCTGATTGCTCGCGCCCTCTACCAGGGCGAGGAACGACGAGACGACCCGCGAATCGCGACCGAGGTCCCGATCGCCGTCGACCGCGCGGGCGCCCTGCTGGTGGATCTCTCGAACCGCGGCTGCCGCGTCCAGACGACGGAGCCCCTCGCGGTCGGCGACGTGCTCCGTTTCTCGATCCCCGGCGAAGCCCTGCCCGATCCGAGCGCGGGGTCGCTGACATTGTCGGGCCGCGTCCGCCGGGTCGCGCCGCTCTCGGGATCCGACCGCCGGACCTGTGCCGTCGTCTTCGACGCCGACCTGCCCCGCTCGACCCGTCAGCGGCTCACGGGCGTCATCAACCACTGGGCGTCCAGTGCGTCGACCCTCATGGACACGCCGCGACTGGCTGGTCCGGCCATCCCCGCCTGTCGGCTCGCCTCGCTGCCGGACCTGATGCTCGACGACGAGACGGATCCGCCGGTACGCGCCCGAGATGAGGTCGCGATCGATCTCGCCGCGACGGGCAGCGATCCGGATAACGCGGCCAGCGAACGCCGCGGGGGTCCGCGCGGATCCTTCCCGTCGCTGTTGCGGGCGACGGGGGACGACCGGTCCCTCGCGATCGTCGGCCGTGACCTGTCGGCCGGGGGCATGCGGATCGAGCGGCATCCGGGGCTCGCCCTCGGCGACCGACTGCGCCTGGCCCTACACGGCCCGACGCTGGCTCGTCCGCTCACCCTCGACGCCGCCATCGTGCGCGACGACGCGGAAGCAGGTCTCGCCCTCGCCTTCATCGGCGTGTCGCGCGAGACGGCCTTCGAGCTCGAAAAGCTCGTCGCTTGTCTGCCGGACATCGAGTCCCTGACGGACGGCGAGCTCGGCGGGCTCGGTACCGTCCTGTCCGAGGTCCTGCGCGACGTTCCGCGATGACCCCGGCGCTTTGATTCCGGGCGGTGGTTTGCGAATATGGGGCGAACCGAGGAGTAGCCCCCGTGAGCGCAGCCAATAATCCGCTCGGCGACATCGCCGTCGACCAGAACAATCTCTACCGCGAAGAGACCTTCACGGACCTGAAGGTCGCGTCGATCCGCCGCCTGACCCCGATCCAGGCCGACGGCAGCGATGATTTCACGCGGCCCGCCCTCTTCGTCGGCGAGACGACCCTGATGTCGTCGCGCGGCCCCCTCCCGATCAACTGCCCGATCGAGGCGACGAACCTGCGCGAGGCCCTCGATGCGTTTCCGCAGGCCGTACAAGCGGCCGTGGAGCGCTTGATGGAAGAGGCGCGGGAGATCCAGCGCCAGGAGGCCAGCCGTATCGTCGTGCCGGGCCAGATGCCCGGCGGGGGCTTCGGCGGCGGGGGCGGCGGGCGCATCGTCGGCTGAGACCGAGAGCGGCTGAAAAGAGAAGGGGCCGGACAGCGAGCTGTCCGACCCCTCGTCATTTCGATTCCCGGACCCCGATCCCTTAGAAGATCGACTGGCCGTAGGTCGTGGCGCAGGGGCCGACCGTCGACAGCTGGGCATTCACGATGCCGGTCGCGAGACACTCGGGGTGCAAACCGATGAGGCCCGCGTTCGTGCCAGTCACGGGCTTCACGTAGCCCCAGACCTGGTTCACCGCGTCGGCGTCGATGTCGGCAGCGGCCGAGATCGTGTACGCGCTCGGCGTGCCCGAGGCGTAGTTCACCGCGTACTGGAAGAACACGTTGCCCTCGGGCGACCAGCCGAGCTGGTCGAAGTCGACACCCGGGGTGGCGACCATCGGAACCTTCTGCGACTGCGGAACGGCAGCGGGATTCACCGCCGCGCCGACGTAGATCCCGAACTCGGCGAGGTAGGACTCCTCGGCCGTGCGGATCGCCGCGATGTTGACCTTGCCTTCGGAGCTCTTGCTCTTCAGCTGGAAGCGGAGGAAGTTGGGGATCGCGATCGCGGCGAGAATACCGATGATGGCGACCACGATCATGAGCTCGATGAGGGTGAAGCCCTTCTTGGACTTGCGAATGAGGTTGCTCATTAGTTGGGTTTTTCCTTACTTGTTAGTTTCGTCACTCGAGTGATCGAGTTCCTGCCCAGTGCAGGATTGGCTGCGGGTTTCGAGTTCCCAACCAGGAGGGCACTCGTTCCGCCGGACCCAGACGAGAGCAACCATCGTGCCAGCTCTCGACGCAGATCCGACCGAACCGATCCAGGACCGGCAGGTCCGCAGACCAGGTGCTTGGTCGGCCGTCCGGATTCGAAGCTTCACTGTTTTGAAAGAAATCCAGCGAAGCACGGATCGGGTGCGTCCGAGCGCGCCCGAAACACCGGGAAGTGACGCAGCGGGGCAGTCGGAGCGACGGAATTCGTCACTCTACGAACGGCCCGAGCGCATTCCTGCCATCTGAACGGAGCGATTCCAGAGACCCGCAGAGAGCCGACCGGCAGATCGGCGGCAAGTCGCAGGCAGCGGCTTCAGCCGACCGGTCTTCGATCGAAGGGGTCGGGGGGCGGAACGCTGATGCAGGGACGCGGATCGCGTTGATGCGCCTCCCAGCGAAGGCCGCATTCGGAGCAGACCAGGCGCGGTCCGAAGCGGTGGCCCGAAGCGCCGGGCCGGTCTGCCGGCTCCGCAACCGCGGAGTCGCCCTCGGCAGGATTGCGACCCGTTCCCTTGTCCCCGTCGTCGCGCCCACGCCCACCCATTCGCCCGGCCTCCTGAGCCCGCCCGGCGGCGAGTGGCGCCCAGTATAGCGGCGATGGATCTCGAGCTTCGGTTCGCGGCGCGAGCGCGATCGTCGAGGAGGCGCTGCTGCGTTCAGTCGCTCTTGCGGGCGCTGCGCGTGGGGCGGTCGAGCTCGGTGACGAGCACGGGCGAGCGCGCGCTCGCCGGCAAGTCGGTGAAGCGCGACGACAGGCCGGCGCGACAGCCAGCCCCTTCGCAGAAAACGGAGCGCAGGATGTTCGCCGCGAGCTCGGAGGAACGCGCCCACCAGAGGCTGCCATGGACCTGGACGACGACGACGCCGATCGTCGGGTCGTCGGCGGGCGCGACGCCGAAGAACCACTCGTAGCGACCGCTGGGATTGCTGCCGTTCAGGTTGCCGGTCTTGCCAGCGACCTCGACGGGACCGAGCAGGGGGACACCGCGGCGGGTTCGGAAGGCGCGACGCGCCGTGCCCCGTTTGGTCGTGGCGACCATGAGCTCGCGCAGGTTTTCGGCGGTTCTCGGACTGATCACCCGGCGGGACGTCACCTTCTCGGGCAGCGCCACGATGTGATCTTCCGCGTCGACGACTCGATCGATCCAGCGCGGCTCGACGAAGCGCCCATCGGTCAGGACCGAGGCAAGGCTCGCGACGTGGAGAGGTGTTACCCGTACGCCATCGAGACCGCTTCCGAGCTGACCCAGGTCATAGCGGCTCGCGGACGGATCGACCTGGCCCGGCGCATGGCCGATTGCCGGTCGACCGGACCAGCCGAAGAGGTCGAGCATGCGCCGCAGTCGCGGCTCGCCGAGGCCGTGGATCGCCCACTGCGAGAAGCATTGATTGTTCGAGGTCGCGAGGGCCTCTTCGAGCGTCGAGCGATTCCCGCTCTTCGGCCGGTCGAGTCGGCGCTCGGTCAGGCGGTATTTGTTGCCCTGATAAACACAATCCCAGGACGTCGGATCGGGCCGCTGCTCGAGCATCGCCGCCGCGGTGACGACCTTGACGATCGAGGCTGCGGGGTAGGCGCGCTCGACGGGCATCACGTTCGAGTCGGTCGCGGCGTAGGCCAGCAGGCGCCCCGTGCGCGGGTCGATCACGATCGCGACCCCCCGTTGGACGCGCCCCCGGCGAAGGATCTCGAAGACCTCCTGGGTCAGCTTCTCGTCGAGGCTGTACTCGACACGAACGCGGCCGAGGGTCAGCGGATCGCGCTCCGAGCCCACCGTGCGCGCGACAGACGAAAGGCCCGGCAGCGCAGCCCCCGCCTCGAGCCACTCCGCAAGCCGCGCCCTCCCTGCCGCACCCCCAGACCGGGAATCGGCCGACGCCGGACCCGCGGGCACCGCAGCCGGGCTCCCGCCGGCAACGGACGTCGCCAGCTCGGTTGCCCGCGAACGGGCCTGCTCGAATCGCGCACGGCTCGTGGGCGGAACCGGAAGCAGCGGAGAAGGGATGACCTGCGGAGCCGGGGGCCCCACGAGGTCCACGGCGACGCCGGGCATCGCAGCCGCCGGCTGCAGCGTCACCGGCTGCGTCGTCACCACCGCGGACCCCTCGGCCGCCTGCTCGAGTTGATCCGGGGCAGAGGCGGCGTCGAGAAGAGGCTCCTGATCCGCGACCGATGCGGCATCCGACGTCGATTCAGCGTCCGGAGCGCGCGAGGCCCCGAAGCTCGGCACCGCCGGCCAGCGCGGAGGCGCAGAAACGGGGTAGACCGCGGATTCAGGCTCGGACCCGTGCTCGAAGACCAGGGGCTCGGGGCTGCGGCTGGCCTGACTCGCCCAGCCGATGGCGAGGAAGGCCGTTGCCGTTCCGGCGACGACTGCCTTGCCGAGGGCCGTCAGCCTGGACGGCCGGCGTCGATAGCGATTGCGTCGCGGACGGGATACCAGGAGCGAAAGGAGCATCAGACCGTCGTCCCCCCTCGTTGAATCGACGGACCCGGCCTCGAACTCCAGTGGAACCTGCCTGCTGACGTTTGGAGCGAGCTAGATCGCAACGACCGACCTGACCTCGGGAATCTCGGCCTTGAGCCGGGCCTCGATCCCCATTTTGAGGGTGATGGAAGAGCTCGGGCAGCCTGCACAAGCCCCCTGAAGCACGACTTCAACGACGCCGTCGTGGTAGCCGGCGAAGCGGATCTCCCCGCCGTCCTGCTCGACATAGGGTCGCACGTCGCGCTCGAGAATCGTCCGGATCTTCTGGACCACCTCGTCTTCTTCGGCCGCCCGAGGCGGCTCGAAACCCGGCCCGAGAGCCGAGGCCCCGCTCGCGGCCCAGGCTTTGATTGCCGCGACGATCGGCGCAGCGAGGACCGTCCACTCGGCCTCCTCGCGCTTGGTCACCGTCACGAAGTTCGGCCCGAGCAAGACACCGGTCACCCCGTCGACGGATACGACACCGGCCGCCAGCGGCGAAACCGTCGCGCTGACTCCGTCTCCGAATGAGGCGGAGGCGACGACGTCAGCCACCGTCTGCCCAAGCACCCATTTGATGCTGTTCGGGTTCGGTGTCCGCTCCGCGTGCATCCTAAAGCCGAGATCCATGGCGTCTACTCACCCCGACTCACCCCGACTCACCCCAGCTCGGGCCCGAGACCCGAACGAGGCACGTCTACAGGCCGCGCGCGCAGGTCCTGCGATGATGATGTGGGGGTAAAGCCCAGAGTAGATCGAAAGCCGCCGGAGGCCAAGCGCCCGGTTCGTCTCCTTCGACGCCTCGGTCGCCTCTTCGATCCACTCTTCAATCCACTCTTCGATCGAGAAGCGAACGACCATCCGGGTCCGCGCTCACCGAATCCGACGGTCGGATCGCGACGCCGCGCAGCGCCGCGATCCGCGCGAACAAGTCGTGCACGTCGTCGTGGAGCTCGTCCCGCCGCATCGCCTTCGCGATTTCCCCTGCGCGCAGCTCGCAGCCGAGGGACTCCCCGAGCGCGCCGCCGGCACCGAGCATGCGCTTGGCGTGGGGTCCGACACGGCGCCGGGGCGTCGTGCCGAATCGCGAATCCTCTGCTTCATGACGCTCGATCCAGGCGAGCAGGGTGCGGTCGTCGGGGGCGTGCGGTGCGACCCGACGAATGGCGGCCGGAACCAGCAGGTAGCTCTCGATGTGACGCAAAGACCAGATGAAGAGCTCGAGACCGGGCTCGAGCAGCCGCGCCGCAGGTGATTCTTCACGGGGATCTTCGGGGTGGTCATCACGGTCGAGGACCACGAGCCCGGATAGCCCGGCCGGGGCCCCGCCGCGCCGGCGAAAGTCGTCCACCGCGCGGGCCGGCTGACGCCCTCCCAGGATCACGGTGCTGCGCTCCAGCGTCCTGCCGAATACCGGCGCGACATGACGCGCCCAGCCCGACAGGATCTCCCGGTCACGAGGCCCCTCGACATAGAGGACGAAGCGGTCCTCTTGCCGCCGGCCGCCTCGATCGGCGTCCGTGGGGCCCACGGAGCTCGCCGGCCCGGATTTGCGTCGCTTCGGATCTCTGCGGAACAAGCGCGAGCCTCGATTCGCAACACGATGGTCGGCCGCAGCGGAACGTAGCCCGCAAAGTTACTCTCGTCCGATGATTTCGATCCTGATCGCGGACGACCACGGCATCGTACGGGAAGGTCTACGGCGATTGCTCGAGTCCGAGCCCGACTTCAAGGTCTCGGGCGAGGCGACGGACGGGCGCGAGGTGCTCGAGCAGGTCGCGGTGCTGCTACCCGACGTCGTGGTCCTCGACATCACGATGCCGCGCCTCGGCGGACTCGAGACGCTCGAACGCCTGCGATCGGATTTCCCGCGGACGAAAGTCATCCTGCTGTCGGTCCACAGCGACGCGGCCTTCATCCAGAGCGCGATCTCGCTCGGTGCCGACGGGTACATCCTGAAGAACGGCCGGGCCGCGGAGATCGTGACCGCGATTCGCGAGACGATGCAGGGCGGAAGCTATTTCAGTCCGGCGGTGGCGCGCGAGATCGTCGAGCGACTGCGTTCCCCGCGACCCGAGTCCGACGAACCGTTCTCGCTGCTCTCGGGCCGCGAACGCGAGATCCTCCACCTGATCGCCGAAGGTCTCTCCGCGAAGGAAGTGGCCGTACGGCTCGACCTCAGCACGAAGACCGTGGAGGCGCATCGCACGAGCCTCATGCGCAAGCTCGGCGTGCGCAAGGCGACCGAGCTCGTTCGTTATGCGCTGCGCCATGGCCTGATCGAGCCCTGAGCCTGATCAGGAGCTCAGCGCTCGAGCCGGACGACCGTTTCGACATGCGGCGTCTGCGGAAACAGGTCGAAGGCGAGCACCGACGCGACGCGATAGTCGTGCTCGGCGAGCAGCTTGAGATCGCGGGCGAGCGTCGCCGGGTCACAGGAGACGTAGACGACGGCCCCCGGCCCGCCCTTCGCGATCGACTGGCGGACGATGGGCTCGAGGCCAATGCGCGGCGGATCGACGAGCAGGAGGTCCGTCGATGCGAGCCAGGTCGGTAGGTCGGTCCGAACCTCGACCTGGGCCGCAATCGCCTCGACGGCGTCCGCGAGGCCGGCGCGGGTGAGATTGAAGGCGAGATCCGCGACCGCCTGCGGATCGCTCTCGACGGCCAGACCGCTGAGTCCGCTGCGCGCGAGGGGAAGCGTGAAGAAGCCGATCCCGGCGTAGAGCTCGACGAAGCGGCGCGGCGCTCGGCCGGCGTGCGGAAGCAGACAGCGATCCCGGACCTCCCGCGCGAGCCGCTCCCAGAGCAGCGCATTTCCCTGGACGAAGCCGGGCCCGCCGATCCGCAGGCGCTCGCCGAGGACCTCGAGCACGACCTCGTCACGCGGCGCCGCATCCGGCGTCGCCCGCGTTCCCTCGCTCGCGGGAAGCGGGGTACCCACCTGCTCACTGCGGGCGGGGCCTCGGCTCCCGGCGGTGATCACCCATTCCCTCAGCGCGCGCGTGCGCGGGTCGTTGCGTCCGCCCCGATGATCTCTGCCATCGCGCGCCCTTCGTTGGCGGGCGGCCACGCGCTCGGCCTGGACGCGCAGAGCCGCCTCGGCTTCGGCAACGAGCACGGGGCATGCGTCGACGCGCAGCGTCTCGTTCGAGCTGCGGCGCCGATAGCCGACGCCTCCGTCGACCTCGACGACCCGCGTGCGGGCGCGGTAGCCGTAGTCGCTGGGCGAGGCCACGATCTCGACGTCGCAATCGAGCGAGAGCCCGCCGATCCGCTCGAGCGCCGCACGCACGTTCTGGCGCTTCGCTTCGAGCTGCGACGAATAGCGGACGTGTTGCCAGACGCAGCCGCCGCATTGCCCGAAATGGGGACAACGCGGCTCGACCCGGTCGGAGCTCGGCTCGACGATCCGAGCGATCCGCGCCCGCAGGCTTCCCTTTTGCTTGCGCGGCAGCGCGAGCTCGACCCGATCTCCGGGCACGCCCCCCTCGACGAAGACGACCCGTCCCTCGGCCGTCCGCGCGATTCCGTCGCCATCGGACGCGAGCGCGGTCACACGGACGCTCTCGAGCAAATCGCGCGGAGGGCTGGGCGGGGGCGACGACATTCTGGATTCCGGATCAGCCGTCTTCTGACGAGGACTCCACCGTCCGGGGCGGCTTCTCGTCCCGGGGTAGCAGGCCCGCCACCTCCGCGGCGGGGAGCGGGCGGCTGAAGAGATAGCCCTGAAGCTCGCGACAGCCGAGGTCCGTGAGAAAACGAGCCTGCTCTTCGGTCTCGACCCCCTCCGCGACCACGTCGAGCGAAAGCCGCTTCGCGAGGGCCACGATCGCGGAGACGAGCGCATCGTCGTTCGCGTTGCCGCCGATCCCCGAGACGAAGGAACGATCGATCTTGAGCCGCTCGATCGGAAAGCGCTGCAGGGCCGAGAGCGACGAGTAGCCCGTTCCGAAATCGTCGAGCGCGAGGCCGATCCCCATCTCCGTCAACCGGCCGATCGCCGCGCTGATGTTCGGATTCTCGTCGAGCATCGAGCTTTCGGTGATCTCGAGCTCGAGGCAGCCCGCAGCGAGCTTCGACTCGAACAGGACCTGGTCGATCGCGTCGACGATCCCTGCGCGGCGCAGCTGGTGGACGGAGATGTTGACCGACATCCGGATCGGCGCGAAGCCCTCGTCCTGCCAGGCCCGAGCCTGGCGACAGGCGGTGTCCAGGACCCAGCCGCCCAGGTCGGCGATCAGCCCGGCTTCTTCCGCAATCGGAATGAATTCGGCCGGTGAGACCGATTGCCCGTCCCCGTCGGTCCAGCGCACCAGGGCCTCGACTGCGGAGACGCGTCCCGTCCGCGTGTCCCGAATCGGCTGATAGACGAGATGAAACTCGTCGCGCTCGAGACCCCGGCGAAGCTGGCTCTCGAGTGAAAGCCGGCGGGTCGTCGCTAGATTCATCGACGCACTGAAGAACGCGTAGGCCCCGCCGCCTCGGCTCTTCGCGTGGTACATCGCGAGATCGGCGGAGCGCAGCAACAGCTCGCTATTCGCGCCATCCTCGGGCCAGACCGCGATGCCGATGCTACAGCCGGCGAAGATCTCCTGACCTGCGATCTGGAACGGCCGCGAGAGCGCGTAGACGATCCGGCGTGCTACCCGAGCGGCGTCCTGCGGATGTTCGAGATCGGCGACGACCACGGTGAACTCGTCCCCCCCGAGTCTCGAGATGCCCCCGCCCGTGGTGCGGCTCGCATCCGTCGTCCGCGTCAGTCGCCCGATCGAGTCTCCCCCGCGCACGGCGGCCCGGAGCCGGTCCGCGACCTCGGTCAGCAGGACGTCGCCGCTCGAATGCCCGAGGGAGTCGTTGACCTTCTTGAAGCGGTCGATGTCGAGGAAGAGCAGCGCCATCGGCTTGTCGACCCGGCGACAACGCTCGATCGCCTTGTCGATCTGCTCGCGAAAGAGCTCGCGATTCGGAAGGCCCGTCAACGCGTCGAAGTAGGAGAGACTCTGGATCCGGCTCGCCGCCTCCCGTTCGCTCGTGATGTCGCGGAGGATCACCTGCACCCCGCCGTCCGGCAGTCGCGAAGCCGACAGCTCCGCCCAGAACCAGGAGTCGTCCCCCGTGCGCGTCATTCGACATAGGGTGCGGGCCGTCATGCCCGGCTTGAGCGCATCGAGCTCGAGGGGCTCGCGTTCGATGTCCTCGGGATGACAGAGGTCGGTGATCCGGTGGTCTCCGGCAGATTCGGGTGCGTATCCGAGGAGACGATGGGCGGCCGGATTGGCTGCGAGAATTCGACCCGTCGGGCCGAGCAGGATCACGCCACAGGAAACCTGCGCGAAGAGCGCCTGGTAGCGCTCGTCCTCGAGCCGGATTCGGGCATCCGGTGCGTCCACCCGCGTACGGGAATCATCGTGCAAAGAAGCCATGCCTCGGGCGCCGTCACGCGGGCCGCACCCTCCATCGGCAAACGGCGGCGCGGAAGCGATCGGCGGATCCGGGGGCAGCGGCTCCTGGAAACGCCGGATCAGTCGTCGCCCGGAGCCACCCTGGGATCGTAGTAATGGCGGCGCGCGGGGATCTGCCAGAACGCTTCGTCCGGCACGTCGAACGCGCACCTTTCCGATTCCGTGGCGATCGATCCCGGAAGCCACGCCGTCAAGAAGCCGTCGCGCCCGCGTCCGTGATGGACACAGCCGGTATCGAGGCCGCGCAGACCGCGCGCGACGTGCAGGCCCTGACGCGACCAATGTCCGTAGACGATCGCGAAGTCGTGTCGGCGCTCGGACCAGGCGACGTGCCAGGGACGCATCGGTGGCGCGGGATCTGCGCTCGACCAGGTGCCGTCTTCCGCGACGCTGCGGCAGCGGGTGAGGCGACTCAAGGCGTCGCGAAGCGGATCGACGTCGGGCGGCGTCGCGAGAAATGCCCCCGCGGCTTCCCGGTCCGCGGAGAGTCGCGCCTCGATCGCGGCGGCCGTGCGACGGAGCTCGGCGAGCGACCAGTCCGGGTGGGGTGCGGCGTGGAGCATTACAAAATGCTCCTCCCCGATCACACCTACCTCGACGAGCGGCCGCGCGATCAGCCATTCGACCCATTCGCCCGCATCCACCGCGCCGAGCACGTCGCCGACCGAGTCATTGCGTCCGAGATCGCGCAGGCCGAGGGCGATCTGAAGCAGATGGAGCTCGTGATTGCCGAGCACATAACGTCCCCGGCCCGCCTCGACGAGCTCCCGTACGAGCTCGAGGGCCCGGCGATTGTCGGGGCCACGGTTCACGACATCGCCCGCGACCCAGAGCTCGAACTCGTCGCCGAATCGAGCCCGTGCCCGGGTCACGAGCTCCGCAAGCTCGTCCGCACAACCCTGCACGTCGCCCACGAAGATTCGCTGCGGCCCCCCGGCCGTCTGCATCACGGCTCGGCCACGCAGCGATTCGACAGCCGCCCGACGCCTTCGATCTCGCTCTCGATCGTCTCCCCGACCTTCAAGTATCGGCGGGGATTTCGAACGCTGCCGACGCCGCCGGGCGTTCCCGTGAAGATCAAATCGCCGGGTCGCAGGACGCAGTAGCGCGAGAGATGAGCGATCAGGTCGGGAACGGAGAAGATCAGGTTCCGCGTCGACGAATCCTGGACGGACTCGCCGTCGATCGAGCAGCGGAGCTTCATGTCGTCGCGGTCGGCGATCTCGTCGAGAGAGACGAGCGCGGGGCCGAGCGGACCAAAGCAGGGCGCCGATTTTCCGAGGCTGAACTGGGGCGGCTTGTCGGCGAACTGGAGCGCGCGATCCGAGACGTCCTGGCCGACACAGAAGCCCGCGACGAAATCCCAGGCGTCGCCTGCCCGCACGCGATGGGTCTCGCGGCCGATCACGACGACCTGCTCGACCTCCCAGTCGACCCGATCGGAGGTGAGCGGAACCGTCGTATTGGGACCCGCCAGGCAGCTCGGAAACTTCGTGAACACCATCGGCTGGGCGGGAATCGGAAGCCCCGCCTCCTCCGCGTGGTCACGGTAGTTGAGTCCGATGGCGAAGACCTGGGAAGGCCTCGGCACAGGCGGCCCGAGGCGCTCGGGAACGATCAGTCTGCCCGCATCCCCGGCCGTCTGCTCGGACGCTAGGCGACGAATCTCGGCCCAGGCCGCAAACGAAGCCATCGGATCCGAAGAAACCCGGCCCTGGCTCGCCTGCTCGAGATCGACGAATCGCCCGACCACGTCGAATCCGAGCCGCCCCTCGAAATTCACCAACCGCATGCTCGCCTTCCTCCCCGCCCCATCCCGCTCTCGACCGAAACGACTCGAAAGCCCCGCAACGCACGGCTTTCGTCCCGATCCTACCGACTCCGGCGGCGAATGGCGGGCCGGTGTACGCTCGGCCCCGTATCGATCGAGGGGACGGGTGGGACGCCGAATCATCATTTGCGATGGGGCCGAGAGCGCGCGCCTTTGGAGCCGCATCGGAGCCGACCTGTCCGAAGAGCTCACTTGGGTGCCGCGTGAGGGCGAGAGTCGTTCGCGACCGCCCGGGTTTCGCATCCTTCAGGGGGGCCTCGACGAGGGGGCGATCGCGAAGCTCGACCCGAAGGCCGACGAGGAATACGCCCTCGTCAGCGACGACGGGCCCTGGACCCGGCTCGCCGTCCGCGAGATCCGCAAGCTCGACGAGGAAGCGTCGATCCTCGTGCTCTCCGATACGCTGACCCAGGACGATCTCCCGGAGCATCCGTCCCTGCGCCGCACCGGCTGGAAGACGCTGATCCGCGACGACATCAACGAAGAGTTCGACCACCTCGCCAATCTCCACCGCGTCGCGAAGATCCGCCGGCTGCTCGACTCGCGCGAGAAGATCGCGATCCTGCTCCAGCCGGACCCCGATCCGGACGGAATCGCTTCCGCCTACGCGCTCCGAACCCTGCTCGGCCGCAAGCGAACGACGGCGCCGATCGTGTCCTTCGGCGAGGTCCAGCGCCCCGAGAACCAGGCGCTCTGCGAGGCCGTCGGAATCGACGTCAAGGTCATCGCGCCCGAGGAGATCAACGACTACGACGGGCTCGTCCTGGTCGACGTCCAGCCGAACGTCTTCGGCGACGATCCGCCCGCCCGCCTCTCGAAGGTCGATCTGGTCATCGACCACCACCCGGAGCGCTCGGGCTACGACGCCACGATCCGCGACATCCGCACGAGCTACGGCGCGACCGCATCGATCGTGACCGAGTACCTGCGCGCGACCAACATCGAGCTCAACGCGAAGCTCGCCACCGCGCTGCTCTACGGCATCAAGAGCGACACCCAGTACCTCGGCCGCGATTCGAGCCGCCGCGACATGCAGAGCTTCGCGTTCCTGCATGCCTCCCACAGCCCCGCGCTCCTGCGCCGCATCGAGCGCCCGGCGCTTCCGCTGCCCGGCCTGCGCGCCCTGGGGCGAGCGTTGGCCGGCGCGGAGGTGCGCGACGGAATCCACATCCTGGTGCTCGGCCGCGTACGCGAGGACGTGATCCCCCAGGTCGCTGACATGGCGCTCCAGGCCCAGGGCGCCGAATGGTCGATCGCGGTCGGCATCGTGAACCGGGACATCGTGTTCTCGGTCCGCAACGTGGGTTATGTCCGTGCGGCGGGCGAGGTCGTACGCGCCGTCGTCGAGGGACTCGGTGTCGGCGGGGGTCATCGCTCGATGGCGAAGGGCATCATCCCGCTGAAGGCCTTTCGCGAGGTCTATGGACGCGCCGACCGAAGGCAGATCCGCAGCGCCCTCTACGATGCCTTCGTCCGCGCCATCCACGACGACGACTGACGAACACTCGAGACCCGGGAGGCGCACAATGACTCGACCGAAAGCGCTCGCAGCGAGTCGGATCGATGCCGCCCTCGCCGAGCTTCCCGGCTGGTCCGTCGCGAACGGCAAGCTCCACCGAGAGCTGAAGTTCCCCAATTTCCAGCAGGCCTTCGCCTTCATGGCCGAGGCCGCGCTCCACGCCGAGAAGCTCGACCACCACCCCGAGTGGTCGAACGTCTACGGCCGGGTCGTCGTCGACCTGGTGACCCACGACGCCGGCGGCATCACCGAGCTCGACCTCGAGCTCGCGAAGCGCATGAGCGCGATCTTCGCGCGCTGATCGTCCTCAAGCGCCGAGCGTCAGGAGCGCGTGGGCCCCGCGCGTCCGCTCCGGGATCGCGATGCCGAGCGGACAGCTCCCGAGGCACGGCGCCGAGCAGCCGACGCAAGCAGACGCGTTGACCGGGAGCTTCGCATAACGCTCCATCGCATCGCGCTCCGCGCGGTAGTCCTCGAAATACATCCGGTGACGCAGTACGTCGTGGATCGGGACGCCTTCCGGACAGGACGACAGGCAGGCGCCGCAATGGGGCGCACAGTAGGAGCCGACGATCGCCTGGTCGTAGCGGTGAAGCACCTCACGGTCCGTGCTCGCCAGGCGCCCGCCCGAGGCCGCGAGGTACTCGTCGACGTGCTGCATCTCGAAGAACGAGATCACGGCACACGAGACCTTCGGATTCTCGTGGACCCAGCGCAGCGCGGCCTGGGCGTAGCTGTTCGCGTCGTGGAATCCCTCGAGATTCTTGTGCTTTGCGCCCTTCAGCGTCTTCATCGCGACGATGCCCATGTCCTGCTCGTCGTGGGCGCGGTCGATGATCGCGGGGAGCATCGGCCAGATGCCGTGGTGATAGGCGAGCATCATGACGTCGAAGCGTCCCGAATCGATCGCGCGGGTCGCGACGTCGACGAGGCGCGGCGTATGGGTCGAAACCCCGAGGAAGCGGACCTTGCCTTCCTCTTTCAGCCGGTCGAAGGCCTCGTGAACGTTCGGGTCCATCAGCCGGGCCGTCTCGTCGCAGGAATGGACGTGCACGAGGTCGACGTAGTCGGTGCCGAGGCGGGCGAGACTCTCCTCTACGACCTCGCGGTAGCGTGCGACGCTCGTGCCTGCGGGCAGATGGCCCAGCGGGGTGCAGAACTTCGTCGCGAGAAAGATCTGGTCGCGCGGGATCTCGCGCAGCGCCCGGCCGACGGCGAGCTCGCTGCCGGCCGTCGAGTAGTCGGGGGCCGTGTCGACGTAGTTGACCCCGCGATCGAAGGCCGTCTTCACGATCTTCCAGGCATCGTCCCCGCGCAGCCGCCCCGCCCCGAGCACGGTATCGGAGACGCGCCAATCCGTCCGCCCGAGTCGGCCGTAGGCCTGCACACGAGCCCCGCGCCAGGCGTCCTCCCAGACCGGATGCGTCTTGACGACGCCTTCGTTCGAGTTGACCTGCTGCCCGACGCCGAGCCAGCCATCGCCCGACTTGCCGATGCCGAAGAGGGCATTCGCGAGCATCCCGACCGCGCCCGCGAAGAGCGCGCCAACCCCCGCCATCGCGCCCGCGAGAAACGCACGCCGCGCGGACGACCCACTGGGAACGTTTGCAGCCGCCGGCTCCCGCCGAAGCCAGGCGAAGAGACATCCGCCCGCCACGCCGATCCCGAACAGCGTCGCGAATGCGGCCACGGCGCCACCCACCGCGTTCGGGGCATTCGGGGCCAGATTGCGCTGGACCCAATCGCCGGCTGGAAAGGCCGAAGAATCGAGACCGATCACCCCGTGGTACAGGTACTCCCCGCTGATCGCGTAGCCCGCGAGCAGCGAGCCGACGAGCACGATCGCCCACGCGACGCTCTTCCCAATCCAGGCTCGCCGCGAATCCCTGCTCCGCGTCTTCGTCGACTCTTGCGCCCCGTCTTCCGTCATCGCGTCGACCTCCTTGCGGAATTCGCGTTGCGTTGCGTGGGCCAGCCCTCGCGCATTGCATGGGGCGCCGGCTCTGGGCAGTATACGGCGCGAAACACGCCCGGAGAAAGGAGAGGGATGACGAGTCCGCTGATCATCCCCGACGTGGCCTCGCTGCCCGAGTACGAGGGCCGCGAGCTCGGCCATTCGAGCTGGCACACGATCGACCAGTCTCGAATCGACGCCTTCGCCGCTGCCACGGGGGACCACCAGTGGATCCACGTCGACCGCGAACGCGCCGCGCGTGAATCCCCCTTCGGCGGGACCGTCGCACACGGATTCCTGACGGTCGCCCTTGCACCCGCGCTTCTGCCCGAGCTCGTCGAGGTCTCGAACTGCTCGCGCATCGTCAACTACGGCATCGAAAAGCTTCGCCTACGCGAGCCGGTGCCGGCCGGGGCGCGGCTGCGCCTCGGCGCTTCGATCCAGGGCGTACGCAGCGTCCCGGGCGGGGCGATGTGGGTCTCGCTCGCGATCAAGTTCGAGGTCGAGGGCGTCAAGCGGCCGGTGTGCGCCGGAGAGCTGATCTTCGTCTATTTCCCGTGAGCTCGCGGCGCGTCCCGTGAGCTCGCGGCGCGTCCCGCGAGCTCAATCCGTGGCGAGAAAGCTGCGCACGGACGCGATGAAGAGCTCGAGCTGGTCGTGGTGGACCCAGTGACCGGCACGGGGGATTTCGAGCACGCGGGCGTTTGCGATGTGGGCGGCGCGGCCGTCCTTGTCGGGGTCCCCGTGCCAGCCGTCGGCTCCGTGGACGAGCAGCGTCGGGCAGCTGATCCGCTGCCAGAGTCGCTCGAGGGTGCCCGGCGCCATGCGTTGCGGGAAGAGCGGTCGGCTCGCGTTGTCGAACTTCCAGCTGAAGCTGCCGTCCTCGTTGCGCGCGACGCCGTGGACCGTCAGGTGATGCGCCTGGGCCGCCGTCAGGTTCGGATTCTCGCCCTGCATGCGCGCCGCGGCTTCGTCGATCGTCGCATAACGCCGCGGCTGTCGGCGGGCGCCGCTGCGGACGGCGTCGATCCAGGCCGTCGTCATCTCCCAGAGCTCGCGGTTCTGGTTCAGGATGCGGAGCTCGGGCGGCGCGCCCATGCCTTCGATCGCGATCAGCTTGGCGACCTTCTCGGGATAGACGCCCGTGTAGTAGAGGGAGACGGCGGCCCCCATCGAATGGCCGATGATCGAGACCGGTGCGAGCCCGAGGACCTCGACGAGCTGGGCCACGTCGAGCACGTACTCGGGCAACGTGTACGTCGAGCCCTGCGCCCAGGCCGAGTCCCCGTGGCCGCGCAGGTCGGGGACGATGACGTGGTAGTCGTCTCGCAGCGCGCGGGCTACGAAGTCCCAGCTGCGCGCGTGGTCCTTGCCGCCGTGGACCAGCAGGAGCGGGGGCTTCGCCTCGTTGCCCCAGTCGACGAAATGCAGCCGGAGCCGCTGCGACACGTAGTAGCTCGAAACGGGCCCGATGATCTCCTGCGCGGCCATCCTGCGTCCTTCCTCGGGTCCCGCGCCGTTTTCGGCATCCAGCGCGCGCGGCGCCGCGCCAGGGTATCCTCGGCGCCACGATGAAGCTCGCCCTCGCCCAGATCAATCCGACCGTCGGTGACCTCGCCGGAAATCGCCGCCTCGCCGAGGAAGCCGCGCAAAAGGGCGCGGCCGCGGGCGCGGATCTCGTCGTGCTGCCGGAGCTCGCGCTCACGGGCTATCCGCCCATGGACCTGCTCGAGCGCGACCGCTTCGTCGACGACCAGCTCGCGGAGCTCGACGAGCTCGCGAAGGCCTCGCGCCAGATCGCGATCGTCGTAGGCGCCGTCGTCCGGACCTCCGATGCACGACCCAAGGCCTTCGAGAACGCCGCCGTCGTCCTCGCCCAGGGTCGACGACTGACGCACCGCAGCAAGACCCTGCTCCCGACCTACGACGTCTTCGACGAGCAGCGTTATTTCGCGCAGGCGAAGGATCGGACCCCGGTCGAGATCCCGGGCCTCGAGATCCCGCTCGGGCTCGCCGTCTGCGAGGACACCTGGTTCCAGACCCAGCCCTATCCGATCGATCCCGTTGCCGAGCTCGTAGCGCAGGGAGCGGGGATCATCCTGAATCCCTCCGCCTCGCCGTGGCACGTCGGCAAGGCGGCGGAGCGCCGAGCCCTGCTCGCCGACGTGGCGAAGCGGAGCGGGCGACCGGTCGTATTCGTGAACCAGGTCGGCGGCAACGACGAGCTCGTCTTCGACGGCGGATCCTGCGTGGTCGGTCCGGACGGGCGCGTCCACGTCGCGATGCCGCTCTTCGAGACGGGCCTCGCGTTCTGCGACTTTCCACTCGTCGACGGGCGCGCGCTCGATTCGATCGTGGATCCGAGCGCGGTCGAGCAGCTCGAACGGGGGCTCGTGCTCGGGATCCGCGACTACTTCCTGAAGCAGAACCTGCCGCCGGGGGCGGTGATCGGTCTCTCGGGCGGGATCGATTCGGCGGTGACCGCGTACCTCGCCGTCGAAGCCCTCGGCGCCGACCGCGTCGTCGGCATCGCGATGCCCGGGCCCTTCTCCTCCGACCACAGCATCGACGACGCCTTCGAGCTCGGCCGCCGGCTCGGGATCTCCGTCCGCCGCGCCGACGTCACGCCGATCTACGACGTCTACCGTGAGCTGTTCGCCAAGCTCTTCGGCCCGCGCGACGACTACGGGCTCACGCAGCAGAACATCCAGTCCCGCATCCGCGGCGCGATCCTGATGGCCTGCTCGAACGAGGAGAACCGCCTCGTGCTCGCCACCGGCAACAAGAGCGAGCTCTCGGTCGGCTACTGCACGCTCTACGGCGACACCGTCGGCGGTCTCGCCGTGCTCGGCGATGTCTACAAGCGCGACGTCTACGCCCTCGCACGTCATGCGAATCGCAGCGGCGAGCGGATTCCGCAGCGAACGATCGACAAGCCGCCCTCCGCCGAGCTCGCGGCCGATCAATTCGACCAGAACGATCTGCCGCCCTACGACATCCTCGACGACGTGCTGTCCCAGGCGATCGAGGGCGGTCGCAGTCGCGCTTCGATCGTGCCGCCGCCGGGCTGCTCGGAGGCGGTCGCCCAGGGGATCTTCCGGCGACTGGACCGCAACGAGTACAAGCGGCGCCAGACCCCGCTCGTGTTGCGGACGTCGGAGAAGGCGTTTGGCGGCGGACGTCGGCTTCCGATCGTGCATCGCTATGTCGGTTGAAGAGTCCGCGCGCGAATCGAGCGCCGCGCGTTAGTCGAGCAGCTCGAACGCCCGCAGATCCCGGACCTGCGCCGCCGATCGACGCGCCATCGCGACGAACATCGCGTCGCCGCGCTCCGTCCGTCCGACGGCGAGCGCTCCGAGGACCGTGATGACGGGTCCCTGGAAGGCTCCATAGACATAATCGGCATACACGTCCTCCGGACGGCGCTCGACGCCGAGCCCGGCCAGGCCCTCGCGATAGGCGGACAGCATCCGCGCCTCGAGGGCGCGCCGCTGCGCGGGCTCGCAGCCGTTGCCGAGCAGATAGGCGAGATCCTGTCCCCCACATGCGACCGAGAGCGTCTGCCAGTCGACGGCCGTGACGACCGGGCCCGCTGGAGCGTCGCGGAAGAGCAGGTTGTCGAGGCGGTAGTCGCCGTGGACCAGCGTCCGATCCGAGGGTCGGCGAGTGACCCAGCGCTGCGCCCGCTCGGCGAAACGCGCGAGCACGTCGCAATCCTCGGCCGCGAGCTGATCCGCATGACGCGAGAGGAAGACGGGGGTCGCCATCTCGACGTAGCGCGCGAACTCCTCCCCGGCGCCGCCGGTCATCCAATCGAGGCGATCGAGGTCGGGGGAATTCCAGAGCGGCGCGTGGAGACCCGCGAGGTTGCGGACGGCGGCCTCGAGAAGGTCGCCGCTCGCGCCGGCGATCTGATCGCCCTGGACCGCGGGAGCCATGTCCTCGAGGATCAACGTGAAGGTCGACTCGTCCTCGCCGAGGGCGCCGTACAGACAGCGCGGAGTTCGGATCGCGAGGAGGCGGGCGAGGTCGGTGTAGAAGCGGGTTTCGGCGCGGTAGCCGCCGCGGGCGCCCGAAGCGCGGCTCTCGGGGCTCGGAGACGGAAACTTTCCGACCAGACTCGCCGGGGCACCTGCCGGAACCGGGCCCTGGTAGTCGAGCTCGATCCGCTCGCTGTGCGCCATCTGGCCCGTTCCGATCGGGCGGTGGCGAAAGCTCCGGACGTGCACGTCGTGTCCCGCCGCTCCGAGCACGGCGGTCAGCCATTCGGGCGTCAGGCGCTGCGGCTCATCGACGACCGCCGGTCGGATCTCGGGCATGGCTCGCGGCAGCTCCGTCTCATCGAGTCCGATGGGGACCGGTTCAGGCGGTCGCGACCTCGGCCGTCGCGTGGCGCACATGCTCGGCGCGGGCCCCGCGCGGACCCTCCTGGACGACGTACTCGACGATGTCGCCCTCGTTCAGGATGTCGTAGTCGCCGGCGTTGAGGCCCGAACGATGGAAGAAGACTTCCTTGCCGTCGTCGCCGCGGATGAAGCCGAAGCCCCGGTCGCGCACCATCTTCTTGATCTTGCCCCGCGACTTCGGCCCCGACGGCATCGGCGACGAGGCGCCTCCGCCCGGCGCCGGTGTCCGCTTGCGGCCGCGGCCTCCGGAGCTGCGGCGAGCCCCCGGCATACGGAACCCGTCCGTCGCCACGAATTCGCTGCGGAAGAGCTCGAGGGGCACCGTCAGGTCCTGCAGACCGTCCTGCTCCGGCGAAAGGAGCACTTCATCGTCCTCGGCCTCGACGACGCTATAGCGGAGGCCGGTATTTTTGTGCGTCACGAACAGTCCGGATTCGATCTCGTCTAGGGTCAGCATGACGCTTCTCCAATTCGTGGGGCGGCTGGATCGAGCAGGTCGAGGCGGGCGGTGCGCGATCCATTCGCGGTCGCAAGCGGTGTCGAAGCGGCGGCTCGAAAACGGGGGCCGGAGCGGATGGGAGGCACTTCGAAAGGAAGCGCTTCGTCGCGGCGGTGGCCCAGAGTAGGAAAGGTGGTCCGTGGGGTCAACCAGCGGGGGGCAGGTGCGAATGGACGGCAGGATCGCGGAGGCGGCGCGGAGGGCGATCGTCGGGCTGGTGGGGCTGGCCTGGCTCGCGTGTGGGCAAGCCGCTCCGCAAGGTCACCCCATCGAAGACCGCGAGGCTTCCCGGGCGGCAACGCTCGTCGGTGGCGCGGCGGCGCGACCGGAAAGAGAGCCGCTTCGAGTCGGGACGAGTGGCGACTACGCCCCGTTCAGCCTCTGGACCGAAGGCCAGCCCGGGCCCCACGGATTCTCGGCAGATGTCGCGCGGGCCTTTGCCCGGGACCAGGGTCGGGGAGTCGAGTGGGTCCGGTTCCGTTGGCCCGAGCTCGACGCGGATCTCGCGGCGGGACACTTCGAGATCGCCCTGTCCGGGATCACGATCCGCCCGGACCGCTCGCTGGCCGGGCGCTTCGCGTTGCCCCTGACGGTGACCGGCGCGGTCGCCCTCGTGCGGGCGGATTCGGCGCTGCGAGACCGCGCCGATCTCGACCGAGCCGGGATCCGACTGGCCGTGAATCGCGGCGGCCACCTCGAGCGCGTCGCGCGCGCTCTCTTTCCCGGGGCTTCGATCGAGCCGATCGGGGACAACGCGCGCATCGCGGAGCGACTCTTCGATGGCCGCGCCGAAGCGGTTTTAACGGACGACCTCGAGGCGCGGCACTGGCAGGCGGGGCTCCCGCCTTCCCGCGCGATCGGCCCCCTTACCCGGGATCTCAAGGCGGCCTGGCTCCCGCTCGGTCGCGAAGGCCAGGCCCGCGATTTCGACCGCTGGCTGCTTCGTTTCGAAGCGACGGGCAGGCTCGCGCAGCTCCGCGAGCGCCATGGACTCGCCGCCGCGAGAACGGCGGAGCCGCGCTCGGCCCTGCTCGCAAGCCTCGACGAACGGCTCTCCATGATGCCTGCGGTCGTCCACGCGAAGCGCGTTCTCGGATTGCCGATCGAGGACCGCAGTCAGGAAGCACGGGTTCATGAGGCGGTGCGGCAAGCCTGTCTCCGGGGGGCGCGGGAATTCGAGACCGAGCCGCCGCCGCAGGCCGTGCTGAAGCGATTCGTCGATGCCCAGCTTCGCGCCGCTCGTTTTCTCCAGGAGCGCGAGCTCGCAGACACCGCGTCGATGCCGGCCCCGGCCGTGGTCCCCACGACCGCGACGGAGCGGGACGCCGCACGACGCGAGCTCGATCAGCGAATCCGCCCCGCGCTCGCCTTCGTCACGGAGCGCGTCGCCTGGCTGCTCGTCGCTGCCTCGAATTCCGCGCGGACGGCCCCGTCCCCGAGCGCCCCCGTCGCACCGACCCTCGAGACCGTCTCGCAGGCTCTCGCGCGTCACGCGCTCCCGAGCGAGCTCGAAGCCGAGATCCAAACCTCCCTCGAAGCCCTCTTCACACCGCCCCCGCACGCCAGAAGAGCCTCGCCAACGCCCCCAGCGCGATCGGCACCCCGAGGCATAACACCCAGCGGCTGAGCGCAAAGGGCGCGCCGAGCATCGGGATCTCCCAGGCGATCAGGCGATGGATCGCGAGCAATCCCCACGACGCCACGAACGCGACCACCGAAGCCGGCGCTGCCCCCGCCCGCAGCATCCCCGCCGCCAGCGGCATCGACACGAAGGGACCGGCTGGCGTCACCAGCCCGACCGCGCTCGCGAGGGCCAGGCCCTTCCAGCCAGAGCGCTCTCCCAGCGCGCTCGAGACCCATGCACGCGGCAGCAGGCTCTCGACGAGCCCCGCGACGAGGAAGGACACGAAGAGAACGAGCGCGAAGCGGAGGAACTGGCGCGCGCCCCCGCTCATCGCGTCGGCGAGCAGGGGGGGGCCGCCGCGCGACAGGGCGACGGCCGAGAGAGCCACGAGCAGGGCCAGCATGATCCAGAAATTGCTGTCGAAGAGCTTCATCCCGATTTCCTTCCGGCGCTCGCCCTCAGTAGAAGCTGCAGCGCGTTCGATGCCGCGGGCGCGCCTTGATCCAATCCGCCTGGCCGGCATTCCACAGCAGCCCGTCGAGGGCATGAGCGGTCGTCGGACGGCCCTGCGCGGCAAGCGCTGCGACCAATCGCTCGACGGCCTCGACCGCGACCGCGCGGATCTCGACCTCCGAGCGCGAGCCCGCCGCGAGCAGCTCGCCCGCCTCGATCTGCGCGGCGAGGGAAGGGGAGTAGGCGAGAACGCCGTGGCAGCGCAGCACGTGGGGGACGAGATTGTCGGCGAAGAGGGTGAGGTCGTCCCGGTCGTCGAATCGGCCATGGCCTTTGCCGTCGAAGACGCGGGCCAGGTCCGCGACCGTGATCTGGGCGCGCTTGTAGAAGGGCACCTCGAGCTCGTCGTAGTGGGCGACGTCGCGGTAGAGCTCGAGCTTCGCCAGAGCGCCCACGAGGCGCTCGGCCGATCGGTTCGCCTGCTCGACGACGGATTCGAAACGATCGCCGTGCTCGCGGCCGAGCCAATCCCCGAGCTCGCGCCACGCACGTGCATAGAGCTCCATCAGCTCCGCGACCTCGGGATCGACGAGCGCCTGCCCGAGTAGCTCGGAAACCGATGCCGCCGTCGCGCCTCGAAGCCAGGCGCCCGACCAGGGATCGCCCGCTTCGACCGACTCCCGGCACGCCAGAGCGATCGAGCGATAGCCCGATAGGCCCGCGCGCTTCTTCAACACGGGAAACCAGCCGGATCCGAAATTGATTGCGTCGAGGGCGATCGTGAACGCGAGCGTTCGCTCGGCGTCGCCGGCGAAATGGTGCATCGGATCGAGATCCTCGTAGGCGACGGGCGCAGCGGCCAGCGCGTGGGCGAGACCTGCGAGTCCCTCGTCGTCGATCCGCACATCGCGCGCGCGGCGCGTCACCTCCGCTGCGGCGGTCCGGATCCGGCCGAAGAGCGTCTTTCCTACTTGCGCCCCGGAGCCCGTCACGTCCGATTCCTCCGCAGGCCGACGGGGGTTGCCAGCCGGGGGGCGGGCCGCAGGGGAACGGCGCGGGCGGCGGCGACCGGAATCGTGGCAGCCGCGGTGAAGACACGGACGGCGGCCGGGATGCACTCGATGCGAAGCGGAAGCGCCAGTCCGCCCTCGCCATCGACCTCCGCGGCGACCGGGCCCGCCTTCGGAATCAGATGGACGGAGCGCGCTGCATGGAACGATACGCGTGGGTGTCGACCATGGCGGCCGAGATAGAACGCAGGCAGATTGGCCAGGATCTCGGGGCGCGACAGGCCGCGGGCGAGCACGACTTCGAGCAGACCGTCGTCGGGCGAAGCGTTCGGGGCGACGCGCATGCCGGCCCCGAAATAACATCCGTTGGCCACCGCGAAGAGCGAGATCGCGCCCTCGTGGACGAGCTCGCCATCGACCTCGACCGAGGCCTCGAAAGGCCGATGCGCGAGGACGGCGGAGACGGCTCCGAAGAGGAATCCGAGCCGGGGGCCGAGCCAGGTCGAATGCCGGCCGACGCGCTCGACCGTGTCGCCCGAGAGCCCGGCGCTCGCCTCGTTGGCAAAATGGCGGATCTGCCGGCCGCCCCTCGCATCGCCGGACTCGACTCGACCCGCATCGAGGAGGCGGAAATGCCCCGCGTCGATCAAGTCGAGAGCCGCGTCGATCCGCCGCGGCAATCCCAGCGTACGCGCGAAATCACATCCCGATCCGACGGGCAGGAGACCGAGACTCGGGCGCTCCGCCGCGGTCGCGGCGCTCGAAGTCAGGAGCCCCGTCACGACCTCGCCGACCGTCCCATCGCCCCCCGCGACGAGGATCCGCGTCACGCGCCGATCCGCCGCCGCGCGCGCGAGTCGAATCGCGTCTCCCGGGGCATTCGTCAGCGCAAGGGCCAGGGGACCACAGCGGGCCTCCGCCTTCGCGACGAGACGATCCGCGAGGCGCCCCGCAGCCCCTCGACCACTCGCGGGATTCAGGATCAGCAGCGTCTGGGATGACACGCCGCCACGGTACCGAACTCGAGCCCGGGCGAGTCGGGCCGCCGACCCGGAAGCCGGTGCCCAAACAGGATATCTTTTCTTCGATGACGCCCGTCTTTCGACGAATCCTGCTCGTGGCCGCTGCCGTCGCCGGCGTCCTGATCGCGGGCCACTGGCTCCGAGGCGAGCTCGGCATCGAGATGAACATCGAAGCCGTTCGCGATCTCGTCGACCGCATGGGGCCGATGGCGCCTTTGCTCTTCGTCTTCGTCGTCGCGGGACGAGCGCTCCTCTGGCTTCCGTCCCAGGTGGTCCTGATCGCCGCCGGACTCTGCTTCGGAACGGGCCTGGGCGCGCTCGTTGGGGGCGCGGGGCTGATGATCTCGGGGGTTTTCCTCTTCGCGCTCGCGCGTTATGCAGGTCGCGAGTCCATCGAGCGCCACGTGGGCGAGAAGGGGAGGGCGCTGCTCGAGTTCACTTCGCAGCGGCGGGGAGCGGTGGCCCTGGCGCTGGCGTCGAGCTACCCGCTCTCGCCGCTCTCGCCGATCCAGGCCTCCGCGGGGCTCACCGCGATGCCGCTCGGAAGCTTCGTGCTCGCCGCTTTCGCCGGCGGCACGATCCGCGCCTCGACCTACGCCTTCTTCGGAAATGCGATGCTCGAGCTCGAGAGCCACCAGCGGGTCGGCGCTCTCGTGCTCGTCCTCGCCATCGTCGCCCTACCGCTCGCCCTGCCCGGGGGTCGGCGCTGGCTTCGAGAGCTCTTCCCGCGCTCGGAACAGAACGGGTCCTAGAGCGCGGTCCGCGTCTAGGACTGCGCTCGCAGCAGGTTCAGCGCCGAGCCCGCCTTGAACCAGGCGATCTGCTCCTCGTTCAGAGTGTGGGCGAGCTCGAAGCGGTACTCACTTCCATCCTCGTGATGGAGGATCGCCTGGACGCGCTTGTCGGGGGCAATGCGGTCGAGGCCGACGAGCGAGATCCGGTCGGACTCGCGGATCTTGTCGTAGTCCGCGGGGTCGACGAAGGTCAGCGGGAGGACGCCCTGCTTCTTCAGGTTCGATTGGTGGATGCGCGCGAAGCTCCGCACGATCACCGCGGCCGCGCCGAGGTGTCGCGGCTCCATCGCGGCATGCTCCCTCGACGAGCCCTCGCCGTAGTTCTCGTCGCCGACCACGACCCAGCGCAGCCCGCGCGCCTTGTAGTCGCGGGCGATCGCCGGGAAGGACTGTCCCTTCTGGCCGCTCTCGAGATTCAAGCCCGTCCCGGCCTCGCCGGTGTAGGCGTTGATCGCCCCGATGAACATGTTGTCCGAGATGTTGTCGAGATGGCCCCGGAACTTGAGCCAGGGACCGGCCATCGAGATGTGGTCGGTCGTGCACTTCCCCCTCGCCTTCAACAGGATCGGCAGCTTCGCGAAATCGCGGCCATCCCAGCGCGGGAAGGGCTCCAGCAGCTGGAGTCGATCACTGCTCGGCGCAACCTCGACCTTGACCGAGCCCCGCTTCTCCTTCGCCGGCGGCGCCTCGTAGCCCGCATAGCTGATGACGAAGCCCTGCGGCGGGATCTCCGGCGCGGGTCCCGGGGCAACGAGCTTGAATCGGCTGCCATCAGAGGCCTCGATCTCGTCCTTCAACGGATCGAAATCGAGCCGCCCGGCGAGGGCGTAGGCGACGCAGATCTCGGGGCTCCCGATGAAGGACAGGGTCGCGGCGTTGCCGTCGTTTCGCTTCGGGAAGTTCCGGTTGAAGGAGCTCAGGATCGAGTTCGCCTCGCCCGACTTGACGTCGTCGCGCTTCCACTGACCGATGCAGGGGCCGCAGGCGTTCGCGAGCACGGTCGCCCCGATCGCCTCGAGGGCCTCCTTCTGTCCATCGCGCGCGACCGTACCGTCGACCTGCTCCGAGCCCGGCGTACACCAAAGCTGCGTCTTGATCTTTGCGCCCTTGCGGCTCGCCTGACGTGCCACGTCGGCGGCGCGCGAGAAATCCTCGTACGAGGAGTTCGTGCAGCTGCCGATCAACGTCGACGAGAGATTCAGCGGATAGCCGTTCTGCTTCGCGTCGGCGGCCATGCGCGAGACCGGACGCGCCAGGTCTGGAGTATGGGGTCCCACGATATGGGGCTCGAGCTTCGAAAGATCGATCTCGATGATCTCCTGGTAGTAGCCGTCGGGATTCGAGAGCACGTCGGCGTCCGGCGTCAGCAGATCGAGGTTCGCGGTCGCGAGATCCGCGAGCTCGCCGCGCTCGGTCGCCTTCAGGTAGATCGCCATCCGCTCGTCGTAGGGGAACATCGAGGTCGTCGCCCCGAGCTCGGCGCCCATGTTCGTGATCGTGGCCTTGCCCGTGCACGAGAGCGAGGCGACCCCATCGCCAAAGTACTCGACGATGCGATTCGTCCCGCCCTTCACCGTCAACAGCTCGCAGACCTTGAGGATCACGTCCTTCGGCGAGCTCCAGCCCGAGAGACGGCCCGTGAGATGCACGCCGATCACGTTCGGGTAGAGCACCTCCCAGGGAAAGCCCGCCATCACGTCGACGGCGTCCGCGCCGCCGACGCCGGCGGCGAACATCCCGAGTCCGCCGGCATTCGGCGTATGCGAGTCGGTACCGATCATCATGCCGCCCGGGAAGGCGTACTTCTCGAGCACGACCTGATGGATGATTCCGGCGCCCGGGCCCCAGAAGCCGATGCCGTAACGGGCCGAGCAGGTCCGCAGGAAGTCGTAGACCTCGGCGTTGGTCGTGCGCGCCGTCGCCATGTCGGCGACCGCGCCCTTGCGTGCCTCGATCAGATGGTCACAGTGGACCGTCGACGGGACCGCGGTCTCGTCGCGCCCCGCCTGCATGAACTGCAGCATCGCCATTTGCGCCGTCGCGTCCTGCATCGCGACCCGATCGGGGCGGAGCAGGAGGTACGACTCGCCCGCGACGAGATCCTGGCCCTTCGCATCGTCGAGGTGCCCGAACAGGATCTTCTCGGCGAACGTGAGCGGGCGGCCGAGGCGCTTGCGAACGATCGCGAGGTTGTCGCGCGTCCGGGCGTAGGATTTTCGGACGAGCTCGGGCGTCGTTTCGATCGCAGTCATGCATTCCTCCCGGTCTTGGCGGTGGCTCACATTAGCGCGGTGGACCTACCCCTTCATGATTGATTGAACGATCAGGGGAGAGCTCGGCGAAGAGCAGGATGGCCGAGCGCAGCGCGCGCTCGAAATCCGCGAGGTCGAGGCTCTCGTTCTCGCCATGGGCATTGCAGATCGGATCTTCGAGCCCCAGCAGCAGCGCGGGCACACCCCCGAGGACCTCGACGAACGGGGCGACGAACGGAATCGAGCCGCCGCAACCGACGAAGACCGGTTCGCGGCCGTAGCCCACACGCAGCGCGCGCAGGGCCGCCTCGAAGGCCGGTCCCGCCGGCTCGACACGCCAGCCCCCCGCCGCCTCACGCGCTTCGACGCGGACCTCGACGCCCCAGGGCGGATCCGCCCCGAGAAACGCGACGACGCGCTCCCGCATCGCCGCCGGATCCTGTCCCGGGGCGATGCGCACACTGACCCGCGCCGCCGCTTCGGCGATCAGCTGGTTCGCCGCCTGGGCGAGCGGCACGCCTTCGAGTCCGATCAGCGCCAGCGCCGGACGATTCCAGAGTCGGTCGTAGATCTCCGAGCCGCCGCTGCCGATGAAACGGGCCGAATCGACCATACCGACGTCGGCGCGGAACTCCGCCTCATCGATCGGGAGCGCATCGAGGCGTGCGCGCGCGGCCGAAGTGAGCGGCTCGCAGCCCATATCGAAGCCGGGAATGGCAGGGTTGCCCTCCGCGTCGAAGAGCCGGCCCAGGATTCGCGCGAGGGCACTCGTCGCGTCGGGCACCGGACCGCCCCACATACCGCTGTGGACCGGGTGATCGAGGGCGCGTACCCGGACGTCGACGTTCAGGATTCCGCGCAGGCTCGTCGTGATCGAGGGCAGGCCCGTCGCGAGATTGGCCGTATCGGAGAGGACGATGACGTCAGCGCCGAGGCGTTCGCGGTGCTGGCGCAGGAACTCCTCGAGATGGGTCGAGCCGATCTCCTCTTCGCCTTCGACGATCAGCTTGAGATTCACCTGCGGCCGCGCCCCGCTCTCGAGCCAGGCGCGCAGCGCCCCCGCGAAGACGACGATGCCCGCTTTGTCGTCGACGACTCCGCGGCCGTAGAGTCGCCCCGCTTCGCCCTCGCCGGGCGCGCGCGTCGGCTCGAAGGCGGGGCTACGCCAATGGCTCGCGCGGCCGGGGGGCTGGACGTCGTGGTGGGCGTAGAGCAGGAGCGTCGGCGCGCCTCGGCCGGCTCCGAGCCATTCTCCAACGACGTAGGGATGAGCGCCCGCAAGGTCCAGCAGCTCGACGCGTTCGAAGCCCGACGACTCGAGCAGCCGCGCGACCGCTTCCGCACTCCGGCGAACCTCCGCCTCGGGAAATCCCGGCGCAGAGACGCTCGGAATCCGCGCGAGCTCGACCAGCTCCTCGAGCCGGCCCTCGAGATTGCGCTCGAGCCAGGCGAGCGCGCCCTGCGCGTCGCGTGCGATTCCACCCCGATCCGTCCCGTCCTCGTTCCCGTGCGGCATCGGAGGATCATACCCGCAGGAAGCTCGGAACGAAGCCATGCCGCTCGGGGCCAGAATGGCCGGAATCCTCCGCCGGGCGCCGCAACCAGCGGCGCACCTCGACACCCGCAAGCGCCTGCGACACGCTTGTCCCAGCTCGGGAAACGAATTCAGCCTCGCGAGCATCTCAGGATCAGCCGAAAGGTCCGGTCAGCTCGAGGGACTCCACCAAAGGATCAAGATGATCGACAATCGCCGCTCGAAATCGTACCCCCTTCCGACCCGCGCCCTGGGGCTCATCTTCGCCCTGGGCCTCGTGCTGGGCAGCGTCCCCGCCGGCCGCGCGACCGCCGAGGCGGCGAGCCCGCCGGCCGCCGTAGCGCCGACCGCGAGCTCTCCGATCCCGACGATCGAGGCGTTCCACGCCGGCCTGCTCGAGATCATGAAGGAAGCGAAGACGATCGGTTTCCAGGGACGCGTCGAGAAGCTCGAGCCCCTGATGGGACGCACCTTCGACCTCGATTTCATGGCGAGCAAGACCGTGGGGCGCCACTGGGCAACCCTCTCCGACGCCGACAAGAAGCGCTGGGCTGCGACCTTCACGCGCTTCACGACGGCGAACTACGCCGGCCGCTTTACCGGCTTCACGGGCGAGCAGTTCATCACCCTCGGCGTCGAGGAGGCCGCCCACGACACGCGCCTCGTCCGCACGAAGATCGTCGTCCCCAACGAAGAGGACGTCGAGCTCAACTACCGCGTGATCCAGCGAGACGGTACGTGGAGGGTGATCGACGTCTTCCTGAACGGAAAGGTCAGCGAGCTCGCGCTGCGGCGCTCGGAATACGCCTCGGCTCTCAAACGCGATGGCTTCGAGCAGCTCGTCGCGTCGGTCGAGACCAAGATCGCCGACCTGCAGAGCAAGGGCCGAACGGACGGCTGAGCGCGCCGCGAGCGACTTCAGGGCGAGGCGGTGTCGGCGGGCACATTCTCCGCGGGCACATCCGCTGCGGGTTCGTTCTCGCCGGGTTCATGGTCGGTCCGATGGCCCGGACGATTCGCCCAGATATGACCGACGCGGTCCTGGTAGTAGCCGCTTCGCATCGCGGCGTAGTAGTCGACGCTGCTGCTCTCGAGATCCTTGAGGCGCGCGAAGTTTCGGTCGCGGAGTGTGAGGCCCGAGCTGCCTCCGTAGATCAGGATCGCCCCCGGGCTCTGCATGATGACGGGGCCGAAGGTCAGATTCAGTGGACCCAGGATGTAGTTGGTCGGCTGGAAGAATCCGTCGACGAAAACGCCGAAGCCGTCCCGTACGGTCGAGGGACCCAGCACCGGCAGCAGTAGATAAGGCCCGCTCGGGGTCCCGGCGAGGGCCAGCGTCTGGCCGAAATCGGACTCGTGCCCGGGCATGCCGAGACTCTCCGCGACATCGAACAGGCCGACGACGCCGATCGAGGTGTTGATCACGAGTCGACCGGCGGTGATCCCGGCGTCCTTCCACTCGAGCTGGAGGCAGTCGTTCACGAGGGTCTTCGTCGAGCCGAAATTCAAGAAGAAGTTGGCGATCGCGTTTCGCGCTGGCTTGGGGACGACGAATTGATAGGCCTCGGTTACCGGATCGAGAATCCATTTGTCGATCTGGCGATTGAACGCGAGGACGCCGCGGTTCGAGGATTCGAGGGGGTCCGGGTAGCTTCCGGGCGCGGCCTCGAGATCTTCGTCGAACTCCTCGTCGAACGCCGGATCGAACTCTTCATCGAAAAGGGGATCGGGTTCGGCGACGTCGGGCTCGGCGGCGCGTGTCGAGATCGGCGCAGCCGCAATGAAGCCTGCCGCCGCAATCGCCGTCAGCCAGCCCCCGAAGCGGGCGAGCGACATGCGTCCTCGCGCGCGGCATCGCGGCGACCGCGTGAGCGAAATCATGAGTCGATTCCTCGTTGCTCGGCGGTCGGCCCCGCGGGCCTCCTCATCCAATCCCGGCTCATTGCGCGATATCCCCTCGTCCCGTCCGACACACTCTATCGGACTCGCGCGAAGATCCGATGTCCCCGCCCCCCTCCCATCACCCCGCTTGCCCCCGGCGAGCCAACGCCAACATGACAGCCCAAGTCCGTATGCGGTAGGTTTCGGTACTCCTCGTCGCCGAACGGATCGATACGAGCCTTCGAGCCGGCTTCTCCTCTCGACGGAATCCCCAAAGCAGGATGAGCAGAGCAGCGGGACGGGGGTCCCCGTCGATCGTCTGGAGCGGAGTCTTTACGCGGGGCGACCCACGCACGATCGTAGGCCGCGCTACGACAGCCGAACCGGGCTGACCGGGAGGAGAGAGCTTGGACGTCTTCCAGAAATGCAAGGATTTCACGCGCGCCCGGGACGCGCGGGCCGCCGGCCATTACCTCATGTACCGCGAGATCGGTTCGCCCCAGGATCCGGTCGTCACCATGAATGGCCAGAAGGTCATCATGCTCGGCTCGAACAACTACCTCGGGCTCACGAGCCATCCCAAGGTCAAAGAAGCCGCCATCCGGGCGATCGAGAAATACGGAACCGGCTGCGCGGGCTCTCGTCTCCTCAACGGCACCCTCGACATCCACGTCGCCCTCGAGCGCCGGCTCGCGGCCTTCATGAAGCGAGAAGCGTCGCTGATCTTCTCGACGGGTTACGGCGTCAACATCGGTGTTCTCTCTTGCCTTCTCTCCCGCCATGATCTCGCGTTCCTCGACGCGATGGACCATGCCTCGATCATCGATGGGGTCCAGCTCTCCTTCGGCAAGTCGTACAAGTTCCGCCACAACGACCCCGCCGATCTCGAGAAGAAGCTCCGCCTCGCGGATCCGAAAAAGGGCAAGCTGATCGCGATCGATGGGGTCTTCTCGATGGAAGGCGACATCGCGCCCCTGCCCGAGATCGTTCGTCACAAGAACGCGTACGGTGCCCGGTTGTTCGTCGACGAAGCCCACAGCCTCGGCGTCTTCGGAGCCAACGGCCGCGGCATCTGCGAGCATTTCGGCCTCGAGTCCGAGGTCGACCTCGTGATGGGCACCTTCTCGAAATCCCTCGCGACCGTCGGCGGCTTCGTCGCCGGAAGCGCCGAGGTGATCGACTACATCCAGCACAACGCGCGGGCGCAGATCTTCACCGCCGCCATTCCACCGGCGGCCGTGGCCGCCGTCGACGCCGCCCTCGACATCCTCGAGTCCGAGCCCGACCGCCGGGCACGGCTGTGGGAAAACACGGAGTACATGCGCAAGGAGCTGCAGGGGCTCGGCTTCCAGACCTGCGGATCCCAGTCGCCCGTCATTCCGCTCTTGATCGGCGAGGATGCGGCGACCTTCCAGATGGCGAAGCGACTGCAGGACGAGGGCGTCTTCGTGAATCCCGTGATGACGCCCGCCGTACCTCCCGGACAGGGCCTGATCCGGACGTCCTACATGGCGACCCACAAGCGCGAGCACCTCGACCAGGCACTCGGCGCGCTGGCCAAGATCGGGCGCGAGCTGGAAGTCATCTAGCTCCCAGTCGGATCCGCCCGATCCATTCGTTCGCGAACTGTCGGGCGACGCGACCCGAGCGACCGCCCCGCTCGAGCGCGTGCCGAAGCGCGGCCTCGCGGGCCGCCTCGTCGAGGACCTCGATGCCGTCCTTTGCGAGCCAGTGGGACACGATCTCGAGATAGGTCGCCTGGTCGCAGGGATAGAAGCCCAGTACGAGGCCGAAGCGGTCGGCGAGGGCGAGCTTCTCCTCGAGCGCCTCTCCGAGATGGAGCTCGCCCGACGCATCGAGCCGCGCCTCGCGATTCTCCGCCATCGTCTCGGGCAGCAGATGTCGGCGATTGCTGGTCACGACGACACACACCCGGTCCGGGCGCGCCTCGATGCCCCCTTCGAGCGAAGCCTTCAGCTCCCGGAAACCGAGCTCGCTCGTGCCGAAGGAGAGGTCGTCGCAGAAGACGAGGAAGGAATACCGCTCGGCGAGGGTGCGCGTGACTTCGTGGAGGGCGGCGAGCAGATCGGGGAGCGCGGCGAGATCGCTTCGATCGACTTCGACGAGACGCAGGCCTTCAACGGCATGGCGAGTCAGCAGACCACGGACGGCCGAAGATTTACCCGTCCCCCGCGAGCCGAAGAGCAAGACGTCGTTGAAGGGGAGACCGGCGAGCAGCTGGCGCGTGTTGCGGTCGAGGGCATCGATCGCCGGTGCGACGCCGATCAGATCGTCGAGATCGAAGCGGGCGATCGATTCGATCGGCTCGAGGCGGCCGATGCCACGTCCGACGCGCCAGCGGAAGGCCGCATGGCGCGCGAGCTCGTCGCTTCCAGGCAGCCCGCCGGCGAAGGCCGCGAGGATACGACCCACTCCGTCGAGAAGCGGGTCGAGGCGAGCGAGAAGTCTTTCGAGGACATCGGACATGCGGCGTGGATTGTAGACTGTTCCCATGAAGAAAGAGGACGGAGGCACGAGCCTCGCCGCGATCGGGCTATGCAGCTCCTGTCGCCACCGGCGCGACCAGACGAGCCGCCGCGGCAGCGTTTTCCATCGCTGCGCTCGCGCCGACGAGGACCCGTCGTTCCTGCGCTACCCGCCCCTGCCGGTCCGACGCTGTGGGGGTCACGAGCCGGGCGAGACGAACGGAGCCGAGGCCGAGCGCTGAGCGAACCGCTCGGTCTCGAGGGGTCGTCACGGCTTCGATCCTTCAGCGAAGCCGCAGCGGGTGTTCCATCCAGTCGAACATCTCTTCGAGGAATCGATACGTGAGACCCCACACAAAATGGCTCTCTCGCTCGCCGACGACGATCGCTGGGAAGCTGTGTTCGGGAAGCTCTCGAATACGGTGCGTCGTGCGTCGTGCCTCGTTGCGGAGCTCCGCCAACGGAAACCAGAAGGCCGAACGAACCTCGTTCTCGTCGAGCGCGAGCGGCTGATCCTCTGCGAGGTGGAAGGCATGGGCCGAAACGAGCATCGGCTTCGGCGCTCCGGATCGACCCGAGAGGTCGCCGAGGTGGCCCAGGTACTCCGCTCCGGAGAGGTCGAGCCCGACCTCCTCCAGGGTCTCGCGACAGGCCGCCATCCGCGGGGAGCTGTCGCCGCCCTCGAGCCGTCCACCGGGAAACGCCATGTGGCCGGACCAGGGATCATCCGCACGCATCGCGCGCTCGATGAAGAGCACCTCGACCCCCGCGCCGCCGTCCCGACGCACCCGCTCACGCAGCACGATCGCCACGGCGGCATAGACCGTCTCTGCGGCCTGCGCCCCGGAGGCCACACGCCGCGCCAATCCTGTCCGTACGAGTTCGAGCTTCACGCCTCCGGAGCTTAGCGACTCGCCCGCGATCGAGGCATCGTGGGCACGCCCCTGCTAGGCTGGTCGACCTCATGGAGATCACGCGCGAAACCAAGCCCGAAGCCCGGCGCATCCTCCAGCTGGCTCGAGAGGATCGGCGCGCCGCCGAGAAGATCCTCGGCGCCCTGCCCCCCGAGCGCCAGGCCGCGCTCCTGCTCGACACGTCGCTCCCCATCCGCCGCCAGCTGATCGAGCTGCTCCCCGATCCGGAGTCGGTCATTCCGCTGCTGCCGGAAGCGGAGCTCTGTTACACGTTGCGGACCATCGGCCTCGAGGATGCGAGCTGGCTGCTGCCCCTCGCGACCAACGAGCAGCTCGTCGCGTGCTTCGACCTCGACGTCTGGCGCGGGGTCCGACTCGATCCTGCCCGTCTCGACAGCTGGTTCGCGGCCCTCGCCGAGACTGACGACGAAACCTTCGCCCGGGCGGCCCAGTCGATGGATACCGAGCTGCTCGTGCTCTATCTCCGACAACACATCGACGTGTTCATGAAGCCGAGTCCCCAGGACGATCCCGACTGGTCGCCGCCGGACCAGTCCCAGACTCTCGAGGGCCAGTTCTACTTCGTCGCGCGCAGCCCCAGCGACGATGTCGCGCCGTTGCTTCGGCTCCTGCACTCGCTCTTCCAGGCCGACTACTGGCTCTATTTTCGCGCTATCCAAGCCGTGCGCGAAGAGCTCGGTCCGGAGATGGAGGAGTGGGCGCTGCGCTGGCGCACGGGACGCCTGGAGGATCTCGGCTTTCCGAGCTGGGACTCGGCGATGCGGATCTACGGGTTCCTGCGACCGGAGAAGCTCGCCGAGCTTCCGAAGGAATCCCCGGTTCTCGACCTCGGGAGCTTCGGGCTACCGGCCTGGACGTCCGATCTACCCAGTGCGCGTCCCGACGAGCGGCTGCTGTTTCGTGGGATCCGGGCGCTCGCGCCCCATGAGCGAGGCGGTGTGTTCCACGGCCTGATCTCCCTCGCCAATCGCATCGCCGTCGCCGACCGGATGGAGCTTGGCGATCCCGAGTCGCTACCCCGCGCCCTCGAGAAGGCGACTCGCTACGCGAGCGCGGGCCTCGAGCTGATCACCCGGGAGAACGCGCTCTCCCTCGACGACGCGCTCCGGCGCGCGCCGCTCGAGCGATTGTTCCGAATCGGGATCAACCTCGATCGCGACGCAGCCCTGCCGGATCCGATCGACGCTCCAGAGGATGAGCCCGATGCCACCGGGAATCTGGACCCGGACGACATCGCCTGACACCACGCAGAGAGGCCCGCCAGCGCGGGCTGGCGGGCCTCGTCTCGGCCGTAACGGCGTCGACGCGAGAGCTCGACTCTAGAGGTCGACGGCCTTCAGGGTCTTTCGCTTGTTGCCCTGCGCGCGCTCTTCCGCGAGCTTGATCAGGCCGCGAACCGCGGTATCGAGGGCCCCGTAGAACTCGCTGCCCACGTTGCACTTCTTGGACGCCGCCTTGACGCGCGACTTCGAGATGATCAGGTCGCCCGTCTTCGCCTTCTTCGCCGGTCCCGCTGCCTTCTTCTTCTTGGCTGCCATCGCTGGCTTCCTCCCACTCCCGAGAGCCCTTTGCGAGCGGCTCGAGAGCTCTTCAATCTGTATCCATCAATCTGGATCCCTTGACCGGATCGATTGATTCAGATCGCCCACCGAATGCCGAAAAACGGCGAATTCGCGGGCCCCCCATCGAATGTCGAGCAGGGAAACCCCTGCTTGGACGGCGCGATCATAAACGTTTCGATCCACGTGTCAATCAAAAGTGGGCTCATTTTGGCCTGGAAATGGCGAACTCGCGGGTTTGGAACGAGATCGGGCGGTGTCGCGACGCCGTTCGGTTGGTTCCGAGGCGGAATTCCGTATCCTGCGGCACGAGCAAAACCGTCGAATTCGGGGCTCCTGAAGCGTCTCGGGCTCGATCGACACGAGACGACAGCTCGCAAACCTTCCGCGCCGGATCGACTCCACCGCCCGAATGCCCCTCGTACCCCGACCCCAGCTGCTCGAAACGCGCGACGGGATCCGACTCCATGCCCTCGTCTGGCAATCCGACGCGGCGCGCGAAGCCCCGGTCGTGATGCTCCACGGCGGCGGCGCCAACGCCCATTGGTGGGATCCCCTCGCCCAGGCGCTTTCGATCCATCACCCGGTCTTCGCCCTCGATTTCCGGGGCCACGGCGATTCGGACTATCCGCAGTCGCGCCAGGTCGGGGCCTTCAACGAAGACCTCGAGAGCCTCGTCGGCTGGCTCGGACGAGAGGACGTGATCCTGATTGGCCACTCGATGGGGGCTGCCGTCGCGCTCGACCACGCATGTCGATTCCCTGCGACCGGCGCCCTCGTCCTCGTGGATCTGGCCCGGGGCGGCAACCCGGCCGTCGGCCGCCGTGCGCGCCTGGCTCTCACGCTGCGGCGGACCTACCGAACGCGCGCGGAGGCGATCGACCGCTTCCGCTTTCTCCCCGAATCGAGCCATGCGAGCGAGGCGCTTCGCGCGGGGATCGGAGCCCATTCCGTACGCGAGGAGCCCGATGGGCGATTCGGCTACAAATTCGATCCCGCCTGGTTCGCGCTCCCCAGTCGGCCCCGTCCGGATCTCGCAGCGCTGCGCTGTCCGACGTTGCTCGTCCGCGGTTGCGAAAGCCTGCTCCTGACGCGCGACGCCGCCCTGGCCTTCATCGACGACGCCCCGACCGCCCGACTGGTCGAGATCGCTGATTCTGGACACCACGTGCTGATCGACCAGCCGGAGAGGCTGCTCGCCACCATCGAGAGCTTCTTCGCGACGCTGCCCGGAGCGGCTTGCGCGGGCTCGCGCAATCCCGCTCCGCCCGCTACGACGACCTAGCACGCGGCCCCGCTCGAACGCTCAAGCTCGCAACGCGACCGGCGATGAGGAAAGGACGTCGTGCGTATCGGTCCCCGAGACGCTGACCCGTGGAGATTCCAGCCGTGATTTCGAAGCTCGATCTGAATCAGCTCCCCGCCCGAGGGTCCTCCCTCACCGAATCGCCCGTGCGCACGGCGACCTCACGGCGAGAGTCGAATCCGACCGCCGCGGATCCGGACCTCCGCGTCACCCTGTCGGTCGAGTCGCGACGGCTCGCCGATCCTGACGACTCCCTCGAGCCCGGACTGTCCTCCGAGCCCGCGGATCACCCCGTTGCCTCTCCTCCTTCCCCGGCGACCCGACTCGACGCCTACCACGAGCTGTCTCGGCCGGTCCTCGGCGAACGCGTCAGCATCCGCGTCTGAGCACGCTGCCGAGCGGCGGAGCGCGCGGCCTGACTCGGGGTTTCTCCCGACGGCGTGTCGGCATCTTCCCAGTGCCGGCGCGTTGAGGTGAAGAAACGTCCCCTCCGGCCGATGCATCGGGAGATTCCTGCGTCGCTTTCCATCATCCAGGCGAATCCCGCGAAAGCCCTCCGAACGAACATGTTCGATCGACCCATCTCCACCTTCATGAATCGCCAGGCCCTCTCCGGAGACGCCGACACCTCGCTGAAAGAGGTCGTTCGCCGCATGGCCGCCGAGCTACAGAGCGCCTTCGTCGTCTGCGAGCAGGGGACGCCGGTCGGCGTCATCACGGAGCGCGACATCGTCGCCCTCCTCTCACGGATCATCGCCGGGGCCGACCATTCCGAGACCCGGGCCGGCGACATCATGACCTCTCCGGTCCATACGCTGGTCGAGAGCGCGCCGATGGGCGAGGTCGTGCGCGTCATGCGGGAGCGCGGATTTCGCCGCGTACCCATCGTCGACGACAAGAATCAGCTCTCGGGCATCCTCAACATCACCGAGCTCCAGAGCGCGACCAACGCCGCACTCGAGGAGCGGGGACGCGATCTCGAGGCGGCCGTCTTCGCACGAACCGCCGAGCTCGAGGCCGCGAACGCGAAGCTCGAACGGCTGACCCGACAGGACAGCCTGACCGGCCTGTTGAATCGGCGTGCGATGTGCGAACGAATCGAAGAGCTCCACGCGATCGCCCGTCGACACGGCAATCCCTACTCCGCGGCCATGATCGACATCGACCATTTCAAGCTCTACAACGACGCCCAGGGGCATCCGGCCGGCGACCACGTGATCCGCGAGATGGCGTCGGCGTTTCGCGACGCGATCCGCGCATCGGACTCCGTCTACCGCTATGGCGGCGAGGAGTTCCTCATCCTGATGCCCGAGACCGACGCACACGGTGCGGGCCTCGTGACCGAGCGAATCCGCGCCACCGCCGAAGCCCGTGCGATCGAGCACCCTGCGTCGGCGACCCATCGACACGTCACGGTGTCCCTGGGTTTCACCGAGGTCACCGACCGCGAAACAGCCCAGAAGCTCACGTGGCAGGACGTGGTCGCGCGGGCGGATCAGGCTCTCTACCGCTCGAAGCAGAAGGGACGCAATCGCGCGTCGCTCTGGACTCATACCGACGAGTGAGTCGCTCGAGACATCCGAATCGTCGCCCCACCATTGCGCTCCGACGCACGCGGGCCCATGCTCCTCGCCATCGGAGCGGCTTGGACGTTGATCACGGTAGCTCTCACGGTGACGATCGATGCGACCGGAACGCGCGTATGGCGCGCCATCGTCGACCCCGCGCAACGTCCCATCTGGGACGATCGGATCCTCGGCGAGATCCAGTCCTCGCACGCCGACTCAAGAACGCAAAGAGCCCCGCGGCGGACCCACGCATCCCTTCGACCCGAGCCACTTCGACGTACTCGCTGGCGCTTTCTCTGGGCCGACGTTCCCCTCGTCCTGATCGACGAGATCCACCGCGTCGACGGCCACGAGCGTCTGTTCGGCCGCATCTCGATCGGCTCGATGCACTTCGATCAAACGACGACCATCGTCGAAGAATCCGACGAGAGCGGTCCGCACGTTCGCCTCGGCATGAAGCTCGTCGCGAACAACTCGATCGCGGTGATCGGCGAGCTCGTTCCGCGACTCGAGGTCCAGCGGCTCGTCATCGACTACGTCGACACGACCCTGCGCCTGGTCCGCAAGCACTGCGAGCTCGATCCGCGACCCGCAATCGACCCGTCGTCCATCGACGCAGCCATCACTCCGATCGACGGTTCGAGAACCGCGCCGTCCTGAATCGTCCGCATTCCGTTCAAAGCAGCTCTTCCGCGAGGATTCGCAGCGCACGAATGTCGCCGGTTCCTGCGAGCAGCGATCCGACGTGGCGCCTGCGTCCTGCTTCCTTCCAGACGGCCAACCGCGCGCGGATTCGATCTGCCGGACCGACGAGGGCGACCTGGTCGACCAGGGCATCGGGTACGGCCGCGATCGCCTCGTTCTTCTTCCCATCGAGATAGAGATCCTGAATCCGGATCGCCGCTTCGGCGAATCCCATCCGCGTGGCGTAGTCGTTGTAGAAATTCTTCCCGCGAGCGCCCATGCCGCCGATGTAGAGCGCGAGATGGGCCTTCACGGGGATTCGACACTTCTCGACGTCGTCTCCGAGGACGACGGTGCAGAAGGGTGCGATCTCGAAATCGGCGAGCGTTTTTCCACCGCCTGCCTTCGCGAAGCCCTCTGCCAGGGCGGACTCGAAGAGGTCGAAGCGTTCCGGGTTCATCCAGACCGGAAAGACGCCGTCGGCGACCTCGGCGGCGCAGGTCATGCCCGGCAGCGAGATCGAGGCCGTGTAGATCCGGAGCGCGGGATCGCCGTGAAGGATGCTCTTGAGTGGCTTACCGAGGCCCGTCGCGTCGGGACCGTGATAGGGAATCTGGTAGTGGAAGCCTTCGTGAACGAGCGGCTGTTTGCGCGCCACGATCTGACGGACGATCGAGACGTACTCCTTCGTGCGCGTGAGGGGTCGTCCGTAGGCGACGCCGTGCCAGCCCTCGACGACCTGCGGCCCCGAAGGACCGAGGCCCAGGATGAAGCGACCGCCTGAAAGGGCGTAGAGCGTCATCGCCGTCATGGCGGTCATCGCGGGCGTTCGGCCGGGCATCTGCATGATGGCCGTGCCGACCTGGATCTTCGAGGTCTGCGCGAGGATCCATGCGGCGGGCGACACGGCGTCCGAGCCATAGGCCTCGGCCGTCCAGACCGACGTGTAGCCGATCGATTCCGCTTCGCGGATGAGGTCGATCGGAACGCTCATGCTGGCCGGCGAATAACCCGCGATGATGCCAAGCTTCATGTCTCGTCCCCTTTCGTTCAGGATCGGGATTCCGTGCGACTCGTTTCGGGCTTGACTTCCAGCTCTCGCCCCTGCTCGGGAGCCGAGAGCGGAAGATCGATCTGGAAGATCGCTCCGCGCCCGGGTCGCGAGACGACTTGCAATCGACCTCCGTGACGCTCGATGATGCCGTGCGAGAGAGAGAGGCCGAGCCCCGTGCCCTTGCCGACCTCCTTGGTCGTGAAGAAGGGATCGAAGATGCGCGAGCGAATCGATTCGGGAATGCCCGGGCCGGTATCCTCGAACTCGATGCGGACTCCGTCCGGCGTCGGCTCGGTCCGGACGAAGATCTTGCCACCGTCCTCGAGGACGTCGCAGGCGTTCATCAAGAGATTCAGGAAGACCTGGTTCAGCTGACCCGGATAGCAACGCACCTCCGGCAGCGGTCGATATTCCCGCACGACCTCGATCGATCCTTTGAAGCGCGGCTCCATCAACGCGATCGTGCGATCGATCTCGTCGCAGAGCTGGGCGGATTGGAGGTCCGCCTGGTCCATGCGCGAGAAGGTCCGCAGATCCTGCACGATCTGCTTGACGCGCTCGGTCCCCTCGCGGCTTCGCTTCAGGAGCTTCGTGATCGCTTCGCGGATACGCGCCGTGTCCTCGCCGCGCTCCTGGGCGCGGGCGAGCTTCTCGATGAACTCGTCGAGGAGCTGGAGATTCGCGTGGACGAAGCCGATCGGGTTGTTCAGCTCGTGGGCGACGCCCGCCACGAGCTGGCCCAGGCTCTTCAGCTTCTCGCTCTGCATCAGCTGCATCTGGATCTCGCGCAGCTCGCGGGTCCGTTCCTCGACGCGGGCCTCGAGCGACTCGTTCAGCTTGGCGATCTCGTCGAAAGCCTTGGCGTTCTCGATCGCGATCGAGCTCTGGTTGGCGAGCGTGCGCAGGAGCTGGCGATCGTCGGCCGCGAGCCTCTCGCCGGAGAGCTTGCGACCGACGGCGATCACGCCGAGCAGGTCGACTCCGAAGAGGATCGGGACCAGGAGCTCGATCTCGAGCGAATCGTAGATGTCCCAGCAGCTCTCGCGGTGGTCCGAATCGGGATCGTCGTCGAAGTCGGCGCGCGAGAGATCCTCGCGGCGCATCCAGAGATGCTTCCAGATCGGGTGATCCGAGGGGATCTCAGTCTCGATCTCGGACTGCTCCCAATCACCACGCCAGGCCGAGGCGCGCAGCACGCGATCGCGATCGTCGAACAACAAGACCATCGCCCGTGAGACGCCCATCGTGTCGGTGAGCGCGACGAGGATCCGATCCCCGATCTCGCTCATCGAGAGCATCGAGACCATCGCCTCGGAGATCTCGCGCACCGCCTGCCGATAGCGCGCGCGATCGCGATCAAAAAAGTTGTCGACGAGACGTTGCATCCGATCGCGCAACGGATTGAACGCGAGGATCGCGAGGAACAACAGGACGACCTGCACGCTGCGCACGTTGACGCCGTAGCGAGCGACGAGCTCGTCGGCAAAGGTGATCATGAAGGCGAACACGCCTGTAATCGCGAGCGTCGCCGCCCCGTAGGCGGCCGACGAGCGCGCGGCGAGCCGGAATTCGAAGAGCTGCTTGCGAACCATTCCGTAGCCGACGGCGACCGGAAAGAATCCGACCCAGAGCAGCGTGACGTACCAGGGGAGCGCGCTCGGGACGAGCCATTCGCCGAGCAGGGCCAGCAGCGCGGGCAGCAGACTCACGATGCCCGCCATGAGCATCAGGTCGGCGCGATCCCCGATTCCGGCCTGCTGCGCCTGCCGGCGGCTCGCCGCGAGGATCCCGAGCGATACGAGCGAAGCGCCGATCCCGAAGATGAACGCGGCAGTCGCGATCCACGGCGGCGGGATCGAGAGCACCGATTGGCCGACGACGCCGAGCAGGATGACGCTCGCGATCGCGTACGGAATCAATCGGACGCGTCGGCGCTTCGCGACCCAGCGCGGCTCGATCGGGTAGGTCGTGAAGAGATGGAAGGTCGTCGCCCCCAGGAAGGGCAGGGTCGCGAGCACGCGCGTCGGTGCCCAGGGAATGATGTCGACCCGGATCGCGCTCGAGATGAGGACCGACATCGTCGAGCAGTAGAGCAACAGCGCCCACGACTCCGGAGATGCCTGCCTCGTCCACCAGACCCCGAGCGCGACCGCGAGGTAGAGCGAGCTCACGAGCAGCAGCCCGAGATGAAGCAGCACGTCGGAGGGCTTCTCGACCTCGTCCGCGGCGACGGGGAAGAGCGGGACCGAGAGGAGCGAGCCGTCGGGCTTGCGCAGCCGGTATTCGGCGACGACCCCGTTTGCGAGCTTCGGCCGCCAGAGACTCTCGAGGGCCGGCACACCGTCGACGCTGAGGAGCTGGTCCCCTTCTTCGACGCCGAGGCGCGCCGCCGCCTCGCTCATCGCGTGCACGACGGGCATGCCGGCGATGATCGACGTGCGCACCGGCAGATGCGGACCGGTGCGCGGGGAGACGAGCACGAAAACGGACAGACCGATGCCGAGCAGAGCCCAGATCGCGGCGAGCGTGCCCGTCAGCTGCCGAGTCCATCGCGTCGTATCGGGATGCATCGAGCGGGCGCCTTTCGCGTGGAGCGCGCGAAAAGTAGCCCAAGAGTCCGACCCGAGAGGGCGATCCGGCGGCCGGAAGAGCGCGGCTCAGCGCGGGGCGGCTTCCTGCTTCATCGCCTCCGGTGCGATCGGGGTCGGCGGCGGACCGTAGTTGAAGCCTCGCGTATTGAGCACGACGACACCGGGCTCGATCTCGATCGCCGACACACCCGGGCGAGCAGCGTTCTCGACGTCGTCGACATGGACCGTCGGGAGGACCACGCGTGCAGCCGGAGCGGCGACTCTTGCGGATTCGACCGCAGCGGGCGCCGACGGTGCAACGGGCGCGTTCCCCTTTTCGGCTGCGCGTTCCGCGGCGGCGACGAGCGCCGGATCCACGCTCATGGCGGCATCGCCCTCGGCCCGAACCACGCGCACCCCCGGCGACGACAGCCCCAGCGCCGCGACCAGGCAGGCCGCCCCACTGATCTCTCCGATTCGACGCCAGAGCTTCGTTTGGATGCGCATCGCAGGTGCACCTCGGCCGAGAGGCTGTGAGTTGGCGCCGCGATGCCCGCACCCGGCCTCTGCCCGAGCGAGCGGTCGCGAGCGTCCCACTCTGCGCCATCGGCCGCGGCGGGAATCCGCTTGAGGCCCCGCATCACACAACGCCGTCCCGAGCCCCGGGTCCGCGCGGGCGACTCGGGTCGGCGGCTAGATCCCCGACCCGTCCGACTCGGCCTGGACGTGGATCCCGCACTCCTTGACCCCGTCGCTCTCCCACCACCAGCGCCCGGCCCGCGGATCGTCGCCGGGGCCGATGGCCCGGGTACAGGGCTCGCAGCCGACGGAGGGATAGCCCTCGCGGTGGAGTCGATTGACCGGAACCTTGTGTTCGCCCACGTACTCGAGCACCCGCTCGTGGGTCCAATCCGCGAGCGGCGCGAGCTTGACGATGCCGCCCATCCCCGGATCGATCGCGAGCTTGCGCGTCTCGGCGCGATTCAGGTTCTGGTCGCGGCGCAGCCCCGTCACGTAGGCATCGAAGTCCGCGAGATGGCGGCGCATCGGGAGAACCTTGCGGATCTGGCAGCAAAGCTTTCGATTCTCGACCGACTCGTAGAAGGAGTTCACGCCCTTTGCGCGCACCATCGCCTGGACCTCGCCCGCGTCGGGGAACACGACGTCGACCTGCTTGCCGTAGCGGTCGCGGACGCGGTCGATCAGGTCGTAGGTCGCGGAATGGAGCCGGCCGGTATCGAGCACGAAGATCCGGGTCGTCGGGTCGATCGCGTGGAGCATGTCGATCAAGATCATGCCCTCCGGCGCGCCGAAGGAAGAGGAGAGAGTCAGTCGAGGATGAAATTTCTTGACGGCCCACGTCAAGATATCCTGGGCCGGCCAGGCTTCGACTTCATCGCGCCGGATCAGACCCAAGATCTCGTCTAGAAAAGGTTTTTTCGAAAGGCCATCGACTGCGACCAGGGCCATCGGAGGGACTCCTCGACCGATCGGGCTTCGAGAGCCCATTCGAAGGGGTTCGGATCGGTCGTAAGCGGCATTTTTGAGTACTACACCCCCGGCGAATCGGCAATTTTCCGACTTTTACAGTCGTTTATACCGGAACGGGGGCGAGCTACTGCGGGGGGTCCACACGGCGGGCCGCGAGCTTCTCCTCGACGGCGCGGACCTTGTCCTCCATGTGGACCTCCGGCTTGTCTCGGCGCTCGTCCATCTTGATGACGGTGCCGACCCGGACGGCCCCGGCAGCGAAGACCGCCTCCTGCATGGCCGCGATCAGCGGGAAGAGATCGGCGGGATCGCCCTCGAGCGTCGTGAACATGGAGTCGAGCTGCCAACGCACGCGATCCTGCGCTTCGAGGATTTCGATCGCCGCCGCGACGTACTTCGAGACCGATACGCCGACGCCGACCGGAGAGATGCTGATCGCGACGATCGCCATGGCCTCACTCCCGCATGCCCGGATCGGCAGCGACCCCGACGTCCTGCCGCGCTCCGGGCCAGCCGTGCGGACGACGCCACGGCCGCACCCCCTCCGTATCGAGGACGGAACGCAGCATCTGCTCGATGGTCACCCCGAGTCGCGGATGGACGAGCGACGGTGCGAGCTCGGCGAGCGGCATCAGCACGAAGGCGCGCTCGTGGGCCCGCGGATGCGGAACGCTGAGCTCGGGCAGGTCAATACAACGCTCGCCGAAAAAGAGAAGGTCGAGATCCACGGTGCGCGGGCCCCAGCGCTGCTCCTGCGCCCGCGCGGGATCCCGGCCGAGGGCGGCTTCGATCGTCTGGAGTCGTCGCAGCAGCGCGAGCGGCGAGAGCCAGCACTTCAGCCCGAGGACGGCGTTGAGATAGGCGTCCTGACCCGGCGGTCCGATCGGATCCGTCTCGTAGACCGTCGACGCACCGAGTAGCAGGAGATCGCCCTCACGCTCGACGGCCCGCACGACGGCCGCAAACGTCGCTTCGCGATCCCCGAGGTTCGCGCCGACCGCCACGAAGACGAGCTCGCCCCCTTCCCGCATCGCCGATTCCTCCTCGAGGGCCGCGTCCGGCCTTCGCGGAGGATAGGGCTGCTCGCGTATCCTGCGCGCATGCCCACGACCGGTCCCCCCGCGCCCCCGCTCTCGCCCACCCTCGTCGCCGTCAGCGTCGGAATGCCGCGCGACGTCGAATGGCAGGGCCGGCCCCTTCGCACGAGCATCTTCAAGACGCCCGTCGAGGGCGCCGTCGAGGCAGGCCGCCTCGGTCTCCACGGCGATACGCAATCCGATCTTTCGGTCCACGGCGGTGTCGACAAGGCCGTCTACGCGTACGATGCGTCGAACACCGGCTATTGGCGCGAGCGACTCTCTCGCCCCGAGCTCGGACCCGGCGCATTCGGCGAGAATTTCACGCTCGCGGGCCTCCCCGACGCCGACATCTTCATCGGAGATCGACTGCGGATCGGCACAGCGTGCTTCGAGGTCAGCCAGCCGCGCCAGCCCTGTCTGAAGCTCGCCCGCCTGTTCGAAGATGCGAGCTTTCCGAAGCAGTTTCTGGCGAGTCTGCGCGTCGGTTACTACCTGCGCGTCGTCGAGCCGGGGCGGGTCACGGCAGGCGATCCGGTCGTGCGAATCCCCGCTGTCGAGACGAGCCTCTCGATCCCCGACGTCGTCGCGATCGCGCTGGCCCGCGAGCCGGACGAGGCCGCCCTCGCCCGGGCGGTCGGCCTCGAAGCCCTGGCCGATGCCTGGCGGATTCCGATGCGCGAGCGACTCGAGGCCGCGCGGACCTGAGAGCCATCCCCTCGTTCGGGAGGGGTGCTCGACTTACACTGCCCCCGATGACCGTCCCCGCCCCCACGAGCCCCACCCGAGCCGAGTCCCTGACTGCCGCCGAGCTGCCGCCGACCCTCGCGCCGGCCCTCGTCGGCGAAGTCCCGGGTCCTCAGTCCCGCGCCCTCGCGGCCCGCCTCGCCCGGGTCGAGAGCCGCAACGTCACCGCCCTCGACCCGGTCCCGATCTTCTGGGAGCGTGCTCGGCACGCGAATCTCTGGGACGTCGACGGCAATCGTTATGTCGACCTGACGGCGGCCTTCGGCGTCGCGAACGTCGGCCACGCCCACCCCGAGGTCGTCCACGCCGTCGCCCATCAAGCCGAGACGTTGCTCCACGGCATGGGCGATGTGCATCCGGCCCGCGTCAAGGTCGAGCTACTCGAAAAGCTCGCAGCGATCTATCCACGAGGCCGCGAAGCCGACGGCGGCGCCGTGGCCGGCGAGGCCGCACCCACGGTACGCGGCGTGCTCTCCTCTTCGGGGTCCGACGCGGTCGAGACGGCGATCAAGACCGCCATGCTGGCGACGGGGCGCGCCGGAATCCTCGCCTTCGAAGGCGCCTATCACGGCCTGTCGTTCGGCGCCCTCGACTGCACCTGGCGCTCGGACTTCAAGCTGCCCTTCGAAGCGCGACTCCCCGGCGCAACCCGCTTCGCGCGCTACGGCGATCTCGACGACGTACGTCGGGTCGCCGACCTGCCCGGCGAGGCGATCGGGGCCGTGCTCGTCGAGCCGGTGCAGGGACGCGGGGGGGAACGCGTTCCCCCGAATGGATTCCTGACGGGACTGCGAGCGTTGTGCGACGAGCGGGGCTGGCTGCTCGTCGCCGACGAGATCTACACCGGCCTCGGTCGCACCGGCGCCCGTTTCGCCTGCGACCACGAAGGCGTCATTCCCGACCTCCTCTGTATCGGCAAGGGCCTCGCCTCGGGCATGCCGCTCTCGGCCTGCCTCGGGCTCGCCGCTTGCTTCGACGCCTGGCCGCGCTCGACGGGCGAAGCGCTCCACACGCAGACGTTCCTCGGCCATCCGGCGAGCTGCGCCGCTGCGCTCGCGTCGCTCGACGTGAGCGAGCGTTGGCGGCTGCCGGAACGGGCCAGCGCGCTCGGGGCGACGGTGCTCGAGTATCTTCGGCGCGGGCTCGCGGGCGCGCCGGCGGTCGTCGAGGTCCGGGGGCTGGGGCTGATGATCGGGATAGAGTGTGCGCGGCCCGAGATCGCCCACTTCGCAACGCAGACCCTGCTCGAACGGGGCTATGTGCTGCTTCCTTCGGGACCCGGCGGGCGCGTCCTCTCGCTGACGCCGCCGCTCTCGATCGAGGAACGGGCGCTTCTCGCGGCGTGCGACGAGATCATCGACTGGCTGACGTCGCCGACGGGCGCGAGCGGACGGCCGGCATGACGCACGAAGTCCGCCGGGCCCTCGAGTCGGCGATCCTCGATTGGATGACCGAGCCCGAGGCGCCGCGCGACGAGGCGCGCTTCGACGCGCTGGCACTCGACCTCTACCGATTTCAATACGCCGCGTGCGAGCCCTATCGAAACTACTGCGATGCGCTCGGCCGGGATCCGAGCAGGGTCGCCCGCGCGAACGACGTGCCGGCCGTGCCGACCGGGGCGTTCAAGGAGTTCGACCTGCGCTGCTTCCCGGCGAAGGAGACGCTGCTCACTTTCCGCACGAGCGGGACGTCGACCGAACGGCGCGGCGCGCTTCATCTCGACACCGTCGTGCTCTACGAAACCTCGCTGCTCGCGAGCCTGCGGCGCTGCTTCCTGACCAATCTCCAGGGCACGCGTCCGACCATGCGCTTCCTCGCCCTCTCTCCGAAGGCAGCCCCCGACTCCTCGCTGACCCACATGCTCGCGACGCTCGCCGCCGCCGAGGGGTGCTCCGAGAGCGGCTACGATCTGACTCCCGAAGGCCTCGATCTCGCATCACTCCGTCGGGCCGTCGCATCGGCGCGCCAGCGCGGCCAGCCGATCGTGCTGGCCGGGACCTCGTTCGCGTTCGTGCACTTTCTCGATGCGACGGAGGCTAACGCGCTCGATGCGACGGAGGCTAACGCGCTCGATGCGACGGAGGCTCACGCGTGGCAGCTGCCGCCGGGGTCGCGGGTGCTCGAGACGGGGGGCTTCAAGGGGCGCAGCCGCGAGGTGCCGCGGGAGGTGCTGCGCGCTGCGCTGGCGGCGCGCTTCGGGATTCCGGAGCAAGCCGTGCTCAATCAGTACGGGATGACGGAGCTGGGCAGCCAGTTCTACGACTCGACGCTCGTCGATCCATCGGGCCCGCGTCGCAAGCTCGCGCCGCCGTGGACGCGGGTGCGCTGTATCGATCCGGATTCGGGCGGGGACGTACCGACGGGAGAGGTCGGCATCGTCGTGATCCACGATCTCGCGAATACGGGCAGCGTCGCGGCGATCCAGACGGCGGATCTGGGGCGGGTCGTGCCGGCGGCGGCGGGGGACGGATTCGACGTGCTGGGTCGCTCGGAAGGGGCGGAGCAGCGGGGATGCTCGATTGCGATCGACGCGATGCTAGGTCACGGGCCGGGCAGAGAGCGCACGCGATGAGCGGGCTCGAGATCCGGTGGCCGGACGAAGCGGCGGAGCGCGTGCGCGCGGCGCAAGGGCGACTCGAGCGGGCGGCGGAGGCGCTGCGAGCACGCTCGCTGCCCGATCGTCTCGCGGCGGTCACGCGTGTGCTCGACGACTGGACGAAAGCCGACTCGCCCTGGCGGCGCGAGCTCGTCGAATCCTTCTCGGCGACGAGCCCCTTTCATCGGGGCACCGTTGCCGAAGGCCTCGAGAGCGCTCTGCGCGCCTGGCAGCCGGTGCGGTTTCTCGCGGCGGCCCGGCAAGAGCTCGCCTGCGTGCTCGACTCGCCGGACGGCGCGAAGCCGACGCGGACGCTCGCTCCCTTCGCATGGACCGCGGTGCTCGCGGGCGGCACGATCCCGATGCCGACCTTGCTCTCGGCGCTGTTGCCCCTGGTCGTCGGCTCGCCGGTCCTGTTGCGCGAGACGTCGAAGGATCCCGTGACGGGTAGACTGCTCGCGCGCTCCCTCGCGGAACGCGACACCCTACTCGCCCGCGCCTTCGAGCCGATCGAGTTTCCAGCCGACGACGTCCCGGCCCTCGAGAGTCTTCTCGCCGCCCCGTGTGTCGTCGCGACCGGCACCGACGAGACGATGCGGGCGATCGCCGCGCGCCTGCAGCCCGATCAACGCTTCGTCGCCTATGGCCATCGCGTGTCCATCGCGGTCTTCGGCCCGGACGTCGCGACGACACGGGACGATGTCGCCCGGGGCCTCGCCCTCGACATCGCGCGCTGGGACCAGACGGGCTGTCTCTCGCCCATCACGGGCTACCTCGTCGGGGTCGACGAGACCGCAGGGCGCGAACTCGCCCGCGCCGTCTCACAGGCGCTCGACGCGCTCTCGACGACGATGCCACGCGGCGAGCTCCCGGTTTCCGCCCGCGCGCTCCACGCGACCGAGCGCGCCGACGCCCGCATGCGCGCGGCTTCCGGTCGGGCGGCCCTCTTCGAAACGGGCGACGCGGTCGTCGTCCTCGAAGCGGATGCGCAACCACGCCCGGCGCCGCTCCACCGTTTCCTGCGCCTCGTGCCGCTCCCCTCGCTCCCCTCGCTCGCCGCATTCGGAGGCGCGCTCGACGATCTGGGTGCCCCCCTCTCGAACGTGGCCATCGCGGGCTTCCCGCCCGACGAACGAGAGCTCCTCGTGCACGCCCTCGAGCAACGCGGCGCCTCGCGCATCACGATTCCGGGCCAGCTCCAGACACCCCCGGTCGACTGGCCCCGCGACGGGCTTCCGCTCTTCACGCCGCTCGCGCGCTTCGTTCAGCTCGAGGACTGAGCCGAACGGCCGTCGTTGCTCCATCCGTTGACCGGATTCTTCAATCCCGGCCCGGACTTGTCGCAATCAGGACAAAATTAGTCCTCGTTTTACAGCACCAGTTTGGTCCGATATAGTGCGGGTCGTCCCCCGCCCCGACTCGATCCCCGAGGAGGCCCCGTGTTCCGACTCAGCAAGACCACCGATTACGGCATCGTCTTGATGGCGCAGCTCGCGAGCGCGCCCGATCGGACCCCGCTGAACGCCCGTGAGCTGGCCCAGTCCTCCGATCTCCCGATCCCGATGGTGAGCAAGATCCTGAAGGCACTCGCCCGGGAAGGGCTCCTCGTCTCCCAGCGCGGCTCGAAGGGCGGCTACCAGCTGGCGCGTCTGCCCGAGCAGCTGACGGTCTCGGAGATGATTCGCGTTCTCGAGGGGCCGGTCGCCCTGACGGATTGTGCGATCGGGCCGGAGCTCTGCTCCCACGAATCGCTCTGCACCGTGCGTGAGCCCTGGCAGCTGATCAGCCGCGTCGTCGAGCAGGCGCTGGCCGACGTGACCCTCGCGGATCTCGTGAAGCGGCGGGCAAACGGATTCCACCCGAGCGTGAGCCACGCGCTCCAGATCGAGCGCGCGGCACCGACCCGCGAAGCGACGGAGTAGCCCCGATGTCGACCCCCGAGATGGCTTCCACGATGGACATGACGACGAATAGGACGACGGACGCGACGCCGGAGCCGGCGGAGAAGCCGAAGGCGAACGCCGAGATCGAGCGCCTCGCGAAGCAGGACTACAAGTACGGCTTCGTGACCGACATCGAAGAGGACCGCATCGCTCCGGGCCTGACCGAAGACGTCGTTCGCCTCATCTCGAAGAAGAAGAACGAGCCCGAGTGGCTGCTCGACTATCGCCTCAAGGCCTATCGCCGCTTCCGCGAGATGCTCGCGGAGAACGCCGCGGGGCCCGAGTGGGCGAACGTGAAGTATCCGCCGATCGACTACGACGCGATCGTCTACTACTCGGCGCCGAAGCAGAAGAAGACGCTCGAGAGCCTCGACGAGATCGACCCGCAGCTGCGCGAGACCTACGGCAAGCTCGGCATCTCGCTGCTCGAGCAGAAGCGGCTCCACGGCATCGCCGTCGACGCCGTCTTCGACAGCGTCTCGGTCGCCACGACCTTCAAGGCCGAGCTCGAGAAGAAAGGCATCCATTTTTGCTCCTTCTCGGAGGCCGTCGAGAAACATCCGGAGCTCGTCCGCAAATACCTCGGCAGCGTCGTTCCCTACTCGGACAACTTCTTCGCCTGTCTCAACGCCGCCGTCTTCAGCGACGGCTCCTTCGCCTACATCCCGAAAGGCGTGCGCTGCCCGATGGAGCTCTCGACCTACTTCCGCATCAACGCCGCGGGAACGGGCCAGTTCGAGCGGACCCTGCTGATCGCCGACGAAGGCGCCTACGTCAGCTATCTCGAGGGCTGCACCGCCCCGCAGCGCGACGAGAACCAGCTCCACGCCGCCGTCGTCGAGCTCGTCGCCCTCGACCGCGCCGAGATCAAATATTCGACGGTCCAGAACTGGTACCCGGGCAACGCCGAGGGCGTCGGTGGGATCTACAACTTCGTGACCAAGCGTGGCGCCTGCCGCGGGTTCCGCTCGAAGATCTCCTGGACCCAGGTCGAGACCGGCTCGGCGATCACGTGGAAATACCCCTCGTGTCTCCTGATCGGCGACGAGTCGGTCGGCGCGTTCTACTCCGTCGCCATGACCAACCACCATCAGCAGGCCGACACCGGCACGAAGATGATCCACATCGGGAAGAACACGAAGAGCACGATCATCTCGAAGGGCATCAGCGCCGGCCGCGGCAACCAGAGTTACCGCGGCCTCGTCAAGATCGGCCCGAACGCGACGGGCGCGCGCAACTACAGCCAGTGCGACTCGCTCCTGATGGGCGACCAGTGCGGGGCCCACACCTTCCCCTACCTCGACGTCGGCAATCCGACCGCGACGGTCGAGCACGAGGCGACGACGTCGAAGATCAGCGACGACCAGCTCTTCTTCTGCCGCCAGCGTGGCATCAGCGAAGAGGATGCGATCTCGATGATCGTGAACGGCTTCTGCAAGGAAGTCCTGCGCGAGCTCCCCATGGAGTTCGCGGTCGAAGCCCAGAACCTGCTGTCCGTGAGCCTCGAAGGCTCGGTCGGCTGAGAGAGATCCGATGTCGAAGACCCCGCTGATCCAGATCCGAAATCTCCACGCCAACGCCGGCGAGACGCCCATCCTGCGCGGCCTCGAGCTCGAGCTCCAGGCCGGCGAGGTCCACGCCATCATGGGACCGAACGGGTCTGGCAAGAGCACGCTCTCGAACGTGCTGGTCGGCCGGCCCGGATACACGGTGACCGACGGGGAGGTCCTCTTCCGCGGCAAGAACCTGCTCGCGATGGACGCGGAGACGCGCGCGCGCGAAGGCATCTTCCTCGCGTTCCAGTACCCGGTCGAGATCCCGGGCGTCGCGAACAACTACTTTCTGCGGACGGCGGTGAACGCGATCCGGACCCATCGCGGCCTCGACCGACTCGACGCGATCGATTTCCTGACGTTGCTGCGCGAGAAGATGAAGCTCGTCGAGATGCCCGAGGAGATGATGGCGCGGGCGATCAACGAGGGATTCTCCGGGGGCGAGAAGAAGCGCAACGAGATCCTGCAGATGCTGCTCCTCGACCCGACCTTCTGCATCCTCGACGAGACGGATTCGGGCCTCGACATCGATGCCCTGCGCACCATCGCGAATGGCGTGAACCAGATGCGCTCTCCCGAGCGTGCGATGCTCCTGATCACCCACTACCAGCGCCTGCTCGACTACATCGTTCCCGACCAGGTCCACGTGCTCTCGAAGGGCCGCATCGTCCGCTCGGGTGGGAAGGAGCTCGCCCTCGAGCTCGAGGAGAAGGGCTACGGCTGGATCGAAGACGAATCGGGGCAGGAGGCGTCGTGAGCACGGCGATCGACTCCCTGATGCGGCTGCGCCAGCGCTTCGCGGGCGAGGGTCCCGACTGGCTGCGGACCCAGCGCGAAGAAGCGCGCCTCGCTTTCGAGGCGGCGGGACTTCCGACTCGCCGCCTCGAGTCCTGGAAGAGCACGAATCTCGCGCCGCTGGCCGCGCTGGATTTCGCACGGATTGCGCCGACGGGCGCCACGATGCTCGATTCGATGCCGGATGCGAAATTCGGCGCAACGCTGCCCCAGGGTGTTCGCGTCCGCAGTCTCGCCGACGTGCTGCGTTCCGAGCCCGACCGGATCGCCGGGCGTCTCGGGCGACTCGCCGATCCGAAGAAGAGCGCGCTCGTTGCCCTGCAGACCGCATGTCTCGAAGACGGAGTCGTGATCGAGCTCGCCGCCGACGCGCGCTTCGAAGAACCGATCCGCATCCGCTTTCACTCGAGTCCCGACGTCTACGACCGGCCGAGCGCTGCTTTTCCTCGAGTCCTCGTGCTGGCCGGCGAGAACAGCGAAGCGACGATCTTCGAGGAGTTCGTCTCGGAGAAGCCGGCTCGGGGATTCACGAACCACGTCGCCGAGCTCCTGCTCGCCGCCGGGGCCCACGTCGAGCTGGTCCAGATCCAGGCCGAGCCCGCGCCGCGCATCCATTTCTCGAGCGTCCACGCCGAGCTCGAACGCGGAGCCCGTTTCGACTCGCATATCGTGAGCCTCGCGGACGGCCTGCTGCGCAGCGAGCTCGACGTCCGCCTGATGGCGCCCGGCGCCGAGACGAAAATGATCGGCTTCTTCCTCGGCCGCGGCGCCGGCCACGTCGACCACTTCACCACCGTCGACCACGTAGCCCCCCACTGCACGAGCGCCCAGGAATACCGCGGCGTCCTCGGCGACCGGTCGAAGGGCGTCTTCCGCGGCCGCGTGATCGTCCGTCCGGGCGCGCAGAAGACCGACGCGCGCCAGTCGAATCCGAACTTGCTGCTCTCCGACACGGCCTCGATCGACACCCGTCCCCAGCTCGAGATCTACGCCGACGACGTGCGCGCGAGCCATGGCTCGACGATCGGTCAGCTCGACGCCGACGCCCTCTTCTTCCTGCGCGCACGCGGCATCGCCGAGGCCGAGGCCCGCGTCCTGCTGACCCGCGCTTTCGCCACGGCCGTCGTCGACACGATCCGTGATTCCGGCCTCCGCGACGATGTGGCCCGGCGCGTCGACGAGGCGCTCTTCCGGCTCGAGCCCGCGCTCGAATCCCGACCTTCCCCCTCGAGCATCCCTCGAGCCAACCGCGACGGAGATCTCACATGAGCTTGGACGTCGCCCAGATCCGCAAAGACTTCCCGATCCTCGCCACGAAGATGCGCGGTCGCCCACTCGTCTACCTCGACACCGCCGCCAGCGCCCAGAAGCCGAGGGCGATGATCGACGCGATGTCCGACTTCTACGCGACCGGCTATGCGAACATCCACCGCGGCGTCTACAAGCTCTCCGCCGACGCGACGCGGCGCTACGACGAGGTCCGCGTAAAGGTCGCGAAGTTCATCGGTTCGCGAGATCCGCGCGAGATTGTCTTCGTCCGCAACGCGACCGAGGCGATCAATCTGGTCGCCCGCAGCTGGGGCGACGCGCAGATCGGCAAGGGCGACGAGATCGTCGTGACCGCGATGGAGCACCACGCGAACATCGTCCCCTGGCAGATGCTCGCCGCCCGCAAGGAAGCGCGACTGCGCGTGGCCGAGATCCACGACGACGGGACCCTCGACGTGTCGCAGCTCGAGGGTTTGCTCGGCCCGCGGACGCGCCTCATCGCGTTCACCCATGTCTCGAACGCGCTCGGCACGATCAACCCGGTCTCCGAGATCGCGTCGATGGCCCGGGCGCGGGGAATCACGACGTTGGTCGACGGCGCCCAGGGCGTCCCCCACGGTCCGGTCGACGTCCATGCCCTCGGCTGCGATTTCTACGTCTTCTCGGGCCACAAGCTCTTCGGCCCGACCGGCGCCGGTGTGCTCTACGCAAAGCACGCGATCCTCGAGGCGATGCCGCCCTTCCTCGGCGGCGGCGACATGATCGAGCGCGTCTCGTTCAAGGGAACGACCTACGCCCATGCCCCGCAGCGCTTCGAGGCGGGAACCCCCGACATCGCGTCGGTCGTCGGGCTCGGCGCGTCGATCGACTATCTCGAAACGATCGGCATGCAGAACATCGCCGCCTACGAGCAGACGTTGCTCGCCTACGCGACCGAAATGCTCTCGAAGGTCCCGGGGCTCCGTATCGTGGGCACGGCGAAGCAGAAAGCGGCCGTCGTCTCCTTCGTCCTCGAAGGCGTCCATCCCCACGACATCGGAACGGTGCTCGACGGTGAGGGCATCGCGATCCGCGCCGGTCACCACTGTGCACAGCCCCTGATGGAGCGCCTCGGCCTTCCCGCGACGGCCCGCGCCTCCTTCGCCTTCTACAACACGACGGAAGAGATCGATCGACTGGTCGCGGCGCTCGCGAAGACCCGCGAGCTGTTTGCCTGAACTCTTGATGTGGAGAGCGGGCGTCCGAAGACGCCCGAGGAAACGGACATGGACGATCTGCGAGAGCTCTACCAGGCGACGATCCTGGAGCACAACAAGCAGCCGCGGAACTTTGCGAAGCTCGCGAACGCGACCCACGAAGCCGACGGCCACAACCCGCTCTGCGGGGATGCGCTGACCCTCTATGCACGGGTCGACGCCGGTGGACGCGTGGCCGAGGTGAGCTTCCAGGGATCGGGATGCGCGATCTCGAAGGCATCGGCCTCGCTGATGACCGAGTACGTGAAGGGCAAGACGATCGACGAGATCGTGCAGGTCTTCGAACGCTTTCATGCGCTCTTGACTGCGCCGCCCGGCACCTCGCCGTCGACCGACGGGCTCGGCAAGCTCGCCGTCTTCTCGGGAGTTCGCGAATACCCGGTTCGTGTCAAGTGCGCGACGCTCGCCTGGCACGCGCTGAAGGCGGCGCTCGAGGCGAACGGCGAGATCGCGAAGACGGAATGAAGAGCGACGAGGAGAGAGAAATGCAGAAAGACATGCAGAAAGACATGCAGAAAGAAACTCGGGGCGAGCACGACATGAACACAAAGCACGGCACGACCGACGCATCGAGCCCGACCGGCGATGGCGGCAACAAGGACCTCTCGCCCGCGATGCAGATCCGCGATCGTGTGATCGCCGTCCTGAAGACGGTCTACGACCCGGAGATCCCCGTCGACATCTACGAGCTCGGCCTCGTCTACGGCGTCGACGTGACGGACGACGCCGCGGTCCACGTCACGATGACGCTGACGACCCCCATGTGTCCGGTCGCCGAAACGCTGCCGCCCGAGGTCGAGGAGAAGGTCCGCGGCGTCCTCGGTGTGAAGGACGTCGTCCTCGATCTCGTTTGGGATCCCCCGTGGAGCATCGACATGCTCTCGGACGCCGCCCGTCTCGAACTGAACATGATGTAGCGCCATTGACCGGACTCGCCGTCGCGTCCTTTCTCGCCTTCGGCGCCCTGCTCGTGTTGTACGGCGCGAATAGCAGCGAGCTGATCGAGGCGCTCGGGCTCAGCTATGCCGATCTCGGGCTGCTGGGCTCGTGCCTCTCGCTGGGCCTCGGGATCGGGATCGTGATCGCGGGCCCCCTGGTCGATCGATGGCCGCGTCGGCCGCTCTTCGTCGCAGCCTGCAGCCTCGTCGTCGCGGCCTGCCTGCTCCTCGGACCCGAAACGGATTTCCGAAGCCTGCTCGTCCAGACGACCCTGATCGGATTCGGCGCGGGCTTCTACGAGACGGTTCTCAACGCGCTGATCATCGAGGAATTCGGCGAGACCGCCCCCCGGCGACTCGTCTTCATCCACTCCGCCGCGACCCTCGCCGCTGCGTTGACACCGCTCCTTTTCGACGCCCTGCGCAGCACGACCGAGCTCGCCTGGTACGACACCTTCCGCCTCGCCGGCATGGCCCACGTCGCGCTCGTTGCGGCGGTGGCTTTCGTCCCGATGCGGGCCGACGCGCGACGCAAGCGCGAGCCCGACGTGCCCGTCGAATCGCCTCCGTGGAGCGTCGTCGCAGCGACGCCCGACGCGAAGACGCTGCCGGCCACGGTCTCGGCCGCCGCCCTCGGCGGGGAAGACCGCATCGCCTTCGCCGCAATCTGCATCGCGACCTTCGCCTACGTCGGCGTCGAGTCGGCATTGACCCTCTTCGTGGCCGACCACGCACGTACGAGCCTCGGTCTCGACGCCTCCCGCGCCGCCGGCACGATCAGCGCCTTCTGGAGCGGATTGCTCGTCGGCCGTCTCGGCGTCGGCCTCTCGCCGCGCACGCCCGGTGCCGGTATGACCGCCGCCCTCGCCGCGGTCGCCGCCGCCATCGTGCTGGCCTTCGGCCTCGGCTGGATCTCGCCCCCCGAGCTGGCGATGGCGGGAGCCGGCTTCTTTCTCGGGGGCGTCTTTCCCGTCATGATCGGCCTCGCCGGTCAGACGCTGCCGCGCAAAGCGGGACTCGCGGTCGGACTCGCCGGCGGGCTCGGATCCCTCGGCGGCTTCATCGTCCCCTGGATCACCGGCGAGCTCGCCGGCGCGGGCGGACTCGCCAGCGCGCTCGCGGGGCTATCGGGATGGATCTGTCTGCTCGTCGCAGGGGCGGCGTTCGTGCAGATGCGAAGGACGAAGAGCGGCTGAGGCTCGATTCGTTCTGCGTGCTCGGAGAACGACCCTGACCGAGATCGGATCGTGCCAAAAGACCTCGGGCACGAGCTCCAGGATCGAGCTCCGTCATTCCGGCAACGTGTCTCCGCTGCCACCGAAGTCCTTGGGGAAGTCCTTGAACTTCGGAAGTCCATCCTTCACGGACAGGACCTTCTCGCCGTAGTTCACATGCAGTCCGGGGACGTAGGCGAGACCTTCGACGCGGCCGGCCGGGACGTCGACCATGCCGAGCGCGGGGTGCTCGACGAGGACCGGCGTGCCGCAGCTCTTGCAGAACTTGCGGTGACTCGCCTCGGTACGCTTGTAGGTGCCGAGCTGGTCGGCGCCCTTCGTGATCCGGACACTGGCCGCCGGCCAGAGACTGGCGGCGTGGATCGGAGCGCCGAGCCAGCCTCGGCAGGATTCGCAGTGACAAAATGCCTGGACGGCGGGGTCGCCCACGAGCTCGAGGGCGACGGCTCCACACATGCAACGACTCGTTCGGGCCACGGTGCCTCCTTTCGGGAATGCCCGATTGTCACACAAGGCGGCTCGATTCGGCGAGCGGTTGCGTCGACGCGGATCGCGCGGAACACGACGACCCCTTCGCAAAAACGCGATACCGTGCTCTTCTGCCCTCGTCGCGCGAAGACTACACGGAGAACACGATGTCCACGGTCCAGGTCAGCCATCCGAGCCCGTCGGTCGCGGTGATCACCCTCGATCGACCCGATCGACTCAATGCCATCGACTTCGAAATGGTCGCCGATCTGCACGACGCGCTCGATGCCGTCGGCAACGACCGCAGCTGCAACGTCGCGATCCTGACCGGCGCCGGACGCGGCTTCTGCGCGGGGCTCGACCTGAAGGATTACGGCACGCCCCCCGAGCCCGGCGGACATCGCCATTTCCACAGCGGCATGGACGCACAGGCCTTCATGTCGAATCTCACGGTGCACATGCGCGATACGCCGCAGGTCATCATCGCCGCGGTGAACGGCGCGGCGTTCGGCGGCGGGCTGGCCCTCGCGTGTGCCGCCGACATCCGCATCGCGGCGCCTGCGGCGCGCTTCTGCTCCGCGTTCATTCGCACCGGTCTGTCGGGAACCGACATCGGGATCACGTACCTGCTGCCGCGCCTGATCGGCAATGCGCGCGCCTTCGATCTCATCCTGACCGGTCGCGACATCGATGCGGCCGAGGCCCATCGGATCGGGCTCGTCTCCGAGGTCGCCTCCGAGGCCGAGGAGAACGACGTGATGACGCTCGCGATGGCCTACGCGGAGCGCCTCTGCAGCTACACGCGGACGGGATTGCTGAGCACGAAGAACGTCCTCTGGCATAACACAGAAGCTCCGAGCCTCAGCGCGGCGCTCGCCCTCGAGATCGCCAATCAGAACCTGGTCCAGCGTTCGCCGGAGGCCCTGGAACACATGGCGAAATACAGCGCGCGCACCGCAGGATCGGGTCGCTGACGACGGCCGCGCGACCCGTGCCAAGGGCGATCCGAGCCGACGATCATCTTGAATCCGATCTCGTAGACGAACTCGAAGTTCTGGATGACGCCCGCGATCAGCGTGTCCTTCACCTTCTCGGATTGTCGATCGAACCACGTGGTATCGCCGACGACGTCCAGCGCCGCCTCGAGGGACGCAACCACATTCTTGAAAGACGAGAGGTCGAGACTCATGATGGATCCGAGCCGGTTTCGACAGGATGGGTCGAGGCCGGTCTCGAACGAGTACACACCAGAGGGCGTTTCGCGACAACCTTGCACGCTGGGGGGTCGGATACCGCCTAAATTTCGCGCTCCTGGGTCGACCGACTCCCCCGCGTTATCGTCCCCTCGTGACCGCCGCCCCCGAATCCATCGTCGTGACCGGTGCGAACGGCCAGCTCGGCCGCGCGCTGCTCGGCGATCTCGCGACCCTGGGTCACCGCGCCGTCCATGCCCTCGTTCGCTCCCCGCGCGCCGCCGACTCGATCCGAGCCCTCGACCTCGATCCCGCCCCCGCGATCCGGATCGTCGATTACACGAGCCCTTACGAAATGGAAGACGCCCTCGCCGGCGCCCGCTTCGTCGTCCACCTCGTCGGCATTCTCAAGGAGACGCGCGACACGCGTTATGCGGATGCCCATGAGAACACCTGTCACGCCCTCGCTCTCGCCGCCTCGCGAACTCAAGTCGAGCGGATCGTCTACCTATCGATCCTCGGATCGCTCCCGGACTCGCCGAATCCCTGCCTCGCGTCGAAGGGCCGGGCCGAGCGGATGCTGCTCGAGGAGAGAACGGCCGCGACGATCCTGCGCGTCCCGATGGTGATCGGCGGCGACGACATGGCGTCGGCCTCGCTCCGACGCCAGGCCCGGGCGCGGAGCCTGCGCCTCGTGGGCGGCGGGCGGACGCTGCAGCAGCCGATCGATGCCCGCGACGTGCGCGCGGCGGTGCTCGCGGCGCTCTCCGTCGGCGCGGGATCGGGTGCGTCGGTCGGCCGCAATCTCATCCTCGACGCCGGCGGCCCCGAATGCCTGTCCCACCGCAACCTCGTCCTGCGCGCCGCCCGTCACTGGCAGAACGAGCCACGCATCCACTCGCTCCCCCGCAGCCTCGCCCGCGCCGGCGTCGGCTTGCTCGAGGCGCTGCTTCCGAATCCCCCGATCACGCGCGCGATGTTCGACATCCTGCAACACGACGACCGGGTCGACCCCCGGCCCTTCTGCGAGAAGCTCGGCCTCACGCTGACCCCCCTCGACACGACCCTCGCCGATTTCGTCGGCCCCGCGAGCCTCGCGGCGGGAGAAAGCAGCCGAAGATGAGTGGAGATGGAGCGGGCAAGCGCCCCGAGGATCCTACGGCGCCGACGATGGAGACGACGAACGCAGGGCCCCGGCGCCCGCGCGCCTGGCAGCAGCTGCTTCCCTGGGCGATCACGCTCCTCTGCTTCGGTTACCTCTATACGAAGGTCGCCGGCGCTGCGGCGCGGGAGGGAACCGATCTCGCGACCTATCTCGCCGCGATCTTCACGCGGGTCTCCTGGACCCGTTGGCTCCTGCTGATGGTTCCCTACTCGGCCTTCTTCTTTCTCGTCGACTCGCTCGTCGTCTGGCGCGTCGTCTCCTGGTTCAACACGCCCATTCGTTATGTAGACATCCTGCCGATCCGCGGCTCGTCCTACATCCTCTCGATCCTGAACGAGCAGGTCGGCAAGGGCGCGATGGGTCTCTATCTCAATCGGCGTTACGGCGTTCCGGGCTGGGAAGTCGGCTCGAGCATGATTTTCATCATGTTCTGCGAGTTCTTCTATCTGCTCGCGTGGGCGACCTCGGGTTATCTGCTCCGCCGCGAAGAGCTGCCGCCGGTCTTCTCCTTGCTTCCCTGGCTGGCGCTCGCCGCCAGCGTATTCCTCGCGCTCTGGCTCGCGTTCTTCCGCGGTCCCCTGGGCCGCGGTACCGCCCTTCGAGACCGCCCGCTCTTCAAGTCGTTCCGCGAGGCGGGTCTCCACCGTTATCTCACGATCATCCTGCTCCGCTCGCCCGCGCTGCTCGCCGCGGTCTTCGTCTACAAGCACGCGCTCGGACTGTTCGGTGTCGAGGCGAGCTATGCCCAGATGCTGGGCTACCTGCCGGTGATCTTTTTCGGCGCGGCGACGCCCGGGCCGATGCGAACCGTCGCGATCACGCTCTGGGTGATCCTGTTCCCGGGCAACGAAGGCGAGATGACGACCTTCGGGTTCGTCCAGCACAACTTCTTCATCTTCTTCAACGCGGCGATCGGGCTGCTCTTCCTGCGGCGGGCGAATCGGGAGCTGTTCGGCGCCTCAGATCGTTGAATCGGATTGGGGAATGGAGGGACAACCCATGCGCTCACTCCATACAATTCTTCTGGTCGTGACCGTCCTGCTGGTCACCTTCGGATGCACCCGATCGCCCGGCGGAATTGCCCCCTCGAACATCCCGTTGTCGCAAGACGGCTACACGTCGCTCGGGCAGGTCGAGGCGAGCGATTGCAAGGTCAATCTGCTTGGCCTCATTCCCGTCAGTGGCGGAAACCACATCGCCGACGCCATGAGAAAGGCTTTAGGCAGGACTGAGGGCACTGATGCGCTAGTCGACATCTCCGTCGATCGCGTGATCAAATACTTCATTCTCTGGTCGCAGGTCTGCACCGAGGTCCGCGCGACTGCCGTCAGCGTTCCGTAGCGATTCGCCGCTCAACCGTATTCGCGTGCCGATCAGTCGTGCGATCCTCGCACGCCGCGCCGACGTCGTCCTGCAGCCGCAACGCAGAAGATTCCGACCCCGACCCCCGCGGCGAGCCCCGGCTCCGGCAGCGGCGTCGGATCGCACGGATCTCCGAGCCCGTCCTGGTCGAAGTCCGCCTGGTCGTCGTTGACGTTTCCCGGACAGTTGTCGAGGGCATCGAGCCGAAGGTCGAGATCGCGATTGATCCCGACCCGCGTCCCCGAGCCCGGGGCCACGCAGGTGTAGGTCAGCGGTCCGACCGAGGCGACCTGGGCGCGCAGCGCCGCGTCGGAGACGAGCGCCGATTGTCCGGGATCGTCGTCCCGATGGAAGAGCCCGTTCGCGAGCCGGACCCACCCGCGCGGCTCGCCGCCGATCACACCCTTCACGACGAGCTCGCACTCCGTCGTCGCCCCATCGAGCAACAGCGACGAGAACGGCGCCGCGGCGCGCGCGACCAGCAGATCGATGCGCGGCCCGACGACGGCGGCATTCGTCGTCGTGAGCGTGACCTGCTGGCCGACGATCGGGGCGATGTCGTTGTCGAACTGCAGCATGAAGGCTTCGCTGTCGCGGCGCTCCGCATCGCTCGGAAACACGAACGCCGGTGCGGAGACGAAGCGGAAGAGCGTATCGACGGCCCCATCGTGGGAGAAGCCGAAGCCGCGGACCTGGTCGCCAGTCTGCACCGTGCCGCCGCCGAAGGGGGCGAGAAACCCGAACATGCCGACCTTCGCATACATGTTTCGCAGGTGGGGGACCTTGAAGATCTGGGAGTTGCCCTCGAAGGTCGAGAACGTCCCGCCGCCGAAGAAGCCCTGGCTGGCGTCGAGGCGATGGCAGTTCTCGCAGGTGAGAGTCGCGTCGGTGGGGGTATTCAGGAAGAAGTTGCGGCCCCGCGAGGCGCTCGGCGTCAGCTGGTTGTCGAGGCGGCGGATCGGGTTCGGCGGTAGGACGAGGGACAGCGCGAAGTCGGCGAAGCGCTGCATGTCCACGTCGGAGAGGGGCGTCTCGCGGCCGAGCAGACCCTCGAAGGCGACGATGAAGTTGCGGAAGGCCAGGTCCTCGTCGTCGGGGGACGCGCCGAAGAAGCCGTTGCTGCGATCGCCGCGCCAGTGCATCGCGCCGCCGTGCTGCATGCCGCGAAGCGTCTGGGTCGTCATCGGGCCCTTCATCGGATGGAACACGTCGAGGACACCGACTCCGTTGAGCCCTGCCGGCGTCGGGACCGGTCCCGGGAACGGGATCGCCATCGGATTCGAAGTCATCACGTCGTCGGGGTTGCCGAGATCCCAGCCGAGCTGGTCCATGTCGCCGAAGGTGTGGCACGACGCACAGGACGCCTCGCCATTGCCCGAGCCGCTGCGGGCGTCGTAGAGGAAGGGCCGGCCCTCGACGACGGCAAGGGGCTCCTGGTTCGGAAATCGCCAGTGGGCGAGCTCGCGCCGAGTCGAGAGATCGATCATCGAGAGGCCGTTGTCGAAGCGCGTGTAGACGAAGAGACGGTCGTTCGGCTCATCGAGCAGCAGACCGGCGGGGCCACCGCCGGTGACCTCGATGTAGCCGCCGGATAGAAGCTCCGGATCGAAGGAGTTCGACTCGAGCGCCGCCGTCGGGATCACACCGACCCGAGACGAACCGAAGGCCGTGACGTACAGCGTCGCGCCGTCGCCCGAGACCGCCATCTCGAGGGGGCTCGCGAGGCTGTGGTCACGCGCCGTCGGGTCGAAGCGGGGCTCGCCGGCGAGGACGCCGTAGTCGAGATGTTTGTTGAGGTGGCGCGGGAGGACGCTCGTGCCGTCGATGACCGTGATCCGCGACTCGGCGAGATGGCCCTGGACGGTCGAGCCGCCGGTAATCCCCGGGCCCTCGAACTGCGTCAGGTTCTTCGAGTCCGAATTCGAGATGTAGAGCTTCCCGGAGTCGGGATTCACCGCCATGTTGAAGAGCGTCGTCCCGACCCCCGCATGGGCGCGGGTCTGCACGAGCGTCGTCGTATCGAGCTCGAAGACGTCGAGATCGGGCAGGTTGAATCGCACGTGCGGCCCGATCAGGGGCCCGGCGTTCCAGAGCCGACCAAGCACGTCGCGCCACTGGCCGTCGCTTCCCTGCTGCGCGATCAGGCCGACCTCGGGCGCCGCGAAGCCCTCGACATTCCGCGCGGGTCCGGGAACACCGCCCGGCGAGTTGACCAGCCCCGCCACCACGCAGGCCGTCGACTGGAGGAATCCGTCGCAGACGAAGGCGTTCTGGATCGCGGTCGTGCGGTTGCCGGAGTGGTGGACGGCGACCCAGACCTTCGTGCCGTCGACAGAGCGCGCGAGAGCGCGGGGCGTGTCGCCGAAGACGGTGACGATGCGCAGCGGCGTCCCGCCGAGCGAGACGCCGAGATTCGCCGCATCGAAGACCCAGATGTCGGCGCGCCCGATGCCCTCGGTCGTGAGCTGCGGATCGCCGGCGCCGGGAACGGCGGCGATCGAGGGGTCGCTGCGGTGCTGGCCGCGGTGGGCCGTCGTGATGAAGGCGCGGGCGCTCCCCGGGCCGGCAAAGAGGATGTCGCGGGGCTCGTCGCCGACGAGCAGCGTGCGCCGGACGACGCCTGCGACCGGATCGACGACACTGACGCTGTCGGAGAGATGATTGACGACCCAGACCTCGGAGGCGCTGCGCACCGCGACCGCGACGGGCTCCTGGCCGACGGGAATCGAGCGCACGAACGTCAGGCCCGACACGCCGACGGCGAAGACCTCGAGCTGGCCGTCCGGCGTATTGACGGCGTAGAGCGTGCTGCGATCCGGCGAAAACGCCATCGGGCGAACGGGCCCGCTCTCGAAGGCGAGGAAGGTCGGCGCCGCGAAGGCATTCGTCGCCCAAGCGAGGGCGACTGCCGCGAGAACACCCGCGGCTCGGGCCCTTGCGATCCGCGCCCAGGGAAGCTGGACCTGGACCGACGAACGTTTTCGAGCCTCGAAGCGCTGGGCGCGTTGCATGTCTCCCCCGTTCCCGGGCTCCCCGTCGCAGGAACCGGTCGAGCTGCCCGAACCGTTCTACCAGAGTCCAACTCTCCAGGGTCCGGAAAGTTGCGGGCAATTCGCCGAAAGTCGTCAGGACCGCGAGGAATCGCGCCGGTCACTGCGGGCGGGGCCGCCGCGGCGATGGAGCCGCAGCAGCGTCAGACCCCGATCTGCGATCGAGAGCGCCGTCGAGACGACGAGCGCCCAGGCGAGGCCCGCGACGACCCCGTCCGAGGGCGCAGCGAGCACCGCCGCTTCGCGCGTCACCACGATGCCGAGCGGGACGAAGTAGAGGACGCCGTTCCAGCGACCGAGCGCGCTCGCCCGCAGCGGCTCGCCTGCGAGCGAGCGCGAGTCGAGCACGTACTGCACGAAGGCGATCGCGACGAGCGCGGGCAGGATCGCGGGAACGCGCCCGCCGAGTGCCAGCGCCCCGAGCCCCGTCGTCACGAAGAGCGCGTCGCTCGCGTGGTCGAGCAGACCGCCGAACGAAGTGCTCTCGCCGCGTGCCCGCGCGATCCGACCGTCGACGAAGTCCGTGCCGACCGCGAGCCAGAAGAGCGCGCAGGCGATCGGCCAGTCCCGCCCGACGAGCGCGAGGAAGAAGAACGGAACGGAGACGAGCCGCAGCCCGGTCACCGCATTCGACAGCGTGATCAGGCGCGCCACCGCGTGATCCGATCGCGAATCCGATTCCAGCCGAGTCGACCGAAGAGGCGCTCGACCCGTTCCCGATCCGCCCCTCGATAGGCGAGGTCGTCGAGACCGGGCGAGAGCCCCGGCACCGCGCGCAGCACGGTCGCGAGAGATTTCGTCGCGAGCGCGCGATCGCGGTGGAGCAAGATCTTCTCCGCCAGCTTCGAAGCCCCCCGGACCTTCACATCGCCCCAGGGCCCCGAAGCCGTCGCGACCGGAATCGACTCGATGGTCGAGAAGACCTGCAGGATCGCCGCCGCCGATTTCGCACCGACCCCCGGCACCCCGGGCAGATTGTCGATCACGTCCCCCACGAGCCCGAGATAGTCGGGGATCTGCGCGGGCGACACGCCGAACTTCTCGCGCACCGCATCCGCGTCGAAGGTCTTCTCCTTCGCGAGGTCGTGGACGACGACGCGGCCGTCCTCGCGGACGAGCTGACAGAGATCCTTGTCGGTCGTGAGCACCCGCGCGCGACCGCGCGCGCGCAGGACGTCCTCGCAGATCGCCCCGATCAGATCGTCGGCCTCGTAGTCGTCCTGCTCGAAGGACGCAAAGCCGAGGGCCTCCGCGAGCTCGCGGCAGAGATCGAATTGCGGCTCGAGATCGTCGGGCGTCTCGCCGCGCTGCGCCTTGTAGCCGGGCTCGATCGCGTTGCGGAAGCTCGTCATCGCGGCGTCGAAGCAGATGGCCGCGTGGGACGGCTCGTGCTCCGTGGCATAGCGGATCAACGTATTCGCGAAGCCGTAGGCGGCGTTGCAGGGTCTGCCGTCATCGGCCGTCATCGGCGGCAGCGAATGGTAGGCGCGGAAGATGTAGACGTGGCCGTCGAAGAGATGGACGAGCGGATCTCGATCGAGCTGCGTCGCCTCTGCCCCCGTCGACATCCCGCTCCCATCCGCGCCGCTGCCTTTGGTGCGAGCGGGCTAGCGCCGCTCGTCCAGCACCGCCTCGATGATCATGTCCGCCGCATGGGCGAGCTTGAGGTCGCGTTTCTCGCCGCTCTGACGCCGCACGAGCTCGACGATGCCCTCGGCGAGACCCTTCGGCCCGACCGTCACGCGGTACGGGAATCCGACGAGATCCGCGTCGTTGAATTTGACGCCCGGTCGCTCGTCGCGGTCGTCGAGGATGACGTCGATGCCCGCGCCCTTGAGCTTCTCGTAGAGCGACTCGCCCGCCTCGTGGCAGGCGACGTCGTTCGGCTTCACGACGCTGACGACGACCTCGTAGGGCGCGACGTTGACCGGCCAGCAGATGCCCTTCGCGTCGTGGTTCGCCTCGACGATCGCCGCGAGATTGCGCTCGAGACCGATCCCGTAGGACCCCATGACCATCGGGACCGACGCGCCCGTCTCGTCCTGGACGCAGGCGTCCATCGCGACGCTGTACTTCGTGCCGAGCTTGAAGATGTGGCCGACCTCGATCGTCTTGTGGACCGAGAACGGGGTAGTGCACGACGGACAGCCCTCGCCGCTCTTCACCTCGCGCAGATCGAGCCAGGCCTTTACGTCGATGTCGCGCGCGATGTCGACGCCGCGCAGGTGGAAGCCGTCCTTGTTCGCGCCGGTCACCATCTCGCGGCGTCCGTTCAATGCCTCGTCCGCAACGACGTAGAGATCGCGGCGTCCGACGGCCCCGAGACTCCCGGGCCGCGCGCCGAGGGTGCGCAAAATGAGCTCCGGGTCGGCGGCGCGGATCTTCTGCGCCTCGATCTGGTCGATGAGCTTCTGCTCGGCGAGCTGGTGATCGCCGCGCAGCAGCACGAGGATCGTCTTGTCGTCGATCTCGTAGACGAGGGTCTTGATCTGGCGGTCCGCGGGCGCGCCGCCTTCCATCTTCGCGAGATCGTCGATCGTCCGCACACCGGGAGTCGGAAATTCCTCCGGCAGCGCGAGACCGGGACCGTCCTCCACCGCGGGCAGCACGCTTTGCGCCTTCTCGACGTTCGCGGCATAGCCGCATTTCCCGCAGTGGGCGATCCAGTCTTCACCGGCGTCGCACTTCATCATGAACTCGACCGACTGGCTGCCGCCCATCAAGCCCGAGCTCGCCTCGACGGCGACGGCCTCGAAGCCCAGGCGCTTGAAGATCTTGCGGTAGGCGTCGAAATGACGATCGAAGGCATGGTCGAGGCCGGCCTGATCGAGATCGAAGGAGTACGAGTCCTTCATCGTGAACTCGCGCACGCGCAGCAGCCCGCTCTTCGGGCGCGCCTCGTCGCGGAACTTCGTCTGGAACTGGTACCAGATCTGGGGGAGCGATTTGTAGGAGCGCATCTCGGCCGCGTGGTAGGCGAAGATCTCCTCGTGGGTCATGCCGAGGGCGAGCTCGGCCTGCTTGCGGTCGACGAGCCGGAACATCTCTTCGCCCACGCTGCTCCAGCGGCCCGACTTCTCCCAGATCTCCCGGGGATGCATGCAGGGCAGCCGGAATTCCTGGGCCCCGATCTTCTCCATCTCCTCGCGCACGATCTGCTCGAGCTTGCGCAGGGCGCGGAAGCCGAGCGGCGTCAGCGAATAATGGCCAGCCATCAGCTGTCGGATCAGGCCGGCCCGGACGAGCAGCTTGTGCGAGACGGCCTCGGCGTCGGCCGGATCGTCTCGCAGAGTCGGAATGAACGCGCTCGACCAGCGCACGGGATCTCCTTCGCCTCTCGGGCAACCAGGGTCAATCGGGGTTCGCCCGGGTAGTCGGGCCCGCCGGACGATAGCGCCTCGGACGAAGACCTAGACCGGCGTCGAGAGCTCGACCGCCCGCCGCTCGAAGGCCGCCGACAGAGTCTGGACCACGGGCCAACCGGTCTTCGCGATGGGCGAGCCGTCGAGCGAAGCGACGGGCACGATCCCGGCCCGTGTCCCCGTCAGGAAGACCGCGTCGGCCGCGTAGAGATCGAAGCGCCCGAGGCTCTTCTCGCGCACCTCGAGGTCGAGCTCGCCCCCGAGCTCCATCACCGTCCGCCGGGTCAAACCTTCGAGCGCGCCGTCTGTCGTCGGCGGGGTATCGAGGGTCCGCCCGGTCAACACGAAGACATTCGTCGCAGACGATTCGGCGACGAGACCGCGGGCGTTCAGGACGAGGGCATCGTCCGCCCCGCGCAACGCCGCCTCGCGCTTCGCCAACACGTTGTTCAGGTAGTTGAGGCTCTTGACGCGCGGGTCGAGGACGTCGGCCGGCGGCCGCCGCAGGCTCGAGGTGATCAGATCGATGCCGCGCGCCGCTTTCTCCGGCGAGAGCGGCGCAGCGCTCGTCGCGATGCAGACGATCGCCGGCGCCGGACAGGTCGACGGATCGATCCCGAGCGCACCGACCCCGCGCGTCACCACGAGACGCAGATACCCCGCGCGCGGCCCCCAGGCTCGGGTCGTCTCGCGCGCGACCTCGTGGACCCGCTCGAAGCCCTCGGGCACGACGAGCCCGATCGCCCGTGCCGCGGTCTCGAGGCGCTTCATGTGGTCGGCAAAGCGGAAGATGCCGCGGCTCGTGACGCGGATGCCCTCGAAGACGCCATCGCCGAAGAGGAAGCCGTGGTCGAGGACCGGGATGCGGGCCTCGCTCGCCGGCAGGATCTTGCCTTCGATCCAGCAGATCGTCTGTTCTGCGTCGATTCCTGCCGTCCGTTGGGTCATGGCCCTACTCCCTCGTTCCGATGGATCGTTGCGACGCACGCTGCGCGGCGCGCGCCCGGGTCGTCGTACCGTGCGCGGGCGGATTTGCGCCGCGCACGACGCCCAGTCTTTCGCCGACTGCTGCGGCCGCTGCGAGAAGTCGCCGGGCGATGTGCTCCTCGCCGAGCGCGTCGAAGCGCGTCGAAGCCGCGGCGAGGGCGAGCACCGCGGCCAGCCTTGCGCCTCCGCCCGACGAGCCCTGCCAGATCGGCACACCCAGCACCGACAGCCCGTCGATCCAGGCATCTCGATTCACCGCATACCCGCGCCGCAGGATCGCCTCGCGCTCGAGCGCGTCGACGAGGTCGGGCTCGCGGTGGACCCGGTAGAGCTTCCCCGCCGCCGTCACGTCGGGCGGGATCACGTCGCCTACCCCCGGCGCCGCGCGCAGGAATCCATTGCCCTCGCACTTGTCGAGGACGCGCAGCGTTCCGTTCCGCTCGCCGACGAGGAAGACCGTCTCCCCGAGCTCTGCGGCCTCCGCCTCGAGGCAGTCCCGGGCCAGCTCGACGACGGGCTCCCGGCGCTGGACGCCGAGGCCGAGGCTCAGCAGCGCCAGCCCCGGCCGGTAACGGCCGGAATCGTCCTGCTCGACGAGCTCACGCACGGCGAGGGAAGCGAGCAGTCGATGGCAGCTCGACTTCGCAAGCCCGAGCGAGCGAGCAATTTCTCCGAGGCCGAGCGGGCTCTCGGCGCCGTGGAGATGGAAGAGCACATCGACGGCTTTCTCGACGGTCGCAGCCCCGGCCATGGATCAGCGCTCCTGTTCGCATTTCGGATCGGATCCTACGGAAACTCGCCACGTTGCTCCTGAGAGGCCCGGAGAACAAACAGTTCCGAATGCTAGACCTGCGTTCTTCTAAATGGAACAGTCGTCCGGGGAAATTTTCGGCTCGATCTGCTGAGGGCCCAGGGCAGCGAGGACCGTCGAATGCACCCGCAGCCGCCCGATCCCGCCCGGGTCCGAGCCGAGCTGGAAAGGCGCGATCACGCCGAGCACCCGCCGACCTGCGGCCTGGTCGGCGACGACGGCGCTCTCGATATCCCGGTCGCCATGCAACGATTCGCCCCGGGAAGGACAGCCGATCTGCACGATCAGCGGCGTCGCAGGAAGAGCGTCGACCGCGCTCCGCAGATGCTCGCGGGCGTGGGCCGCATCCGGAAGCGCGAGCGCCAGGCGGTCACCCCGGGCGAAGCTCCCCATCAGACTGACCGAGCCCCGACGCGCATCGACCCCCGAGAGATAGAGTTCGTCGAAGGCCTCGGGCTCGCTGTCGGCTTGGCTTCCGTCTTCGCTTCTGGCGGCGCTTCTGGCGGCGAAAGAAGCCCCGATCCCCGGCCGCGAGCCCGGCCCCGCCAGCCGCACCAGCAGCCGGTCGAGATGGGGCTCGATCCGATCGATCTCCGCGAGGCCGAGCTGGCGCCGGATCCAGACGACCGGCGGCTCGCCTTCGAGGGCATCGATCCAATGCGAGCGGCAGGCGCTGATCTCGAGCCACGGACTCGCGATCCGAGTTGCCCCGGCGCATTGAACGCGCGGCGTCGGACCCGCCGACGGGATCAGGAGCCCGAGCAGGAGCTCGGACTCACCGGGATCGGAGGGGATGGCCCAGCCGTGCGAGGCCCGACCGTCGACGCCCGTCGCCGCCGCGCCGGCGAGCCAGGCGCCTCCGAATACGGGCGCAAAACGATCGAGCAGCGGCCGGAGAGCCGGGGTGCCATTGGCGTCGGGAAAGAGCAGGACCAGATCCCCGGCACGCGGGGCGACCCGGTCACAGGCCGAGAAGATCTCCTTCGCGAGGACGTCGAGATCCCGCTCGCCCCCCTCGCAGACGATCGGCACGGGCATCCCCGGGCCCTCGGTCCAGGCAAGCAGCGCCACCGCCGGCTCGTCCTGCCAGACACGCCCGTCCAGGACGAGGCCCTCGAAGGTCGTGCCCAAGAGCTCGGCCCCCGGCCAGCGCGCCGCGAGGAGCCGCCCGACATCCTCGCCAGTCCGCCCCGCCGCCGCGGTCGCGAGCACGAAAGCGCCCGCCACGCACGCGGGGTCGCCTAGCGCCGCCTCGACCGCTTCCGCAAGCGCGTGAGCGGCCCCCGTCGCCTCGAGGGCGGACTCGAGGGCGATGGTGAGGCGAGTCATGGCCCCCCAGTCGATACCCCCTTCCCCCTCGGTCCCGCCAGCGCCGCGGCCCGACCGGCCCCGGCGGCCACGCCGAGTTCGGCAGCCAGACGCCCGGGGTGGCGTTCTTTCGCGGGTTTCGGCAAGCCACCGCGTTGGCTAGATTGACCTGCGGCCGCCTCCTCCAGGCGACCGTCGAGCCCCCCAGCCGATGAGGATCACGAGGCGACGCCCCCCGAGCTCGGTCGGGTGCGTCTAAATGAGGATCACGAGGCGACGCCCCGAGCTCGGTCGGGTGCGTCTACGGGGGCGCTGGACTCGGGTCCGGTCGGTCCAGCGAGATGGAATTGAGCGACTACGAAATCATCACGCAACGAACCGAGCTCGAGCGACTCGCCAAGCAGCTGCTGCGTGAAGAGATCGTCGCCTTCGATACCGAAGCCGACAGCTTCTACCACTACTTCGACAAGGTCTGCCTGGTCCAGATTGCGACGGCAAACGGCTGCTGGCTCGTGGACCCGATCGCAATGGGCGGCGCCTCCGAGCTCGAGCCGCTCGGCGCCGTCTTCGCGTCGCCGAAGGTCAAGACCCTCTTCCACGCCGCCGAATACGACATCTACGTCCTGAAGCGCGACTGCGGCTTCGAGTTCCGGAACCTCTTCGACACGATGGTCTCCGCGCAGCTGCTGGGATATCCGGCGATCGGGCTCGCGGCGCTGGTCGAGAAGCATTTCGGTGTATCGCTGCCCAAGGACGAGCAGCGCTCCGACTGGTCCCGGCGCCCGCTGACGGAAAAGCAGCTCCGTTATGCGGCCTCGGACGTCCACTATCTGATCCGCCTCGCAGACACCCTCCAGACCGAGCTCACGCAAGCGGGACGCCTCGACTGGGCCAAGAGCGACTTCGAGACTTTGTGCGGAAGGCGCTGGCCCGACCGCGAATTCGACGAGCTCGGCTATCTGCGGATCACCGGCGCGCGCGCCCTCGATCCCGTCGCCCTCGCCGTCCTGCGCGAGCTGTACCTGCTGCGCGATCAGCGCTCGCGCGAGATCGATCGGCCGCCCTTCAAGGTGCTCGGCAATCGCACGCTGCTCGAGATCAGTCGCGATAAGGTGTCCGATCTCGATTCCCTCGCGGAGATCAAGGGCATCTCGGACCTGATCCTGAAGCGGCTGGGCAAGGACCTCGTCGCCGCCGTGAAGAAGGGTTTGCGAAAGCCGCACGGGCCGATCCCCCGCCTCGACACGACCGTGCGTCGGCGCATGGATCGCGAGACGGAGAAGCGGCTCGCGGCGCTCAAGGAATGGCGCGGCCCGCGCGCGCAATCGCTCGCCCTCGACCCCGGCGTGCTGTGTCCGAATGCGGCCCTCGAGGCGATCGCCTGGGCGAACCCCACCGCCGCAGACGAAATGAAGAGCGTCGTCGAGCTGAAGGACTGGTTCGTGCGTGAGTTTGGCGAGGAGCTCGTCGGGGTTCTCACGAGCCATACGGAAGCCGCGGCGAGCGAGCCCGTCGCCGAGCAGAGCGAGGGCAGCGAGACCAGCCCGGATGGCTCCACGCGCCGAACCCGGCGCCGCTCCGGCCGAAGCCGCCGCTCGGCCCGCGCGAAGAAGGCTGCCCGCCAGTCGACTAAATCCTGAAGAGATCCTGAAGAGATCCTGAAGAGATCCTGAAGAGATCCTGAAGAGATCCTGAAACGGAATCGCCCCCTCTCGCAGACCCGTGAGGGCATTGCCAGAGGGGGCGACTTCGAGCAGGAGGGGATCGTCTCCTGGATCGTCGAGAGGATTACTGGCCGGCCCGAACGAACGCGCCCGTGTTTAACCGCTCGGGCCAGCCAGTTTTCCTATCGAACGAATCTCGCTTAAGCAGTTTGCGTGCCAGCGCTGAAGATTTTCTCAGTCGACCGTCAACTCTCCGACCGGCCACGGCTTTTCCTGATTTCGAAGCACTTCCTGCCAAACCTGCCCGCCTGCCATATTGCGCGGCAGTCCGGCGACCGATCGAGCCTCTACCGCTGACCGATCACGGGATTCTTCCGCGAGGACGCAGCCTTGGTGACGATGGCGCCCTCGATTGGCTGCCGCCTGATGAGGCAGTCTTTCGCAGCCGAAGTTGCGCGGCCGGGGGCGGCGGGGCTCGCGAGATCGCTTCGGGCGTGAAATGGGGCGCAGCTTGACGTCGGGGCTGATGGGATAGACTGCGCCCGTGTTCGCCGCACGGCGTCAGCAATTGCTCGCTTCCCTGGGCCCCAACGCCGTCGCGATCTTCGTCGGTGGGCGGCTTGCCGTGCGCTCGGCCGACACCGAATACCCGTTCCGCCAGGACAGCGATTTCTGGTATCTGACGGGCTTCGACCATCCGGATGCGATCGCGATCCTCTCGACCCGCCCCGGCCCGACCTTCACGCTCTTCGTCCAGCCCCGCGACCGCGCCGCCGAGACCTGGACGGGGTATCGGCCCGGAGTCGAAGGCGCGGTGGCGGATCATGCCGCCGACGAGGCCCATCCACGCGAATCGTTCCTCGAGAAGCTCCCCACGCTCCTACGCGGCGCCGATCGTATCTACCATACCCTCGGCCGCGACCCGGTGATCGACGCTCGCATCATCGCGCTCCAGGACGAGATCCGGCGACAATCCCGCGGCGGGGTGTTGCCGGCCGAGTCCCTCGTCGATCCGCGGCTTCTCGTCCACGAGATGCGGCTCCGCAAGACGAGCGAAGAGATCGCGCTGATGCAGCACGCGGCCGAGATCTCCCGCGAGGCTCATCACGGCGCCGCCCGCCTCGCCCAGCCCGGCCGCTTCGAATACGAGCTCGAGGCCGAGCTCGGCCACGTCTTTCGCGCCCGGGGCGGAGCCGGCCCCGCCTACGGGACGATCGTCGGCGGCGGCCGCAACGCGACGATCCTTCACTACATCCGCAACGACCGACCGCTCGTCGCCGGCGAGCTCGTGCTGATCGACGCCGGCGTCGAATACCAGGGCTATGCGTCCGACGTGACGCGGACCTATCCCATCGGCGGGAAGTTCGTCGGCGCCGCGCGCGACCTCTATGGCGTCGTGCTCGCCGCCCAGCACGCCTCGCTCGCGGCCTCGCGGCCCGGCGCAACGCTGCCCGAGATCCACCAGACGGCGCTGCGCACGCTCGTCGACGGCCTTCGCTCCCTCGGTATCCTCGCGGGCTCGACCGACGAGATCATCGCGAAGGAGCTCTACCGCCCCTACTACATGCACGGCACGAGTCACTGGCTCGGTCTCGACGTCCACGACGTCGGCGCCTACGTGATCCGCACGGACGACGGTTCGACGAAGCCCCGTCCTCTCGTCCCCGGGATGGTCTATACCATCGAGCCGGGTCTCTACGTGGCCACAGACGACGAGAAGGCCCCGGAAGCGTTCAGGGGAATCGGCATCCGGATCGAAGACGACGTCGTCGTCACCGAGACCGGCATCCTGAACCTGACGCGCGACATCCCGAAATCGATCGACGCGCTCGAAGCCTGGGTGCAGGGGGCCTGAGACCGGCCGAGCAGGGCGCGTCGACTCGATGGACGCGCCACGAAGAGACGGATCAAGAACGGATCGACCGACCCGGTCATCGACCCAGCAAGAGGAATTCGCGCGCATGCCCGACATCGAATCGCTCCTGAAGGAGAAGCGATCCTTCAAGCCCTCCGCCGAGTTCGCGAAGCAAGCCAATTGGAGCAAGAAGCAGGTCGCCGAGTACCGCAAGCTCGGCGAGAAGAGCCCGACCCAGTTCTGGGCGAAGATGGCGAAGGAGCACGTCGCCTGGTTCGCGCCGTGGAAGAAGGTGCTCGACTGGAAGCCGCCGTTCGCGAAGTGGTTCGTCGGCGCGAAGACCAACGTCTCCTACAACTGCCTGGATCGCCATCTCGAAGGCCCGAACGCCTGGCGCAAGAACAAGGCCGCCATCATCTGGGAGGGCGAGCCCGGCGATACGCGCGTCCTGACCTACGGCGAGCTGCATCGTGAGGTCTGCCGCTTCGCGAACGTCTTGAAGGCGCAGGGCGTCGAGAAGGGCGATCGCGTCTGTCTGTACATGCCGATGATTCCCGAGCTCGCGATCGCGATGCTGGCCTGCACGCGGATCGGTGCGCCGCATTCGATCGTCTTCGGCGGCTTCTCGGCCGACGCGCTGCGCGACCGCATCAACGACGCCGAGGCGAAGCTCGTCGTGACCGCCGACGGCGGCTATCGCAAGGGCGCCAAGTTCGGTCTCAAGGCGACCGTCGACGCCGCGGTCGAGCAGACTCCCTGCGTCGAGAAGGTGGTCGTCGTCGAGCGGACGAAGCAGCCGGTCGAGATCCGGCCAGGCCGAGACCTCTGGTGGCACGAAGAGATGGCCAGAGCGTCGAGCGACTGCAAGCCCGCGAAGCTCGACGCCGAGAATCCGCTCTTCCTGCTCTACACGAGCGGCACGACCGGCAAGCCCAAGGGCATCCTGCATACGACCGGCGGCTACCTGACGCAGGTCACGACGACCTTCAAGGCGATCTTCGACATCAAGGACACCGACGTCTTCTGGTGTACCGCCGACATCGGCTGGGTCACCGGCCATTCCTACGTCGTCTACGGCCCGCTCTCCAGCGGCGCCACGACCGTGATGTACGAAGGCACGCCGACCCATCCCGGCCCCGACCGTTGGTGGAGCCTGATCGAGAAATGGGGCGTCACGATCTTCTACACGGCCCCGACCGCGATCCGGACGTTCATCCGCCTCGGCGACGAGCATCCCGAGAAGCACGACCTCTCGTCGCTGCGCCTGTTGGGCAGCGTCGGCGAGCCGATCAACCCGGAAGCCTGGATGTGGTACCACCGCGTCATCGGCGGCAAACGCTGCCCGATCGTCGATACGTGGTGGCAGACCGAGACCGGCGGAATCATGATCTCGGCGCTCCCGGGCACCGTCGACACGCGCCCCGGCTCCGCGACGCTCCCATTCCCCGGTATCCACGCCGACATCCTCGACGACAAGGGCAAGACCGTGAAGGGGGAGGGCGGGGGATTCCTCGTTCTCAAGCATCCGTGGCCCGGCATGCTGCGTGGCATCTGGGGCGACCCCGCGCGCTTCAAGGAGACCTACTGGAGCAAGTACGCCGAGACGTACTTCGCCGGCGACGGGGCCCACCGCGACCAGAACGGCTACTTCTGGATCATGGGCCGGATCGACGACGTGATGAACGTCTCCGGCCACCGTATCGGCACGATGGAGGTCGAGAGCGCCCTCGTCTCGTCACCCGAGGTCGCCGAAGCCGCCGTCGTCGGCCGCCCCGATGATCTGACCGGTACGGCCATCGTCGCCTTCGTCACGCCGAAGGGCACGGCGACCCCCGACGATGCCCTCGTCGGCCGCCTCAAGCAGCACGTGACGAAAGAGATCGGCGCGATCGCGCGCCCGACCGAGATCCGCTTCACGAACTCGCTCCCGAAGACGCGTTCGGGCAAGATCATGCGACGCCTCCTGCGCGACATCGCCTCGGGTCGGGCGGTCGTGGGCGACACCAGCACGCTCGAGGATTTCAGCGTGCTGGCCCAGCTGCGCGCGAGCGACGAAGACTGAGCAAAGCGGAGATAGAGAGAGAGAGAGAGGCATTCGTGAGCGCGAGCGAGAATCCGGACCTCGAACGTTTCATGGCCGAGGTCGAGGGGCGAAATCGAAACGAGCCCGAGTTCCTGCAGGCCGTGCGCGAGGTAGCCGCCGACGTGCTGCCGATCGTCGCCGACCGGGCCGACTATCGCGATGCCCGCATCCTCGAGCGTCTCGCCGAGCCCGACCGCGCGATCTCGTTTCGTGTCGCCTGGGTCGACGACACGAATCGCGTCCAGGTCAATCGCGGCTACCGGATCCAGTGGAGTAATTCGATCGGTCCCTACAAGGGCGGCCTGCGTTTCCACCCGAGCGTCAATCCCTCGATCCTGAAATTCCTGGGCTTCGAGCAGACCTTCAAGAATGCGCTGACGACGTTGCCGATGGGAGGCGCCAAGGGCGGCTCCGACTTCGATCCGCGCTCCAAGAGCGATGGCGAGGTCATGCGCTTCTGCCAGGCGTTCATGTCCGAGCTCTTCCGCCACATCGGCGCGAATACCGACGTGCCTGCCGGCGACATCGGCGTCGGCGCCCGCGAGGTCGGCTTCCTCTTCGGTCAGTACCGCCGCCTCGCGAACGAGTTCACGGGCACGCTGACCGGCAAGGGTCTCGCCTTCGGAGGCTCCCTCGTGCGCACCGAGGCGACGGGCTTCGGCTGCGTCTACTTCGCCCGCGAGATGCTCGCGACCCGCAGCGACGAAATCCGCGCCAAGACCTGTCTCGTCTCCGGCTCGGGCAACGTCGCGCAACACACGGCCGAGAAGCTCATCGATCTCGGCGCGCGGGTCGTCACGCTCTCGGACTCCGACGGCTTCATCCACGACCCGCGCGGCCTCGACGCCGAGAAGCTCGCCTGGCTGATCGACCTGAAAACGCGTCGGCGCGGACGGATCCGCGAGTACGTCGAGAAATGGGGCGGGACGTTCCATCCTGACGAGCGCCCCTGGCGAGTCCCGTGCGATCTCGCCTTTCCTTGCGCGACGCAGAACGAGATCGAGGCGGGAGATGCCCGGCAGCTCGTCGCGAACGGCTGTCGCCTGGTCGCAGAGGGCGCGAACATGCCGTCTTCCCTGGAGGCGATCGACATCTTCCTGGAGGCTCGGCTGTTGTTCGCGCCGGCCAAGGCTGCCAACGCCGGGGGGGTCGCGGTCAGCGGCCTCGAGCAGGCCCAGAACGCGATGCGCATTTCGTGGACCCGGGAAGAGGTCGATGCGCGCCTGCTCGAGATCATGCAGAAGATCCACGCGCGCTGCGTCGAGTTCGGACGGGATGGCGCGTTCGTGAACTACCTGCAGGGGGCGAATCGCGGGGGATTCATCAAGGTCGCCGACGCCATGTTAGCCCAGGGCGTGATGTGAACGGGATCGGAAGACGCCCCCGGCCCCCTGGACGACATGGATGACGCCGCCCAGGTCGGGCTCGTGACTCGCGAGCGTCTCGCCGCTCAAGAGATCGAGAAGCGTTCGCACGACGCCCTTATGGGCGACGATGAGGGCCGACGAGGCTCCGCTTCCCCTCAGTCGCTCGAGACCCCGCCCGATGCGCGCGCGAAAATCCGCACGCCGCTCCCCATCGGGATAGTCGAAGCGAGCGAGGTCTCGCTGCCAGATCGCGAAGAGCTCCGGATCGCGAACGGCGATCTCCTCCCGAGTGAGTCCCTCCCAACGACCGAAATGGACCTCGCGAAAATCCGCTTCGAGGCGAATCGCCTGCGATGGCGCGAGGATCCGCGCCGACTCGGTGGCACGGGAGAGCGAGCTCGCCCACACGACCTCGAAAGCATGACCCGCGAGCAGATCGCGCGCGCGACGGACCTGCTCGCGGCCGAGATCCGAGAGCGCAATATCCGTCGCCCCGTAGTAGCGGATGCTCGACTGGCCGACGGTCTCGCCGTGGCGGACCAGGGTCAATCGCTCGAGTCGCTCCGGCATGCTCGGACCTTCGCTTCCGCATCCGGGCTCGTCAATCCGCGCGCAGCCCGGTCGGCGTGAGATGGACGTCTTTGCTTCGATCGCCTTCGAAATCGAGGCCGGGCTCGAGGGCCTTCTCGTCCGCCGTTACAAGCGCTTCCTCGCCGACGTCCTGCTTCCGGACGGGCGGGAGCTCACGGTCCACTGCCCGAATCCCGGCCGCATGCTCGGGACTCAGACCCCCGGCGCCGCCGTGCGCATGTCGACCCACGACGATCCCCGCCGAAAACTCCGCCACACCCTCGAGATGATCCGCATCGGCCCGACCTGGATCGGTCTCCACGCCGCGCGAGCAAACGACCTGGCCCGGCGGGCCCTCGAGGCAGGCGCGTTCGCCCCGCTCGCCGGCTACCCGAGCATCCAGCCCGAAGCCCGCGCCCCGGAAGGCTCGCGCTTCGACTTCCGGCTCTCGCGTCCTGCCGTCGAAGCGCTGGACCGCACACGCGTTGGGTCCGCCCCGATCGCGCCGGCCGTCTGCTGGGTAGAGGTCAAAAGCGTGACGCTCTGCGACGACGGACGCGCTCGCTTTCCCGATGCGGTGACCGAGCGGGGAAAACGGCATCTCGAGCATCTCGTGGCCCGGGTAGGCGAGGGGGAACGCGCAGCTCTTCTCTTCATTGCACAGCGCGCCGACGCCGAGTCGGTCGCCCCCGCCGACGACATCGACCCCGCCTATGGGGCGGCGCTTCGCGCGGCCGTGGCTGCCGGAGTCGAGGTCCACGCCCTCGGCGCCCGCGTCACCCCGACCGCTCTCCAGCTGGAGCGCGTGCTGCCCGTCCTGCTATGAACCGGGGCGATGGCCCGCCCCGTGAAGCCTGGAACGAGCTCGGCAAGAAGATCGCGCGGCGCGAACGACGCACCGGCCGCGACCCCGACGCCGTCGTCGATCCGCCGCGTCCGGGCGGCGCTGCTCCGCTGGTACGACGCGAATCGCCGCGACCTGCCCTGGCGCCGGACTCGGGATCCCTACGCGATCTGGATCTCCGAGGCGATGCTCCAACAAACACGCGTCGAGACCGTCATCCCGTACTGGGAACGCTTCCTCGCGCGCTTCCCCGATGTCGAAAGTCTCGCGCGGGCGGAGCTCGACGACGTTTACGCCGTGTGGACGGGGCTCGGCTACTACTCGCGCGCGCGCAATCTGCGAACCGCCGCAGGATCGATCGTCGCCGACCACGGCGGCCGACTCCCCGACACGGCCGAAGGCCTGCGCAGCCTGGCCGGCATCGGCCGCTACACCGCCGGGGCCGTCGCCTCGATCGCCTTCGAGCGGGAGGAGCCCCTCGTCGACGGCAATGTCGTGCGCGTCTTCGCGCGGCTCGAAGACATCCGCGAGGACACCGGCGCGAAGGCCGTCGTCGAGCAGCTCTGGTCCCTGGCCAGCGAGCTCGTACGCGGGCCGCGCCCCGGCGACCTCAATCAGGCGTTGATGGAGCTCGGCGCGACGCTCTGCACGCCGAAGCGACCTCATTGTCTTGCCTGTCCCGTCCGCCGCCATTGCCGCGCCGCCGCGAGCGGCCAGGCCGAGAGCCTGCCGCGCAAATCGAAACGAACGGCGGTCCGCGCCCTGCACGCGATCACCGTTGCGATCGAACGCGGCGGGAAGGTGCTCGCCGTGCGGCGCCCGGAAACAGGGCTGATGGCGGGGCTCTGGGAGCTTCCGGGCGGAGAGCTCGCGAGCGGGGAAGAAGGCAAGGACCACGCCGCCCGCATCCTACGTGAGACCACCGCCGTCGAGGTCCGCGAGCTCGAGCTCGCCGGGCGGATCGAGCACGTCTTCACCCATCGCCGCCTCGCGCTGGAGGTCTTCCGAGCGACCGCAATGCCCGGCGCGCGTGTCCGACTCGAAGGCTTCACCGCCCACCGATGGCTCCGCCCCGCCGAGCTCCTCGACCTCGCCCACGCCGGCTCGACGCGCAAAGCGCTCGTGCTGCTCGGCCTCTGCGACGAGAAATCGGCGCGGGCGGCGGGGCGAGCCGCGTCGTGAACGGCCGCGAAAAGCCGCCGCATGACGAGCCTCGCCGACCTGCGCCGTCGGCCGATGACACGGCGACGGGCTCGGACCGCTTCGCGGATCTCGTCGGCGATGCGAAGCGACTCGACTCCGGACCCGCTCGGATCGCCCGACGCGCGGGCCAGGCTTCCCGCCCGCCCCGTGACACATCGCGGGAGGGCGACGTCCCGTCCTTTCGCTGGCCCGAGCCCGAGAATCGCCATCTCGCCGCGGCGCCCGGCATCAACGACCAGCAGCTCGCGCGACTTCGACGAGGAGAGCCCGAGCCCGAAGAGCGGATCGACCTGCACGGCACGCGCCTCGCCGAGGCGAAGCAGCTCCTCGCAAAACGCATCGCGAGCGCCCACGCGCGGGCTCTGCGCTGTCTCGTCGTCGTGCACGGTATCGGGAAACGCTCTCCGACACCGGAGGCCGTGCTGCGAGATGCGGTACCCGACTGGCTCACGCGGGGCGCGATCGCGCGTCATATCCTGGCCATCGCGCCGGCACCGCGCCGATTCGGAGGTGACGGTGCGACGCTCGTCCTCTTGCGGAAATCGTGAACGACTCACCATTCCTGTGGTTCCCGAGCCATCTGGAAGTTCACAAACCGAATGCCTCGTCGTTCGACCGATTGCTCCCGCTCGACTCGAAAACCGGTCGACTCGAACAGAGGCCGCGCGGAAAGGCTGACTTCCGACACCAATCGCCGCGCTCCCTGACCCACCGCCCAGGCGCATGCGACCTCGAGCAGCTCGCGTCCGATTCCCGTGCGTTCATGGTCGGGATCCACGTACAGAAGGTCCACAAGCCCTTCGTCTTCGACTCGAACGAAGCCCAAAACAACACCGTCCGCGTCGGCGATGAGGACCGCGCCCGTGCGAAATCGACTTGCCCACGCCAGCAGGTCGGGTGGATCGGGCGCCCAAGCCTCGATCTGCTGGGGCGCGTAGTAGCGTGCGCCGATAGTGCGAACGGACCTGCCGAAGCATCGGACCACGGCTTCGAGATCTTCATCCCGGTAAGCTCGAATGACCATCATCGTCGTGCCCTAACGATCCCCGGGCGCCTCGACAAAACCACCCTCGACCATCGAGGCCCTGATCGACTCCATTCGCTCCCGATTGACGCCCATGTCGCCGTACCCGACCCGCGAGGCCGAGCGCAGCCGGATCACGCCGGATTCGGCATCGAGCTCGAGCTCGACGTCGTCGCGGTAGCGCATCAAGCGGGACGTGAAGACCACGTGGAGATAGTCGTCTTCTGCGGTCACGATCTCGACGCGCGGAATCGCGCGGACATGCTTTCCGAGCGCCGTCCAGACTGCACCGGCGTCGCCACGGATCTGATAGGCCGGTATCGCGTGGAGCGCATCGGTCGCCTCGCTCGATACGCAGTTGGGGGAAGCCGGACAGGGCGCGAGCCGACCGCTGCTCTCGGCGAGCGCCTCGGGCATCCGCCCCCCGCAGCCCGAGATGCAGAGCGATCCCGCGACGATCACGAGCAGGAATCCCTGCGTAATCCGATTCGCGAGCAATCCTCGCTCTCCGATCCGAGCTTCCGAAACGTGCATCACGACTCCTTGCAATCCCGATTGAAACTCCCGATTGAAAGTCCCGATCAGAAGCGATCGGCCGGCCAGTAGACCATGGCATCGGGGGGCAGGACCCGGCGCAGGAAGCCCGAGCCGTCTTCGCCGGCGAGCAGGTCGATGTCGAGGCGCGCCGCGAGGGCGACGAGATTGACGCAGCGGACGACGGCCCGGGCGTCGTCCATCGGATGCGAGCGGATGCCGCGGTGCTCGAGGGCGACGGTGAGGCCGATGTCGTCGAAGGTCGGAAGCACCAGGAACGACCGAAGCTCGCGGCTCGTGATGCGGCTCGCGATCGCGCCGCGCAGGAGCGGATCCTCGGCGCGGGGCTCGAGCAGATGCGCGATCAGCTTCGCGAGCCCGTCGGCCCCTTCCTCGAAGCGGCCGATCTCGGTCGCCGTCAGCACGTCGTCGAGGATCGCCGCCCGGGCATAGGCGACCGCGAGCCCACCCCGACGGACGAGCCAGAACTCCTCGAAGGGCGCGGGAGTCAGGTGGAAGCAGGCCCGCCAGAGACCGTCGTCGCGGACGATCGTCCCGCTGCGGCTCGCGGCGTAGACGGCGTGGATCGCCTTGATCGACTGAAGAGCGCGCTCGCTCTCGGAGACGACGGGCTCGAGCGTGACTTCGGCCGCGTCGTTCGCTGCGAAGCGGAGCGAGGCTTCGGGATCGGTGCGCAGGATCGATTGCTGTCCGCGCCAACCGACGAAGCCGCGCTTCTCGAAGTATTCGGAGCTCGCCGGCGGAGTCGTCGGGAAGGCGATCGCGAGCTCGAAGCCGCGCTGGCGGAGCGTCTCGGCGGCCCGCTCGAGGAGATCGGTCGCGAGGCCACGGCCGCGGAGCGCAGGGGTCGTATAAAGATTGCTGATCCCGCCGGTCGGGACCGAATGACCCAGGACCCGAAGCTGTCGCGGGACGAGAGAAACGCCGCCGAGCAGCCGGCCGCCCTCGACCGCGACCAACACGCACTCGTCGGCCCAGCCGGGATCGAACTCGACCTGATAACGGAAGCGATCGCCCGCCGAGAATCCCTCGGCGAGGCGCCAATCATCGAGGAGATCGGCGAATTTGAGCCGTTCCTGGGCTGCGAGCGTCCGGATCTCCATCGTCGGGCGAGTATACTCGCCTTCGAAGGAGCGCTCAGCCATGTCCGAAACCCTGAAACGCGAAGATTCTCCGGCCAAGACCCTCTGCAAGGAGGCCTTCGGCCTCTTTGCAAAGAATCAGCTGGAAGAGTCGGCCACGTGTTACCGCAGGGCGATCGAAGTCGATCCGCGGCTCGCGATCGCATGGAACGGACTCTCTCTCGTGCTGGCCAAACAAGGAAAGCTCGACGCCGCGATCGACGCAGCCGAGAAGCTCGTCGAGCTCGAGCCCGACGACGCCCTCTCGCATACGAATCTCTCTCGCATCCTGATGCAGAAGGGGCTCATCCCCGAGGCCGAGGACGCGAAGGCCCGGGCGATGAGTCTCCAGATGAAGGCGCCTCGATGAGGCAACCGCGCGATCGAGGGCCGTCGATCGGGAGAGCCCGATGATCGACCTGACGAGGCAGGGCGACGTCTTCGTGCTGCGCTTCGATGCGCCCGAGAATCGCTTCCGTCCCGACAACCTGGCGGCGTGGAATACCGCCCTCGATCGGATCGAGCAGGCCGGAAACCCCGCCGCGTTGGTGACGACCGGCGCCGGAAAGTTCTACTCGAACGGCCTCGATCTCGAGTGGCTGCTCACGGCGGCGACCGAGAGCGAGCGCGAGACCTACATCCCGAGCGTCCTCGCCCTGATGGCGCGGATCCTGACCTTCCCGACGATCACCGTCGCCGCGATCAACGGCCACGCCTTCGGCGCCGGCGCCCAGCTCTCGCTGGCCCACGACTACCGCGTCATGCGGACCGAGCGCGGGTACTGGTGCATGCCCGAGATCGACATGAAGGCCCCGCTTCATCCGGGCATGACCGCGCTGATCCAGGCCCGCGTTCCGAAGCAGACGGCCCACGAGCTGATCGTAACGGGGACGCGTTACGGCGCCGAGGCGGCGCTCGCGAAGCGCATCGTCGATCACGCCGTTCCCGAGAGCGAGCTCTTGCCGCGGGCGATCGCCCTCGCGGCGGGTCTCACCTCGAAGGCAGACCCCGCGATGCGGCTGCTCAAGACGGGCATGTATCCGCGGGAGCTCGAGGCGATGTCCCGGGGCATGGAGGCCGTCGGCGAGGCGCAGGTCATGGCGGCGGCCACTCGCTCCCAGCCTTCACGTTAGGCCAGAAGACCGCCGGGTCAGTCGGCCTTCGGGCCCCGCCGCCCCTCGCCGAATTCGACGCCGCCGAGGATCTCCCCGAGCGTCCGGTCGGTCACTGTGAATCGCCGGAACGAACGGCGGACCGCCTTCGGCGCCGCGCGGCGACCGTGGACCAGCATCAGATTGTCCCACACCACGAGGTCCCCCATCCGCCAATCGTGTTCGTAGACGCGCTCCGGTACACCGTGCACGTGTTCGAACACCAGGTCGAGCAGTGCATCGCTCTCGGCGTAGGAGAGCTCGACGAAATGACTCGCCTGCTGCTCGCAGATCCACAACAGCTCGACCCCCGTGCGCGGGTGGGGGGCGAGGACCTTACGAATCGCGCGGGGGTAGAGCGAGGGTGAAGCGTCGGGCCCACCGAGCTCCGCTTCCCGATGGCGGACCGCCTCGCTGGCGTCGCCGGCGATGCTGATCATGTGGACGACATGAAGACCTTCGAGTCGACTTCGGAGCGAAGCGGGAAGGGTCGCCGCGGCGAGGGCCAGGTTGGCGAATCGGGTCGGCGCGACGCCCTGAGCCAGCTCGAGGGGGTAGAGCGAGATCCCGAGGACGGGAGTCTCGGTGAAAATGTAGTCGCTGTGGAAGAGCATCGCCCACTCGGGGTGGTAGCCGTCGGGCTCGACGTTCGAGATATGGCTCTGCGCTTCGCGGACCGGGCCGAGCAGCTCGACCAGCCGCCGATGGTCAGTGGCGTCGATGCCGAGCTGACGGATCAGGACCAGCCCGTAGCGATCGAAGGCTCCCCGGAGCGAGCGGACGTCTTCCACGGCGAAGGGCTTCGAGACGTCGAGACCGTTCACCTCGACGCCCAGCGCAGGATGGAGCGGCCGTAGCTCGAGGGGCATGGCACGACTGTCGCACCTCGCCGCCGCGCCGCAACCCGATGAACCTTCTCCCCGATCAGCGACTCATGTGCGCGAGGCTGGCCGCGTGCGCTTCCCAGTTGCGGCCGTCGAACGGCTTGATCGTGATCGAGCGCGGCGGCTCTTCGAAACACCGGACGTTGACGTCGATCCCGTCCGGGTTCGACCGCGGCACGTAGAACGACTTGATGCCACAGACCAGGCAGAAGCGATGTCGCGCGACCCCGGTATTGAACTGGTAGGTCACCAGGCTCTCTTCGCCCGCGAGCAGTCGGAAATCACGGGAGGGCACGATCAGATGGACGAATCCCGTCATCCGGCAGATCGAGCAGTTGCAGTCCGTCGCCTCGATCGCTTCTGGCGCCTCGACCTCGAACCGGACCGCCCCACAATGACATCCGCCCCGATGGATCATCACCTCTCCTGCGACCTAACCCGTATTCCTCAGCCCCGCCGCAATCCCGTTGATCGTCAGCTGGATCGCGTATTCGACCCGCTCGAGATCCGCACCCGACGGATCGAGCCCACGGCCGCTGCGCTTGCGGTCGAGCAGCTCAACTTGGAGATAGGAGAGAATGTCGAGGTACGGCGTCCGCTGATCGAGCGCCTCGCGCAGCTCGGGCTCGCGAGCCAGCAGCATCCGCTCGCCCGAGATGTCGCGGACCGCGCGGAGCGTCCGATTGAACTCCTTCTCGATGCGCAGGAAGATCTCCGAGGCATGGGGGACGTCTTTCGCGAGCTCCGCATAACGCTTCCCGACGTTCAGGTCCGTCTTGGCGAGGACCTGCTCGAGGTTGTCGATCACCGATCGGAAATAGGGCCAGCGACGGTACATCGTCCGCAGGCGCACGATCGCGCGGTCGCGTCCCCCCGGCTGGGACGCGCAATAGGCCTCGACCCCCGAGCCCGCCCCGTACCAGCTCGGGAGCAGGATCCGCGTCTGGTTCCAGGAGAATGTCCACGGAATCGCGCGCAGGGTCTGGACCGCGCGGGTCGCCGAGCGCCGGGCGGGACGGCTCCCGAGGTTCAAGGCCGAGATCTCCTCGATCGGCGTCATCGCATAGAACGCATCGACGAAGCCCTCCGTCTCGTAGACGAGCGCGCGATAGGCCTTGCGCGATCCGTCAGCGAGCGAGGACAGGGCCGCGCGCCAGCTCCCGGACGGCTCCTTCGCCCGGCCGGGGATCACCGGCGCGAGGGTCGCCTCGAGGGTCGCCGCCAGCAATAGCTCGAGATGGTAGGCGGCGGCGCTCCGCGTCCCGTACTTCGACGCGATGATCTCCCCCTGCTCCGTCAGCTTGATGCGGCCGTTCACCGTCCCCGTCGGCTGGGCCAGGATCGCGCGATGGGTCGGCCCGCCGCCCCGGGCGATCGTGCCTCCGCGCCCGTGGAAGAATTCCAGCCGAATTCCCTCGGTCTTCGCCTGCGCCGCGAGCTCGCGCTGAACCCGCTCGAGAGCCTCGGCCGCCGCGAGATAGCCCCCATCCTTCATGGAATCCGAATAACCGATCATGACCTGCTGGCGCATTCCCCGCGCCGCGAGCTGCATGCGGTAGGCGCTCGATTTGTAGAGCCGGTCCATCGACACGACCGCCCCCGACAGACTCTCGATCGACTCGAAGAGCGGCACGATGTTGATGTCGCTCTCGAAGCCTCCCGGAGCATGCGGCCTGACCAGCCCGACCTGCCGACAGAGGGCGAGCAGCTCGAGCACGGTGACCGCGTTCTCCGTGTCGCTGATGACGAGGTCCCGAATCGAGCGGCCTCCGGGCGGGATCGGCAGGCTCGCGACGAAGGCGAGGGTATCGACGACTTCGCGTGCATCCTCCGATAGACCCGACTGCGGGATCGGAATCGGCTCCTCTGCGAGGATGATGTCTTCGAGGAAGGCGCGCTGGCGCGAGAGCGATAGCGATTCGAGGGGCCCTCCGACGGGACAGATGATCTCGGAGCGCGCCTGACGATGCTTCGATTGGTTCTGTCGGATGTCGAGGGCGACGAGGTCGAAGCCGAAGACGTCGAGCTCTTCGATCAGCGCCGCGAGAGCACCCTGCGCGAGGCGGCCCGCCTGGCTCTCGATCAGGCTCGTCCGCATGCGCTCGAGATCGGCCTCCATCGCCCGCGCGTCGACGTAACCGCCGAGCGATCCCGGCTCCCGTCGCTCGGACTCCTCGCGCAGCCGCGCATCGAGGCGCGCTGCGATGGCGTTCAGCTTGACGCGGTACCGCTCCGAGGAATTGCGCCCATCGATGCGCTCCGCGAGCTCGGGAAGCGCCCGGAGGTCCGCATCGATCGAAGCCTCGAGCTCAGCCGACACCGGTCGCCGCTGATCGGACAGCATGAGACGCTCGATCAGGGGCTGGATGCGTGAGCGGTAGTGGACCAGGATCGCTTCGCGGTACTGCTCGACGGCAAGGGCCGTGATGCGGGCCGTGACGTAGGGATTGCCGTCGCGGTCGCCGCCCATCCAGGAGCCGACGCGGAGGCTCCGCGGAGCGGCGTGGGCTACGCGCGCGAGGGCGTCGGAAGAGGCATCGGTGTAGGCGTCGCGAAAGGCCGCAAAGAACCGAGCGGTCACGTGCGGAACGGCGTGCACCAACACGTCGCGCAGCACGTGAATCGCATAACGAACCTCGTCGAGAGGCGTCGGCTTGCGCGTCCGCAGATTAGTCGAGAGATACATGCCCGTGATCTCGGCCAGGATCTCCTCTTCGATGTCGTGCTTCTGCGATCCGCGGGCGGCCTCGCGCCGGGAGAGCAGCGCGTCGATGCGGTCGAGGGTCTCGCGCAGGGACCAGCGCAACGCTTCCGTCGGATGAGCCGTCAACACGATCGTGGCGCGCAGGTCTTCGATCGCCCGGGTCACACGCTCGGCCGGAACGCCCGCCTTGCGCAGACGCCCGAAGAGCGATTGAAAGCTCTCGTGGTCGTGGTCCGCGCGCTGTCGCTCGGTCTGGCGCTCCTCCGCGACGTTCAGGAGCCAGAAGAGCAGCATGAAGGCGCGGGCCGCCTCATGGAGATCGTCGACCGACATGCGCCGAAGCCGGCCGACGAGTTTCTTCTCGTCGGCGGTCGCGTAACGGGTCCGCAGGCGTGCCGCGAGCTCCCGGATCTCGCCGATCCAACGGGCATGGGCGGCGCCGTCCTGCTCGCGAATGACCTGTCGATGGGCACCGAGCAGGAAGTCCTTGACCTCCTCGTGAACCCGGTCGGTTTCCTGCTTGCGTGCCATCGCGGGCGCGATGATAGACTGCAAGCTGTTGGGCGCCCATCGAGCTTGCGTCCGGGAGGTCGCGAGGAGGACCGTAAATGGCCGATCGATCGATCAAGAGCCTCGGTCTCTCGAAGGAGCTCCACGCCTATCTCGTCGACCACGGCTCTCCGCCCGACGAGATCCTCGCCGAGCTCGCGAGCGTGACCCGCGAACGGATCGGGCAGCTCGCGATCATGCAGATTCCGCCGGAGGAGGGTGCGCTGCTGACCTTCCTCGCACGGCTGATCGGCGCCCGCCGAGCGATCGAGCTCGGGACCTTCACGGGCTACTCCGCCCTCTGCATCGCCCGGGGCCTCGCCGAAGGCGGAAAGCTCCTGTGCTGCGACGTGAGCCGGGAGTGGACGGACATCGGCCGTCCATTCTGGAAGCGCGCCGGCGTCGAGGACAGGATCGACCTGCGCCTCGCGCCCGCCCTCGAGACCCTCGCGAGCCTGCCCGCCGACCGTTGCTTCGACCTCGCCTTCATCGACGCCGTCAAGACCGAGTACTGGCGCTATCTCGAGAAGCTCTACGGCCTGATTCGCCCGGGCGGCCTCGTCGTCGTCGACAATGTGCTCTGGTCGGGCTCCGTGATCGACGAGGCCGAGCAGGGGCCCGACACACGGGCGATCCGGGACTTCAACGACCGGGTGGCGCGGGACACGCGCTTCGACCGGGTGATGCTCGGCGTGGGGGACGGGCTGACCCTGCTGCGGGTGCGTTAGTTCGCCGGACCGATCGGCCGGCCGGGGCCCTGCTCCGCCAGGACGGCCTCGAAATCTGCTGGCAAGGCGACGTCGGCGCTGACTTCGTCGACCACGAGCCGCTTCGCATGGAGCATCGGCCGCGGCGCACGGGTCGCCGCAGCCGCGACGAAGCCCGACGCTTCGGCGTCCCCTTCAGCGCTCGGTTCGACGCTCCCGTAGTCGCGATCCCCGAGCACCGGATGCCCGAAATGCGCCATCGACGCGCGGATCTGATGGAGAAAGCCCGTCTCGAGCTTGACCTCGACGAGGGTCGAGTCGGCGTAGACGCGAATCGGCGTGACATGCATGCGACAGCGCCGGCCGGAGGGCCCGACCTCGACCCGGGCCGGGTGGTGGCGGGCGATCACGAGCGTCAGCTCGACCGGACGCGAACGATCGATGCGGCCGGCGACGAGGGCGAGATAGCGCTTCTCGACGCGATGCTCGCTGAAGGCGCCACGCAGCCGACGCCAGACCTCTTCGTCGTAGGCGAACAAGAGTGCGCCGGTCGTGTCGACGTCGAGGCGGTGGACGACGCCGGAGCGCAGGCCGCCCTCGCCGACGCCGATGATCTCGGGGCGGCGCGCGACGACGGCGTTCAGCACCGTGTCGCGCTGGTCGGGACGCAGCGGGTGGACCCCGACGCCTGCCGGCTTGTCGACGACGAGCCAGCCCTTGCCTTCGGCCACGATGCGGAGCTCGAGGTCGGGCCGCGACTCGGGCCTCTCCTCATCGGCTCGCAGGGAGCCCAGGATGCGGAACTCGTCGCCGGCGGCGGCGACGCGCGACTTGTCCGACAGGCTGAGGGGGCGGCCGGCCTGGACGACGCGGCCGACCTCGAGCAGATGACGTACCCGGGCACGGGAGACGGCGAGGCGAGCCGCCAGCAGGCGGTCGAGGCGCTCACCCGCCTGCTCGGGACCCACATGAACGACGGTCGGCTCCAATCTCCCCTCCCAGGACGGGGGATGGACTCCTCGTCCATCCCGAAGGCGCGGACACTAGCAGCGCGCCGTCGACCCCGGGGCCGTTCGGATCGCGGACTTCACGCCGCCCGGGCCAGGGGGTAAGATCGGATGCTTTCGATCGATCCCGATCCGTCCCCGAGGCCCGCCATTCCGAAGCCGCGAGACAAGAGCGAGAAGAAGGGCAGCGCCCCCGTCGTCGAGCCGCGTCACATCGCGGTGATGGACACCACCCTGCGCGACGGCGAACAGACGGCGAACGTCTCGTATACGCCGGTCGAGAAGCTCCAGCTCGCGCGCATGCTGCTCGCCGATCTCGAGGTCGACCGGATCGAGGTCGCGTCGACGCGGGTCTCCGCCGGCGAGATGGAGAGCGCCCGGGCAATCACGAAATGGGCAAAATCCGCGCGAATGATCCAGCGCGTCGAGATGCTGGGCTACAGCGACGGCAAGAAATCCGTCGATTGGATCGCCGAGGCCGGCGGCAAGGTCATGAACCTGCTGACGAAGGGCTCCGAACGCCACTGCCTGCAGCAGCTCGGCATGCCGCCCGCCGAGCACCGATCCCGGGTCGCCGAGACGATCCGCTATGCGCGGCGCAAGCGTCTGACGGTCAACGCCTATCTCGAAGACTGGTCGAACGGCGTCCGCGATTCCTTCGATTACGTCTTCGCGATGGTCCAGCAGCTGCGCGAGCTGCGCGTGGCCCGGGTCTACCTGGCAGACACCCTCGGCGTCCTCTCACCCGAGGACGTGACCCGTTTCGTCGGTCTGATGACCGCGACCTTCCCCGCCGTCGACTTCGAATATCATGGCCACAACGACTACGGCCTCGCGACCGCGAACTGCCTCGCCGCGATCGCGGCCGGCGCCCGCGGTGTCCATACCAGCGTGAACGGCATGGGCGAACGCGCAGGCAACGCATCGCTGGCGGAGGTCGTCGCCGCGATCCACGACCACACCGACTGCCGCACGGGCATCCGGGAAGAGCGCCTCTCCTCGATCTCGACGCTGGTCGCGACCTTCTCCGGCAAGGAGATCGCCGCAAACACCCCGATCGTCGGTCGCGACGTCTACACGCAGACGGCGGGCATCCACGCCGACGGCGACGCGAAAGGCGATCTCTACGCGACGCGCCTCGCCCCCGGCCGCTTCGGTGGCGCCCGCCGTTATGCACTCGGCAAGCTCTCGGGCAAGGCTTCCCTCGATCAGAACCTGGCGCAGCTCGGCATCGTGCTCCCCAGCGAGGATCGCGATCAGGTCCTGCAGCGGATCGTCGAGCTCGGCGACCGCAAGCACGTCGTCACCCCCGACGATCTCCCCTACCTGATCGCAGACGTCCAAAAGACCCCCGAAGACCAGCTCGTGAAGATCGAGGACTGGCGGGTCCACGTCTCGAGCGGGGATACACCGTCCGCCGAGGTCGCCGTCGCGTACAAGGGCGCGCTCGAGAAGGCCGAAGCGACGGGCGACGGCGGCTACGACGCCTTCATGAACGCCCTGCGCAAGGCGGTGCGGCCGCTCGCGATCGAGATCCCCGCCCTCGCCGACTACCGTGTTCGCATCCCCCCCGGCGGCCGGACCGGCGCGCTCGTCGAAACGACGATCACCTGGCAGGTCGAGGCTGCGACGCAGTCGCCGCGACATCAGACGGGCGAAACCTTCACGACCCTCGGCGTCGACTCCGACCAGCTCGCCGCCGCCGTGATCGCGACCGAGAAGATGTTGAACGCCGTCGTGAGCCGACGCGATCGCGACACGGAGAAGAAGCCCGCGCGCGATCGACGACGCGCCGAGGACGGCGCCGTGCGGACGAACGGTTGAGCCTCGCGGTGGCGGCCCTGGCGCCGAGCGCGAGCAGTTCCGCCCGGTCTCACGCGCTCGTATGGCTCGGCGCCGTCGCTCTTCTGCTGGTCGCCCCCGCCTGCACGACCTTCTCGGCCCGGCAGAAGGAAGCCGTCTACGCCCCGACAGAGGGGGTGCTCGAGGCCGTCGCCGTCCTGCGCCGCCACGTCCCCGACGACACCTATCGCTTTCCCCCGGCCCGCGACTTCAGCGGCCGCAACGTCTACCGCGCCTCGCTCCTGCGCCTCGAGAACCTCGAACGCGCCGAGGCCGCGGCGCTGCGCAGCGGCTACATGGATGCCGTGATCGCCTTCTCGAAGGGACGAGCGCTCGAGCGACTGCGCGCCTTCGATCTCGCGGCCCAGCACTACCGCGAGAGCGCGCGGCTCTCGAACGAGCTGCGCGGCGCGGCGCTGGCGAGCGCGGACGTGTGTGACCGCCTCGACGAGGCGGTGAAGATCGGGATCGAGCTCGTCGATCCGGTCGCCGAAGGGGGAGTCCCGGCGCGGCCGATCGACCCGGAGGGCGTGCGGCAGGTCCTCGACGATCGCGTGACCCGCCTCTCGATCCTGCTCGACGAGCTGAATGATGCGCAAGCGAGCGGGGCCGAGGGCGGCGAGCCGATCGATCTCCGACAATATCGATGGATGGCGCAGGAGGAGATCGAACGGGCGGACTTCGTGCGCGCGCGTTATTTCGTCGAGATCCGACACGTGGTCGCCGACGGAACGGTCGTCGCGCTGCAGGAGCTCCAACGCGTCGCCACCCGCCACGGCGCCAGCAAGAACCGTCTGCGCCATCTCATGCGGCTCGCCGATTTCTACGCAGACCTCGCCCGCGAGTACCTCGATGCCGTCGCGCCGGAGAGCCTCGACTTCGACCCCGCCCGCTTCCGTGAGCTCGCCGAAGCCGCGATCCAGCTCTACGAGCTCGTCGGGAGCCACGACGGACGGCCCGAAAAGCTCGAGGCCACACGGAACCTCGAGGCCTTCCTCGCCCTCACTCTGACCATCGATGCCGACCGATTCGACCGTTGAGCCCCCCGTGCGCGAGCCGATTCGACGTCCCGTCGCATCGAGGCTCGCTCTCGCCCTCCAGCTCGTGGCCCTCCTCGTGGGCCTGCTCGCGACCCTGGGCCAGACGGCCTGCTCGCTGCGCCGGGCCGTCGTCGTCGAAGAGCTGCTCGAGCCCCTCGGCACCGCGCCGACCCGCGTTCCCTCGCCGGCCGACCTCGCAGCCGCTCGCCTCGCCCGCGCGGCGCTCGTCTCGAGCGGCGAGTCGCCCGCGGTCGCAGCCGCGTTCTCCGAGCTCGAGCAGTCCCAGAAGAGCCACGACGAGGAGCGGCTCTACCTGCTCGCGACCGACCTGCGCAATTCGGCCCTCGACGACCCGATCGCCTATCGCGACGCGTCCCGAAAGCTTCGGAAGAGCCACGGCATCGATCCCCGCCTGGCGACGCGCCTCGATGAGGCGATCGCCGAAGACCCGCTGAAGCTCGCCCATCGCCGACTGCGAGACGACTGGCACCGCCTCTTCGCGCGCACGTTCAACAGCGTCGCCCAGCCCCTGGGCCAAAGCGTGATCACGGGCTTCTTCCTCGCTCCGTTTACGGTCGCGAACAGCCTCGTCCATTATTTCGCCGAGTTCTCGAATACGGAGCCCCTCTCCCGGACCGGCCGCCAGGCCCTCGTCCTGCGCCAGGAGTTCCTGGCGGCCCATCCCGACAGCCCCGTCGCCCCGCAGCTCATCCCCAAGGTCGAGCGCGACGTCAGCCGCCTCGCCCGGACTCTCGCGCTGCGGCGTCTGCGGGCCGCCGAGCAGGGCCTCGACGGCGAACAGCCCGGTCTGGCGCTCCACCAGAGCCGCGCCGCGAAGAATCTCCTGGCCCCTCATCCCGACGAGCACGCAAGGCTTCGCCGACGAGCGGAGCGCTTCGAAGCTCGCGCCGTCGAGGAGCTTGCTGGCCGCGACGCGCTCTTTGCGCGCTCCCTCGATGCCCTTCCTACGTCAGAGCCGACGCTCGAGAGTGAACGTGCCCTCGCGACCCGCTTGCTCGCGACGCGCGTCGCACCGGGCATACTCGACCCGGAGCTCGAGCGTTACGCCGACGCCGCCGGACGCGACGGCAATGGACGGATCGAGATCCTGCGCGCCCTCGCCCAGCACGAGGACGGCCACGAAGAGCCGGCGCGCCGGACCCTCGCGCGCTTCGCCGGCGCGGCGAGGCGCGGGGATCCGATGACGCGGCACGCGCGTCAGCTCCTCGAGGACGAATGGCAGAACCCGTACGACGCGTTCCGACGCCTGCGAAGCCACGGTCGGCGCGAAGCACTCGCCTTTCGTCTGGCGGGCGAATGGGTCAACCGGCCGCGCTACCCGAACATACCGACGCCGCTCGCCTACCTGATCGATACGCCGACGATCGCGATTACGATCGTGATGGCGCCGATCCGCGCCCTGATCTCTCCCTTCACGGGCTTTCCCGACTTCCAGCGGGCGACGGCCCTCGCCGGATACCGCTATCTGCTCCGCTATCCGGAGGGCGCCCACCAGCGCGAGATCGTCGATTGGCTCTACGACTACGAGCGCGGCGAAGATCGCTACGGGCGGGCCCTGCGCCTCGCCGACCTGACCCCGGATTTCCCCGAGCAGGAGCGGCTCGAGCTCGTCGAGAAATCCGCTTCCGAGCAGGTCGAGCATCTCGACCGCCTCGACCGCCGCGACCAGCGCGCCTCGGTCCTGCGCGGCGTCGCGACCGAGTTCCCCGACTCCGAGGGCGGACGCGACGCGGGAAGAAAGGCGCGCGAAGAGCTCGAGAACGCGAGCCCGCAGCACATCCGAATCACCCGCGGCTTCCTACTCGAGAACCCGAGCGTGGCTGGCGATAAAGGCCTCGGCCTGAATCCGAAGCTCTTGAACGGCGATCCGCGGGACGGGGAGCTGCATGAGGACGGCGTCGTCCTGCGCGGACAGCGCGTCCTCGAGATCCTCCTGAGGGCCGAAGGGCGCGACGAACACGCAAAGGCCGAGTCCCGGATGCAGCGGATCTCCAAGCAGCGCCTCATCCGGCTGACCGCCGCCCTAGACGAGGCCGTCCTCCGCAATAGCCTGGTCGACGCGGGCGCACGCTTCGCCCCCGATGCCAATCGCGAGGCCTATCTCGAGCAGGCGCGCCTGGGTCTCACCGAGGAAGCCGACTTGCGGCCGGCCGCCGAATCGACGTTCGTCTACGAGAGCTTGCGCGAGCGTTATGGCGCGGTGCGCGGGAGGGACTCGTTGCTTCCGTTCGATCTCGTGTTTCGGGGGAGCCTCGGGGACTTCAGCCTCGGGGCGTTTCCGCGCTGGCGCCCGCCGCAGGAGACGCCGGATGCGTTCCTATATCGTTAGGTTCGGGATCAATGCCGATATCCGCTCGCGGACACGGGCCGCGATCCGATCGACGACTCACTCGTTGCCTGCAATCGAAAGCCCAAGGTACGTTTCCGAAACAACTTCAATGCGCTCGCCTTCGATCTCGATCTCGAATCGCTCGATTTCCTGAGAGCCACCGACTCCGTACTCGTGATCAACATGCTGCGCGGTGAACTCACGCACCGTGTCCAAGAGTGCCTTGCGGAGCATGTCGTCGTACTCGTCGCCAAGCACGATTATCTTGTGGCCAGTCGACGATGTCATTTCACGCCCCCAGATATCGATCGTCACGCTGAGGACCACGCGGGAGGCAGACCAATCGACCGTAGGGAAACAGTCGGCAGGCGACTTCGCCACTCTCGACGAGCGGAGCGGGAGTCGTCTGCTTTCTGGGACTCGGCGCTCTTCTGTTCAAGATTCCCCGCTACTCGTCGACCCCTCCTGCAACGTCACCGCATCGTGGGCGATGATGTCCCGAAACGACTGCGCCGTCGTCGCCCAATCGAAGATGTCGACCTTGAACGGGAGGTTCGATTCATCGAAGTCGTCTGCGAGCGCCGCAAGGATCGCAGACGGCACCTCGACCTCGCCCTGGATGGCCAGGTCGAGGTCGGAGAACTGCTTGCTGCGTCCCGTCGCTCGGGAGCCGAAGGCAATCACTCGCCGGGTCGGCACATGCTTGCGCAGAATATCGAGGACCGTCCTCAAGTCATTTGGACGCGTGTCAATCTGCGACACGATTGCGGCGCTCCAATTCGTCGAACAGAAATCGAACATCGAACAGAAATCCGTCGAGGATTCCTACGATCTCTTCCGCTTTCGCGGGATTGTAGGTGTGGCCCGTGATGTTTCGCTCGTCTCGGTAGTCCTTGAATCGGGACACATCGGCAATCAGTCCGGATTCCGCGGCGGAACGAATCAGCTGCATGTACGTCATCGAATCCACCAGAGAGGGGCTTGCTGCGATCTGCTCGAGTTGTCGCTTGATCATCTTGTGAGCGACCTCGTACGTGGACTCGAAGCCCTGGATCGAAGCAGCGCGGAACTGGTCGCGCAGCTCACGATCTCGTGCGAGATCGGACCGGAGGTAGGCCATACTCTTTTCGAGAGCGCCGATCGCGTGTCGCAGGGCCGTCACATCGAGCTTCATTGGCAAGACCTTCGCATGAGCGGATTGTAAACGTGGTGCCTCGCAGCGCAATTCGGCCGAGGGATCGGACGTCGCAATCGCTGCGGTCGAGAATATTCGGTAAGTCGTAGCCCGGTTGATTCCAACTCGGGCGAATCCCGAACGATCAATCGAAAGCTTCAGCCGCGCGCCACCGACCGACTCGCCTCTTCCAGAAGCTCGATCGGATGCACCACGCGCGCCGCGCTTCCGCGGCTCGCCAAACCCGCAGCCAGCTGCATCGCGCAACCCGGGTTCGCCGTAGCGACGATCTCGGGATCCACATCAATCAGCGCGTCGAGCTTCGGAGCGAGAACGCTCGCAGACATCTCCGGATGCGTCAGGTTGTAGATCCCCGCAGCGCCGCAGCACGCTTCAGGATTCCGATGGGCCACGAGCTCGAGCTTCGGAATCGAAGCAAGAAGCCTCCGCGGGGCCGCCGCAATGCCCTGCGCGTGGATCAGGTGACACGGGTCGTCATAACAGACGCGGCGCGGAATCGGCGAGAGCTCGAGCCGCGCGCCGACTGCATCGAGGAATTCGAGCACGTCGCGCACCCCGCCCGCGAAGGCCGCGCCGTCCCCGCCGATCCAGTGCTCCTGCTCGCGCAGTGCTGCGCTACAGCCCGCCGACGTCACGATCACCGCATCGATCCCCGCGAGCTCGGCGCCGAACACCTCCGCGTTCGCGCGCGCGAGAACCGCTGCGCGCTCGAGATCCCCGGCATGGGCGTGCAACGCGCCACAACATCCCTGGGCCTCAGGGACGACGACGTCGTAACCCGCCCGCGCGAGCACGAGGCGCGCCGCGTCGTTCACCCGGCCGAAGAATTCGGGCATGACGCAGCCCTCGAAGAGGGCGACGCGACCGCGGCGCGGACCGATTGCTGGCGTAAAGGCCGGCATGCGGCGCCGTTCGGAGGCGACCGGAATCCGCGGCAGCAGCGCAGCACTCGCAGCGAGGCGCTTCGGCAATACACGCTGCGCGAGGCGATCGAGTCCGACGCGCTGGACGATCGCCAGCAGGCCGACGACCAGACCGAGGCGTCCGCGCCGAGGCACGATCTCGCGCAACACGAAGCGCTCGAGCGCCCGCGCGAGGCGGCCTTCGGGCTGCTCCATGCGCACGACCGCCCGGGTCTTCTCGAGGATCTCGCCGTAGCGAACGCCCGAAGGACAGGCCGTCTCGCAGGCCCGGCACCCGAGACAGAGAAACGCCTCCTCTGCGAGCAGCGCCGGGTCGTCCAATCGTCCCTCCGCATGGCCGCGCATCAGGTAGATACGTCCACGCGGCGAAGACGTCTCCCGCCCGGTCACGCGGTAGGTCGGGCAGCTCTGGAGGCAGAGCCCGCAGTGGACACAATCGAGGGTCGCCGCATGGATGTCGGCGCGAAGTCGGCTCGCGAGCGGCGTGCACGGCAGCGCGGCGGGATCCGTCCCCATCGTTTGCTCTCCGTCCTGTTCGTCGAATCGCGCCATTGCTTCAGGTCCCCGCCACGAAGCGGCCCGGATTCAGGATCTGCCGCGGATCGAAGCGCTCTTTCAACGCGGCGACGAGCGACCGCGTTCCCGGCGCTTCGCCAAATACGTCGAGGGCTTCGTAGCCCATCGCCGGCAGCCATTCGAAGCTCGCGTGGCCACCGCAGGCGATCGCCTGCTCGCGCAGACGCAGGAGCGAAGCGCGGTCGGCGCGACACACGCGATCGCCAGCACTCTCACGTCCACCTCCCCGCGCCGTAACGATGCCGAGGCCCGGGTCGATCGAGACGGCGAAGCCGGCCTCGAGAAAGATCCGACGCAGCTCGTCGAGACGCGTCGCGACGACGCGCGCGCGGATGCCGATCGGCTCGCCGCTCGCCGCATGGGTTCGCGCATCGCGCAGCCGATCGATCGCGTCCGGCGCTGCCGATTCGAAGTCGCAAGCGCGGGCGAGTAGCTCGCGGTCATGACGCAGGCCGGCCTCGCTCGAGCTGAGCTCGACCAAGATCTCGGCCTCCGCTGCCCCTGGCGCTTCGCTCCATACGCAGGCCCGGACGCTCGAAGTCCACGCGAGCTCGCGAATCCGTTCGAACGACTCGCGGTCGCGCCCGATCCGGCCGACCAACGTCTCCCGACACGCCGGCTGGGGACGCAGGCGAAGCCAGGCGCCAGTCACGACGGCGAGGGATCCGAAGGAACCGGTGTAGAGCTTCGCCATGTCGTAGCCCGTCACGTTCTTGACGACGCGGCCGCCGCATTTAGAGACCGTGCCGTCGGCACCGACCAGCTCGAGGCCAAGCACGGCGTCCGCGACGCGGCCGAAGGCCTGGGATCGCGGTCCCATCGAAGCGCTCGCGATGGCGCCGCCGACGGTCGTCGCGGCGCCTGGCGGGTCGAGCGGGAGCTCCCAGCCTTCCGCCGCGACGACGGCCTGTAGGGCTCGGATCGGGGTCCCCGCCCGAGCGTGGACGACGCCTTCGTCGGGCTCGAAGACGTCGACGCCGGAGAGGGCGTCGAGCGAGAGTGCCGCCGAGAGTCGCCGCGCGCGGTTCGCGAAATCGAGCCGCGTCCGTCCGCCGCAGACGAGCACGCCCTCGGAACGCGCATAACGCTCGGCGAGCAGTGACGAGAGCTCCGAGACCTCTGCAGGTCGATGGACGCGCTCGACCGAAGCCCCCGGTACCTCGATGCGCTCCTGCGCAGCCCCCGTCGAATGCCCCGTGTCCTGACTCATGCGAGGGGCACCGCGTCGTAGCCCCGGGCCTTCGGATTCGACTCGACACAGAACCGCGTCGTCGGGATGATCTTGCCCGGGTTGCAGACTCCGTCGGGGTTGAACGTGTCGCGCAGCCGTATCATCGCCTCGAGATCGGCGGCGCCGAAGACGAGGTGCATGTAATCGCGCTTCTCGACGCCGACACCGTGCTCGCCGGTGATGACGCCGCCGACGGCGACGCAGGCCTCGAGGATCTCCCGGCCCGCCGCCATCACGCGCACGAGCTCGTCGGGATTGCGGCGGTCGAAGCAGATGTTGGGATGGAGATTCCCGTCGCCTGCATGGAAGACGTTGGCGAGCTTCAGCTGGTAGCGATCGCAGATTTCGCAGACTTTTTCGAGCACGGCCGGGAGATGGATGCGCGGCACGACGGCGTCGTGGACGTAGAGATCCGGAGCGAGGCGCCCCATCGCTCCGAAGGCGCCCTTGCGCGCTCGCCAGAAGCGTTTGCGTTCCGCTTCGTCCCGGGCGATCTCGATCGCCTGACAGTTCTCCGCGGCACACGCCGTGCGGATCGCCTCGATCTCGCCAGCGAGATTCACGGGCAGACCATCGAGCTCGACGATCAGGACCGCCCCCGCCGTCACGGGCAGACCGGCGGCGTAGACGCTGGCCTCGACGGCCTCGATCGTTCGCCGATCGACGATCTCGAGCGCCGCCGGCACGACACCGCTTCGGATCACGCGCCCGACCGCCCGACAGGCGGCGACGACGTCGTCGAAGATCACGAGCAACGTCTCGACGCCGGCCGGAATCGCGGTCAAGCGAACGGTCGCCTCGGTCACGATCCCGAGCGTCCCCTCGCTCCCGACGATGGCGCCGACGAAGTCGAAGCCCGGTCCCTCGCCGACGCGATTACCGAAGCGTTCGACGCTGCCGTCCGGGAGCACCATCTCGAGGGCGAGGATGTGGTTCGTCGTGGTGCCGTATTTGAGGGTGTGCGGTCCGCCCGAATTCTCGGCGACGTTGCCGCCGATCGTGCAGGCCTGCTGGCTCGAGGGATCCGGGGCGTAGAAGAGACCGAGCGGGGCCACCGCCGTCGACAGCTCCGCGTTCACGACCCCGGGCTGCACGACGGCGACGCGATTGCCCTCGTCGATCTCGAGGATCCGATTCATGCGCGAGCACTCGATCAGGATCGAATTCTCCGTCGCATGGGCGCCGCCCGAGAGCCCCGTCCCGGCGCCGCGCGGCACGAAGTGGACCCCGAACTCGCGACAGGCGCGGACGATCTCGGCGACCTCTGCCGTCGTCGTCGGAAGGACGACCGCGAGCGGGCGCTTTGGCGAGAGCGTCAGACCATCGCATTCGTAGGCGAAGAGCTCGCCCTCTCGCGCGAGGCAATTGGATTCGCCCACGATCTTGCGCAAGCGAGCCAGGAAGGGCGCGGAGGTCATGCGAGGCCGAGGCGTTCCAGGTCGTCCTCGTCGAGGCCGAGGTAATGGCCGACCTCGTGGCGCACCGTGATCTGGATCTGTTCGATCAGCTCGTCCTCGTCCTGACAGACCTTCTCGAGGTTCTTCTTGAACAGCAGGATGCGATCGAGATCGACGGGCTGATCCGTGACGAGGGCCTCGGTGCGCGGGATGCCCAGGAAGAGGCCCAGGGTCTGGGGCGAGATACGTTCCTCGCGGACCAGATCCTGGCGCGGCAGATCCTCGACGATCACGCTCACGCCTTCGACCCGCTCGCGGATCGAGCGCGGAAGATTGGCGATCGCGGCGTCGACGGCGCGGGTGAAGACCACATCGTCGATTCGAACCGGCACGATGAATTGCTGCGGGTCGAGGGCATTCGCGCGGGTGAACGCCTGGGCCGCATTCTCGATCCCGACGCCGGGAGAGCCCGCGTCGTCGCCCTCATCCTCGAGGCGCTCCAGCACGAGCCCGAGATAGTAGGCGGGATGCGCCGATTCCGAGTCGGTCGCGACGACCCGCTCGAGCACGCGCTTCGCATCGAGGAGCTCGCCCAGCTCGAAGAGCACCTGGCCCTCGAAGGCGCCGTAGAGCCCCACCTCGCCCCCGGTCTTCGCAGCCCGGCGCACGAGGAAGAGTGCCCCCTCGAGGTCGTCCTGATAGAAGAGGGCCTTGCTCTTCAGGTAGTAGACCTCGGCCTGAAGCCCCCGATCCGGGCGGGGAAGATGCGCGCTTCCGGCGAGCAGCTCGTCGGAGAGGCGGACCGCGGTCGCGAACTCGCCGAGCTCCTCGATCAAGAGCTCGATGCGGTTCAGATGGGCCGCCGTGAACTTGCCGTCGGCGAGGATGGCTCGGTCGAACTCGACCAGCGCCTCGTCGATGCGACCGTCGTCCCAGAGGATCTCGCCGCGACCATTATGGGCCTCGGCGCCGTCTGGATGGACGCGCAGCGCCTCATCGAGCCAGGCGAGCGCCTCTTCGATGCGACCGCCGTGCGACGCCTCCATCGCCTGGTCCAGGCAGTCCCAGTAGCGATCCTTGTCTTTACGCATCCCTAAGGTACCTGTCGGCCTGCCGATCCCTCGAATCCACGAGGCACAGCGCACGCCACTGTCGGCCACGGTTGCGTCGGATGGGGGCTCGAAAAAAACGATCGTAGCGTAGGCGCCGATCGCGAGGGTCCACGATCCGAGCCGGGCTCGGGCGAGCCCGAGGGGAGATACCCGCCCCGACGCTGGCTATGCTGGTCGACTTGAATACCCAGCATACTCAGCTCTTCCGCCTCCTCGTCGGACTCCTCGTAGCCTGCACCCTCGTCGGTTGTGCGACTGCCCGGCCGGCTGGACCCGCCTTCGAGGCGGCTCCCGAGCCCGGCCCCGGTCGCGCTCGCCTCTACGTCTTTCGCATCGACCCCCAGCACTCCCTCTCGACCGTCGATATCGCCATCGACGGGCATCCCGAAGGGCGCCTTGGAAACGCGGAATACGCGACCTTCGAGCTATCCGCCGGCGTCCACCGCCTCGATTTCCGACAGCGGGGACTGATGTTCGCCAGCTGGGGCTGGAACCGACAACAGATCCGGGCCAAGGCTGGCGAGACGCTCTACTTCGAAATCTCGGTGCGCGTCTCGGCAGCGCCCGTCGCAGGCAGCGGTCAGGACCTCGAGATCCCGGGCCGCGAGAGCGGCTCCGCCAGCGAGAACGTCTTCATCCAGCACAAGAGCGAGACCTCGGCCCGCGAGGCCCTGGCGGGCACGACCCTCCGCGTCCCGTGAAGAACTCCCCGAGCGCGCATCCGGGGGCGGGGAAACGGTGGAAAATGGTGGGCCCGCCTGGACTTGAACCAGGGACCAGCCGGTTATGAGCCGGCCGCTCTAACCACTGAGCTACAGGCCCGCCGTGCGTCAGTCTAACCCGGAATCCCGTTCTGGAATTGCGTTGTTATCGCAAAGACGAGCTGGCAGAATTGCGGGCATGACGCAATCGAATCAAGGGCATTGTGTGGCGGTGATCGGCGGGGCGACGGCAGGGGCGGAGATCGCGAGCCGGCTCGCAGATCGAGGGGTGTCGGTCGTCGTATTCGAACAGAACAAGCGGCCCTACGGCAAGATCGAGGACGGGCTTCCGCGCTGGCACGACGCGCTGCGCGAGAAAGAGTACGCGACGATCGACGAGAAGCTCTCGCGCCGCGGGATTCGTTTCGTCCCGAATACCAAGATCGGCCGCGACGTCGCCTTCCCCGAGCTCGTGCGCGAGTGGGGATTCTCGGCAGTCGTGCTCGCGAACGGCGCGTGGCGCGATCGGCCGCTGCCGATCGAGGGCGCCGACGCCTGGGTCGGCAAGGGCCTCGTCTACCAGAATCCCTTCGTGATCGCATTCAACCATGCCGAGCGCGGGGATCTCCCGGGCGCGACCTACGAGGTGCTTCCGGGCGCCATCATCGTCGGCGGTGGACTCGCGTCGATCGACGTGGCGAAGATCCACACGCTCGAGCTCACGATCCGCGCGCTCGCAAAGCGGGCTATCTCGACCAACGTCGTCGAGCTCGAGGTCAAGGGCATCCCGAAGATCCTCGCGGGCCACGGGCTCACGTTCGCAGAGCTCGGCATCACGCCCCCGACGCTCTACTACCGCCGACGCGTCGAGGACATGCCTCTCATGAGCGCGCCGGAGGACGCCGACGCGGCGCGCATCGCGAAGGTCGAGGCAGGCCGCAAGCGCATGCTCGAAAAGTCGACGGAGAAGTACTGCTTCAAGGTCGAGCCGCTCTCGGCGCCCGAGGCCCTGATCGTCGAAAATGGACGCCTGGTCGGCCTGCGGTTCCGGCGCACGAAGATGGAGGACGGAAAGCTCCGCACGACCGACGAAACCTTCGAAGCCCGCGGCCCCGTCGTCATCAGCTCGATCGGCTCGATCCCGGAGCCGATCGAGGGCATCGCAACGAAGGGCGAGCTCTTCGACTTCAAGGACTGGGAGATCGGGCGCCTCGAGGGCTATCCGACCGTCTTCTCCGTCGGCAACGTCGTGACCGGCAAGGGCAACATCGTCGCCTCGCGCAAGCACGCGACCCAGGTCTCCGAAGCGGCGGTCGAGGCCTATCTCGGCGTCGGCGGCGACGACCGGTCGGCGGCGCAGGAGGCGCGCGCCGGCGTTTCGGAGGCCATCCGTGCGGCGGACGAGATCCTGGCCACCCTCGGACAGGCCAAGGCGCCCACCGCCGAGCAGATCGCGCTCCTCCAGGAGCGGATCGCGAAGCTCCAGCGCGCCGTCGACTACGACGACTACAAGTCCTGGATGGAGCGCGTCGGCGCGCCTTGTTGAGCCGACGGCAGCCCCGTCCGCTGCGCGGAGTCAGCTGCGCGGAATCGGCGGTGGCGTCGCGGCGAAGAGCCCTTGGAGGCCAGCGACCTGGGAAGCCCCGAGCCAACCGCTCATGCCGGGCGACCAGACGAGGGTATCCCGGCCGACGCGTCCGGCGGCGATCGCCTGCGCGAGCTGGGCGCTCGTGAAGGGTCCGACGGGCGCTCCGTTCTCCGCGATGTGCCAGGCGACGACGACGGCAATGGGCGGTGCCATCGCGGCCGGAGGATTCGAGTCGACGTGGGGTCCCATCGGCATGCGCCCCGCTGCGGCAGGCATCATCGTCCCCGCCATCGCGACTCCCATCCCGAGACCGACCCCGGCCCCCGCGATCCCGCCGGCGGGATTCGCCGCCGCCGCGGGGATCGCGTTTCCGAGCTGATAGGCCTGGTAGGTCGCCATGTCGCCGATCGCCGTCATGCTCGCCCGCGTGTCGAGCGCCTGCTCGACCTCCGCCGGCACCGACACGTTCACGATGTAGAGCTGCGGGATCTCGAGCCCGAACTCTTCGTCGATGCGCGAGAGCACCTCGCGCCGAACGAGCTCCGAGAGCGAGCCGTAGCTCTGGGCGAGGTCGAGGACGCTGATCCCGGAGTTGGCGACGACCTCCGCGAACGACATCGAGATGATCGAGCGCAGCAAAGCCGAGATCTCCTCGGCTTCGTAGACCCCGTCGGTGCCGACGAGCTCGGCGAGAAGCTTCGCGGGATCGACGGCGCGCAGGGTGAACGTCCCGAAGGCCCGCACGCGAACGGGACCGAAATCGGCGTCGCGCAGCGGGACCGGATTCGCGGTGCCCCATTTGAGGTCGGTCAGCTGACGCGTGCTGACGAAGTAGATCTCCGACTTGAACGGGCTGTCGAAGCCGTGATGCCAGCCCATCAGGGTCGAGAGGAGCGGTAGGTTCTTCGTCTCGAGCCGGTATTGACCGGGGCCGAACACGTCGGCGACACGGCCCTGATGGACGAAGACGGCGGACTGGCCGGGGCGAACGATCAGCTGGGCCGCGTACTTGATCTGATTGCGGTAGCGAGGGAAGCGCCAGACCAGGCTGTGCTGGCTGTCGTCGATCCATTCGATGATGTCGATCAATTCCGCTCGAAGCTTCTCGAAGATGGCCATGGGCTCCCTTTCCGCTCGTGAGTTCGTTCGCGACGCGCTTCAGTCGAGAAGCGCGTTCAAGAAGTCGAAGATCGTATGGGCGCCGGACCCGGAAGGCGTCTCGCCGAAGATCGAATGCTCGGCGCTGCTCGCGCGCGTCTTTCCCATCACCCGGCGAACCGCTTCGTCCGCCCCTTCGCGCTCGCGTGCCGCCGTCCGCTCGGCCTCCGCGTCCGCCACCCGCTGTGCGCGACCGGAGAGCACGAAGCCGGCGATCCGCTCGAGCTCGTGGGCATCGAGCCAGGTTCCGTGCTCGTGACACTGATCGATGATCACACCCGATCGCTTCTGGTAGTTGCGCCGTGCCATCAATGCGTCGCAGTCGGGACAGCGGCGATATTCCACTTGACTCTTCGCCGGATTTCCCCCGTCGACGCGCGGGACGACCGGCTGACCGCCGGCGACACGCGACTTCGCCGCTTCGGCTGCGCGGTCGACGAGAACCGAGAACCGGTCCTTCGGCGCCCAGAGCCCATTGCATTTCCCGCATTCATGAACGATGAGGCCGCCCACCTCGCGCGCATGCATCGCGCGCGCGCAGCAGGGACATTGGATGCCCTGCTCGCCGAGGCGTTCGGGGATCGGCTGGGGATCGAAGCCGACGCCGCAGGCCGCGCAGAAGCGCGCGTCTTCGAGATTGCGCGCGAAGCATTCGGGGCAGATCAGGCTCCCGCGATCTACGGAGGGGACGATCCCCGATCCGCAGAACGCGCAGATCTCTTCGCCCTGCCTCGCGATCGCACCGCAGGCGCTGCAGCGCTCGGCCGCCGCATCGGACATCGCCTTCGGCACCATCGCTTCCAGGACCTGGCCGCAGCGACAATCGAAGGTCCCACCCTCCGCGTGCGCGGAGAGATCGTATTGGGCATGGCATGCGGGACAGGCAACGAGCTTCACGCGGACCTCGCCGCGTGCCTATCGGGTCGGCCGGGACGACCCTTGATGCGAGAGTCCGGGTCAGAGCAGGGCCGGGCGTGCGATGCCTCCGTCAAGAATGCGTCCTCACGGAGTCCTCGAGGTGCTCACAAGCTGCCATCGAGCTGCCGCTTCGGGGCGCAGCACTACCTACTACGGAATCGCTCCCGCGCTAGGAGTCGAGGAAGCCCTTGAGGGAGCGACTTCGGCTCGGATGCCGGAGCATGCGCAACGCCTTCGCTTCGATCTGGCGGATCCGCTCGCGGGTGACCTCGAAATCCGCGCCGACCTCTTCGAGGGTCAGGTTGGATCGCTCTCCGATGCCGAAGCGCATCCGGAGAACACGCGCCTCGCGGGGGGCGAGGGTCGCCAGGAGGTCGCGCGTCTGCTCGGCCAGGGCCGAATGAATCACGGCATCCGCGGGGTCGACCGAGTTCGGATCGGCGATGAAATCGGACAGTCGCCCGTCCTCTTCTTCCCCGACCGGCGTCTCGAGGCTGATCGGATCGCTCGCGATCCGCATCACCATGCGCACCTTGTCGAGCGGGAGCTCGAGGGTCTCCGACAGCTCCTCGGGCTGGGGCTCGCGGCCGAGGGTCTGGACGAGCTGCCGTGTCGCACGGACGAGGCGGTGGATGGTCTCGATCATGTGGACGGGAATGCGGATCGTGCGCGCCTGATCGGCGATCGCACGCGTAATCGCCTGGCGGATCCACCAGGTCGCGTAGGTCGAGAATTTGTAGCCGCGGCGCCATTCGAATTTGTCGACGGCGCGCATCAGTCCGATGTTGCCCTCCTGGATCAGATCCAGGAATTGCAGACCCCGATTCGTGTACTTTTTCGCGATCGAAACGACGAGCCGGAGATTGGCTTCGATCAGCTCGCTCTTCGCCTCCTGGGCCGCCATCGCCGTCGCTTCGATCCGGGCGACGACGTGCTCCACCTCGTCGGAACGAAGCCCGGAATCCAGCTCGAGCTCTGCACGGAAGGCGTCGAGGACCGCGAGCTGGGAAATCGTGTCGTGAATCACCTCGACATCGCCGCCCAGACGTTCGAGAGCCTGCTTACCCCCGGCGGTCGGCCTGTTCGCCTGATCGGCGAGCACCCGTAGCTCGTCGAGCTCGGTATCGAACCGGCGGGCGAGCTCGGTTGCCCGCGCGCCGAGCAGACGATGACTCTCGGCCAGCTCCTTGAAGCAACGGCCCAGCTCGTTGAAGCGGTGACGACTGATGCGCTGCTTTGCGAAGACCTTCGCCGCCTCGCGGAACAGCCCCTCGACCTCGGCCTCGCACGCCGTCCGCTCGTCGCGGGTCATCGGGTCCTCGGCGAGTGCACGTCGCCGCTCGGCAACCGCGCGCTCGATCTTTTGGACGCGGGTCATCGCCGTAAGGAACTGCTTGCGCGCGAGGGCGATCAGGTCGGTCTCACCGTCCTCGACCAGATCGAGGACCTTCTTGATCTCGAGCGTACCGGCGCGCACGGCGCTGCCGAGCTCGACCACCTTCTTCAGCGAATACGGATTCCCGATCAGGGCGGAGAGATGGGCATCGACTGCCCGCTCGATCCGTTGTGCGATCTCGACTTCCCCCTCCCGTGTGAGGAGCGAGACCTGCCCCATCTCGCGGAGATACACGCGAACGGGATCGATCGCCGGATTCAAACCGTCCGACGTGGCAGGGCCGGATGGGCTCGACGAACCGCCTTTGGCGCGCCGCGAAGAAACCACGACAGCCCGTCCGGAGGCGCTGTCGGCCGCGTTCTTCGCGGCGATCATCTCCACGCGGATCGACGCGTCGCGAGCCGCCTCCGAGCGCTCCGCAGCGGACCGCTCCGTGGCGTCAGCCGCCTGGCCCGCATCCTGAACACGCGTCTCCCGCGCACGACCTTCCTCCGTATGAGAAGGCGCCGTGCGGGCGAGCTGGATGCCTTTTTCACGCAGGATGGAGAGCACGCCGTCGAGATGAAGCTTGCCCAGCTGACCATCGAGGAACGCCGTCCGCAGGTCCTCGCGATCGACCGTGCCCTTTGCGCGTCCCGTCTCGATCAACCATCGCACCGCTTCGAGCTCGAGAAGCCCCTCGCGCGACAGAACCCGCGAGGGGCTCGGCACGAGGTCCGTGCTCGCACGCAGGCCGACGGCCTTCCGGGGGATGGGCTTGCGGGCCGTCGCCCGGCGCGGCTTCGCGTCGTTCGGCGGCATCGTGAGGGAGGTCTTGGTGCGGGAGGGCGAGCCAGACGGGACTAACACGTCCTGGCCCTTCGCTCGCCGGCGGCGAGCCGGCGGATTCGTCGCTTCGACCGCGGCCGTGTCGGGCGGGATCGAAGAGTCCAGCGTCGGCGGAGTGAACGACTCCGAACTGGGCGCGTTCGAGGCCATGGGGGGGGGTCCTCCTGAGCTCCAGAAATCTACTGGCGAATTCCCGCTTCCGCTGCCGTCCAGGGCCATCTCGTCATTCGAGTCCCTCATTTGCATGGGCGCTGCCACTCGACCGGCCCACGCCCGCCGGCCGTACGCCGAGGCGCGCACGGCGCTCTCGGAGCGCGGCATCTTTTTTTGCGAGCAGATCTTCGTAGTCTTCGTCAGATATTCGCAGCTGTCGGGTCAGCTCATGGCTTCGTGCCGCATGGCGTCGTTCCTCGAACCAACCGATCAGATCGCCGAGGACCTGCTCCGCCGGTCGGTCGACGTCGACGGGCGTGTCGTCTACGGCGATTTCCCGCAGGCGACCGCGTGCATCCTGGTCCAGGCGAGTCTCCACGACGAACGGATCGACCCCGCCACCCGGATTGGCAGAGAGCTCTCCCTGCTGTCCCGCTTCGATGATCTCGCGAATGATGGCCTTCCAGGCTCCGAGCGGCAGGATTTCTTCGATCTGCAGCGCGATTTCGTCCCCGATGAGCTGGGGATGCTGCAGACAGAATCGCGCCAGCGCGCGCAGCTGACGCTCTTCCGGCGCGTCTCGCCGCTCTCGTTCGAGTCCGAGCGCCGCGCTGTCGACCTGGGGCGTCTGCAGCGAGCCGCGCGCCGCGTCTCGAACGACCGCTGCGACGGCAGCCGGCGCCGCGTTGATGGCGAGGGCGAGTCGGCGTGCATATTCGTCTCGCGACACCGGATCAGCGACGCGGGCGACGAGGGGCGCCACGCGGGCCACGACGTCGGCTTTCTGATCAGGCGTCGCCATTCCGTGACGCACCGCGTTGCGAATCGTTAGCTCGAGCGCGTCGGGAGCATCGTCGACGAGCTGGCGGAGCGCCTCGGGCCCCTCCTGCTTGAGGTAGTCGTCGGGATCCCGGCCGCCCGGAATCAACGCGGCGCGGACCCGCAGGCCATGGGGCAGCAGGACCGAGAGAGCCTTTTCCGTCGCCGCCTGGCCCGCCCGGTCCCCGTCGAAAACGAGCACGACTTCGCGAGTACGACGGCGGAGCTGCTCGCCGTGCTCCGCGGAGAGCGCCGTCCCACAAGTCGCAAGCGCTTCGCCGAGACCCGCTCGCGTGAAGGCGATGCGGTCGAAATAACCCTCGCAGACGACGACCCGTCCGGCGCGCCGGATCGACTCCAGGGCATCGGGAAAGCCGTAGAACCCGTGACGCTTCTGGAAGATCGGCGTCTCGGGGGTGTTCATATATTTGGGGTCCTGGTCGGCCTCGAGGGCACGGCCACCGAATCCGATCACGCGCCCGCGAACATCGTGGATCGGAAAGATCAGCCGACCGCGCAGACGATCGTAGTGGCCGTTCCCGGTCTTCCGATCGAGGAGCAGACCCGCCTTGACGCCGATCTCCGCCGCGATCCGTCGCTCCCGCAATCGGGATGCCACGGCGTCCCAGCGCGCGGGCGCATAACCGATGCCGAATTCGTCGGCGAGGCGACCGTCGAAGCCACGGGAAAGGAGATAGCTGCGCGCGAGCTTGCCTTCGGGCTCCCGCAGCGCTTCCCGGTAGAGAGCGTGGGCGATCTCGTTCGCTTCGTAGAGGCGCGCCGTCAGGCCCGCCTCGCCGGCGTCGCGCTCTTCGGGAATTTCGATGCCGAGCTCGGTCGCGATCGAGCGGGCGGCCTCGGGAAACGAGAGGCCCGAATGCTTCATCAGGAAGGCGATGACGTCGCCACCCTCCTGACAGCCGAAGCAGTGGAACATCTGCCGGTCGGGACTCACGTTGAAGGAGGGCGTCTTCTCGTTGTGGAACGGACATAGTCCGCGCCAGTTTCGACCCGCCTGCTTCAAATCGACATAACGACCGATCAGCCCGACGATGTCGGCTCGGCCTCGAATCTCCGCAATCGTGCTGTCGGGGATCCGGCTCAAGTCGACCCTTTCATCGGGCTGGCGCGTGCGTCGCTAGTTGACCGAGCGCCGCATCTTCTTGAGCGCCCGCTTGATGGCGGCCGCTTCCTTCTTCTTCTTCCGGATGCTCGGCTTGTCGTAATACTCGCGACGACGGAGCTCCGTCAGGATCCCCGCCTTCTCGCAAGTCTTCTTGAAGCGTTTGAGCGCGCCTTCGAAGGACTCGCTGTCCTTGATCTTGATCACCGGCATGTCATTCCCTCAGCATTCGCGGGAAACGATCGACATGCGAGCAGTCCGGAAATCCACTCCGCGGGCGGCCATCCTTCCGATGCACCACTTCGCCAGTAAGTATCCGGGCCTCTCACTTCGTGGCGCGTGAATTCGAGATCCACGCGGACACGCTCGCCGATTGCTCCTCCGTTGCCCGTATCTCGTCGGGCGGGTTTTCGATTCTGTATCGCGGACGATTCACCCGTCTCGCCCCGCGTCCCGTCTTTCCGGGAGCGCAGCGGCCGAGAGGACCGAGCTCGTCCGACAGTCTCTGGGTCAATCTGTGCTTCTGGCAGTTTGTCGATCGCTTCGCGGGCCGCACCGTTGCCGGGCCAGTCCAGCCGCGCGAAAGGCGAGGAACCTAGCGCACGGCCGCGGGGGACTGAAAGGGACCCCTTGGGGAAAACCGCCTCTCATCAGGAAACTCCGTCTCCAGGCGGGCGAACCGCGATTCCACGCTCGATCAGCTCGCGCTTGACCCGCGCGACCGTCGTTTCGCCGAAGTGGAAGATCGAAGCCGCGAGCGCGGCCTGGCAGTGTCCCCCCGCCGGCCCGTCGTCGAGAGCGGTCGCCAGATCCGAGGCGTTGCCGCCACCGCCCGACGCGATCACCGGAATCGAAACCCGATCGGCCACCGCCCGTAGCAGCGGCAGGTCGTAGCCCCTCTTCGTGCCGTCCCGATCCATGCTCGTCAACAGTATCTCGCCGGCACCCGCCGCGGCCATGCGCGCCGCCCATTCGACGGCGTCGATGCCGGTCGAGTTGCGGCCGCCATGGGTGAAGACCTCCCAGCGCGGCGATTCGTCCGCGCGGGAGACCTGCTTCGCGTCGATCGCGACGACGAGATTGGCGCTCCCGATCTTCGCCGCTGCCTGCTCGACGAGCTCGGGGTTCTTGATCGCGGCGGTCATGATGGAGACCTTGTCCGCGCCGGCGTTCAGGAGGTCGCGGATGTCCTGGAGCGAGCGAACGCCGCCGCCTACGCAGAGCGGCATGAAGACGCTCTCTGCCGTCCGCGCGACGATGTCGAGCAGGATGCCGCGGGCCTCGTGGCTGGCGGTGATGTCGAGGAAGGTGATCTCGTCGGCTTCCTGGGCGTCGTAGCGTTTGGCGACCTCGACGGGATCACCGGCGTCGACGTGGTCGATGTACTGGACACCCTTCACGACGCGCCCCTTGTCGACGTCGAGACACGGGATGATGCGTTTGAATAGCGGCATGCCTAACCCAGAGCCTCGAGGGCCCGTAACGCCGACTCGATCTCGACGCCGCCGGTATAGATCGCGCGCCCCACGATCACGCCGCAGATGTTCTTGTCCGCGAGCCGCGCCGACGCGATCACGTCGTCGTTCGTCGCGACCCCGCCCGAGACGATGACGGGGATGCGGAGCGCCGCGGCGAGCAGCGCCGTCGCCTCGAGATTGGGGCCGGAGAGCATGCCGTCCCGGGCGATGTCGGTGTAGACGATAGCCGCGACGCCGGCGTCTTCGAAGCGTCGTCCGAGATCGACGGCGAGGATCTCGCTGCCCTCGGTCCAGCCCTCGACGGCGACCTTGCCATCACGTGCATCGATCCCGACCACGATCCGGCCGGGATGCTTCGCCGCGGCGCGCTTCACGAGCTCGGGATCCCGCAGCGCCACCGTCCCGAGGATGACCCGGTCGATCCCCCAGGAGAGCGCCTCGTCGACCCCTTCGAGCGTCCGGATCCCGCCTCCCATCTGGACCGGGATCTGCCCGACCGCCGCGAGGATCCGCCGGACCGCATCCGCCTGCACCGGCTTGCCCGCCTTCGCCCCGTCGAGGTCGACGACATGCAGGCGCCGAATCCCGTACCGAGCGAATTGCGCCGCGACCCGCGCCGGATCGGCGTCGTAAACGGTCGCCGCGTCGTAACGGCCCTGCGACAGCCGGACGGCCTGGCCTCCCAGGAGATCGATCGCCGGAATCAGCTCGAAGCGCGCGGGCGGGGCCACTAACACGCCTCCAGCCATCGGCGATAGGCGTCGAGCAGTCGCTTGCCGGCGGCCTGACTCTTCTCGGGATGGAACTGGACGGCGAAGATGTTGTCCCGCGCGACGGCCGCGGCGAATCGGCCGCCGTACTCCGCATAGCCGACGACCGCCTCGGAGTCCGTCGGCTCGGGCCGATAGGAATGGACGAAATAGTAGACGTCGCGCTCCGGGAGCTTCTCGATCATCGGATGATCGCCGACATAACGGACTTCGTTCCAACCGATGTGCGGAACGCGGAGCGGTCGCCGAACGCCCGACTCGTCCTTCACCTCGCTCGGAAAACGCGTGACCTTGCCGCGAAAGACGCCGAAGCCGCGGGTCGTCCCGTGCTCCTCGCCTTCTTCGAACAGGATCTGGAGACCCAGACAGAGACCGAGGTACGGACGGCCGTGGTCGGTCACCTTGCGGATGGCATCGGCGAGACCGACGTCCTCGAGGCGACAGACCGCGTCGCGGAAAGCGCCGACCCCCGGAAGCAGGACCCCGTCCGCCCCCTGTACGACCTTCGGATCCGACGTCACGACCGGCTCGAGCTCCGAGCGCTCGAGAGCCTTCGCGACGCTGCGGATGTTTCCGGAGCCGTAGTCGATGAGCGCGATGCGCGGGCGCATGGCGCTACAGCGCCCCCTTGACCGTCGGCAATCCCGTTTCGCGCGGATCGATCGCGACCGCCTCGCGGAGCGCGCGGGCGACCCCCTTGAAAGCGGCCTCGACGCAGTGGTGCGGACTCTTGCCGTAACGCTTCTCGATGTGGAGGTCGAGACCGGCACTCTGGGAGAACGCGTACATGAAATCCTCGGTCAAACTCGCATCGAAGGATCCGATCCGGTCGTTCTCGAGCTCGAGCTGATACACGAGATAGGGCCGGTTCGAGACGTCGACCGCGACCTCGACCTTCGCCTCCGCCATCGGGAGCAGGCAGGCGCCGAAACGACGGATGCCGACGGCGCTGCCGAGCGCCTCGCGGAACGCCTGGCCGAGGGAGATGCCGACATCTTCGACGGTGTGGTGCAGATCGACGGAGAGATCGCCTTTCGCGTCGAGCTCGAGGTCGAACAGGCCATGGCGAGCGAAGGATTCGAGCATGTGGTCGAAGAAGGCGATTCCGGTCTGGACCCGGTACTGGCCCGAGCCGTCGAGATCGAGCCGGACGCGGATCTCGGTCTCCTTGGTCTTGCGCGCAAGGGTCGCGACGCGACCCGGCCGGGCGCTCTGACTCGGCGGCCCCTGCTTCGACGACGCTTCTTTCAATGAGCCTTCTTTTTCAGAGCTCGATTTTCAGAGCTCGATCTCGCGCGCGGCTTCGCGTTCTCGGCGGGCGCGGCGAATCTTTTGTAGCCGCAGCTCTACCGACGCGCCATGGCCCGTCAGTCCCTCGACGTTGGCGAGGCGCACGATGTCGGCCCCGAGCTCCCGCAGCTTCGGGGGCTCGAACCGCATGAAGCTCGTCCGCTTCAGGAAATCCTCGACGGACAGGGGCGAGAAGAATCGCGCCGTTCCCCCTGTGGGGAGAACGTGATTCGGGCCGGCGAGATAATCCCCTACCGCGACCGGCGTGTAGTGTCCGAGGAACAGGGCCCCGGCGTTCTGGATCGACTTCGCGGCCTTGTCGGGATCCTCGACGGCGAGCACCAGGTGCTCGGCGGCGTATTCATCCGCGACCCGGAGCGACTCCTCGAGGCTGCGAGTCTGGACGATCGCCCCGCGCGTCTTGATCGACTTGGTCGCGATGGCGGAGCGGTCGAGGGTCGCGAGCTGGCGCGTGACCTGATCCTGGACTGCCGTGACGAGGGCCTTCACGTGGGTCACGAGGATCGACTGCGCGAGCTCGTCGTGCTCGGCCTGGGAGATCAGGTCCGCGGCCAGCCAGGCGGGCGTCGCCGTCCGGTCTGCGACGATGCAGACCTCGGTCGGGCCGGCCTCGCTGTCGATGCCGACCTGGCCGAATACCTGCTTCTTCGCCGTCGCGACCCAGACGCTTCCGGGACCCGTGATCTTGTCGACGCGGGGCACGGTCTCGGTGCCGTAGGCCAGGGCTGCAATCGCATGGGCGCCGCCCATCTTGAAGACGCGGTGAACGCCTGCGACCCGGGCCGCCATCAGGACCTCGGCCCGGATCCGCCCGTCGGGACCCGGCGGCGTCACCATGATGATCTCCGGCACCTCGACGACCGAGGCCGGAATCGCATTCATCACCACACTCGAGGGATAGACCGCCTTGCCACCCGGCACGTACAGACCGACGCGGGCGAGGGGCCGAACGCGCTGGCCCATGTAGCCGCCGCCTTCTTCGCGCATCTCCCAGCTCGACGGGATCCGCTTGCGGTGGAACTCGCGTACGCGCATCGCGGCTTTTCCGATCGCGGCACGGTCGGCGGGCGCCACGCGATCACAGGCCTCTTCCCATTCCTGCGGCGTGACCTCGAGCTTGTCGAGCTTCGCGCCGTCGAATTTCTTGATGCAGGCGAACAGCGCCTCGTCTCCGCCCGCTCGAATCTCGGCGATGATCCGGGCGACCTCGCGCTCGACGTCGAGCACGGTATCGCCGCGGCGATCGCAGATCGCCTTCCATTCGTCGGCAAAGCCAGCACTGTCACTCTTGAGTACACGCATCAGTTTTGCAGTCGCCTTGGCGGCCATCTCGTCTCTCCATGCCCGACATCCAGGCCTCTCGGCCCTCGTATCGGACGACCTCCCTGCGATCGTTCGCAAGAGAGATCATGTCATGCCCCCGGCCAACGTCCCCCTACGACGCGCGGCCGACGTGCCAGGTCGAAACGCCGCTCCACATCCACGAATCCCGCATCAGCCAACCACTGCTCGACCGTACCAACCTGCTCCGGCGACAGCTCGATCAAGAGCCAGCCGCCCGGCGAGAGATGGCTCCCAGCTTCGGCCACCAGACGACGGATCACGTCGAGTCCGTCCTCGCCGGCGAAGAGCGCCATTTCGGGCTCATGCGCCAGCTCGGGCGGCAGCGTCGCCACGTCCCGGCGTGCCACGTACGGCGGATTCGACACCACGAGGTCGAAGCGCTCCCCGGCGATGGGCCCGAAGAGATCACCGTGCAGAAACCGAACCTTCTCTCCCTGCGGCAAACGATCGGCATTTTCGTTCGCAATCTGAAGCGCTGCCTGCGAAAGATCCGTAGCCGTGACGTCGGCGCCGGGCAGCTCCGAGGCGAGCGAGAGGGCGATTGCACCCGATCCGGTCCCCAGATCGAGGATCCGCCAGGGCCGCGCCGTCTCCTCGCCCTTCGAGCCGGGGCCTTTCAGCTTCGAGAGCGCGGCCTCGACCAGCGTCTCGGTGTCGGGCCGCGGGGTCAGCACGTCCTTTGTGACCTTGAACGACAGCGACCAGAATTCCCGCTCGCCGAGCAGGATCGAGACCGGAACGCGCTCCTTCGCCCGCTGCCGGACGAGCTCGCGGAAGCGGTCGCGTTCGGCGGGAAGCACCGGCTTTTCGAAATCGACGTAGAGGCGGAGGCGCTGCGTCTCGAGCGCGTGAGCCAGCAGGAGCTCGGCGTCGAGGCGAGCGGACTCGATGCCGTGTCGCTGGAAATACTCCGTCGTCCAGCGCAGCAGCTCGAGCACGGTCCAGGTCCGCTCGCTCACTCGTCGTCGTCCTGACTCGCGAGGATCGTGCCGCCCTCCTTCGCCGCCGCGATCTGCGAGTGGACGGCGTCGAGGAGCTCGTCGAGGTCGCCCGCCATCACCGCGTCGAGCTTGTGGAGCGTGACGCCGGCGCGGTGATCGGTGACCCGACTCTGGGGAAAGTTGTAGGTCCGGATCTTCTCGCTGCGCTCGCCGGTGCCGACCTGGGAGCGGCGCTCCTTCGCCCGCTCGGAGTCGACGCGCTCCTGCTCCTGAGCGAGCAGTCGCGTGCGCAGGACCGTCAGGGCCTTCGCCTTGTTCTTGTGCTGCGACTTCTCGTCCTGGCACTGGACGACGAGGCCGGAGGGCAGATGCGTGATGCGCACGGCCGAGTCCGTCGTGTTGACGCTCTGGCCACCCGGACCGCCGGCGCGCATGACGTCGATGCGGAGCTCCTCGTGCTTGATCTCGATGTCGACCTCTTCCGCTTCCGGCATGACCGCGACGGTCACGGTCGAGGTATGGATACGGCCCTGGCTCTCGGTCGCGGGCACGCGTTGCACGCGGTGCACGCCCTTCTCGTACTTGAGGCGGCTGAAGACGTCCTGCCCCTCGAACTTGGCGATGATCTCCTTGAGTCCACCCCCGTCGGTCTCCGAATACGAGAGCGTCTCGATCTTCCAGCGGCGACCTTCCGCATAACGCGAGTACATGCGGTAGAGCTCGGCCGCGAAGAGCGCGGCCTCGTCGCCGCCGGTGCCGGCGCGGATCTCGAAGATCGCGTTCTTCTCGTCGTTGGGATCCTTCGGCGTCAGCAGGATCCGGAGCTCGACCTCGAGGGCGGCGACCGTCTCGCCGAGGCGCGCGATCTCGGAGCGGGCGAGCTCGACGACCTCGGGGTCCTCGTCCTCGAGCATCCGCTTCGACTCATCGAGCTCCTGAAGAGCCGTGCGGTAGCGCGAGCCCGCGGCGACGAGCGGCCGGAGCGAGCCCAGGCGCCGACCGAGCTTCTCGATCGCGCCCGGCTCCTTGCCGACCCTGGGATCCGAAAGCTGTGTCTCGAGCTCGCGCGAGCGCGCTTCGGCTTCGGCGATCCGGTCCAGGAAGTCGGCCACGAAACTCTCTCGATCAGGAGTTCATCGACTCGAGGAACTCGGCGTTCGTCGACGTCTTCTCGATCTTGCCCATCAGGAACTCCATCGAGTCGACCGGCGAGAGCGGGGAGAGCACCTTGCGAAGGATGTACATCCGGTTCAGCGTGTTCTCGTCCATCAGCAGCTCCTCACGACGGGTCGCGGAGCGGTTGATGTCGATCGCGGGATAGGTTCGCCGATCGGCGAGCTTGCGGTCGAGGACGATTTCACAATTGCCCGTGCCCTTGAACTCTTCGAAGATGACCTCGTCCATGCGCGAGCCGGTATCGATGAGCGCCGTCCCGACGATCGTGAGACTGCCGCCCTCTTCCACGTTGCGCGCGGCACCGAAGAAGCGCTTGGGCTTGTGGAGCGCGTTCGAGTCGACGCCGCCCGACAGGATCTTTCCGGAGTGCGGAACGACGGTGTTGTGGGCGCGGGCGAGACGGGTGATCGAATCGAGCAGGATCACCACGTCGCGGCCGTGCTCGACGAGGCGCTTCGCCTTCGCGATCACCATGTCGGCGACCTGGACGTGGCGCGTCGCCGGCTCGTCGAAGGTCGAGGAGATGACCTCGGCCTTCACCGTCCGCTGCATGTCGGTCACTTCTTCCGGCCGCTCGTCGATCAGCAGCACGATCAGGTAGACCTCGGGATGGGCCTCGGCGATGGCGTTGGCGATGTCCTTGAGGAGCATCGTCTTGCCGGCCTTGGGCGGCGACGTGATCAGCGCGCGCTGACCCTTTCCGAGCGGCGCGATCAGATCGACGATGCGCGTCGTCATGCCACCAGCCTTGGTCTCGAGCGTGAACTTCTCCTGCGGATAGAGGGGCGTCAGGTTGTCGAACAGGATCTTGTGCTTCGCGTTGCGAGGCTCTTCGAAGTTGATCGACTCGACCTTCAGCAGCGCGAAGTAGCGCTCGCCTTCCTTGGGCGAGCGGACCTGGCCTTCGACGGAGTCGCCGGTGCGCAGGCTGAAGCGCCGGATCTGGGAGGGCGAGACGTAGATGTCGTCCGGACCCGCGAGGTAGTTCTGGTCGGGAGCGCGCAGGAATCCGAAGCCGTCCTGCAGGATCTCGAGCACACCCTCGGCGAAGATTCGGCCTCGGTTCTCGGTCTGGGTCTTCAGGATCTCGAAGATCAGGTCTTGCTTGCGAAGCCCGGCTGCATTCTCCACGTCCATCGATTCGGCAAGCTTCGTCAGCTCGGCCACCGTCTTCTGCTTCAGCTCGCGGACATAGATCGTCTGGGACGGGTCGTCGGACTGGTTCTCGAGATCGGCTTCTTCTTCGGCGAGCTCCGCGTCGCTCGGCAGGTAGTCGCGCTTCGGCGCGTCGCCGCGTCCGCTCCGGTGGCTACTCCCACCGCCTCCGCCAACGCCGCCTCCGCCGCCACCACCACTGCTGCTACCGCCGCCCCCGCTGCCACCACTTCCGCCCTGGCTGCGCGAGCGACGCCCGCGACCGCGGCGATTGCGGTTGTTGTTCTGGGGACCGGATCCGTCCTTGTTGCTGGTCTCAGTCAGGCGCTCACTGCTCACGAGGATCTCTCTCTGTGTGGCTCTTGGGGGGTTGTTGGAATCAGGGGTGGGAATCGGGTCGGGGTCCGACCTTCGAAACGTCCGGGGGTGAGATGCGATCGGACGTCGGGAATCGATGGTGGGCGGGCGATTCGGGTCGCTCCGTCCGGCACGGGGAGATCGCTCTCGCCGCGCCCGTATCGTCAGTTTTGAGGGACCATCTTTCCGGGGCTCGCCTTCGAGATCGCGCTCGCGCTGGATCTCGGATCGTGTCTCGGATGCCGGGGAGGCCTTGCCTGGCCCATCGTCGACACCGCGTTCGAAGTTGATGGGATTCTGGGTTGATGAAAAGTCCGAGGGCGCTCGCGATGACTCGGCGGTAGACCGCGCCGATCGATCGGATCTGTAAGCGGCTCGGGATGCTCCGCCAGTGATCGGTGAGGAGCGGTTGCAATTTACCCGTCCGCTACGGCGACTGTCAACCCTTGGGCCCCTCCCGGCCAGACCCGGCGAGGAAGGAAGGGGAGCACGGTGTGATGAAATGCCGAAGCCGCCCGGCCCGCGCCCCCTCTCGTCGGTAGGACTCGAAACGAGGCCCTGGGCTGCAGATCGTACAGAGGCGATGGACCGTTCCGATGCGGTCCGACGCGAGGCCGAGCTGGCGAAGGACCCGAGACGCGAGCTCCGGAAGATCGAGCTGAAAGCGACCGGAACGACCGGGCACCAGGACCCCGTCGAGCATCGCCCCGTACCGGGCCGCGAGCGCCTCGGCGACCGGATCGTCGACCTCGTAGCAACAGCCCCGAGCTGCCGGGCCGACCGCCGCTGCGAGCCCGGAGGCTTCGACGCCCAAAGCCACGATCCCCGCTTCGATGACCCCGGCGGCGAGCCCACGCCAGCCGGCGTGGATCGCAGCGACCCGAGAGCCATCCGCCGATGCGACCAGGATCGGCACACAATCCGCCGTCACGATCCCGACCGCGAGCCCCGGGATCGCCGAGACGATGGCATCCGCCTCGGCCGGCTCGCCCCAGTCGGCAGCGGCTCGCGCAGCCTGCGCCCGGACTGCCCCGGTCCCGTGGACCTGGCGAGGAAAGACCGTTGAATCGGGGACTTGGAAGCCGCGCTCCCCGAAACCATGGGGGGCTCCCGTCCGTACGAGAACAGGATCGCATAGCGGGGAGATGGTCGGCCGGGTCATTTGCGCGAACCTCGGACGGGCGCGGGCGCCTCGTCCGGGGCGAGGTCCAGCGAGGCTTCGAGCTGCTGCAGATCCGTAGGCAGCGGCGCCTCGAAAACCACGCGCTCGCGGCTGCGCGGGTGGTCGAATCCGAGCCGAGCCGCATGCAGGGCCGGGCGTCCCAGCACCGCCTCCTCGCCCCGAGCGCGCCCGTAGACCACGTCGCCTACGACCGGCAATCCAGCGCTCGCGAGGTGGACCCGGATCTGATGGGTCCGGCCGGTCTCGGGCCGGATCTCGAGGGCGGCGATTCCCTGCGAGCGGTCACGTCCCAGGACTCGCCAATTCGTCGCGGCCGCGCGGCCCGAACGGGTGCGGACCGACATGCGCTGGCGGTCGTCCGGGTGGCGGCCGATCGGGCGGTCGATCCGGCCGGCACTCGCCTTGGGCAGACCGCGGACGAAGGTGCGGTAGATGCGCTCGATCGAGTGCCGGGCGAATTGCTCGGCCAGGGCGCGATGGGCCAGGTCGGTCTTGGCGGCGACGAGCACGCCCGAGGTGCCCCGGTCGAGACGGTGGACGATGCCGGGGCGCAGTACGCCTCCGATTCCCGCGAGCTGCCCGCGGCAGTGGTGGAGCAGGGCATTCACGAGCGTGCCGGTCGGATGGCCGGGGGCGGGATGGACGACCATGCCCGCCGGCTTGTCGACGACGATCAGATCCGTGTCCTCGAACAACACCACCAGGGGAATCTCTTCGGCCAGCAGCGAGAGGGCCACGGGCGTCGTCGGCCGGGCCGCGATCGTCTCGCCCAGCGCCAGGATGCGACTCGCCCGCACCACCTGCCCGCCGACCACGACGCGCGCGTCGTCCATCCAACGCTTCACCTGCGAGCGTGACGCGCCGGAAAGCTCCGCGAGGACCGCGTCGACCCGCTGGCCCGCCGAGCTTTCCTCGACGGTGAAGGAGAGCAGTTCGCCCTCGGATCCTGCGAGCGCATGCGAATCGTCGGACGGTTCGTCACACGTTGCGTCGGACGGTTCGTCGAGCGGTTCATCCAACACAGGCGTCTCCGCTGCGAGATCGCCTAGCGAAGGCCGAGGAATCGGCTCTTCTGGTTCTGCTGCCGCGACTCCTGGAGCCGCGTCATGTAGCTCGGGACCACGAACTGGGGATCGAGGCCGATCATCTTGGCGTAGGCGGTCACGAAGCCGCGAACGTAGACTTCCGCCGGGAGCTCGCCGAAATTCTCGTCCTCGATGTTGCGCAGATGCAGGCTCGAGACCTTCGTCACTTCGGCGATCTGCTGAATTTCGTAGCCGCGGAAGAGCCGCGTTCGGCGCAGTCGCGGTCCGTCGAACTCGCCGGACGAATCGTCGTCGCCGTCGAAGGACTCGCTGCCCTCTTCGAAGGCGTGCTCGAAGGAACGCTCCGTCGCGACTTCGACCGCGGCATTCATGCGCGGCGACGACTCCTTGACGGGGGACTTTGCATGCACGCCGTTCGTGGGACGAGAGGCCGGATCCTCGGCCGTCGAAGCAGAGCCCGCGCGCGGATCGCGGTGGGTCAGGTCGTAGCTCGTCCGGAGCTCCGGGTCCGCAAGCACGCGATAGGCCTCGTCGAGCCGCGCGCGGATCTCGGACGCGTCGCGATTTTCGAAGATCGAGTAGAGCGCGAGCGAGCCGTCCGCGTAGGTCTCCTGGGCCATACGGTAGGCGCGGTCGATTTCGCCGGACGAGGCGCCGTGGGCGACCTCGAGCATTTCGTAGTGGTCGAGCTCGTCGATCCCTCGCATCCCGATCATCCTCTCGAAAATCCGGGCGCAGTCCCCAGCGGAGGCTGCGGTGGGGTTTGTCCGACTCCCGTTCGTTCAGAAGGAATCCGTTCAGAATTCATCCGTTCCGCGGGCGGATGGGGCGCCGGGCTCGACGCGGGCTCGAGCAGCTTGCGCGCGATGCGCTGCAGGTAGATCGAAACGTCCGAATCGCTCCGGAGATCGACGATCGGGCGCCGCAGCGAGACGGATTTGCGCGCCTCGTCGTCGTAGTTGACGTACCCGAGGTATTCGACCTCGATCCCGAAATACTTCTTGCACACGCTCGCCACGGCGAAGCCGAGCTTCACGTCCTCCGCCGTCCGGACTGCATTCACGATCAATCGCGGGCGAAAGACCCGCATCGTCTCGACGAAGCGATGGGCCTCCGCCGTATCGGTCGCCTCGATCTCGCGCAGTAGGTCGAGGGGGCTCTTGATGCCGCGCTCGTTCTTCTGATCCATCGCGAGGGTCACCAGCTGCCGCACACCGTGACCGACCATCGCGAGCCGCATACGCCGGTAGAAGGCGGCGCGCAGGAACGTGTACGTATTCTCGACGGAGGTCGGCTCGGGCTGGACGACGAGGATGCCGTCGTCGGACACGAGGAAGTAGTCGAGCACGGAAGCATGGGCTCCCGCGCCAAGATCGAGGAGCACGAAATCCGCGTCGAGCTGGCGCAAGCTGCGCAGCAGGCGCACGCGGCGCAGATGGCTCGGCTGCGCGTCCGCGAGATTGCCGTGGGTCGCGGCGATGAGCTTGAGATTCGCGAGCGGCGTATCGATCAGCAGCTTGCCGAGGTCCTCTTCACGCTCGGAGACGAAGTCGGCCAACGTTTTCTGGGGCGACGCGACACCGAGACAGGTGTGCAGATTCGCGCCTTCGAGATCGACGTCGACCACGACGACACGCTTGCCCGCGCGCGCGAGGGCCGCAGCGAGATTCGCCGTCACGAAGGTCTTGCCGACGCCGCCCTTGCCGCCGCCGACGGCGAGCAGTCGCGGACCACGCGCCGGGGACCGGGTGGCATCGAACGAGTCGCCGGCCGAATACGTCGAGGGATTCACGTTCGCCTTCCTCACTGAGTACGATCGCGCTGCGACCTCCTCGAATGACGAACGGGGGTCTGGGGGTGGCGACGAGCCTACCGGAACCCTCGGGGTCAATCAACGAAATGCATGCGTGAACGCGGCCGCAACGAGAGGAAGCTCGTCGGGGGTGAGCGTCCGCACGTCGAGCCAGAGCCCCTCATCGAAGAGCCGCGCCACGAGCGCCACGGGCGCTTCGCGGAGTCGCTCGACCCGTGCCGCGAGGCCGGGGCCGCGCACGACCACGGCCCAGCCCGGGAGCCGGAGCTCGGGGAGCGAGCCGCCCCCGACCGCGCCCTCGCTCCGCTCGAGGGCGAGGGAGAAGCCCGGCGGCAGGATTTCTTCGAGGGCCCGGCGGAGCTGCTCCGCGCGTTCGCGCAGCAGCGCGTCGTCGGTGCGGAGACCGGCGATCATCGGAATCTCGGCCGCTCGTCCGGGCTCGAGCAGGAGGTCGAGCGTCGCGTCGAGCGCCGCCAGTGTGAGCTTGTCGACTCGCAGCGCGCGAGCGAGCGGGTTGCGCCGCATCGCCTCGATCGGCTCGCGGCGACCGAGCAGGATTCCGGCCTGCGGTCCGCCGAGGAGCTTGTCGCCCGAGAAGCAGACGACGTCGACCCCGAGCGCGAGCCGTGCCGGCACGAAGCTCTCCGCCGCAAGACCGGTCGATCCGAGATCGACGAAGGTTCCGCTGCCGAGGTCTTCGACCAGGGGGATCCCATGGGCGTGAGCGAGGGCGGCCAGGCTCCGCACGTCGGTTTCGGCGACGAAGCCCGTCTGCTCGAAATTACTGCGGTGGACCTTCAGCAGCAGGGCCGGTCCGATCGACAGCGCGCGCTGGTAGTCCGCGAGATGGGTCCGGTTGGTCGTTCCGATCTCGTGCAGCCGGACACCCGCGCGCTCCATGACCTCGGGCACGCGAAACGAGCCGCCGATCTCGACGAGCTCACCCCGGGAAACAACGACGGGGCGTCCCATCGCGAGAGTGTTGAGCGCCAGAAGTAGAGCTGCCGCGTTGTTGTTGACGACGTGGGCTGCCTCGGCGCCGGAGAGCAGCGCGAGCTTTGCCGCGAGCGAGCCCATCCGAGAGCCCCGGCGGCCGGTCTCGAGATCGAGCTCGACGCTCGAGTACCCCTCAGCTGCCCGAGCGACGGCTTCCCGGGCGTGGGCCGCGAGAGGGGCCCGGCCGAGATTCGTGTGGAGCAGGATCCCGGTCGCGTTCAGGACCCGACGCGGGTGGGGCGCCGCGAGCCGACCCGCCTGGCGCGCGACCCGAACGGCCAGACCGTCCAGATCCAGACCTTCCATGACAGAAGTATGGATAGAAGCATGACCCGCGGGGCGATCGAGGAGCCCCGCGACGGGAACCGGGCCGCCTTCCGCCCCGACGACTGCGTCTTCTCGCAGGGCCTGGAGACAGGTCCGCGCCGCCGAGCGGATCGACCAGAGGGGAAGCTCGGGAGCGACCGCCGCGGCCTGTTGCGACAACCGGTCCACCGAGGGCAGCCCACGCCGAGGATCCGTGTTGACGGGTCGCTTCAAATCCATGACTCTCGACCCCAGATTTTTGACGGCGATGCCGGTTCTTGATCGGTTTCGCATTAGCCGGTGCATCGACCGCGGATTTCGCGGATCAGCGATGAACGACCACCCCTTTGGCGGGATCCACCCGTTGGAGTGATAGCAACCCTCGACTTTCTACCACGACGACCATGAAGGGGTAGACCGGCGAGGAAGGCGAATGCGAAGCAGATCACCCGAGGGAGTCGGACGGCGGCGGGGTGCTGCTCTAGAGCCGAGACCTCCTTCGAAGAACCAGCAGAACCGAGGCCCTCGAGATCCGGGTGTCCATCCAAGAGGGATGCCCGATCTGAAGGTGAACAGCGCAGACCAGGCGCGCAGAACGACAACAGCAAAGCGACCGATCGATCCGAGTATCACAGTCGACACCCGCGGATTCGCAACGAAGCGAGGCCACGGGCATGGAAAAAAGGAGAGCGTCGACGTCCGAGCGTGCGAATGAGACCGGCTGAATCGACCGGTGCCTTTACACGCTTCTCGCGGCGAGCCGAGCTGGCCCGCCTCAGCAGCACCCCAAGCCAGCGTACGAGTCGCGCGGTCCGGTCCACCCGGAGGCGCGGCGCGTTGTCGGCCACGCCAAACCCGTTCCCTCCCTCCCGACACAGCGATCCCCGCGATCGATCGGCCTCGCGAGAGCCGGTGCAAGTTCTTGATTTCGGATTGCGCGCGCCGCGCGTGATTCCGGGAAAGCTCAGCACCGTGCAGGCGGGACCATGCAGAACGAGATCATCATCAATGCGGAGCTCGGGGAGACCCGCGTTGCCCTGCTGGAGAACGGCCTCTTCGCCGAGCTCCACATCGAACGAGAGCGCGACAAGAGCGTCGTCGGCAACGTCGTCAAAGGTCGCGTGTCCCGTGTCCTACCGGGCATGCAGGCCGCGTTCGTCGACATCGGACTCGAGAAGGCGGCCTTCCTCTACGTCGGCGACTACTTCGAGAGCACCTTCGAGACCGGCGACGACGGCGAGGGCGGAGGTCGCGGGCGGCGAAGCGGAGGCCGCGGAGGCCGAGGCAGCCGTTCGGCGCCGCCGCGCATCGACACGGTGCTCCACGAAGGTCAGGAGATCATCGTCCAGATCGCGAAGGAGCCGATCGGGACGAAGGGTGCGCGGATCACCTCGAACATCTCGATTCCGGGTCGGCACCTCGTGCTGACGCCGTGGTCGCGGCGCGTCGGCGTATCACGCCGGATCGGATCCGATAAAGAACGAAGAAGACTGCGCGAGATCGTCGAGCGCCTGCGGCCGCCGCAGCTCGGCTTCATCATCCGCACCGCCGGCGACGGTGTTCGCGAGGCCGATCTCCAGGCCGACATCCGCTACCTCGCCACCGTCTGGGCGGCGATCCAGAAGCGCAACGCCGACAAGTCCGCCCCGGCCATCCTGTATTCGGAGCACGATCTGCCGCTGCGCATCGTGCGCGATCTCGCGGGCCCCGATACGAAGCGCATCGTCGCCGACGAGAAGAGCGTCTACGAGAGCATCCAGCACTTCGTCGATCGCTTCGTCGCAGAGCCGAAGCCCCAGATCGAGCTCTACGAAGAGACGCTGCCGATCTTCGACCGCTTCGGCCTCGAGCATCAGATCCATGCGAATCTAGAAAGAAAAGTGTGGCTGAAGAGCGGTGGGTCGCTCGTGATCGACAAGAGCGAGGCGCTGACGTCGATCGACGTGAACACCGGGCGCTTCGTCGGCAAGCGGGACCTCGAGGAGACGGTGCTCAAGACCAATCTCGAGGCCGTCCAGGAGGTCGTGCGGCAGCTGCGATTCCGCAACCTCGGCGGCCTGATCATCATCGACCTGATCGACATGGAGTCCTCCGGCAACCGGGACAAGGTCTACCGCGCGCTCCAGGAAGCACTCCGATTCGACAAGGCCCGGACCAACATCCTGAAGATCTCGGAGCTCGGACTCGTCGAGATGACGCGCAAGCGGACGCGGGAGAACCTCGTACAGACGCTGTGCGAGCCCTGCAGTCACTGCGAGGGACGCAGCTACGTCCTCTCGCGCGAGAGCGTCGCGTTCCGTGTCCTGCGCGAGATTCGGAAGCATCTCCCGCGCCTCGAGGGCCGTTCGATCGCCATCGCCGTCAACCCCCACGTCGCCGAGGAGCTGCTGACCCGGTCGAAGCAGGGGCTCGGAGATCTCTCGCGAGCGATCGGCAAGGAGATCGAGATCCGGGCCCGGCCCGGGATGCATCAGGAGCAGTTCGAGCTCCTGGTCCTCGAGTCGGGGCCTCCGGCCGAGATCGAGCTGTCCTGGCTGCAAAGCCGCCATCCCGACGCCCCAGGCGACCGCCCCGAGAAGTCGCGGCGCGGCCGACGGCGGCGCGGCGGACGAGGCCGGGACGGGGCCATTGATCCGAATGGCGCGGGCGAGGCAGGCGAGGCAGGAGACGAGGCCGATCTGCTCGGCGACGACGCCGAGGGAGCCGAGGGGGCCTACGAAACCCTCGACAGCTTCGACGCCTCCGACCCGTCCGACGACGGTCTCGACGATGTCCTCCGGGACAGCCCCGAGGACGCGCTCCGGACGGGGGCCGACGAAGGTCGCGAGGCGATGGCGAAGGCCGACTATGAGGTCGGGTCCGCGGGCCATTCCGAAAGCCTTTCTGAAGGCCTTTCTGAGGGGAACGGGGTCGATGGAGTTTCTGCCGAAGAAGAGGGCGAGACCCTCCAACCGGTTGACGGGGAAGTGGAATCGCGGATAATCCCGCGCTCCGAATGAATCGAGGTCGAATATGTACGCTGTCATTCGCAGCGGTGGGAAGCAGTATCGCGTGAGCCCGGGTGGCTCGCTGCGAGTGGAACGTCTGTCGGGTGAGGTCGGCGCGAAGGTGACCCTCGGCGACGTCTTGTTGATTGGCAGCGACGAGGCGGTGCGGATCGGTGCGCCGACGCTGGCCGGGGCTTCGGTCGTCGGGACCATCGTGGCGCAGGATCGCGCGGCAAAGGTGATGACGTTCAAGCAGAAGCGCCGCAAGGGCTATCGCCGCAAGTACGGCCATCGCCAGAACTACACCGAAATCCGAGTGGATCAGATCCAGGGCTGATCCGGGTCCCAGGATCGATCGGACTCGGTCGACCGCGGGCCTAGGTCTGGTCGAATCGGTTCGACAGAACGGCTCAACAGGTCGGCTCAACAGGTCGGCTCAACAGAGAGTCAGGACGTACAAGAGATGGCGCATAAAAAAGGTCAGGGCAGCTCCCGCAATGGTCGCGACAGCGACGGCCAACGCCGGGGCGTCAAGGTTTTCGGCGGCCAGATGATCTCGGCTGGCTCGATCATCATCCGACAGGTCGGATCGAAGATCCATGCCGGTCGAAACGTAGGCCGCGGCAAGGACTTCACCCTCTTTGCCCTGAAGGACGGCCAGCTGCGCTTCGGGACTTCCCGGGGTCGCACCGTCGCGCACGTCGACGGGCTGGTCGACGCCAAGGCCGACTGATATCGGTCGATTCGCGCTAGTCGCGCGAATCGACCTGGGTCTGAGGTCAGTCGGTTCGCGCTAGTCGCGCGAATCGATCTGCTGACGATATTCGCGTTTTTCGCGGTCTAAATCCGCGGTGGACGGATGGAATCCGCTTCTCGAGGCGACGCCTCCGGCGACGATCATGAAGCACGCTCACCTATTCGTCGACGAAGCCCTGCTCGAGGTCCAATCGGGCTCCGGAGGGGACGGGAACGTCTCCTTCCGGCGCGAGAAGTACATCCCGAACGGCGGTCCCAATGGGGGCGACGGAGGCCGCGGTGGGGACATCATCCTCATCGCCGACACGAACGTCGCGACGCTCCTCGACTTGAAGTCCGCACGTCGCATCAAGGCCGCCGACGGCGAGCCGGGCGGTGTCACCGACAAGAAGGGCTCCTCCGGCGCGCCCATCGAGATCCATGTCCCCGTCGGAACCCTCGTCTACGAACTCGAGACGCTCGCGGTTCCGCGTGCAGCCTCGCGTCACATCGGAGCGTACAGCGGCACCGCCGGCAGCGGTTACCCTGGAGAAAACGGGCCCGAGGCGCTCACCGAAGCGACGACCCACGTCTTGGATGGCATGATTGACGGTCTCAACGAGGGCAAGCGAAATCTCATCGAGATCGAGCCCGAGGACGACGACGAAGATCCGGACGCCGGGCCCCTGATCGCCCTCGAAGGACTCGCCGCAAGCGCAGCGGACGGCGAGCCGACGCCGATCGCCGACCTGACTCGACCCGGCCAGCAGATCGTGATCGCCCGCGGCGGTCGCGGCGGCCTCGGCAATGCACGCTTCAAGACGTCGACGCGCCAGGCGCCCGACTTCGCGACCCCGGGAAAGTCCGGCCAGCTGAAGCGGATCCGACTTTCGCTCAAGCTGATGGCCGACGTCGGTCTCGTCGGCTTCCCGAACGCGGGCAAGTCGACGTTGCTGCGCCGGATCTCGGCCGCCAAGCCCCGCGTCGCAAACTATCCCTTCACGACCCTCGTGCCGTCGCTCGGAGTCGTCGAGCGCGGCGAGCAGCGCTGCGTCGTGGCGGACATCCCGGGCTTAATCGAGGGCGCGAGCGAGGGGGCAGGGCTGGGACACCAGTTCCTCCGCCACGTGGAGCGCACGCGCGTCCTGATCCATCTGCTCGACGTCGAGGCCATGCTGCTCCAGGGACGCGACCTGCAGGCCGACTACGTCGCGATCCGCCGCGAGCTCGAGCGCTACCGACCCGAGCTGCTCGAGCGCCACGAGATCCTCGTGCTCAACAAATGCGACCTGATCCACGATTTCTCACAGCTCGCGGATCTCGAAGCCCGGCTCGCGAAGCAGGGCCTGCGACCGCTCCGCATCTCGGGCGCGACGAACCTCGGCATCGAGAGCTTGATGGCCATGATGTTCGAGGCCGTCGATCGTGCGCGCCGCGAAGACGCAGCAAGGGACGCGGACGCAGCGAAGGAAGCGTGATGGCGCAATCAGACCCCTGGAAACAGGTCCCCCGTGCCAGACGGATCGTCGTCAAGATCGGCTCGAGCACACTGACGCGCGATGGACAGCTCCGCCCCGCCAAATTCACCGCCATCGCCCGCGACGTCCATCGCGTCCGCGAGCTCGGTCATCAAGTCGTCGTCGTCACTTCGGGCGCGATCGCGATCGGCTCCGGCCGCCTCGGCTGGGACCACAACGGCCGCACGATCCGCGAGAAGCAGGCTGCGGCGTCCGTCGGTCAGATCGGCCTCGTCGAGCTCTACCAACGCCGCTTCGCCCGTCATGGCGTGCACGTCGGTCAGGTCCTCTTGACCCGCGCCGGACTCGAGAACCGCGAGCGTTTCATGAACGCGCGCCACACGATGCTCGAGCTCCTGCGGCTCGGCGTCGTCCCGATCGTGAACGAGAACGACACCGTCGCGACCGAGGAGATCCGCTTCGGCGACAACGACAATCTCGCCGCGACGATCGTGAACGTCGTCGGCGGTGACCTGCTCGTCATCCTGACCGACGTCGAAGGCCTGTACGAACGGCCGCCCGAAGCGGGTCAGCCGAAGCCGCCGCTGATCCGGACGGTCCCGAAGATCACGGCCTCGATCGAACGCATCGCGAGCGGTGCCGGCTCGCGCTACGGCAGCGGCGGCATGATCACGAAGCTCCAGGCCGCGCGGAACGCCGCCCATTCCGGAGCAGCCACGATCTTGTGTCATGGCCAGATTTCGGGAATCCTCGAGAAGCTCGTGAACGGCGAGCGCCACGGCACGCTCTTCGAGCCCGGCGAGAAGCTTCGGGGCCACAAGCACTGGCTCGCCTTCATCGCCAAGAGCCGCGGCCGGATCGTGCTCGATGGCGGCGCAGTGCGCGCGCTCTGCGAGCGGGGGCGAAGTCTCCTACCCGCGGGCATCCTGCGCGTCGACGGGGAGTTCCGGATCGGCGAGTCGGTGACCTGCGTGAACGAGAGTGGACAGGAGGTCGCCCGCGGCCTTGCGAGCTATTCGTCGATCGACGTGGCCCGACTCGCAGGTCAGCGCACGAACGCGATCGAGCGGGTGCTAGGATACTCGAACGGGGACGAGATCATCCATCGTGACGACCTCGTCCTGCTGAGCGAGACGCGCTCGGACTAACAGAGACGAACCGGAACACGCCCCCGATCGCGACTTTCGATCGAGACTTTTTCGAGGCCACGCCGAGATGACCCCCCGCTTCGACCGCTCCCAGGCAAACGCCTCCCCCGCCCTCGCGGCCGAGATGCGCGAGCTCGCCCGTGCAACGCGGGCGGCGAGCGAGGTGACGGCGGAGCTCTCGACTCGCCAGAAGAACGACTGGCTCGCCTGCGCGGGGGCCCGTCTCGAAGCCGCGCGCGACCGCATCCTCGCGGCCAACGCGAAGGACGTGGCGAGCGCCGCGGAGAAGGGCGTCGAGGCGCCGCTGCGTGGACGGCTCGCGCTGTCCGACGGCAAATGGAACGACATGCTCCAGGGGCTCCGCGACGTCGCGGCCCTGCCCGACCCGGTTGGCCGAATCACGAACCACAGCGTGAGGCCGAACGGCTTGCGCGTCGGTCAGATGTCGATCCCTCTCGGCGTGATCGCGATGATCTACGAGTCGCGGCCCAACGTGACCGTCGATGCCGCGGCGCTCTGCCTGAAGGCCGGCAATGCCGTGATCCTGCGCGGAGGCTCCGAGGCGATCCATTCGAATCTCGCCCTGGGCGTCGAGCTCCGGGCGGCAGCCCACGAGGTCGGAATTCCCGAAGCCGCGATCACGATCGTCCCGACCATCGACCGCGCAGCGATCGACGTCCTGCTCGGGCTCTCTCACCTGATCGATCTCGTGATTCCTCGCGGCGGGCCGGGGCTGATCCGGAAGGTGAGGGCGGAGTCGACGATTCCGGTGATCGCCCACGACGCGGGGGTGTGTCACATCTTCATCGACGAGTCCGCGGATGCCGAGATGGCGGTCGCGATCGTCCACGAATCGAAGCTGCGGCAGATGGCCGTCTGCAACGGGCTCGAGACGCTGCTCTGCCATCGCGGCGCGGCGGAGCGTGTCCTGCCCCTGGTGCTCAAGGACCTGCGCGAGGCAGGCGTCGAGATCCGCGGGTGTGCGGCGACCCAGGCGATCTTCGGCGACGCGATCCTCGCCTCCGAGGCGGACTGGGCCTCGGAGTTTCTCGCGCCGATCCTCGCGGTCCGAGTCGTCGATTCGATGGACCAGGCGATCGAACACATCCGGCGCTTCGGCTCGAACCACACGGAGATCCTGCTGACGAACGACTACGCGAACAGCCAGGAATGGCTCCGCCGCGTCAACTCCTCGACGGTCGGCGTGAACTGCTCGACCGGCTTCTCCGACGGCTTCCAGCTGGGCCTCGGCGCCGAGATCGGGATCTCGACGACGAAGCTCCACGCCTACGGGCCGATGGGCCTGGAAGGGCTCACGACCCGCAAGTTCGTGCTCATGGGCGACGGTCAGCTGCGCGGATGAAGACCCGCTCGAACGCGCCGCGCATCGGACTCTTCGGCGGCACCTTCAACCCGATCCATCTGGGCCATCTCCGCGCCGCCGAGGAGGTCCGCGAGGCCCTCGGTCTCGACGAGGTCGACTTCGTCCCGAGTGCCGTGCCGCCCCATAAACGGGAGCGCGATGGCGATCCCATCGCCCCCGCGGCTTTGCGCCTCGCCTGGGTAGAAGGCGCGATCGCGGGCCACCCCGGCTTCGAGATCGACCGGGTCGAGGTCGACCGCACAGGCCCCTCCTACCTCGTCGACACGCTGACGCTCATCCGGGCCCGGGATCCCGAGGGACAGCCGCCCGTCTTCATCGTCGGCGAGGATGCCTTCGCCGAGATGGGCGAATGGCGCTCACCTCTGCGACTCTTCGACCTGGCCGACTTCGCGGTCATGACGCGGCCGCCGGGCCGGCTCCTCGATCTCGCAGCGCGCATGCCGGAGGTCGTTCGAGATCAGTTCCGGTTCGAGGGAGAGGGTCGGGTCGCGCAGCACAAGACTGCGGGCACCCGCATCGACCTCGTCGCGATCACCGCCCTCGACATCTCGTCGAGCCAGATCCGACAGGCGTGTCGTCTGGGCCAGTCGATCCGGTACCTCGTCCCCGAGACGATCCGCGGGGCGATCGAACAGAGCGGATGTTATGCAGCCAGCGAGGCCCTGGAAGCGGCGAGAGAGAGGACGAGTCGATGACGGTGGTCGAACCGAAGCAGAAGGCACGCTGGATCGTCGAGGCGGCCCTCGACCGCAAGGCCGAGCGCCCGATCGTGCTCGACATGCGGAACCTGACCTTCTACGCAGACACGTTCGTCCTTTTGACGGGGCGCTCTGACCGCCAGGTCCGCGCAATCGCCGAAGGCGTGCTCGAGGCCCTGCACGCCCACGGCGAGACACCGATCGGGACCGAGGGCATGAACGACGGCGTCTGGGTCCTGATCGACTGCAACGATGCGATCGTCCACATCTTCGACCCGGAAGCGCGCGACAAATTCGATCTCGAGCGCTTGTGGCAGGATGCGCCGCGCGTCGATCTCGGCATCGAGGGCGTGGATCCGAATCCGGTGCCCGAAAACCGCACGGCAGGCCACGACGCAGCGGATCCCGCCGCCTGAACGCGGGTCGCGAATTCGATCGACCGGTCCCGACGCGACGCCGCCCCCCGTGCAGCGCGAATGGACGATTGCAATGGAGCCCGCGCTCGAAGCGGCAGCGAGATTCTTCGAAAGCCTGCGGTCGGCGCGCCGCGCCCTGAAGGCCGCGCTGTACGAGCTCCGCAGCTCCCTGATCCCCGTGACCTGCCTGGTATGCGATGGGCCGGTATCGTCGGGAATCCGGACCGTGTGCCGGACGTGTGCCCTCGCGATTCCGTGGTGGCGGCGGGCAGACGGCTGCCCTCGTTGCGGCATGCCGGTCGACCCCCAGCGCGCGCAGAGCGAAGCGACCTGGGGCGTCGGCCGCCTAGTGGTCGCGGGCTGCCCCGCCTGCCTCGCCGAAGGTAGCCCGCTCCACGTCTGTCTCGCGGCGACACGTTATGCGGGTCTGCTCCCGACCCTGATTCCCGCCTTCAAGAATCCGCGGAGCCCATTCGGTCCCCGCCCCCAAGTCTGGAGCCTGGTCGACCGGCTCGCGGACGAGCTGGCCGACCGGATGATTCGGGAGACGGGGAGCGCCCCCGATCTCGTCGTTCCGGTCCCCCTCCATGCGAGCCGAAGGCGCCGTCGCGGCTTCAACCAGGCAGACTTGATCGCCCATCGGATCGCGCGCCGCCTCGAGCGTCCCTTCGATCCAGGTCTGCTCGAGCGTATCCGGGACACCGGCACCCAGGCCGGCCTCACCGCCCGGGAGCGGCGGCAGAACCTCGTAGGCGCATTTCACGTCCGGAGATCGCTCGAGGCGACTCGACCGCGCATCGCCCTGATCGACGACGTCCTGACCACGGGCAGCACTCTCGAAGCCTCGGCGAATGCACTCCTCGCCGCCGGCGCCGGCGAAGTGGTTGCCCTGACCCTCTCGGCGACGGTCGCACCGCGGCGAGCGCGGTCGAAGACGGGCGCGTATGCTCCGCCCCCTCATCATCCCAGGAGCCTCGAAATGCGTGCTTCTCGCCATCTCGTCTCGACCGCCCTCGCGGCTGCCGTTCTCTGTCTCGCTTCCGTGTCTGCCCTGCAGGCTGCCGCCGAAGACGCCAAGCCCGATGCGGCCTTCCGCGCGGCGATGAAGCGATTCCTCGTATCCCAGAACATCCCGGCGCAGATGGGCGAGCAGATGACCTACTCCGCCGCCGAGCAGGTGCTGGGCTCCCTCGCCTCGACCGGCGTCACGATCACCGAGCCGATGCAGGCCATCGTCGTCGAAGAGGCGCGCAAGGATTTCGGCCAGAAATTCGGAGACGTCGAATTCCTGACCGACCTCTACTCGGCGATCTACGTCAAGCATTTCACGGCCAAGGAGATCTCGGACATCGCTTCGTTCTGGGAGTCCCCGGTCGCCAAGAAGCTGCTGGCGCAGACGACGACGCTGAACGACGCCTTCGTCAGCAAGATGCAGGAATCGACCACTCCGCTGACCGAGGCATTCCAGGCGCGCCTCGACAAGCGTCTGCGCGAAGAGGGCATCCTCGGCAAGACGCCGTAGTCGGGTCGCTAGTCGGATCCCCGGCGCCGGCCAGGACTCGAGCCCGGGCGGGCGCGGAGATAGTCGCGCCGCACGGCAGCACACTCCTCGTCGGCGAACGCCGTCACGAGCCCATCGGCGTCGGACCACGATCGCATCGTCCCGACCATCTGATCCGTCACCGCATTGACGTGGCGTTTGGTCGAGAAGAGGGCGTGTGACGCCTTCCTGGAAAGTGATGCGGCGAGCGCGTCGACCTCGCGATCGAGATCCTCATCACCGACGACGCGATTCAAGAAGCCGGCGACCCGAGCCTCTTCCGCGTCGAAGGGCCGACACGTCAGGACCAGCTCCTTCGTCCGCGCCGGCCCGAGCTCGCGCACGAGCCTCGGAATCCCTCCCCAGGCGAGCGGGATCCCGAGGTCGACCTCGGGAATCGAGAAACGCGCTCCTGCGCTCGCGAGCCGCAGATCGCATGCCGACGCGAGCACCAATCCCCCGCCGATGCACCAGCCTCGGATGGCTGCGATCGTGATCGCCCTCATCGCCTCGACGGCATCCGCCATGGCGCGACCGAGCTCTGCGACCTCGCGCGTCGAGCGACCTTCGATCGCGCCGAAGCTCGCGAGATCCGCGCCACTCGAGAAGCTCGTCCCGCTCCCGCGGACGACGACGACCTTCACGCCGCGGGCAGCGTCGAAATGCCGAGCGGCCTGGACGATTTCCTCGAGCGTTCCGACGGAGAGCGAGTTCAGCTTCTCCGGCCGCTCGAGGCGCAGCTCGCCGATCGCCCCGTCGATGCGAACGCTGACCGATTCGAACACGCTGCCTCCCATTCGACCCGGACCCGAATCGGTCGTCGATCCGACGGCGGAACCGCCTACGGCCAGCCGTCAGCCCGCGATCTCCCGCGCGACGAGCGGTTCGTGGCAGGAGATCAGTGCCGAATCGTCGATGTCGTCCGGATGGAAATCGCGCCGGTACCAATCGCGGTAGGCCGACGCCGTCCCGCGCAGGAGACCCGCCTCGCCCCACAAGAATCGAAATCCCCGCGACCAGGTCGGACGGTCGAACAGGAGGCCGTCCTTCCAGAGCATGTAGCTCGTCCGCATGAGGGTCTCGAAGGTCAGGAAGAAGCTGTCCAGGACCATCGCGACGACACGCAGGGTCCGGCCGGGAGCGACCCGCTGCAGCACGTCGTAGGCGACGGATTTGTGCTCCGATTCCTCGAGGGCATGCCAGCGCCAGAGGGGCGCCATGGCGGGATGCATCGCGCCGGTCCGGTGCCCCCCGTCCATGAGCACCTGGCGGGCGAGGGTCGCGGTCAGGTGCTCGAGGGCGGCGGTGTTCGCGAGGGAGAGCTTCGGCATGTGGCGATTCTGGAACCGGAGCATGCGATCGAGGAAGCGGTTGCGGCGGGCGAGAAGGGGATAGCCGAGAGCGAGGAGCAGCTCGAGGTGTTCGTCGTGGAGCCGGCTGTGCTGGCCTTCCTGGCCGGCGAATCCGCGGATCTGCGCGAGCAGCGCAGGATCGTCGATGCGGTCCCTGTAGTAGAGGACCGAGCGTACGAAGAACGACTCGCCGAACGGAAACGTCGACGAGAGGGCGTCGAAGAAATGCGTCGCGAAGGCGTCCCCCCCGTGCCAATAGCGAGGAAGCCCGGCCTCGCCCGCGTCGGCGGGCGACGGGGTCAGGGAAATCCTCGGCCGGCGTACCGGAACTGCGTCGTGCATTTCGACGGCTCAACCTAGCCCAGTTTCGAGCAGGGGAGCGATCGAGCTCCAGGCGAGCGCGCCCACACACGCAAGGATCAACGCGAGGCTGACCCAGGCGGACGCGAGCATCCACGGCCGCGGACGTGCTTCCCCCAGGATGGCAGGATCCCGTGCGAGCAGGATCAACGCCGTCACGTGCAGCGGAAGCAGGACCGCATTGACGACCTGGCTCGAATAAATGAGCGAGATGAGCGGCAGCCCGGGGAGCGAGACGACGCTGACGGCCGCCACGGTGAGCCCGACGAAAGCCGCGTAGAAGTATTGGAAGTGGTGGGAGTCGAGATCGAGGGAGGCCGGCGCGCCGATGCCCTCGGCGATGGAGTAGGAAGTCGCGATCGGGACGATCGCCGCCGCCAGCAGCGACGCCCCGAGCAGACCGGCTCCGAATAGCGTCGTCGCGAATTGGCCGGCGAGGGGTCGCAAGGCGACGGCCGCGTCGTGGGCGTCGTCGATGCGAAGGCCCGCGCGGTGGAGCGTCGCGGCACAGGCCACGGCGATCGCCAGGCCGATCACGCCCGTCAAGACCGAACCGATCACGACGTCGACCCTCTCCCAGCGCAGGTCGGCGACCGAGATCTTCTTGTCGACCGCATACGACTGGATGAACGCGAGTCCCCACGGCGCAAGCGTCGTGCCGAGGGTCGCCGCGATCGCGATCCAACCCGCTTCGTCGATGGGCAGGTTCGGCACCACGGATCCGTGCCACACCGCCGACCAGTCCGGGCCCGCGAGGACTCCGTCGACGATGTAGAGCGCGAGGCTCGACGACACGACCAGCAGAATGCCCTCGATGCGATGGAACGAGCCCAGCACGACGATGAGGGAGATCAACACCCCGGCGATCGGCGCACTAATCCATGATGGAATCCCGACGAGGGAGCCGGCCGCCGAGATGCCCGCATACTCTGCGCAGATCGTGCCGAAATTCGCGAGGAGCAATCCGACCACGGCGGCGTAGCCGAATCCAGGCCCCCACCGCTCGCGAATGAGCCCGACGAATCCCTTGCCCGTCGCCGCACCGATGCGGACCGCGAGCAGATGAAAGAGCACGAGCAGGATGGTCGAGGCCGGGATGATCCAGAGTAGTCGATAGCCGTGGTCGGTCCCGAGCAGCGAATAGGTCGTGATGCCGGCCGGATCGTCGTCGGACAGGCCGGCCAGGAGTCCGGGGCCGAGCACGGCCAGGAAGGCGGTGAATGCGCCGAGCCCCGCCGCTCGAAGCTGCGTGAACCGACGCGCGATGCCACGCCGGATGTGTTTGGCCGCATGCAGTGGTGCGCCGACGCGCTCACGTCGGCGACGGGCGACGCGGTGGGCGTGGACATGGAGGTCGCGGATCCGGCGAGTGCGGGACATGGCCTCCCCATGCGTCCTGTCTGCAGTCGCGCCGGACTGTATCGGGAGAGACCCATGGACTCAATGCGCAGGCCGGGTGGCTCTCGCCGGCCCCTCGAAACCTGGATGCTCCTTTCATCAGCCTGACCAACCAGATTCCGCGACCGAGCCTTCCCCGCGCCACCGATCATCCGCGCACGCGAGCGCGCTCCGATTCGAAATGACGAAGGATTTCTGCATTGACATGGCGCGCAGAGATACCGCTCGGGACCTCGTCGCCGAGCCAGCGTGCGACGTCGATGGGCGCGCCGACGCTCAGGCGGAAATGCATCACTGCATTCGGAAGCGCATACCAGGGTTGACCCTTCTTGAGTGCCGGCGGCTGGCAATCGATGAAGACCGGCACGACGGGACGACCGCTTCGGATCGCAACGTGTGCGGCGCCACGCTCGAAGCGTCGAAACCCGTCGTCCGGCGACCGGGAGCCCTCCGGAAAGAGGAGCAGCGAGCGTTCCGATCGAAGACGCTCGACACAGGCCTCGATCATCGCCGCTCCGTCGTCATTCGGCAGATAGCCGGCGGCCCGGACGATCCCCGCGAGCGCCGGATTGCGCCAGGCGGCGCGCTTCACGACACAGTCGCACTGGGGAATTCGCGCCAGGAGCAAGACGACGTCGATCAGCGAGGGGTGATTGGCGACGATCAGGATGCCGCGTCCACGCAGCCGCTCGAACCCATCGACCTCGAAATCCCAGATGCGAATCCAGCGCCCGAGTGCGATGAAGAGGGCGAACGCGCGCGAGATCCATCGCTGTGCGACGAAATCGACGGGGTCGTCGGCCCGCGCGCGCAGATGCGCGGCCGGGAGCAGCACCGCAGCGAGGATGACGGCACCCACACCGAACACGCTGAACAGGAATCCCGAGCCGGCGATGCGCGCGGCACGCTCCGCTCCGCGCGCGAGCGCCGTCCACACGAGGCTCTCTTGCGCTGCCGATGAACGACTGACCGACATGGCGAGATTCCTCTTGGCTCTGGCCATATCATGGGACCGTCCGACGATCCGACGGACGGTTTACACCCCGATGCCGTCCCCCTATCGTAGCCATTCGTGGTGCCGAGCCATCGGCGACGGAACCATTTCGGGGCGACCCGGCGGAGTCGAAGATGAGCGAGGCCATCGACAAGACGCTCGATCGAGAATCCGTGCTCGAGCGCATCCGCGAGATTCTGGCCGGGTCCTTCGAGCTCGAGCCGTCGACGATCCGCCTCGAATCCCATCTGATCGACGACCTCGACCTGGACAGCATCGATGCGATCGACCTGGCGGTCGAGCTCGAGGAAGAGACCGGTCTTCGCCTCGAGGAGCAGGACCTGCGAAGGATCCGCTTCGTGAAGGACATCGTCGATCTCGTCTCCGATCGACTCGCGGCAGTCTAGGCTCGAGGTGTTGGCGGTCGTCCCGACGGTCCTGTGGATCGTCTACCCATTGTTGATCGTCTGGGCGCTCCCGCGTTTCGAGCCCCGAATCGTCGCGAGTACCGTCCTCGCCCTGCTCGTGCTTCGCGGAGTGCTCCTCGTTCGCAGGCGCCGCGACAGGCCGCAGACGCGCGCGTTCCGGCCATTCTTCCTACCCGTCGTGCTGGTCGCGTCGGTCTCGGTCGCGACCGCGGTCTGGAATGATGCGCTGGGACTGCTGCTCGCTCCGACCTTCGTGAACGCTGCGCTATTTGCGGCGTTCGCCCTCTCGCTGCGACACGAACCGATCGTCGAGACCCTGGCGCGTCTGCAGGTCGACCGACTGGCACCGGCGGAGATTCGATACTGCCGTAGGGTGACCGAGATCTGGTGTGGCTTCTTCGCCCTGAATGGAAGCATCGCACTCGCGCTCGCGCTGAACCGAGCGCTCGACGCCTGGGTCTTCTACACGGGCTTCCTTTCGTACTGCCTGATGGGCGCACTCTTCGCCGCAGAATACGTCTACCGTCACGCCCGCTTCCGACGTTACGAAGGCGCCCCGACCGATCCCTTCTTGATCCGTCTGTTTCCGCCGCGTCAGGGCTTCGATCTCGTCCGCATCGACGCGCGCGCAGACGGGCGGTCGCGTGTCGTCTCGCTCGAGGTCCCGACCGGACTTGCCTGCTGGCGCGGTCATTTCCCCGGCCAGCCCATGCTCCCGGGCGTCCTGCAGGTCGAATGGACGCTCAGCGAGATCGAACGTTGGTGGGGAGCTCGACCGCAACTGAGCGGGCTCGAGGCCCTGAAGTTCAAGCGGCCGGTCCTGCCGGGCGATTCGCTGCAGCTCGAGCTCGTCGCACTCGGGTCCGCCGGATCGAGGGCGGCGGGCGTTGCTCTCGCTGGTGACGAACCCACGGAAGAAGTCGAGTTCTGCTTCCGACGCGGCGGCCAGGAGATATCGAGGGGTCGAGTGCACTGCTCGCGTCGGGCGACCGGGGGGCCGCGCGAGCTCGGCGACCCGATCCGAACGGATGCGTCGACCCCGCGAGCGGGCGAGCAGCCCCCCCAACGACGGCTCGAAGCCTGGCCCGACCCCGGCCTCGTCCTGACCCATGCCGCTCCGATGCTTTGGCTGGGTCGGATCGAAGCCCACGATGCGAAGGAAACCCACTGCCTCGTCGACGTGTCGGATCTCGGGTCGTTTCTCGATCCCGATGGCCGATGCGGAGCCCAGGTCGCGCTCGAGTGGATGGCCCAATGCGTCGCTGCCCATGCGGGGCTCGAGCGTCGAGCACGGGGGAAAGCTCCTTCTCTCGGTCTCCTGCTCGGATCCAAGCGCGTACGCTTTGCCCGACCCGACTATGATCGCGGCGATCGATTTCGCGTCGTCGCCGTCCGAGGCTGGGGCGGAGAGCAGGGCGCCGTGTCTTTCGATTGTCGAGTGGAGACGATCGACAGCGGTGAGCGAGTCGCCGACGCGCGACTCGCGTGCTTCGTACCCGGCGCGGAATCGGGGGATTCGATTTCGCGGGTGCCGCTCGAGAGCGAGGAGGCGAGCTTGGAACAGTCGCTGGAAGCGGGCGGAAGGATCCGATGAGGCGCCGCGTCGTCGTCACGGGCATGGCTGGACTCTCGCCCATCGGCTCGGATTGGAAGGGCGTCTCGGAGGCGCTTCGCAGCGGGCGCTCGGGCGTCGAGCCGCTCGCCGAGCTCGGCGAGATCGAAGGCATGACGACGCGACTCGCGGCGCGGGTGACCGATTTCGCGATCCCGGACTCGTATCCTCGCAAGCGCATTCGCAGCATGGGCCGGGTATCGCTGCTCGCGACCCGGGCCACCGAGCTCGCGCTCGCGGACGCCGGTCTCATCGACGATCCGGTACTCGGGTCGGGCCGCGTCGGAATCAGCTACGGATCGACCTCCGGCAGTCCGCCCGCGATCGCCGTCTACTCCGATGCAATCGGCAATCGCCGCACGTTGCGTGGCATTCGTGCGACCGACTACGTGCAGTTCATGAGCCATACGGTGGCCGCCAATCTCGCGCAGTTCTTCGAGGTGCGCGGCCGCATCGTCCCTACCTGCAGCGCCTGCACCTCCGGAAGCCAGGGCATCGGCTTCGGGTACGAAGCCGTGCAGCAGGGCAAGCAGGACATCATGATCACCGGCGGCGCGGAGGAGTTCCATCCGATCGACGTGGCGGTCTTCGACGTGATGTACGCGACCTCGACACGCAACGACGCTCCACGCACGACCCCGCGCCCCTTCGACCGGGCCCGCGACGGACTCGTCGTCGGCGAGGGCGCGGCGACGCTGGTCCTCGAGGAGCTCGAGCACGCCCGCGCACGCGGAGCGCAGATCCACGCCGAGCTCATCGGCTACGGCACGAACTGCGACGGGCGCCACATCACGAATCCCGACCGCGAGGGGATGGCCGCGGTCATGCGTCTGGCACTCGACGACGCCGGGCTCTCCGCCGACCGGATCGGGTACCTGAGCGCACACGGCACGGCGACGGAGGCGGGCGACATCGCGGAGAGCCTCGCGGTACAGGACGTCTTCGGCGATCGAGTCCCGATCAGCAGCCTCAAGAGCTACCTGGGCCACACCCTGGGCGCCTGCGGCGCGCTCGAATCGTGGATGACGATCGAGATGCAGCGCGAGGGTTGGTTCGCACCTACCCTGAACCTCGACGATCCCGACCCGCGCTGTGGCCGCCTCGACTACCTGATCGGTGCGCCGCGTCGAATCGAGGCGGAGTACGTGATGAAGAACAATTTCGCCTTCGGCGGCGTGAACACCTCCCTCGTGTTCCGGCGCACGGCGGGAGGGAGCGCTTCGTGAGGTCTCGAGACGATTGGGACGTGATCGTCGCCGGAGCAGGGCCCGGCGGATCCTCGATCGCGACGATCCTGGCGATGGCCGGGCTGCGCGTGCTCGTCCTCGAACGCGACACCTTTCCCCGTTTCCACATCGGCGAATCCCTGCTGCCCGCGAGCGGAGTCGTGTGCAGCATGCTCGGCATCGAGCCCCGTCCGGAGGATTTCTTCTTCAAGCGGGGTGCGCAGTTCGTCCACGAAGCGACGGGTCGGATCCAGACCTTCGACTTCGCCGAGGCCCTTCCGGGGCCGCAGCGCTTCGCGTGGCACGTCGAGCGCTCGCGCTTCGACAAGCTCCTGCGCGATCGCGCCGAAGAGGTCGGCGCCGTCGTGCGTCATCGCTTCGAGGTCGAAGACGTCGAGACCCACGCCGACGGGGTGCGGGTCCGGATCCGTCCCGTGGGCGAGGGAGCCGACGAGCAGCGCACGACCGAGCGCGGACGTTATTTCATCGACGCGACGGGCCAGGATCGCTTCCTCGCCCGCAAGCAGGGAACGGTCCGCCCCCTCGAGCGATTCGGCCGCGCCGCCGTCTTCACGCATTTTACGGGGCTCTCGCCCGAGGCACAGGCGGAGATCGCGCCCCACAACGACATCCGCGTGGTCATCGTCCCCGACGGTTGGCTGTGGGGCATCCCGCTGACGGGCCAGCGCCTGTCGGTGGGCATGGTGAAGCGGACGCCGGGGCTGCGGCGCAGCGACCTCGACGCCTATCTCGAGACGAGCCCGCTCTTCCAGCGATTGACAACCGGCGCAGAACGCCTCCAAACCCGCATGGTCAGCAATTTCAGCTTCGAGAACGAGCGGGCGTCGGGTCTTCGTTATGCGTGTGTCGGCGACTCGGCCTGCTTCATCGACCCGGTCTTTTCGTCGGGCGTCTCGCTCGCGATCCTGCGAGCGGTCGAGGTCGCCCAGCGCCTCGTGCCGGCCCTCGAGGCGGGGCGCGAGGGCGAGCCCGACCTGATGGCGCCGATGGAGAGCGCGACGAAGCGTGCGTACGAGACGTTCGCATCGCTCGTCTATCGCTTCTACAACACGAACTTCATCGACAACATGATCTTCGGCGCGCCGGACGAGGGGCGATTCCGCGCGGGCGTGATCAGCGTGCTCGCCGGCGACGTGTTCCGGGACGACAATCCGTTCCAGGACATGCTCCTGCGCTCCCGCCGCCACGCGATCCGAACGACCGGGGACGTCGACGCCGACGCGGCGCTCGTGTCCCCTTCGTAGCGGAACCGCGATGGCATCGACCCCGCTTCCGATCACGGGAATCGCGCTCTGCAACGGGCTCGGCGAGACGCGGCGATTAGTGCGCGACGCACTCTTCGCCGGGCGGAGCGGACTCGGGCCCTCGCCGATCGAGCTTCCATTCGAAGCCGTCGTCGGGGCCGTGCGGACGTCGCTGCCGGAGCTCCCGCAAGAGCTCGCCCCCTGGTCGACGCGGACGGCGCGGATCGCGGCGATCCTGATCGAGGATCTGCGCGCCGAGCTCGACGCCCTGCGCAGCCGCTGGCGGCCCGAACGGATCGCGCTCCTGCTCGGCACCAGTACCGCCGGCGCCGACGAGACCGAGAAAGCCTATCGCGAGTTCCTCGAGCAGGGATCGCTCCCGAAAAGCTACGACCTCTTCCGTCACCACACCTACGGCGCGACCCTCCACGTCGTCCGCGCGCTGACCGGGGCCCTCGGCCCTGCCTGGATGGCTTCGACGGCCTGCACCTCGAGCGCGAAGCCCCTCGCCTCGGCGCAGCGCCTGATCGAGACCGGCATTGCCGATGCCGCGATCGTGGGCGGTATCGACACGCTCTGTGCCATGACCCTGCGCGGCTTCCGCAGCCTGGAGGCGTTGTCGCCCGAGCCGGCGCGGCCATTCTCGGTCGAGCGTCGAGGGCTGAACATCGGTGAAGGCGGCGCCTTTCTGCTGATCGAACGAACGGGGGAACCCCTGGCCCTGCTCGAGGCCGTGGGGGAGAGCTCGGACGCGTATCACATCTCAGCGCCCGATCCCGATGGCGCGGGCGCACGACTGGCAATGGAGCGGGCTCTCGCGCAGGCGGGATTGCCCGCAGCTTCGGTCGACCACGTCAATGCGCACGGGACGGGCACCCGGCTCAACGACGTATCGGAGGCCGCGTCGATCGAGTCGGTGCTCGGACGCGACGTGCCCGTCGTCTCGACGAAAGGCTACACGGGACATCTGCTCGGCGCGGCCGGAGCAACCGAGGCCGCGATCGCGATCTTTGCGCTGCAGGAAGGTTGGATCCCCGCGTCCCTCGGTGCCGATCCGGTCGATCCGAAGGTCATGATCCGCATCGCGACCGAGCGGACCGAGGGACGCTTCCGACACGTCCTCAGCAATTCGTTCGCGTTCGGGGGCAACAACGTGAGCGTGCTGCTCGGGGCACCTCGATGACGAGCGCGGTCGCCGTCAGCGGCTGGAGCGCCTTCGTGCCGGGCTTCGCGAGCCTCGCGGACTGGCTGGCGTCGCGTCCCTCGGCGGAGCACGACGCGCCGAAGGGCGTCCTGGTCCCCGTGCGCGATCGCCGCCGCGCGAGCCCGCTCTCGAGGGCGCTCGCCGATGCCTATGCCGGAGCCGTCGAGCGGGCGGGCGTCGATCCGAAGCAGATCGCATCGGTCTTCGGGTCGGCGCTCGGAGAGGTCTCGACGATGATCGGTCTACTCGATCAGATGTGGAGCGACGGGACTCCACTCTCGCCCATGAAGTTTGCGACGAGCGTCCACAACGCCGCCTCCGGCATGATCTCGATCGCGACCGGCAATCGCGGCTTCACCACGAGCCTCGGAGCCGACTACGACACGCCGGCCATGGCTTTGCTCGAAGGCATCGCCCTCGTGCAGAGCACGGGACTCGACGTCGTCGTGTGTTGCGGCGACGAGACACCGCCCGAGAATCTCGTGCCGGCGAATACCGCATGGTCGCTGCTCTCGGTGGCGGTCGTGCTGTCGCCGCTCGAGCAAGCGAAGGCCGGCGCATTCCGGCTCTCGGACTTCGGACTCGCGCCCGAGGTCGATGCACCGCCCGACGCGCTCGCTCCGCCGACGATGTCGATCGGCCTCGCGCGCAACCCGAACGTCGGGCTCCTCGACCTCGCCATCGCCCTCGAGCGTGCCCTGGAATGTGCCCTCGAACGTCCCCTCGAAGTCGGCCTCGAGAGCCGGGTTCGTCTCGATCGGGGCCGCGGCCGGGGCTATTCGGTGTGCATCAAGACCACCCGGTCGACATGATCGAGTACCCGCCGATCCGCGAGCTCGTGCCCCACGGCGATGGGATCCTGCAGCTCGAGCGTCTGATCGAGTGGGCCCCGGGCCGCGCGGTCTGCACGATGCGGGTCGCCGCGTCCTCGCGACTCGTTGCGAACGGCCAGCTCGAGGGGGTATTGCTGCTCGAGCCGATGGCGCAGACGGTGGCGGCCTGTCTCGGCTACGAGGCCTATCGCGCGGGGCAGGGCGTGAGGGTCGGCATGGTCGTCGCCTGTCGGGAGCTGCAGGCCTTCGTGCCGCACGTCGCGGTCGGCACGGCGCTGCGCATCCGGGTGTCTCGCGTCCGCGGCAGCGACTCGGCGAGTCATTTCGACTGCGAGGTCCTGCACGAGGAGAGGGTCATCGCGTCCGCCACGATGACCCTGGTACACGCCGGAACGCGCTGAGTCGCCCGACGAATCAGACGTGCTCGCCGCGCGCGGTGCTCCTCGGCTGCGTGACGAAGAGACGAGCGGTCTCGGTCAGCTCCCGGCTCTCGACGAGGGCGAGGCCTGCCTGCGCGAAGAGGCGCCTCAGCTCGGGCTTCGTCCGCTCCCGCCCCGGACCGCATAGCACGAGCATCTCGAGGTCGAGCATGTTCGTCAGGCTCCGACGTCCGTCTCGCATCAGGATCCCCTCGACGACGAGGACGCGGCCGGTCGATCCGACGGCACGCCCGCAGCGGGCGAGGAGTGCGATGGCGGTCTCGTCGTCCCAGCTGTGGATGACGTGCTTCAGCACACAGAGATCGGCTCCATCTGGAATCTGCTGAAAGAAATCGCCGACGATCGCTTCGCAGCGCTCCGAGAGTCCGGCGCGAGCGAAAGCCTCGCGCGCCTCGCGGACCGCCGAAGGACGCTCGAGCAGAATGCCCGAGAGGTGGGTTTGCCGCGTGAGCAGCTCGACGAGCACTCCTCCCCGGCCGCCGCCGACGTCGAGGATGCGCTTTGCGCGGGAGAAGTCGTAGGCGTCGGCGAGCGCGACGGTCTCGCGCTGGGCGAAGGCTTCGATGGCTGCGTCGTAGAGAGCCGCATCGGCGGGATTGCGGTCGAGATGGTCGAAGAGGGGCCGGCCATGGCGCTTCACGAAGGCGGATTCCCCGGTGCGCACCGAGTGGACGAGATCGGACCACGGATCCCATCCGAGCGGGGACCCGACATAACGTGCGAGACGACCCAGGGCGTCGTGGCGGAGGAGTCGACCGGCCTCGAGGAGCTCGTACTCGCCGGTCGCGTTCTTGCGAACGAGCTGCTCGCCGACGAGCATGCGCAGGAGTCGGACCAGGGCGGACGGGTCGCAGCCGAGCTCGCTGGCGAGCTCGGCGAGGGGCTTCGGTCGATCGGCCAGGGCGTCGGGAATTCCGAGCGTGGCGGCGGCGGAGATCGCCGCCGTCAGCCATTTGCCTGCGAGCAGGGCGAGGACTCGGCGCATCGGATCGTCGGACCCCGCTGCTCCGGTCACGAGCAGTCCATCGCTTCGTCCGCGGACTCGTCGTCCACGACCCCGCGAAGTCCTCGTTCGACGAGCGGGCCGAGCACGCGGCGCAGCGTGTCTTCGTCGACGAGCCGCGCCGGGCGGCCGAGGCTTCGCTCGACGTCGCGGGCGAGGGGGCGCAGCGCGCGGCGACGGGCGAGGCCGACGGTCGAGGTCGCGGCGACGCGCGCGTCGTCGACGCGAACGTCCCAATCACGGACGCTTGCCTGCTCGAAGAGAGCTTCGATCCGGTCGGGTCCCACCGCATCGAGCGCCCGCAAGAGGATCTCGCCGAAGATCTCCTCGGCCTGCGCGAGACGCATTCGCATGGACTCCAGCGTCTCCTTTCGGTCCCAGCGGTTGCGCAGCGCCATGTGGGCGTCGATCAGGACCGAGGGATAGCTGGGCAACGCACGGAAGCCGGGCCGGGTCGGCTCGGGCGCGAGCTCGGCCCAGGTGGCGAGCAGAGTCTGCATCCAGCCGCCCAGCCGGGCGAAGCGGAGACCGAGCGGCATCAGCTCTTCGAACTCGCTCCCCGTCGACCGGTAGAGACCCTGGAGGAAGAGCTGACAGGTGTAGGACCAGTAGCTGAAATTGTCCCAGTACAGCTTGGCGAGCAACGCACTCGGGTGTCCGTAGACCGGCGCCGCCTTCGCGTAGAGCTCGATGCAGTTTCCGACCAACGAGCGGTAGAGCGCAGAGAGCTCCCGCGCGCGCACGACGAGATCCTCGCCGGCCTGGTCGCGCCGGATCATCTCTTCGGTAAAGGAGTTGGCGAGGGCGATGAAATCGCTCCCCGGGCTGTAGAGCGGGTCTGCGAAAGCGCCCGCCTCGCCGACCAGCGCCCAGCGCTCGGGCGACCAGGCGCGCGCGACGTTGTGGCTGTAGTTCTTGAGACAGCAGAAATCGAGGACCTCGAAGCTTTCGAGCTCCTTCGCGAGCACGGGCTCGTGGTCGCGCATCCAGGCCAGGGTGTTCTCGAGGTTGCGGACGACGTCGAAGGGGATGTGACTGTCGTGACCGACGAGTCCGATCGACGTATTCCCCGACGATAGCGGGATGACCCACGCCCAGTAGCCGGGACCCATCAAATGGTTCGTCGAGCGCCAGCGCTCCTTCGCCCAATCGAAGTCGTGCCAGGCGCGCACGTTCTCTGGGACGAATCGGTTTATGTCGACTTTGCCCTTCACGCGAAACCAGCCGGCGTTCGCGACGTGCTTCGAGCCGCGCGTCAGCTTCTGGCGCTTGCGGAGCAGGGCGGCCCGGCCCGAGGCATCGACGACCCAACGGCATCGAACGCGCCGGCGCTCGCCCTGCTCCGAGAGCTCGACGCGATGCGCAGCGTCGCCCCGCCCGAGCTCGATCGCGCCGACCTTCGCCCCTTCGACCAGGATTGCACCGGCGTCGCCGATCATCTCGCGCAGATCGTTCTCGAGCATTCCGCGATCGAGCTGGTAGGAGGGAACGACCGGCTCGTTCGCGGGGCCGATCTCGCAACGCTCGTGGAGAGGAAGCGTTCCGCCGCCGGGGAGGAAGCGGAGGCCGAACTTGAACAGGTGGCACTCGCGGAGATAGTCGCGCAGCCCCAGACTCTCGAGGTAGCTCGAGCCGAGCTCGACACTCGACTCGCCGACCTTGTGGGCCGCTTCCGGCAGCGGCCGGCGCGTCCGCTCCGCCACCAGGACCCGGAGGTCCGGCTGGTTGCGGCGCAGTTGAAGCGCGAGCGTCAATCCCGCTAGCCCGCCTCCGCAGACGACCACGTCGAAGAAGGAATCGTCTGCCAGGTCGTGTAACGAAACGTCGCCCACAGGACTCCTATCCTCTAGCTTTGAGGTCCGCGCCGGGCTTCGCCTCGAACGAAGCGTCCGTTCTTTCGCAGGTTCGACGGCCCCTTCGACGGCCCCTTCGACGGAAATGGAATACGCGATGGACACCGCGCGCACGACCGCTGCAGAGATAGCCGAAGCCCCTGATGGCCGCCTCGCTCGGGCCATTCGATGGCAAGCCAGGCGCGTGGGCGTGGCGCTTTGTGTGAGCACCTACTTCGCCGCTGCCCCCCTGGGCTATGCGATCTTCGCACTCTGGAGTGTGTTGCCGAACCGGAATCCCGAACGTCGGGCCTCGCAGCTGCGCCGGGTCGTTTCGATCGCATTCCGCTCGATGCACGCCTTCCTGCGCTGGGCCCGACTGGTCGATTTCGATCCCGACGTCCACGCCTCTCGCATGCCCCACGGCGCTTGCGTATTGGTGGCTAATCACCCCACTTTGATGGACATCAGTGCGCTGCTGGCAGCGGACTCGAACCTCGTCTTTCCCGTGAAGCCCAGCCTCTTCAACAGCTTCTGGGCGAGCCCCCTGTTTCACCAATCGGGCCAGTTCGAGGGCGCCGGACAGGATCCGCTGCGCGTCGCCCAGATGATCGAGACCGCCGCACAGCGACTCGCAGCGGGCCAGCGGGTCATCATCTTTCCCGAGGGCACCCGCTCCCCCGACTTCGGCCTGCACCCCTTCGGTCGCGTCGCATTCGAGATCGCCGAGCGGGCGCAGGTTCCCCTCGTGCCGATCGTGATCACCTGCCTGCCCCGTTTTCTGGGTAAATCGAGCGGCTTCCGGCGACCCCCGGCCGAGCTCCCGCAGCTGCGCGTCCACGTGCTCGACTCGATCGACCCGGGCTCGCCCGAGCGAGCGGGGTCGTCCAGCCGCATCCTCAGGGATATAGTCGTTCTGCGAATTCGGATGGAGCTCGAGCGACTCGAGAGAGTTCCTGCCTTCGCCGCCCCCTCCTAGCTCAGCGGCCGCCCAGACCGCGCGAAGGCCATCATGCAGCAGTCTCTCGAGGATCAACTGAAGCACCTCATCGTCGATTCCCTCGCCCTCGAGGACGTCGAGCCCGGGGAGATCCAGACGGACGAGCCGCTCTTCGTCGAAGGACTCGGACTCGACTCGATCGACGCTCTCGAGCTCGCGTTGGCGATCCAGGAGAAGTTCGGGGTGGCGACCTCCCCCGACGACGAGCGAAATCGGGAGATCTTTCATTCGGTGAAGACGCTGGCGGAGTTCGTGCGGGCCCAGATCGGGGCGGTGCCGGACGCAGCGGCCAAGCCGGCGTAGCACCGGAGTGAGTCCGCTCGACCTGCTCGCGCGACACGCGCAGGATGCGCCCGTCGCCTTCGGGTCCGCCGGTACGAAGACGGCCGGGGACCTCCTCTCCGATTCGGCCCGGATCGCCCGCGCCCTGCCCGAGGCTTCCCCCGGATCGCATGTCCTGCTCGTCTGTGACGGAGATCGGTACGCCATGGCGGCGGCCTCCCTGGGCGCGCTCGCCCGGGGTCACGCGGTCGCCTTACCGCCGAACCTGCGCCGGGAATCGATCTTTGCGGTCGAGGCGCGTCCCGAGACGGTGGCGCTCCTGCACGACACCCAAGCCGGGCGCGACCTGCGGCTTCCGGATCTCCTCGCGAGTCCCGACGGCGGCCCGCCCCTCGCGTCGCCCTTCGTTGCGCGCTCCGGGATCATCGCGACGGTCTTCACTTCGGGCTCGACCGGTCCGATGCTCGCCGCGCCGAAGAGCGCAGCGGCGTTATTCGGCGAGGCCCACCTGCTCGCGCGGAGCTTCGGCATCGGCCCCGGCGATCGCATCCTCGGCAGCATCCCGCCGGTCCACATCTACGGACTTCTCTTTACCCTGCTCTTGCCGCTCGCGGCGGGCGCCGCGTTCGCACGCGAAACGCCCCACCACGCCGAATCGATCGCCCACACGCTGCGCGATCACGGAGCGACGATTCTCGTCACGGTCCCCGTCCAGCTGCGCGCCCTCGCCGGTCTGCGAAGCGGCGCGCTCGCGGGCCTTCGCCAGGTCGTCTCCTCGACGGGACCGCTACCCGATCCGGTCGCGCGGGACTTCCGCGAGCGACACGGCCTCGCCGTCTGCGAAGTCTTCGGATCGACCGAGACCGGCGGGATCGCTCGCCGCACGCGCAGCGAGGAGCCGCCCGCGCCGTGGCAACCCTTCGACGGCGTGCGGATATCGCGGACCGAAGACGGCCGGCTCGCAGTCGACTCGGATCTCCTCGGCGACGACCTGCCGCGGCCCTACGTGACCGGGGATCTCGTCACGTTGCACGCCGACGGCCGCTTCATCCATCTCGGACGCGCGGACGGCATCGTGAAGATCGCGGGAAAGCGCGTGTCGCTGCAGGAGGTCGAGGATTGCCTCCGACGACAGCCGAGCGTAAGCGATGCCGCGGTCATCGCGATCGCGGCGGAGGCAGGGCGCGGGCACCAGCTGCTCGCGGCGGTGGCCCCCGGAGACTGCGACGTGGCGGGTCTGCGCGCGGCACTGCTCGAGCGCTTCGAGCCTTCGTGTCTCCCGCGCCGATGGGTCGCGGTCGACGCGATCCCGCGCGAAGCGAACGGCAAGCTCCAGCACGCGCGCCTCCTGCGACTCTTCGGCCTCGGTCCCGACGAGCGGCCCGTCGAGCGCGCGCTCGCCTTTGGTGCGTTCGAGATCGAGCGCAATGCCGGCGCGCTTCGCATCCGCACCGACGTCCGATTGCCGTCCTACTGGGACGGATTCGACGGGCATTTCGAGGGGCACCCCGTGCTCGCGGGTGCGGTCCAGCTGAAGGAGCTCGTGCTGCCCGTCGCGCGATCGGCCTTTCCCGAGCTCGGGAGCGTCCGCGCGATCCGCCGAGTGAAGTTCACCGGGCGCATCGTGCCCGAAGATCGGCTCACGATCACGCTCGAACGACCGGCGGCGGAAGATCGCGTGCGATTCGAGATCCTGCGCGGCGACGAGACGTGCTCGAGCGGATTCGTCGAGTTCGACGCGGCGGAGCGCGCGTGACCGGGATGCGCGTATGTGCGGTCGTACCGACCTACGACAATCCGCAGACGGTTGTCGACGTCGTCGAGCGGATCCGCGGCTACCTGCCCGATGTCTTCGTCGTCGACGACGGCAGTGACGCGGCGGGGCGGCGCGCGTGCGAGGCGCTCGCGAGTTCCGGTCGGGCGCGGGTCGTGCGCCATGCGGTCAATCGCGGAAAGGGAGCCGCGGTCCGCACGGGGCTCCAGCGGGCCCGGGCCGAGGGCTTCAGCCATGCCTTCCAGATCGACGCCGACGGTCAGCACGACCTCGCTGCGATTCCGGAGTTCATCTCTGCAGCCCGTGCTCGACCCGATGCCGCCGTCCTCGGTCATCCGATCTACGAGAAATCGGCGCCTCGTCTGCGCACCTTCGGCCGCGAGCTCACCCGCTTCTGGGTCGACCTCGAGGTCGGCGGTCGGGGGCGCATCCGGGACGCGATGATCGGATTCCGGATCTACCCGATCGAAGCGACGCTGGCGTTGCCATCGCGCTGCGACCGGATGGCATTCGACGTCGAGGTGGCGGTCCTGCTCGCCTGGGCGGGGGTACGGATCGAGAATCGGCCCGTGGCGGTTCACTATCTGCGGGCGGAAGAGGGCGGCCTGTCCCATTTCCGGCTGGTGCGCGACAACGCCGCCCTGTTCCGTTTACACAGTCGATTCTGCACCCGTGCGACGATCGATTGGTGTCGGTCCTGGATCCGTCCTCAGCAGCCCCCCCGCTCGCGCAGGGGAGGAGCCTGACGATGACCCCCGCGAGCGATCGGGGCGCGATCTGGGGGATCGAGTTCGCGGCGATCATCGCGACGACCTTCGGCCGCCCCGGGGCGCGGGCGCTCTCGCGCGCGGTCGCCGCATACTGTCTCGTCTGCAACCGAAACCGAGCGCTTCCCGGTCAAGATCGTCGGCCACTTCGAGAATGCGCCGATGATCAATGCCGTGCTCGAGCGCCTCGACCCCGGGCCGTCGAGCTGCGTCGTGCATGCCGGCCGCGATCCCGTCGCGCTGGCCCTCACGCTCCGGCCTCGCGCAGGGCGGCATGGTCGCGCTCCTGGGCGACCGGGTGGGTCTCAACGACAAGGCGGTCGCGGTCGATTTCTTCGGCACACAGGCCCGCTTCGCGACGGGTCCCTTCCTGCTGGCCGCGATCCTGAAATGCCCGATCTACCTGGTTTTTGGGATATACCGCGAGCCGAACCTCTACGAGCTCTATTGCGAGCCCTTCGCCGAGCGGCTCGAGCTGCCGCGGGGCGCGCGGGACGAAGTCCTCGCTCGGGAGGTAGCGCGGTATGCTGGGCGTCTCGAGGCGTTCGCTTGCATGGCGCCGGACAACTGGTTCAATTTCTTCGACTTCTGGGAGCAGGGCCAGCCATGACGGATCCGAAGCCGCGCCGCGGGCGCGCCGACGACGTGCGCACGATCGGCGACGCCCCGCTTCGGATCGAGGATCTGGTCGCCCTGGCGAACGGCAGCGCCTCGCCGCAGCTCGAGTCCGGTGCCCGCGACCGCATGAAGCGCAGCGCCGAGATCGTGAAGACATTCCACGATCGCGGGGGGGAGATCTACGGCGTCACCACCTCCGTCGGCGGCTCGATCGGGACGGCCGTGCCGGCCGACCGAGCCGCGGCGCTCTCGCTCAACGTGCTGCGCATGCACGGGGTCGGGGCCGGCCGGATGCTCGACGACGAAGAGGCTGCGGCCGTCGTCGTCGCGCGGATCTCGTCTCTCGCCAGGGGGCAGAGCGGGGTGCGGCCGGAGGTCGCCGAGCGATTGGTCGAGCTGCTCGCGGCGCGGGTACTGCCCCAGATGCCGTGCGAGGGCTCGGTCGGGGCGAGCGGAGACCTGACTCCGCTTTCGTATCTCGCGGCGGTCCTGATCGGGGAGCGGGAGGTACGCTATCGCGGCGCGGTGCGACCTGCGGCCGAAGTCCTCGACGAGCTTCGGCTCGGGCCGCTCGCGCTCGGACCGAAGGAAGCCCTCGGACTCATGAACGGGACGAGCGTCTCGACGGCCCTCGCCTGTCTTTGCTGGGCGCGGGCGGAACGCCTGGCCCGTCTCGCGTCGACCCTGTCGGCGATGATCTCGCAGGCGATCGGCGGCAACCCCGAGCACTTCGACGACCGCATCCATGCCGCGAAGCCGCACCCCGGACAGCGCGAGGTCGCGCGCTCGATCCGCGAGGCCCTCGAGGAGAGCCCCGGTCTCCCGGCGCCCTTGCGGCTGCAGGATCGTTATTCGGTCCGCTGTGCCCCCCACGTGATCGGCGTCCTGGTCGATGCCTTGCGGCACGCGCGCGAGGCGCTCGAGACCGAGCTCAACGGCGTCTCCGACAATCCGATCGTCGACCTCGAGACCGAGTCGATCCTGCACGGCGGCAATTTCTACGGGGGCCACGTCGCCTTCGCCTGCGACGCGCTGAAGGTCGCCGTAGCCAACGTCGCCTGCCTCGTCGATCGCCAGCTGATGTTGCTCTGTCATCCCGCGGAAAACGGGGGACTCCCGACGGATCTCGTCGGGGTCGAGGGACCCGAGGCGTGTATCCACAACGGCTTCAAGGCTGCATCGATCGCCGCCTCGAGCATGGCGGCCGAGGCCCAGAAACAGGCGATCCCGGCGAGTCTCTTCAGCCGCAGCACCGAGCTTCACAACCAGGACAAGGTTCCCATGGCGACGACCGCGGCCCGCGATCTGATCCGGGTCCTCGAGCTCTCCGAGCAGGTCGTGGCGATCGCGCTGCTCGCCGCCTGTCAGGCACTCGATTTGCGGAGCTTCACCGGCCAGGGGCGAATTGGCGGGGTCCGAACGAGCGTGCGCGTCGACGTCCCGCGGCTCGTCGAGGACCGCCGTATGGATCTCGATGTGCAGGCGGTCCTCGCCCGGCTGCGGACCGGGGAGCTCACCCGCGGCGATCGGCGGCTCGCCTGATGGCGATCGAGGTGCCCGAGCTCGAATCGGCGACGGTCCCGGCCCCTGTCCGGGTATGCACGACGGTGCCCTTCCACGACTGCGATCCGATGGGAATCGTCTGGCACGGGCGTTATTTCGAGTACTTCGAGCTCGCTCGTGCGGAGCTCTTCGCGGGCTTCGGGCTCGACGTGCCGGAGATCCGCGCCCTCGGCTACCGCATGTACGTCGTCGACGTCCGCTGCCGCTACACACACCCGCTGGCTTACGGCGAGCGGGTCGAGATCTCCGCCCGCATCAAAGCGACGCGGCCCTTGATCCGCGTCGTCTACAGCGTACGCAACCTGACCCGGATCCGAACGAGCGCGCGGGGCCACTGCGTCCTCGCGACGACGGACGCCGCCGGCACCCTCTTCTACGAGACACCCGATGCGATCTTCGACCGTCTTCCGCGTTAGGCAACGAGGGCCGCGCTCCGGCGCCTGCGGAAGCGCATCCGCGCCGGCCGGTCGACGGTGGCTCGCGGCTTGGGGCGTCATCAGTGCCGTGGTTGCGCAGCTCTTGATCGCACCGCCGTCTCCAGCGGCCCCGTCCGCAGCGGCACCGACGAGCCTCGCCGCCCTGCTCGCGGGCTTTCGCGCGATGCCCGGCTTCGAAGCGCGCTTCGAGGAGGAGAAGACCCTCGCACTCCTCGCTGCCCCCCTCGCGAGTCGCGGCCGGCTCTTCTTCGCTCCGCCGAGCACGCTGCTTCGCCGCGTCGAGACGCCCAATCCCCACGACATCCTGATCCGCGAGCACATTGTCCGGATCGCGACGCCCCTCGCGCCCGCGGCCCCGGCTCGGATCGGCGCGCCGGCTGAGAGCGCGCGCAGCATCGAGACGATCGATCTCGCCCGACGCGACGACGTCCGTCCGCTCGTCGAGTCCATGCTCTGGATCTTTGCAGGCGACCTGACCCAGCTCGAATCGGTCTACTCCCTCGACTATCGAGTCCTGCGGCCCGCGGAAAGCGGCCAATGGCAGCTCCGTCTCGTCCCCCGCGCCGAGCCCCTCGCGCGCCTGATCCGCGAGATCGCCATCTCCGGCCAGGGCCTCGCTGCCGATCGACTGGAAATCACCGAAACGAACGGGGACAAGACGACGACGAAGATCCTAGATCCGAATCCCGAGCGCCGTTTCGCGACCGGCGAGCTCGAGGATCTCTTCGGTCTCGTAGCCCCGTGAGCACCGGATCCCTCGGCCGCGCGAAGCTCGTCCTGGCGAAAATGCGCGCAGGAGCGCGACGGGGATGAACACGCTTCGGATCGGCATCGCGATCGTGTGGGTGTTGGTGTTGGGAGCGGCGTGCCGGACGCACCAGCCTGTGGATGCGATCGGCGACCCTGCTGCGGAGATCCCCGCCGAGATCACGCCGGGCGCGGAGACCGCTCGAACGCTCGAGAGCGCGGCCCTCGCGCTTCTGCCGGTCGAGACGTGGCCGGTTGGTCTGTTGCTGCGTCAACGCGTCCGGATCGACTGGCCGGGCGGGAGCGAGAGCTTCGATGCCGTGCTCCAGCGGCGCCCCGGCGAGCTCGCCCTCGTCGGACTGGGGCCGATGAATCAGGTGGGCTTCCGAATCGCACTCGTCGCCGCGGCCGGTCCCGACGGCGGTGTGGAGAAGATCGAGCTCGAGAATCGCAGCGGCCGGGATCTTCCGTTCTCGCCTGCCCACATTCTGGGCGACGTACAGCGCGTCTTCTACCCCTGGTTGATTCACGCGCCAGAGTGCGGCGCGTGCGCACGCAGCGGTCGAAAGGGGCAGCTCGCGGTCTGGGAGCGCTTCGCGAACGGGCGGCTCGACGAACGGCGCTTCACGATCCCCGGGGCCCTCGAACGGGGAGAGATCCAGATTCGTTATTCGGACTGGCAAGGCGAGCCCGCGTTTCCCGGCCGCGTCGACCTCGACAACGGCTGGTTCGGTTACCGACTCACGCTCGAGACCCTGGAGTCGACGACGCTCGCGGTTCCCTGACGCGCGCTCTCCCTCACGCCATGCCCCCATTCACCGAGATCGTCTCGCCGGTCACGTAGCTCGCGCCGTCGGAGAGCAGGAATCCGACGACGGCCGCGACTTCCTCCGGTCGGCCGATCCGCCGCATCGGGATCAAGCCCGCGATCTGCTCGGTCGGCAGGCCCGCGAGCATCTCGGTCTCGATCAGCCCGGGCGAGACACAATTGACCGTGATCCGTCGCTTCGCGAGCTCGAGGGCCAACGCACGGGCCGCACCAACGAGGCCCGCCTTCGAAGCGCTGTAGTTGACTTGGCCGCGATTCCCGATCTGGCCGGCGACCGACGAGAGCACCACGATGCGCCCCCCCTCGCGCAGCCGGACCATCGGCATCACGAGGGGATGGAGCACGTTGTAGAAGCCGTCGAGATTGGTCCGCAGCACGCGATCCCACGCCTCGCCGCTCATGCCGGGAAAGGGCGCGTCGGCCGTGATGCCCGCGTTGCAGACGACGGCGTAGTAGGCGCCCTGCGCCGCAACCTCGGCCTCGAGGCAGACCCGAGTCGCCTCGCGGTCGGCGATGTCGAGGGCGATCGCCCGACCCCGACCGCCCGCCGCGACGATCGCGGCGACGACCTCATTCGCCGCGTCGGCACGGCTCTGATACGTGAGAGTCACTTCGAACCCGGCCGCCGCGGCCTGGAGCGCGATGGCGCGGCCGATGCCACGACTGCCACCCGTGACGAGCAGTCTGTGATTCATACGCGCGAGATCTCCCGCAACCGCGAGACCCTCCCCTTCACTCCTTCTTCACCAGCTCGACGATCGCCTCGCGCAACCGGTCCGGATCGACGGGCTTCTTGAAGATCACGCCCTCGAGACCTTCCATGCGGCTTCGCTTGATGATGTGATCCTTGTCGTAGTGGAAGGCGGTCATCATCAAGACGGGCGTATTCGGGTAGCAGGCTCGCACCTGAAGGTAGAGGTCGTAGCCGTCCATCTTGGGCATCACGACGTCGGACAGGACGAGATCGAAGGGCCGCGCCGCGAGCATGGCGAGGGCCTGCTCTCCGTCCGTCGCGACCTCGACCTGACATCCGTCCGCTTCGAGCATCTCTTCGAGCGTCCGGCCGATGCCCGGATCGTCGTCCGCCACGAGGATCCGCAAGCCGCGCAGTCGCGGATCGGGCTCATGACGCCGCCGCTCACGGCTTCGCAGGTCGACCATGCGTGCGGGGCCGACGTAGTGGATCGTTTCGTAGCGCTCGGTCGCGACCATTTCGCCGAGTCTCTCCACGATCTCGCTGATTCGGGCGACCTCGCGGCGGATCGCGTCGAGGCGCTCGTTCTCGACCGAGCAGTCGCTTTCGTCTGCGAGCCGCCCGATTTCGCTCTCGAGCAGCGCCGCCTGGTTGACGATGACGGCGAGCGGGTTGTTGATCTCATGCGCGAGCCCGATCGCCACCTCGCCCAGGGTCGCGAGCTTGTCCTTGCGGCGTATTTCGCGCAGATCCTTCGCGTAGCCGATCGTGCCGTCGTAGAGACCCTCGTCGTCGTAGAGGAGCGTGCCGGAGATTGCGACGGGGATGTGCTCCCCCGAGCGCGCGACGAAGGTCGTCTCGAGGGCATTGACCCGGGACTCGCCTCCGTACTCGGGACTTCGCATCGCGGCACCCACGCGGCGGGCCTCGTCGAGACTCGGATAGAACATCCCGACGAACTCTCCGAGGACTTCCTCGGAGTCGTAACCGAGCGTGTCGTGGGCGCCGTCGTTGAAGTAGACGACGCGGCCCTTGCGATCGGTGGCGATCACGATGTCGGGCGAGCGATTCGTGAGTCGCTCGAGCTGATCCTTCGTGAGACCCGGCTTCGGGAGACTCATCGATCGGCTCTCCTACGCTGAATCCGGGCGGTCGCCATGTTCGGGCCTTCCGCCGGTCATCCACCGGTCAGCCGTTCGTCATCCGTTCGGGAAGCTCACGCGATGCCGTGCTCCCCGAGCCAGCGCTCGGCGTCGATCGCAGCCATGCAGCCCGTACCCGCGGCCGTCACCGCCTGCCGATAGATCGGATCCGCGACGTCACCGCACGCGAAGACCCCCTCGACCGAGGTCCGCGTCGTTCCGGGCTTGACCTTCAGGTAGCCTGCCGGATCCTTCGCGAGCTGGCTGCCGAAGAGGGCCGTATTCGGTTGGTGGCCGATCGCGACGAAGACCGCGTCGAGCGCGACGTCGCGCTTCGAATCGTTGCGCACGTCGCGCAGCCGTAAGCCGGTCACGAACTCGTCGCCGAGCACTTCGTCGACGGCGCTGTGCCACGCGACCTCGATCTTCTCGTTCGCGAGGAGCCGCTCCTGCATGATCTTCGAAGCACGAAGCTCGCCGCGGCGATGCACGAGGGTCACACGCGTCGCGAAGCGCGCGAGGAAGAGGGCCTCTTCCATCGCCGTATCGCCACCGCCGACGACCGCCATCGGCTTGCCTCGGAAGAGCGCGCCGTCACAGGTCGCACAGGCCGAGACGCCCTTGTTCGTCAGCCGCTTCTCGGAGTCGAGCCCGAGCCAACGCGCCGAGGCACCGGTCGCGACGATCACGGCGTCGGCCGTGTACCGCTTGCTCTCCGTCTCGACGACGAAGGGCCGGACCGAGACATCGACGCGGGTCGCGTCCTCGAAGACGATCACGGTTCCGAAGCGTTCGGCCTGCTTCTGGAACTCCTCCATCATGAGCGGGCCCGTGATCCCATTCGGGTAGCCGGGGTAGTTCTCGACTTCGGTCGTGATCATCAGCTGGCCGCCGAAATTGAGGCCGGCGAGCACGAGCGGCTCTAGGCCGGCGCGCGCGGTGTAGATGGCCGCCGTGTAGCCGGCGGGGCCACTGCCGATGATGAGCACGCGACGGTGCTCGGAGTCCATGCGCATTCCTTTCGAGCGGGTTTTCGAGCCTGGGGTGGACGCCGTTGGAGTCTAAGGTCGAGGCGCGGCGCACGCCATCTGACGTAGCTCGTTGATTGTTTCCGGCACGATCCGTGCTCTCGGCAGGATCATGCCGACACGCTCCTCCTCCTGTGCCGCCTTCACGCCGCCCCATTGTCTCAACCCCGATTGGCATTTCCATCTGGATTCAACGGGTTGGCGCTTCAAACGAGCTGGCTTCTATCTTCGCCAGACCCGCCCTGCCCGGATCCAGCGGTACCGCTGTTCACGCGCCCATCGAGCCTTCAGTTCGCAGACCTTCTCCCCCTCCTACTGGCTCCGCCGCCCCGACCTGCTCGAGCCCGTCTTCCGCGCCGAAGTCGCGGGTTCCGGACATCGCCAGATTCCCCGCCGATACGGCGTCACCCACGCCACCATTCAGCGCCTCGCCGAACGCCTCGGCCGACACTGCCTCCTGCTCCACGAGATTTTTCGAAAACGCGCCCGATCGAAGCTCGGCGACGAGCCCGTCGTGATGGACGGCCTCGGCTCTTTCGCCGGCGGTCAGTACTGGCCTCTGGAACTGACGGGGCTCGTCGGTGCCGCCTCCTCCTACAGCCACGACTTTGTCGTCACCGAGCTACGCCGCGGCGGGGCGATGACCGAGCTGCAAAAAAAGCGAAGGTCGGCCTATGAGGAAAAACTAGGCCGCCCCGATCCCAGAAGACTCACCCTCGACGTCCTCGAGCTGCTTCGCACGAACCTTCCCGGAAAAGGTCGAATCGAGCTCCGCACCGACGAGAAGTCCGAATACCGCACTGCCCTAAAGCGGCTCGAGCACCCCGAACTCGAGCACCGGACGACTCACTCGAAGGCGCCCCGTACTGCCAGGAACCCGCTCTTCGCGATCAACGCCCACCCCATGTTCGTGCGCCACAGCGCTGCGAACCACAAACGCGAGACGGTCGCGTTCTCGAAGCGGATTCAGGCGGTGATCCATCGCCACGCGATCTTCCAGGTGTGGCGGAATCTCGGGACGCCGGCGTCTGAGCGACGGCCGCCAGCGACCCCAGCGCAGCGACTCGGAATCACGAATGCGCCGTGGAGCGTCGGCCAGGTTCTGCGAGCGCGGTTGTTCCCGCATCGGATTCAGTTGCCGGAGCGAATTCAGCGGGGCTACTGGGTTAAGTACTCGAGCAGGTTCGTACGAGGCGAGCGGGCTCATCGACTTCGGCGCGCGTACTGATGGGAGCTCCTCCACTCGCCGCTTCCAAGCCGGCCGTCGCTGCACGCAGCGCTCGCAAGAGTGATCTCGCGGCCTCATATCCGCTCAGGGCAGATCCATTCTTCGATTCACGTAAGGCTTAGAGCGGCTCGGTGATCGGAAGCTCCTCCCACATCAGCTGCAGGAAGATCCCGATGAAGAACGACAGGAAAATCATCAGCAGGAGGGCCGACGGAAAGACCCAGAGCCAGTCGTAGCCGACGATGTGCGGCAGCTGGCCGATCATCGGCGGCATGGTCGCTTTCAGCGCCGTGACCGAGATTTCGCCGGTCTCGGGCGACCAGTTTCGCACCACCATGAAGGGACCGACGAGGCTCGTCATCACGATGCCCGCTCCGAAGGCCTCGACGACGCCCAGCAGGAAGATCGCGCGGGCCCGGGCGAAGGCGACCGAGGTATCGGGGATCCGATGGGCGATCTCGACGTAGATGTAGAGCATCGTCACGAGGCCGAGCAGCATCGTGACGGCGTTGAGGGCGAAATTCGAATGGCTGGCCAGGTCCCAGACCTCGTCGATCAGGAAGACCGGCAGGTAGCCGACGATGATGCCCGCCCCGATTCGAGGTACGGAGGAATGGAAGAACGAGAGGTCGCGCTTCCAGCAGAAGCGGTAGAGCAGGAACCAGATGGCCGACGCGTTGACGAAGACGACCTCCGCCGAGCAGATCAGGTCGATCCAGTGCGGGTAACGCGCGTAGGTGAAGCTCCCGATCAGGAAGGGCGAGACGAGGAGCAGAAGGGCGAGCGCGTGAATGCGCGGCGTGTGCCACGTCAGCGGGAGGTTCGCGGTCGAACGGCCCGACGAGACGATCGCCGAGTAGTTGATGATGGCCGAGGCGTTGCGGATGTCGTAGGCACGCAGGAACCAGCGCTCGAGCTTGTCCAGGATCCGCTTCGTATTGCGGTCGGAGCGGCGCAGGAAGGGCACCAGATCGCGCCCCCGTTCGATGCGCGGCGCTCCGCGCATCGCGATCGCCGCGATGACCTCGCTCTCGCGATCCCGGAAGGGCGAGTCCTCCTTCTCGAAGGCCTGGTTCTCCTCGTCGAGGCAGACGCCTTCGACCCAGAGGTAGAAGGCGCGCTCGGCCATCCGCAGAATCATCCGGTCCGCGGCGGCCTTTTCGCCGGTCTCGAGCACCTGGAAGAATCCGCTCTCGGTCGGGTCGTCGCTCGAATCGACGAGCGCGACACGGCCTTCTACATAAAGCTTCAGGTACTCGGGTTCGACGCGCGTCGCGACCAGCTCGCGCAGCGACTCGTAGATCCGCCGCCGGAGCGCGAAGCCGGCGAGCCGCAGTGGGCGACCGCCGTCGAGCTCGTGGGTCTCGATGAAGCGCAGGCAGACCTGCGAGAGCAGGGCCAGGTCCTGGTGGAAGCGAAGCTGCTGGGGCTCCGCAAGCCGGCTTCCCCCCTCGGTCTGCTGGAACAGCCCTTCGAGATAACGCGGTGCATTCGAGAGCAGACGGACGACCAGATTGCGCGCGTCCCGGCCCGTCGCCTGGGGACCCAGCAACCGGGGCTTCGAGAGCAGGTCCTCGAGCTGGAGGAAGAGCTCGGTTGGATCGTGCTCCGGCGCGCGGAAGCAGAACGTCTCGGGGAAGAGCCGCTCGAACTCGCCACTTCCCCGCGCGACCTCGAAGCGGACTTCCCGCGCGTGGAATGCGAAGGTAAACCGGAAGCGCAGCTGGAGCCGCTCGACCCGGAGCTCGAGTCGCGGCAGGCCCCGAACCGTCTCGATCGTAGACGTCGCGAGCGAAGGATCCGCCGCCGCTTCCCGCCGCATCTACAGAATCCGATCCCGGGCGTTCTCGCCGCTCTCGTAGTAGTCCTCGACCTTGCGGGCGAGGCGGCCGATGCCCTTCGGAGGCGCGTCCGAATGCGGCCAGCGCTGTGAAGCGACCTTCATGCGGTCGCGCAGCAGCTGCGCGTCCGGGTACTCTTCGACCGAAAGCGCGTCGTCGACGTCGAGCCAGCTCGCGATCGCCGTTCGCGTTCGGGACACACGCTCGGCGAGCTCTGACATGTTGGCCGACTCGATGCGGGCTGCCGTCACGCGCTCTCCGAGCGCCGAGAGAGCGGCGAGCGCGTTCTCGAGCTCGCTGCGCAGAGCCCCGACCGCGTCGGATCCGAAGGCCGACAGACGCCCCACGATCGTCTCGAAATCCCGCGTCAGGGGCTCGTGGGAGATCTCCTTGAAGAGCACCACGCGTCCCATCGGCTGGCCCGTTCCGTCGACGAGCGCTTGATTCGATACGCGGATGCGATGTCCCGCGCCGACGCCGAGATCGACCTCCTCGAAGGAACCGCCGGACTCTGCCGCCAGAGCGCGCACGGTCCGGCCGAGATCCGTCAGATGGTTGCGCGCGAGCACCGCGTCGATGGAGCGGCCGCGAACGTCCTCGTCGAGGCCGATGAAGCCCCTGGCCGGCTTGTTCACCGCGCGCACGATGCCGTCCCGATCCACGGCGATCGCCCCCGTCCGCAAGCGGTCCATCACCGCCTCGAGGAAGAAGTTCGCGTGGCGGAGATCGTCGACGAGACGGCGATTCTCGACCGTGAGGGCGTGGAGCTCGGCGGCGCGGCGAACCATCGCCTTCAGCTCGTCGGGCTCCCAGGGCTTGTTGACGTAACCGTAGATATGGCCGTCGTTGATCGCCTTGATCGTCGCCTCGGAATCGGCGAAGCCCGTCAAGATGATGCGCACCGTCTCGGGGAAACGTTCGTAGACGCGCTTCAAGAGCTCGACACCGGTCATGCCCGGCATGCGCTGGTCGGTGATGATGACGGCGACCGGCTGGTTCGCCTCGAGCAGCGCGAGCGCGGCGTGCGGATCCGGTGTCGTCAGGACCTCGTAGTGGTCCATGAACGTGAAGGTCAACGTCTCGAGGATGGCCTCCTCGTCGTCGACGATCAGGATGCGCGGGCTTCGGTCTCGACTCAAAATCGTGTCGCCTCGATCAGACTCGACCAGTCCCGGTTCCACTCGTCCCGCCAGCGCTCGAGGAGCTCCTCCCCCGGGCTCTTCCCCTTGTCGATCTGCTCGCGAAGCGGATCGAGGAGTCGGACCTCGTCGCCGCCCGAGCCGCCCTCGGCCGCGATCCGGCCCAGCCCCTCGGCCGAACACGCGAGGAGCTCGCGAGCGAGATCGATCACCTTGCGTCCTCCCATCTCCGCCCGCAGACCACGCTTCGCGACGTCGAGCTGACCCGCGTCGAGCTCCTCGACGGAGATGCGCGCGAACAGCTCGTAGGCCGCCTCGAGCGCATTCGCATCGTAGAACAATCCCTTCCAGAGCGGGGGCAACGCGCAGAGATGCGGAAGCGAGGCCGTGTCCGATCCGCGCACCTCGACGATCCGCTTCAACCGCACGTCCGGAAAGAGCGTCGTCAGATGGGTCTCCCAATCGAACATCGTCGGGCGCATGCCCCGAAAGCCCCGCTCCATGAACTGGCGGAACGTCGTGCCGTCGCCAGCCTCGTACCGTTTGTCGCGGAGCACGAAGAAGAGCGGAATGTCGAGCGCCCAGCTGGCATAACGCTCGTAGCCGAAATCCGGGTCGAAGACGAAGGGGATCTGACCACAGCGGTCGGGGTCGGTGTCCCGCCAGATCATCAGGCGCTTCGAGATGAAGCCGTTCTCGCGTCCGCCCGAGAGACTCGAGTTCGCGTACAGGGCGGAGACGACCGGCGTCGCCATCACCCCGAGTCGCATCTTCGAAACCATGTCCGCTTCGTCCGAGAAGTCGTAGTTCGCCTGCACCGTCGCCGTCGAATGCATCATCTCGAGCCCGAGGGACCCGCGCGTGGGCAGATACGAGCGCATCACGGCGTAGCGCGCCTTGGGCATGGTCGGGATCTGGTCGACCGGGTGGAAGGGATCCATGCCGAGCGCGAGCCAGGCAATCCCGAAATCCGCGGAAAGTCGCTTCACGAGCTCGATGTGGTCTTGCAGCTCGACCCGGGTCTCCTCACTCGAGAAGAGCGGGGCCCCCGAGAGCTCGAACTGGCCGCCGGGCTCGAGGGTGATGCTCCCGCCAGCGACTGCCTCGAGGGCAATCGTCTGACCTCGCTCGTCGACGCGCTCGAAGCCGCCCTCGGCGACCAGTCGGTCGAAGAGGGCCGCGATGCCGTAGGGGCCTTCGAAGGGGACCCGGTCGCCGGTGTCCTCGTAGACACCGACCTTCTCGTGCTCGGTGCCGACGCGCCAAAGCTCGCGCGGCTTCTCCGCGGCGCGGAAGAAGCCGACGAGGTCGCCTAGCCCTTCGACGGGCTGGTCCTTCTGTTGCATACGGACTGCTCCTTCCGGGGCGGGGCGCGAGCGGCGCTCAATCGTAGAGATCCGCGTGCAGAAAGGGAACGAGGGCGCACAGGATGGCCTGGGCCCCATAGGTACTCCGGTCTAGCCGTCCCTGGGTCAGCTGTCCGATGTTGCCGCCCTGCCGGCCGGAGGGACCCGACGAGCGGGATGCCCCCCCCGTCCCGACATCGAACAACCCTCGCTCCGCTCGCCAGAGGGAATCGAAGAGGTCGCCGATCGGCTGCCGGTCCCGGAAAGCCGGCACGAGGCAGGCGGGAGGGTACGCGAAGCCCGCTGAGAAGCCCGTCCCGTCCCGCTCGCCATCGGTCACCCAGGCGCAACCGACGTTGTAGACCGAGTCGGCCTGCTCGCGAGCCCGAGGGTCTTCTCCGCTCCCGGGCTCCGGAGGGAAGGGAAGCTCGACCAGCCCGTCCTCGATCCCGACCGCCAGGGCGCAGGGCCCCGACGCCAGGGCTGCCCGAGCGCGATTGCGGGCGCCGGCGATGACCTCGGCCCAGCCGATGGGTTGATCCGGTACCCCGCTCGAGACCTGGACGCCCAGGATCTCCAGAGAGTCGGGTCGCAGGGTGAACGAAGCGAGGGCAGAGCGGACGGCAGCGAGCTTGGCCTGGTTCTCCGTCCCGACCCGAACCGGTTCTCCGCGCAGGGCGCGCTCGAGGGCTGCCCCCATTCGAAAGGCAGTCGAGACGGGACCGGAAGACGGGGGCGTGGACGGGGGCGTGGACGGGGGCGAATCGGGGCTCGACGACAGTGCGCTACAGCGCCTCGTTCGCAGCGAGGAAGGGACCTCGGCCCAGATCGGCGAGGCGCTGGTCCCGGACATCGCGGAAATGGTCGATTCGGTCGTATTCGATCGCGGGCCCGGCCGGCTTTGCGATGCGCATCGGATCGACGTAGTGGCCGTTCTTCTTCACCCGGAAACAGACGTGGGGACCCGTCGAGAGACCCGTGCTGCCCACGTAGCCGATGATCTCCTTCTGGCGGACCTTGTCCCCCACATTGAGACCACGGGCGAAATTCGAGAGATGCGCGTAGTGAGACGTAAAGCCACCAGAATGCCGGACGCGGATGAGATTGCCGGAAGCGCCTGCTCGGGATCGGAACTCCACGACGCCATCGGCGACGGAGAAGATCGGCGTCCCGTACGGCGCCGCGTAGTCGATGCCGGGATGCGGTCGGGTGATGTTCAGAATGGGATGGCGGCGGGCATTCGTGAAGCGGGAGGAGATCCGGCTGAATTCCAGCGGCGCCGCGAGGAAGGCGCGCTCGATCGAGCTGCCGTCCGGACGGAAGTACGATCCTTCGCCCTGGCCGTTCTCGTAGTAGACGACCGTATGATCGCCCGATCGCCCCGAGTAGCGGCCCGCCAGGATCTTTCCCGGGCGGACGTAGACGCCCTTGCCGTCGGCACCCTTCGTGTACATCCGCTCGTAAAGGATCGAGAACTCGTCGCCCGGATGGACGTGCCGACTGAAATCCATATCCCAGGCGAGGATCTTGGCGAACTCGGTCGCGAGCGCGCTCTGCTCGCCGAGCGCCATGATCGCGTCGTAGAAAGAGCCGTCGACGACTCCGGCGATCTTCGCGACCTGCGGCTCGAGGACCTCGGTCTGCTTGCTCGCGACGTAGCGCGTGCCCTTCCATGCCAGCGAGTAGCTCTCCTCCCGACCCTGAGAGTACTGGAAGTCGAGAATGCGTCCGTCGGCGTCCTGGGTCAGGCGATACGCGTCCCCCGCTCGCGACCGGCGGAAGTCGAATACCTTGCGAAGCTCCGTCGAGACGAGATGAATCGCCGCGGGCGAGACCCCCTGGCGGCGGAGCGAGGAAGCCAGGCTCTCCTGCTTCGCGATCTCGCCGCGAGTCACGAGCGTGAACTCGTCGAACGTCGCGGGCGGCTGCTGGACGGCGGCGGGCTTGCCGAGAATCGGGCCGTCGCTCGCGACCGGTTGGTGGACGGGGAGGGCATCGATCGAAACCGGGGCGTACTGGGCGACCAGCTCACCCGTTTCGAGAGCCACAGGGTCCGATTCGAAATCCGCGCTGAAGCCAGAGGTCGAGAGCGCGAACGCATGCTCGGCGTGCGCGAACGCGTCGTCGAGGGCTTCGCTTGCGGATTCGGGTCCCGAGACGACCACGCGCTCGCCGACCTCGTAACCGACGATCGCGCTGATGAGGACGAGGGAAACGGCGACCCCGATGCGGGTCTCGAACGAATGCGCGAGGCCCTGCTTAACAATCTTCGAGCTCTTCGCGGTCCCACCGGCCAGCATGCGCGCCAGGGACGCCGCGCTCGCCTGGGCCACGGGACCGATCTCCGCGCGGATCTTCTCCAGGAGCGTCGCCAACCACCCACCGGAGAACGTCTGCATGTCTCGCTCTCGCTCTTCGTGGTTCGGCTCGCTGGTCAAGACGTTCTCCTGGAGTTGCCGAGGTCGTGGCTATGTTTAGCCCGATGGGAGGCGCTCTGCATCGTGATTGTCGTCACACTAGAATCCCCATTCGATCGGCCTCGAGCCCGAGGTCCGAGGAGTTTCATGTCGGTACGGTCCGAGACTCATATTCGAGCAAGCACCCTTCACGACGACATCGCTCGTAGGGGTGATCTGCATCACGAGAGCGAGAGAAAGAGCGACAGAAATCGACGCATGTCGTCCCGCTTTCGCTGCGTTGCCGAATCACGCGGCATCGCTGCTCGCATGCTGTGCAACGTCTTCTCGCTCGTCGCTCTCCTCTTCTCTGTCATCGCGGTCACACCGGCCTTCGCCGCATGGCCCTTCGACGAGCTCTTTCCCCGTCCCTCTGTCGCCCAACGCGCCGCGCAGATCCTCTCCGAATCGATCCGCATGCAGACCGTCAATCCACCGGGACGCGAGCAGGCACTTGCGTATCGGCTCGCAGAGATCCTGGCTAGAGAGGGGATCGAGAGCGCCGTCATTGCGACGCCAAATCCCAACGGTGGAAAGCCCCGAGCCGCGGTCTGGGGAAGGCTGCGCGGGCAGGGGAATCGACCGGGACTGATCCTGCTCTCTCATCTCGATACCGTGCCGGCGGAGGCTTCCGAGTGGAGCGTTCCGCCTTTCTCGGGCCGCATCGCGGACGGGTACGTTTGGGGAAGAGGAGCCCTGGACGCCAAGGGGGTCGCGGTGACCCATCTGATGACACTCCTGGAGCTGGCGAGTTCCAACCAACGTCTGGATCGGGATCTGCTCTTCATTGCCACGCCGGACGAGGAGACCGGAGGCAAGCTCGGTGCGGGCTGGCTGGTCGCGAATCACCCGGAGCTGCTGATGGGCATCGGGTACCTGCTGACGGAAGGCGGGGGCATCCAGCTCCCGGGAAGCGACGAAACTCCGCATGCGCCGATCTGGGGCGTAGCGCTGACCGAGAAATCGCCGTGCTGGCTCGAGCTCCGCGCCCACGGCCGCGGGGGCCACAGCTCCGCGCCGACCGCCGAAGACGCAGTTCCCCGGCTCATCGCGGCCCTCGACAAGATCCGGCGCGCGGAGTCCCCGGTGCGCGTTCTTCCCGAGGTGGAAACGATGTTCAAGGTGCTGGCTCCACTCGCCCCCGAATGGGACCGCGCCGCCTATCAGAATCTCGCGGGCGCACTCGAACGCGACGAGGGATTCCGCCGGCGCTTCCTCGACAATCCGGGCCAGAACGCGCTGGTCCGCAACACGATCTCGATCACCCTGCTCGAAGGGGGAGCGGCGACCAACGTCGCCCCTTCGGTCGCACGTGCCCAGCTCGACGCGCGGCTCCTGCCCGGCAGGACCTGCGCCGACTTCACCGCAGCGATCGAATCCCTGATCGACGACAGCACGATCGAGATCGAAGAGGTCCTGAGCTTCCCGTCACGCTCGTCGTCCGCCGACACGCCGCTCTTTCGCGCCATCGAGGCGGTCGCCGGGCGCCAGGAATCCCCCGGCCTCGTAGTGCCGCGCCTGATCGGCGGGTTCACCGACGCCCACTGGTTCCGCGAGTCCGGGATCGTCGCCTACGGCTTCGTGCCCCGGACGCTCACGAACGAGCAGGCGAGCGGCGTCCACGGCGTCGACGAACGCATCGAGATCGACGCCCTCGCGAAGGGCATCGCGCTCCAGATCGAGCTGGTGCGGGCATTCGACGCGATCGAAGCGGCGGAAGAAAAATAGTTCGAGGAGAGAGCGGCAAGCCGCGGGCGGAACGCCGCCCGCCGGCTCGCTTCGTCAGCGGCGCCGAGAGCTCAGCGCAGCTCCTGGATCGCCTTGTCGAGGGCCTCGAAGAGGGGCTCGACCTGCTCGACCTCGAGGCATGAGAACGCGACGCGAATGTCCGTCGCGCTCGTCGCGATCAGCCCGACTCCGTAATGATCGAGCAGATGCACGCGCAGCTTCTCGGCGTCGACGCCGTGCACCTCGACCAACATGAAGTAGCCGCTGTTGAACGGGTAGACGGTCCAGCTCTCCGCGAAGCGGGGATGGCTCGCGACCTCGTAGACGCGGGCGGCACGTTCGCGAAGGATCTCACACTTCGCCGCGCGCTCGGCGTCGATACCCGGCGCCGCCAGCGCCCGTTCGACGATCGACTGCGAGAGCTGGGGCACGTTCGAGATTCCGCCCCGAATGGCACCCCGCGCCTTCGCATCCAGCACTTCACACACGACGTCCGCGGTCTCCGGGCGGCCGGGGCCGAAGGTGATGAAGCCACAGCGAAGGCCCCAGACGAAGAGCTCCTTGGTCGCGCCGTCGAGCTTGACCGCGAGCAGGTTCGGATGGCGGCCGGTGAGCTTGCCGAAGAGCGACTCGGTCATCGACGGGGCGCCGAGGTGGTAGAAAAGACCGAAGTAGGCGTCGTCGCAGAAGACGACGAGCTTAGTCCCGCGCTTCGCCTGCTCGATCAGCGCGGCGGCGAGCGCCTCGCCCTCGGCCGGCGTCGGCATGTAGCCGGTCGGATTGTTCGGGAAGTTGAGCAGGACGAGCAGCTTCTCGCGCCCTTCGGCGAGCTCGCGCATTCGGGCCGCGAATCCCGCGGTGTCGATGCCGTTGTCCGGGCCGAGGCCCTTCGCCTTGTAGAAGGGGAAGGTCTCGATCGTGGCGCCGTGGTGGACCTCGAAGGTCAGCTTGTAATTGCCCCAGAGCTTGTCGGGCATGAGCATCACGTCGCCGGGCTCAATGAAGAGCTCGCCCGCGACGGCGAGGCCGTGGGTGATCGCGTTGGTGACGATGGGCTCGCCGAACTTGCGATCCGCAAGACTCGGGTTCTCGAGCAGGAGCTTCTCCCGCCACGCCTTGCGCAGACCCGGCCGGCCGGCCGGCGGCGCGTAGGTCACCGCATCGGCCACGGGAATCCCGCCGAGCTGCGAGGCGACCGAAGGCAATGCCATCGGACCCTTGCCCTCGGTCGCGATGCCGATCGTGGCGTTGAAGCGATGGGCCTTCAGCTTGGCCTCGGCGGACTGCGAAATGATGCCCTTCGGAAAGTACAGCCGGCGCCCGTAAGCCGAGAGCATGGAGAGGATCTCGGGGGCCGCCTCCGCGAGCTGGTCGTTCAGGGCCTGCGCGATCGGGGTGGGCTTTTGTTCCTGGGCTGCTTGCGGTGTTTGCTGCGGGGCTCGTTGCGACATGGCTGGGACTTTTTCCGGTTCCGAGAAGCTCGGTTTGCGGGCGCGGGGCGATGGACGGCGCAAAAAACTACAGGCGTTTGTGGAGCACGTCCATCAGGTGGCCGTAACCGAGCGCGCGCCAGAAGGCCTGGCCTTCGCGATTACCCGCCGCGACCTGGATCTCGATCCGGGCGACACCGCGATCGCGCACCCACGCCTGGGCCGCCTCGACCAGCTGGCGGGCGATGCCCCGGCGGCGCCAATCGGGGCGCACGCCGACGTCGGTGATCTCGGCCCGCTCGGTCTCCTCGAGGATCGGCGGAGCCCGGTCGATCCGGACGATGCAGAGGCCCTCCGGTGTACCGTTCTGGTCGAAGACGAAGATCTCGACGTCCGGATCCCGCCGCAGCGCTCGCAGCAGCTCGCGCAGCTCGCCATCGGCCACGGGGCCTCGGCGCATCCGGAACAGCGGGTCGAGCTCGGCGTGATGGTCCGTGATCAGCCCCCACAACGCCGCGACCCGATCGATCTCCTGGGGCCGGGCGGGGCGCACCCGGCCCGGTTCCGCCTCCATCCCCTCGCCCTCCCGAGCCATCCGTCTTCCTCCAGTCCGGACGACTCGCCTCGAAGTCGCGTCGTCGTCGTTTTCCTCGCGCACGAGAATGCGATCGGATCCAGGAGCTTAGGTCAGGACCTGCGCAGCGACGCTCGGCCCGGCGCGGGACCCGGCGTACAATGCGTGGTTCGTGAGCTCGGGAACGCGATAGTGTGATGCCAAACCCGGTTCTTTCGACCCCGCTGTGCTGTCTACGTTGGTTCCCATGTCGAAGCTCTGGATCGTTCATCGCAGTCCCCCCGTTCGCGCCGCCCTGCTTCGCGCGACGGGTCTCGCCCCGGCGGAGGTCGCCTGCGGCGCCCCGACATCCGGGGATTTCAGCTCTGCGACGGCCCCGTCGGCGATCGTCCTGGCGCTCGGGAGCGACTGCGAGCGCGAGCGCGACTTCGTGCACCAGCTCGGCTCCCGTGTGCCCGGCGCGCGCTGGATCCTGCTCTGTCCTGCCGGCGACCAGGAAGAGGTCCGCCGCGTCTTTCGCGCGCTCGATGCCGTCGTACTCGACCATCCGCCGAATCCACATGCTCTGCGCGCCGCGATCTCCACGGCCTTCGCGCGCCGAACGACCGCAAGTCTGACCGAGCGGAGCTTCGACACGCGCGCCGCAGATCGATTCGCCGCCTGGTTCGGCGGCACCTTCGTCCCGGGCCTCGATCGCGCCCGTGACCCCGCCCTGGCCGCCCTTCCGCTGCTGCTGCGCGGACGCCCCGGCAGCGGACGATCTTTGTTAGGCCGTCACGCGGAGCGTGCGCGCCGCGGGAGCACGCGGCGGCTGCGAATCGACGCCCGCGATCTGGCCGACCTCGATGCGCTCGCCTCGCGCCACGCCGCTGTCCGAGAGCAGACCGGCTCCCCGGTCCGAACCCTTTGGCTCGACGAGATCGACGCTCTTTCTTACACGGCCCAGCGCGGCCTCGCCGAATGGATCCGCAACGAATCCCCCCCCGGCGAAGACGCCTCCGGCTCTCCCGGAGCACCGCTTCGCTGGATCGCGACCGCAGGCCCCGCCGGCCTCGAGGATCGCCTCGAAGCCATCCTCGCCCAGGCCTTCGCGCCGATCGTCGTCCACGTTCCCGCCCTCGATCTGGAGAGCGGTGAGATCGCGCGCCTGGCCGAATTCTGTGCGCGCGATTTCGCCGAGCAGGTCGGCGGCGTGCCACGCGTCTTCTCGGAAAGTGCCCTCGAGGCGCTGGCCGATGAGCCCTGGTGGGGAGACCGCGCCGAGCTCGAGGCCGTACTGCGCACGACCCTCGCGGCCCCCGGTCGCGGAGCGATCACGGCCTCGGATCTTCGCTTTCCGGGCGAGCCCGCCGCCCCCGCCGCCCGAAGCGAGCGGCCGACCGCGAGACCCACCGCTGACGTGTTCCCCCTGGCCGAGCTCCCGATCGATCCCGCCCTGGACCCGAGCAGCGAGCTCACCGCGCTCTCCGAGCACTGGCTCGGAGAGCAGCCCGTCCCCGCCCGCTTCGAGCGAGCCGATTCCACGCCCCCGGAAGCCCGAGCCCCGAGCCCCGACCCGACCTGGCGAAAGCTCGCCCGCAGCCTCTCCCACGAGATCCGCAATCCTCTCGTCTCGATCCGTACGTTCACCGAGCTCCTCCCGGACCACTACGCCGACGAGACCTTTCGGCTCCGCTTCAAGGAGCTCGTCGGCAAGGACGTGGCCCATATCCAGGGCGTGCTGACCCGCCTCTCGAAGGCGGCCGAGCGCGACGAGCTTGCAGCGAATCCGGTGGACGTCTCGGCGCTGATCGAGCGGCTGCTCGCAGCCCGACGGGAGCGGATCGTGCGCGGTCGATTGCTCGTCCTCTCCGAGCTCGAGCGGGATGAGCCCCTGGCGCTCGGCGACGCCGACGCCCTCGAAGTCGCATTGGCGGGGCTCATCGACCGCGCCCTCGACTCGCTCCCCGAACGGGGCGACCTCTTCATCGCCAGCCACCGCATCGAGCGGGTCGGCGACGGGCGGCCGCGCCTGCGTGTGTTGCTGCGGCATCACGATCCCCTCGCCGAGGGGGGAGGCGGCGAGCTCGATCCAGTCAATCACATCCTCGAGTACGTACTGGCGGAGACGATCGTCAGCGCACTCGGAGGACGCCTGACGATCGACCCGACGCAGGGTCCCGAGACGCTGATCTTGATCGATCTGCCTACACCCGGACCGACACCCTCATCGATCCCGGAGCCGACCCTGGAGCCGAAACCCGAGCCCGCGCCCGAGTCGACGCCGGATCCGCCATCTGAGGCGCCGTGATAAGCTCGCGCGATGCCTCGCATCCTTGTCGTCGATGATGAGCCCGGAGTCCAGGAATCCCTGCGGATGCTCCTCAAATCCGACGGAGACGTCGCGATCGCCGGCAACGTCGATGCCGCGCTCCGCGAGGTGGCGATCGCGACACCCGACGTGGTGCTCCTCGATCTCGTGATGCCGGGGCGGAGCGGGCTCGAGCTGCTCGAGGAGCTCGCGGAGCGTGGGATTCGCGCGCCGGTCATCGTCCTGACTGCGACCAATACGGTGTCGGCTGCGGTCCAGGCCATGAAGCACGGCGCCGCGGATTTCGTGACGAAGCCCTTCGAGCTCGAGGCGCTCCGCATCAAGGTTCGCAACCTGGTCGAGAAGCACGACCTCGAGCGCGAGGTCGAGCGCCTGCGCGACGAGGTCGAAGAACGCCAACAGCTCGGGCGCATGGTCGGCCGAAGCGCGGTGATGCGGGACATCTTCCGGGCCGTCGAGCGCATCGCCCGGGCCGAGGCGACGGTGCTCGTGACCGGCGAGAGTGGAACCGGCAAGGAGCTCGTGGCGCGCGCGATCCACGATTTCTCGCCCCGCGGCGCCGGGCCCTTCATCGCCGTCAATTGCGGGGCGATCCCCAGTGACCTGATCGAGAGCGAGCTCTTCGGCCACGAGAAGGGCGCCTTCACCGGGGCAATCGACCGCCGCATCGGCCGCATCGAGTCCGCGAACAAGGGCACGCTCTTCCTCGACGAGATCGGGGAGCTCGAGCCGGCCGTGCAGGTGAAGCTGCTGCGGGCGCTGCAGGAGCGGACCTTCGAGCGCGTCGGTTCGAGCAGCTCGACCGTCGTCGACGTGCGGTTCGTGGCCGCGACCAATCGCGATCTCGACGCCGAGGTCGCAGCCGGGCGCTTCCGCGAGGATCTCTACTACCGCGTCGCGGTGGTCCCGGTGAAGCTCCCGCCTCTCCGAGAACGGCGCGAGGACATTCGACTCCTTGCCCAGACGTTTCTCACGCGAACCCAGGCAGGTCGCGCCGGCGCGTCGGCTGCGGCCGCGTCCGGCGGGAAGGTTGCGGACGGGGGTCCGGTGTTCCAGAAGAAGCTCTCGGCGGCGGCCCTCGGTGCGCTCGAGGGGTATCGCTGGCCCGGAAACGTCCGCGAGCTCGAGAACGCGATCGAGCACGGCCTCGCTCTCTGCGACGGCGACACGATCGAGCTGAAGGATCTGCCCCTCTCGGTCGGCCGCTCGGGCCAGGCCGAGGCGCTGCGAGAGCAGTGGCGCCAGGGCGAGCGGAGCTTCGACGATACGGTCACCCGCTTCGAGACCGAGATCCTGCGCGAAGCCCTCGAGAGCCATCAGTGGAACCAGACCCGGACCGCGAACGCGCTCGGGATCACCCGCCGCGTCCTCAAGCTCAAGATGGACAAGCTCGGCATCGAATCCCGGGGCGATGACGACGCCGACTAGGACCGTTCGCGGCGGTACGGCCGAGGGCTCGGGCGTACGGATGGGAACGCCCCGAACGTACTCATGAGAGCGCGTTCGCAAACTGCATAGATGAATACTTTCCTCATATAAATCAGATACTTGATGTCATTTCGGCGCAGTCGATACGCGCGCTGACCGAGTCGGCACGACGCTTGCTCTGGTCGAGCCCCATGAGTCTCGATATCGATCCCCGAACAGCAGCTTCGATCCGCGGCCCGCAGACAGCGGGACGCCGCCGCGCCCGGGTTTTGATCGTCGACGACGAGAGGGGGCCACGCGAGTCGCTTCGCATGATTCTTTCCGGTAGCCACGAAGTGACGACCGCGGAAGACGCTGCCGAAGCGCTCGACGTGCTCCGAACCGAAGAGATCGATCTCGTCACCGTCGACCTGAACATGCCGGGCATGAAGGGCGACGAGCTGATGCGGACGGTCCGCGCCGAATCGCCGCAGACCGAGATCATCATCATCACCGGCTGCGGCTCGATCGAGACCGCCGTCGAAGGGATCCGCCACGGGGTCTTCGATTACCTGATCAAGCCCTTCGACGTCGTCCAGGTCACCGCCTCCGTCGAACGCGCCCTCGCCCGGCGAGAGAGTCGCGGGCGCACGGGCGCCTTTCTGGAAGAGGTCAGCCGGATCCTCGGCCCCGACCGCGACAACCATCTCTCCCTCGACGAACTCGAGGCCAATACCCTGGCCCAGGAGCGCCTGCGCGCCCTGCTTGCCGAGCCGGTCCTGCAGCGCGGCGCCTCGAGCCCCCGAGCTGGCGGCCCGAGCACCCTCGAATTCCTGGAGGTCCTCGCCGAGACGATCGAGACGAGAGACCTCTTCATGCGCGGCCACGCACGTCGCGTCGCCTACGCCGCCGACCTCGTCGCCGCACGGCTCTGTCTCGCCCGCGAAGAGCGCGATCACGTTCGCATGGCGGCCTTCCTCCACGATATCGGCAAGGTCGGCGCCACGAGCGACGTGCTCGCAGGCCGGGTGCTCCCGGAGCCCGAGCGACTCGAATCGATCCAGACCCATCCGGCGATGGGCGAGCGGCTGCTGCGACCGCTCGGTCTGTCGCCGACGGTGACGGCGACCGTCCGACATCATCACGAGCGCTACGACGGCGCCGGCTATCCCGACGGCCTCGCCGGCGACGACATCCCGCTCGCGGCACGCATCATCGCCATCGTCGACGCCTTCGACGCCATGACCTGCGAGCGCCCCTACCGGAATGCCCGCAGCCGGGACGAGGCGCTCGCCGAGCTCCGCGCCCACGCGCGCCGCCAGTTCGACCCGAACCTCGTCGACATCTTCTGCGATCTCGTGGCGAGCGGGGCGATGGACGCGATCGAGGAGTCGGACTCGCGCGCCGCCGCACGCACCGCGATGCCCGCCCTGCGCCGCGGCGCCGCATGACGACGGGAGCGCAGGCCCCGTCCTCACGACTCGCCCACCCCACGAGCACGGCCGAGCCGCGGGGCACGACCTGCTAGATTGAAGTCGCATGTTTGGCATCGGTCCGATGGAGCTGGTCGTGATCGTCGTGGTGGCGCTGTTGATCTTCGGACCGCAGCGGCTCCCGGAGTTCGCCCGCACCCTCGGCAAGGGCCTCGCCGAGTTCCGCCGCGCGAGCAACGACCTGCGTCAGTCGCTGGCTCTCGAGGATCTCCAGAACGATCTGCGCAAGACCATGAACCAGGCGACGAGCCCCCCGCCCGCGGTCTCCCGACCGGCCCAGGCGGGGGACGCGCTTCCGCCCGGTCCCGGCGTCGCCGCGAGCGCGCCTACCGGGCCATCGGATTCTGCCCCTGCCGAGGAACCGCCTTGGAAGAGCCATCCCGGGCAGCTACCCGAAGGCGGCGATCGAGACCACCAAGAGACGAGCCCGGCCCCCGAGACGAGCCGCGACACGCCGCCGCGTCTCGCGGCCGCCGATTCGGGCCTCGGAAGCGTCCCGGTCGGGGGCGCCGATCCGGCGGAAACGCGACGTGGATGAACGCGCCCTTCCGATCACGGAGCACCTGGCGGAGCTCCGACGGCGAATCGGAATGGCGCTCGCCGCGATCCTGATCGGCGCGATCCTCGCCTACAACTTCTCGGAACAGCTCTTCGGCTTCCTGCTCTCGCCCGCGACCGAGGCCCTCGCGGCCCGGGGCAGCAAGCTCCAGGCGATCGCCCCGACTGAGATCTTCATCGCCTACATCAAGTGCGCCCTGCTCGCCGGATTCGTATTCACGCTCCCGGTCAGCTTCTGGCAGATCTGGGCCTTCATCGCCCCCGGTCTCTACGACACCGAGAAGCGCGCGATCTTCCCCTTCGTGCTCGCCTCGACCGTCCTTTTCGTGTCCGGCGCGCTCTTCGGCCACACCTTCGTCTTTCCCCTGATGTTCCAGTTCCTCAACAGCTGGGACAACGACTGGGTCGTATCGGCCTGGACCCTCAGCGAGGTCTTCGGACTGACGACCCAGATGGTGCTCGCCTTCGGCGTCATCTTCGAGCTCCCGATCTTCGTCCTGTTCCTGTCGCTGTCCGGCATCGTGACCGCGCGCCAGCTCTTCTCCGGAACCCGTTATGCGGTCGTCGCCTCGTTCGTGATCGGCGCGATCCTGACGCCGCCGGACGTCGTGAGCCAGGTCCTGATGTCGGTGCCGATGGTGATCCTCTACCTGCTCGGCGTCGCAGTCGCCTGGGCCTTCGAGCCCAAGGCGACGTCGGAGGAGACCTCCGAGGAGAAGAAGGCGCTGGAGACGGTCGTGCGTCGGTAGTCGGAAGCGTCTGGACGATTGGATCTGGATCGTCGACACTCGGAAAGCGAACTTTCAAACCGATCTCGAGATGGCTGCGCAGCGTCGCGCCGATCCTCTCGGATCCGGGGGACGACGATGCGACGAGTCGACCATCTATCCAGCGAAGCCCGGACGGCGGTCCTGATCGGACTTCTGCTGCTCCTGTTGCCGGGCTGCTCGTCGATCAAGCTCAGCAATCGCGACGAGTACCGCGGCGAGAAGCTGGCGCGTCCCGATCGGATCTACGTCCACGATTTTGCGGCTACCGCCGCGGATCTGCCGGCTTGGTCGGAGGCCGCCAAGACCTATTCGGGGCAACAGGCGAACGCTGCTCCCGAGGAGCTTTCCGCCGCCCGCGAGCTCGGGATCGACATGACGACCGAGCTCGTCGCGCGCATCGATGAGATGGGACTCGAGGCGCAACGCGCGGATGGCCAGACGAAGCCTTCGTCGGGCGATCTCGTGATCGTCGGATTCCTCGGCTCGGTCGACGAGGGCAGCGGCTTCAAGCGGGTCGTCGTCGGGTTCGGGTCGGGATCCGCCAACGTCACGAGCCATGTGGAAGGCTATCTCGCGACGGAAACGGGCTATCGCAAGCTCGGCTCGGGCGACGCGAGCTCGAGCAAGGGTCGCGCGCCCGGCGTCGTCGTACCGCTCGTGGTGACGGTCGCGACCGCCAACCCGATCGGGCTGCTCGTGATGGCGCCGGTGAAGATCGGAAGCGAGGTGACCGGTCGAAACAAGATCGAGGGGGTCGGCAAGCGCATGGCCGGCGAGGTCGCCGACGAGCTCGAGAAGAAGTTCAAAGAGCAGGGCTGGCTCGAGCGTTAGCGGGCGCTGATCGTGACCTTCTCGATGCGGCCGGTGAACGCGTTGTCGCGCGCGACGTATTCCTCGGTCACCGGAGTTTCGTTGTCCCGACCCACGTCCACGCCCTCGTCCCCCGAGTAGGCGAACGGCATCGTTCGGGGCACATGGACCTCGCTGGCCGCCTGGCCGTCCACGGCGAGTCGACTCGTGCCGCCCGAGCCCGGCGGCCCGCCGTCGTAGGCGAATTCGTAGGCGATCGTATGTCGCCCCGGCGCGAGGGCCTTCGTCGCCGAGACGACCGTGCGCTCGAGTCCGCCGTAGTTGTAGACGTAGTGGACCCGACCGCCCTTCATATAGAGGCTCCAACCGCCGAAGCGGCCGGCCTGGGCGATGATCACGCCCTCGGCCCCGGTCGCGGGTACGTCGATCTCCGCCGTCAACGCGTGCGAGCGACCTTTCACATTGAGGAATGCGTTCTCGCTGATCCCCGTCATGCCCTCATAGAGCGTGAGCGACGTCCGGGAGCCCATCAGATCGGGCCGACCCGCGATCGCCGCGTTGAACCGCTCCGAACGCCGATCGTCGAGGGGGAATACGTGGTTCGCGAGCGCCTCCTCGACGAAGAGGGCCTGGAGCTGCTTCAGCTTCTCCGGATGCTTCGCTGCCAGGTCCTTCGACTGACTGAAATCCTTCTCGACCTGGTAGAGCTCCCAGCGGTCCTGGTCGAAGGGCGGCAGCGCCGTCATCAGCCAGGGGATCGAGTGGCGCGTCGCCGCCACCCAGCCCTCGTGATAGATCGCGCGATTGCCGAACATCTCGAAATACTGCGTCGTGCGGCGATCCGCGGCCTTCGGGTCGTCGAAGGTGTACAGCATGGAGACCCCGTCCATCGGTCGCTGCGGCGTACCGTTGACCGAGCTGGGCTCGGGTAGATTCGCCGCTTCGAGGATGGTCGGCGCGATGTCGATCACGTGGTGGAACTGGGAGCGCAGGCCGCCCTTCTTCCCGATGCGATCGGGCCAGTGCATGACGACCGCATTGCGCGTGCCGCCGAAATGCGACGCGACCTGCTTGGTCCACTGAAAGGGCGTGTTGCCGGCGTGGGCCCAGCCGACGGCGTAGTGGGGGAAGGTGGTCGGGCTGCCCCATTCGTCGAGATGGGGCAGCTGCGAGGCGACGTCGCTCACGATGCCATTGAGCGCGAGCATCTCGTTGTAGGTGCCGCTCGGCCCTCCCTCGGCGCTCGCACCGTTGTCGCCCGCGATGTAGACGATCAACGTATTGTCGATCTCGCCGAGCTCGCGCACCGCCTCGACCAATCTGCCGATCTCGTGGTCGGTATGCGCCGCGAAGCCGGCGAAGGTCTCCATCTGGCGCGCGAACAATCGCTTCTCCTCCGGCGACAGGGAATCCCAGGCCGGAATCTCCGGCGGACGCGGAGTCAAGCGCGTTCCCCGCGGCACCACGCCGAGCTTGATCTGACGGGCGAGCGTCTGCTCACGCAGCCGGTCCCAGCCGCCGTCGAACCGGCCCTTGAACCTCGCAATCCACTCCTTCGGCGCGTGGTGCGGCGCGTGGGTCGCGCCCGTCGCGAAGTAGACGAAGAAGGGCTTGTCGGGGGTCAGCGCCTGCTGGAAACGCATCCAGGCGACGGCCTGGTTCGTCATGTCGTTCGTGAAGTGGTAGTCGGGATCGCTCGGCACCTCGACGCGAGTCACGCCGTCGTAGACCGCCGGGGACCACTGATTCGTCTCTCCGCCGATGAATCCATAGAATTTGTCGAAGCCCGAGCGCGTCGGCCAGCGATCGAAGGGACCCGAGACCGAGGCCTCCCAGGGCGCCGTCTCGTGGTACTTGCCGAAGGCCGCCGTGCTGTAGCCGTTGTGCCGGAGCATCTCCGCGAGCGGTGCCACGTCATTCGGGCGCACCCCCGTGTTGCCCGGGAATCCGGTCGCGAGCTCCATGATCGCCCCCGCGTTGTTCACGTGGTGATTTCGACCGGTCAGGAGCGCCGTGCGCGTCGGCGAGCAGAGCGCGGTCGTATGGAACCGGTTGTAGCGAAGGCCGTCGTTCGCGAGGGCCTCGAGCGTCGGCATCTCGATGGGCCCACCGAAGGTCCCGCTCTGACCGAAGCCGAAGTCGTCGACGAGGACGACGATCACGTTGGGCGCGCCGGCCGGCGCCTTCACCGAGAAGCGCGCAGGGGCCGTGACCTTTCGCGCGTCCTGCTCGGTGATCGTCGCGGGCTCGGGCTCGGGGATCGGCAGCACGCTTCGATCGAGCGTGTCGGCAGCCGTGTCGGAAGCGAGGGCGACGCCGGCCGAAATCGAGACACAGGTCACGAGCATGGCGAGGGCCTGCCCTCCCGTGCGAATCCAATCCAGACGAACGTTCATGAGACGGCCTCCTTCATGCGTGTACAAGGATGCGTGGCCAAAGTTGCGCCCGAAAATTCCTTGTTCAAAGATCCTCGTCCAAAAAAAGAGTCGGACCGCCTACTCGAACACGATCCGAAAGCGAACCGGAACGTCGTCGTCGATCGATGCCGGATTCCAGCGCGAGGGCGCCGAGCCGATCCCGAAATCCGTCCGCCGGAGCAGGAAGTCGCCTTCGACGACGACGGGATTCGTGTCGACGACTTCGAGCTCGCCGTCGACGGTCTTCTGGACTCCGTGGAGCAGCACGTCGAATTTCACTGCATAACGCGAATGTCCCGTCTTCGCCGGCGCGAGCAGGCGCGCCGAATGACCGCGCACGGTCGCCACGGGAAACTTCTCCACATCGAAGAAGTCGACCGTTCGCAGATGTTCGTCGCGGCTCTCGTTCTGCGTGTCGAGAGAGGCGACGTCGACCTCGATCATGACGCGACTCGCGCTCGGGTTGGCGAGATCGATGGAGTGCTCGACGATGCGCCAGACCCGGAACTCACCATCGGCACGACCGAAGATGTTGTTGCCGACGAAGCCGATGCGACCCTTCGCTGCAGCTCCCGCCGCTCCGCTCGCCGCAGTCGCGGGCGCGGCTTCGTTCGCCCTCGCGGCGCTCGCCGAGTAGAGCAGGTCGAGCGTCGCGGCGAAGGCGAGCAGGAGAGCGAGGGTGGCCAGGCGCGTCTGGCAGGAGCGCGTCATTGCTTCGAATCCCCGATCGCCCGGTAGACGACGGCCCCGGCGACCGCACCGAGGATGGGCGCGATCCAGAAGAGCCAGAGCTGCGACAGCGCCCAGCCGCCGACGTAGAGAGCCACACCCGTGCTCCGGGCGGGGTTCACCGACGTGTTCGTGACGGGAATGCTGATCAGATGGATCAGCGTCAGCCCGAGCCCGATCGCGATCGGCGCGAAGCCCTTCGGCGCGCGCTCGTCGGTCGCGCCGAGGATGATCACGAGGAACATCATCGTCATCACGACCTCCGTCACGAAGGCTGCACGCAGGCCGTAGCCGCCGGGGGAATGCTCTGCGAAACCGTTCGACGCGAAGCCCGCCGCGAGATCGAACCCCGCCTGGCCGCTCGCGATCAGGTAGAGGACGCCGCCCGCCGCGACTGCGCCGAGGACCTGCGCTGCGATGTAGGGGACGAGCTGCGTCGCAGGGAAGCGACCGCCGGCCCAGAGACCGATCGAGACCGCGGGATTGAGATGGCAACCGGAGATGTGGCCGATGGCGTAGGCCATCGTGAGGACCGTGAGGCCGAAGGCCAAAGAGACCCCGTGGAGCCCGATCCCGACTTCGGGGAATCCGGCCGCCAGCACGGCACTGCCACAACCCCCCAGAACCAGCCAGAACGTCCCGACGAACTCCGCACCGTATCGCTGCATCGATGCTTTCCTCCGGTGTCGCCCGTAACGGACGACGGTGAATCTCACGCGCGTGCACGCGATCGCTGTGCCCCGCATCTCGATCGAAGCGCCTAACTCGACGAGACCACGTTAACAGAGAATCAGGAGGATCGCGCCAACGACTCGAGCCCGTCGGACTCGACCTCGAGCGGCAGATTCAAGAGGTTGTAGAAGTTTTCGATCGCATTGACGAGCGTGAGCTCGGCGATCTCGCGGTCATCGAAAAGCCTTCGGACCTCGGCGAAGGTCGCGTCGGCGACATATTTGTTTCGTGTCGCCTCCTCGACGAAGGCGAGGGCGGCCCGCTCGCGGGCATTCCAACCCGGATGATCCCGCCAGTCGGCGAGCGCGTCGAATCGTTCGGTTCCGAGCTTCTCGCGGATTGCCGTCGCACGCTTGATGTCGACACAGAACGCACAGCCGTTCAGCATCGCCACCCGGGTCGAGAGCAGCAACATCAGATCGCGAGGGAGCTTGGCACCGAAGCGCTCGTAGAGCTGGAACGCGAGCGTGATCCGCCAGGCGGCGGGAACCCGGTTGTAGATCACCTGCGACGGGGTGATCGAGCGGCCCAGCGTGCGCCGGATGGCCAGGTCGAGCAGCTTTCCGAGCAGGCCCGGCGGCTTTTCGAGGGTCGTGAGTCGCATGCGAACGGCTCTCCTGCCGGAGCTGCGCCGGCTCGACGGCGCCTAACGTCTTTCCGTCTTCAGCTTGAGAACGCGATCGCGGAGCCCGACCTCGAAGTCCCCGTTCTTCTTTCGAAACAGGGATACGCGGACCGCGACGGCTCCTCGAACGACATCGAATACGATGGGCTCTGCCTCGGCGGGACTCGCCTCGGCAAGCGGGGTCAGCTCGAGCTCGACGACTCGACCGTCGACTCGCGCGCGCAGGGACGACGGCGCGAACCCTCGCAACACGTCCTGGCCCGTCTGTGAGCCCGAGCCGGCGCGCTCGATCTCGACATCGATCGGCGGCTGCTTCGGAAAGGTCACGCGCGCCCCCGACGGGATCGACGAGCCTGCTCCCACCGCGCCCGCGCCCGTCGCATCGGAGAGCACGATCCTCCAGGCGACCAATGCGCCCACCATCTCCCGTGTCGCATCGTCGAGGGGCGGAGGCGCGGCGAGGCACGAGTCGGCCCGGACGAGCTCCGCTTCGAGAAAGCCCGTGTCGTACGCGCCCTCGCGAAAGACCGCATGCGCGACGAGACGCCGAAGGAAGGGCAGACCCGTGCGAACACCCGCGATCCAGAACGACTCGACGGCCCCCGCGAGACGAGCGACGGCCTCGTCCCGGTCGCGTCCGGTCACGATCAGCTTGGCGAGCATCGCGTCGTAGTGAGGCGTCACGATCTGGCCCGCTTCGAAGCCCGCATCGAGACGGATTCCCGGACCGACCGGAGCCGACCAGGCAAAGATCGGTCCCGGGGACGGAACGAAGCCCGCATCCGGATCTTCCGCGTAGATGCGTGCCTCGATCGCATGGCCCGAGAGGTGCACGTCGGCCTGATCGAAAGGCAGGGCTTCCCCTGCGGCGATGCGGATCTGGAGGGCCACGAGATCGAAACCCGTCACACATTCGGTGACGGGGTGCTCGACCTGGATGCGCGTGTTCATCTCGAGAAAATAGAAGGCCCCCGTCGCGTCCATCATGAACTCGCAGGTCCCCGCTCCGAGATACCCCACCGCGCGCGCTGCGCGAACGGCCGCATCGCCCATCGCCGCGCGCGTGGTCTCATCGAAGCCATGGGCCGGCGATTCCTCGACGAGCTTCTGATGGCGGCGCTGGATCGAGCATTCGCGCTCGCCGAGATGGACCGTCTTCCCGAATCGATCGGCGAGGATCTGGATCTCGATGTGACGCGGACCCGGTAGAAACTTTTCGAGGTAGACCGTGTCGTCGCCGAACGCGGCGAGGGCCTCGGAGGCCGCTCGTTCGAGGGCGCTCGCGAGCTCGGACTCGTCGTTGACGCGTCGCATGCCGCGACCGCCGCCCCCTGCACTCGCCTTCACGAGGACCGGGTAACCGAACTCCTCTGCCTCGCGCCGCGCCTCGGCGAAGCTCGCGATCGCCCCGCGACCGCCCGGCACCACGCGAACGCCCGCTGCGCGCATGCGTTCCCGGGCGGCGATCTTTCCGCCCATCGCACGGATGACGTCCGGCGAAGGTCCGATGAAGACGATCCCCGCGTCGATCACGGCCTGGGCGAAGTCGGCATTCTCGGAGAGGAATCCGTATCCCGGATGGATCGCTTCGGCGCTACAGCGCTGCGCGATTCCGACGATCCCCGGGATGTCGAGATAGCTCTCGGTCGCGCGTGCCGGCCCGCACGGATACGCCTCGTCCGCGAGCCGGACGTGCAGCGCGCCCACGTCCGCCTCGGAGTAGATCGCGACCGATCGAACGCCCAGCGCACGACACGCGCGGATCACCCGAACGGCGATCTCACCCCGATTGGCAATCAGGATCTTCCCGAACATCCCTCACCCCCACTCACGAGCGGGAAGAGAATAACGAGAAGTCCCGATCTGCGTACTAGAGTGACGCGATCTCCGAAAGCTTCTGCTGGAGCTTTGCCTCGTAGGTGCGCAGATCCATCGGATTGCGCGCGACGCCGGAGTCCATCGCCGCCTTCGCGACCGCGGGCGCCACAAAAAGCAGCACGCGAGGGTCGAAGGGCTTCGGGATGATGTAATCGGGGCCGAAGTCGAAGCTCTCCCCCGGATAGGCCTTCTTCACCGCGTCCGGAACCGCCTCGCCGCGCTTCGCGAGCTCGGCCAGGGCAAAGGTCGCCGCCTGCTTCATCTGCTCGTTGATCTTCGACGCCCGCACGTCGAGGGCGCCGCGGAAGATGAAGGGGAAGCCGAGCACGTTGTTGACCTGGTTGGCGTAGTCCGAGCGGCCCGTCGCGCAGATGGCGTCGTTGCGGGCGGCCTTGACCTCGGGCGGCGTGATCTCCGGATCGGGATTCGCCATCGCGAAGACGAGCGGCTTCGGCGCCATCGACTTCACCATCTCCTGGGTGACGAGGCCCTTGCTCGAGAGCCCGACGAACACGTCCGCGCCGACCATCGCATCGGCCAGCGTCCGGCACTTCGTCTCGCGCACGAACTCTTCCTTGTACTTGTTGAAGCCCTCGCCGCGGCCCTTCCACATGATGCCTTTGGTATCGGTCATCAGGATGTTCTCGGCCTTCACGCCGAGATCCTTGTAGAGCTTCGCGCACGAGATCGCGGCCGCGCCGGCGCCGGAGATGACGATTTTCGCCTCGCCCATCGTCTTGCCCTGGAGCTCGAGACCGTTGAGCAGCGCCGCGGCCGAGATGATCGCCGTACCGTGCTGGTCGTCGTGGAAGACCGGGATGTTCAGGGACGCCTTCAGCGCCTCTTCGATCTCGAAACACTCTGGGGCGCGGATGTCCTCGAGATTGATGCCACCAAAGGTCGGCGAGATCAGCTCGCAGAAGCGGATCATCTCCTTCGTGTCGATCGTATCGACCTCGATGTCGAAGACGTCGATGTCGGCGAAGCGCTTGAAGAGGACGCCCTTGCCCTCCATCACGGGCTTGCCCGCGAGGGCGCCGAGGTTGCCGAGGCCGAGTACGGCGGTTCCGTTGGAGATGACGGCGACGAGGTTGCCCTTCGCGGTGTACTTGTACGCGTCGTCGGGGTTCTTCTCGATCTCGAGGCAGGGAGCCGCGACACCGGGGGAGTAGGCGAGCGAGAGGTCCGCTGCGGTCGCGCAGCTCTTGGTCGGGACGACCTTGATCTTTCCCGGACGACCCTGGGCGTGATATTCGAGCGCTTTGTCATTCAGACTCATGGGGAACCTCTGACGATGTCGATCGACGGGGGCGCCGATCGACGGATGCTTTCCTCGCGCGGACGAAGAAGAGGGATGGATTGGCCGGCAGGCCTGTGCGGAAGGATGCCGAGTCTATCAATCGAGTGCCCGGGTGTCGAAGGCCGGTGGCGCAGCGATTTGCTTCGGGGGTCCTTTGCGCAGCGGCGAGCGGCGAGGAGCCGGCATCGGGCAGGCCGGGGACCGGCAAGTCGCCCGTTTGCCCGGCGGCGGCGCCTCGCTTCGGCCGGCCCGAAACCAGCCCTCAACCCCGCATCAGCTCGCGGGCGATCACCACGCGCTGGATCTGGTTCGTGCCTTCGTAGATCTGCATCAGCTTGGCGTCGCGCATGAGCTTTTCGACCGGGTATTCCTTCGTATAACCGTTGCCGCCGAAGATCTGGACCGCGTCTGTCGTCGCTTTCATGGCGGCATCGGTCGAGAAGCACTTGGCCATCGAAGACTGCTTCGAGGCGCGCTTTCCCTGGTCGAGGAGCCAGGCGCTCTGGAAGGTCAAGAGGCGGCTCGCCTCGATGTCCTTCGCCATGTCGGCGAGCATGAACTGGACCGCCTGGAACTCGCCGATCGCCTGACCGAAGGCCTTGCGCTCCCCCGCGTAGACGAGGCTCTCCTCGAGAGCGCGACGGGCGATCCCGGTGGCGAGGGCGCCGATCAGCGGCCGCGTCCGGTCGAGGGTCGCCATGGCGATCTTGAAGCCCTCGCCCTCGGCGCCCAGGCGTTGGCTCGCGGGTACGCGCACATTGTCGAAATGAAGGACCCGCGTGTCGCTCGCGCGCTGGCCCATCTTGTCTTCCTTCTTGCCTGGCGTGAGGCCGGGCGCCTCGCGCGGGAGCACGAAGGCGCAGATGCCCTTGTGACGGGAGTGTCGATCGAGGGTCGCGAAGACGGTGTAGAGATCGGCTTCGCCGCCATTGGTGATCCAGGCCTTGGTTCCGTTCAGGACGTAGTCGTTGCCGACCTTTTCGGCGTGGAGCTGGAGGCCCGCGACGTCGGAGCCGGCGCCGGGCTCGGACAGGGCAAAGGCCAGGATCTTGAAGTCGGTCGTGCAGGGCGTGAGCCACTCGCGCTGCTGATCCCGGGATCCACCGACGAGGATCGGCGTCAATCCGAGATCGTTCGAGAGGATCGAGGTCGTGACGCCCGAGCAGCCTCGCGCGAGCTCTTCGACGACGACGCAGGCGCCGACGACCGACAAGCCGAGTCCGCCGAGCTCGTCGGGGATGAAGACGTGGGAGAGCCCGAGCTCCCATGCCATCCGCAGAACGTCTCGGGGAAATTTCCCGCTCACGTCATACGCGGCGGCGATCGGCGCGATTTGTTCGTCCGAGAATCGGCGTGCGGTCCGTTGCAGACTCGAAAGCGAGTCGTCCAGCTCGAAGTCCATCAGGTCCCCCCATCCGATCCCTTTCGGGTCTCGGTGCGCCCGACTTGACTCGCCTAATGTCCGCCGAGCATCCGCGTGCCGGCCGCACGGGCCCCGAGCGCCTGCGAAAGGCGGTGGGCCGCTTCGGATACGGCTGCGGCCCCTCCTCCGTGGACGGCCTCGCGAGTCAGCCGCTGGCTCGGGCCCGAGATCGAGATGGCTGCCACCACGCGTTCGCTCGCATCGCGCACGGGGGCTGCCACGCAGTGGAGACCGCAGGCGTACTCTTCGAAGTCGACGGCGTAGCCGCGGAGCTGGCCTGCGCGGACCTCATCGAGGAGCTTGTTACCGTCGGTGATCGTCGCGTCCGTGAACCCGTCGAGCGTCCACGAGCCGACGCCCGGCATCGGCTGCGCCACCGCTCCACGCCGGCCGCCGCTCTCCGAACGCGAAGTCGGGGGCGCTACGGGGCGCTCGAGCAGGCCGACGAGGAGAGCCTTCCCGATCGCGGTGCAATGGGCGGGCAACCGCTCACCGACCCGTAGCCCCGTCAAGAGCAGCTGATTCGGCAAGACGCCGTCGAGATGCGCGACCTGCTGCAGGTCGCGCAGAACGCCGACATGCGCCGTCTCGCCCGTCTCGGCGACGAGCTCTTCGAGCAACGGGCGCGCCAGACTCGCGAAGGGGTGATTGCGCGCGAAGGCATGGGCGAGCTCGAGGCAACGCGGGCCGAGATGGTACAGCTCGCTGTCGGCGGACTGCTGTACGTAGCCCGCGATCTCGAGAGTCGCGAGCAGACGAAAAGCGTTGTTCTTGTGGAGCCCGAGGCTCCTCGCGACGTCGGAGACGCCGATCGCGACCTCCCCGTCGAAGACCTCCAGCATGCGAAACGCGTTCATCACCGTCTGGATCGCGTAATCGCTCTTGGGCTTGCCGGAGGGCTTCGTCATCGATCGTCTCCTGCTCTACCTGATTCTGGTGCCGGGATTCTTTTCTAACGCAAGCGCAGGAGACGTGTCAATCGATTCCTGAAAATCCGATGTCGATGCGCCGGATCGAGTACACCGCGCTGTGTCCGGCCGCGCGAGCGCAACCCTCATGGGCGTCAACGACTTTCACCCGCCGACGACGGACGCGGTAGGCTGAAATAAAATTCGACCGCGAGTCGCTCACGGCGAACACCGTAACTAATAAGGCGGGGAGCGGCGCGGTCGCTCGGCCGCCCGGGCGGCCATTTCGGTAGCGAGCAGCTCGACGATGAGGGTGCCGACCCCCAGCAGGATCGCAAGATCGGCGAGATTGAAATCGGGAAGCGGACTCGAGGCCGGCGGTCCGACGTGAAGAAACTTGATGCTCGCACCGTGTCGATAGCGATCGAGACTGTTGCTCAGCACGCCTGCGAGAACGGCTCCGAGCGCGACAGCCGTTCCGAGGTCCCTTGGGGCGAGCGAGCGTAGAAAGACGAACACGAAGATCGCGGCGACGACCGAGAGGATTCCGTAGCCCGCGAGCTCCGCGTTTGCAGACCAGTCGCGAAACAGCCCAAGCGCGCCGCCCGCCTCGGGAATCCGAGTCCAGGCGAGAAACGACCCGAGTATCGGAACGCGTTCGCCGATCGCGACGGCGTCGACGACGTGGCCCTTGCCCAATTGATCGAGCAGGAACACCAATCCGCCGACGAGTCCGAACGCCGCGTACTTGCTCCCCATCGCGCGCCGCACTCCCGCTATCTGAGCTCTTCTGCGGACAAGAGCTCGTCACGCCAGATCTCGGGCGAGAGCTCACGCGCGGCCTGGAAGCGAAAGTCGGCCTCGTCCTCACGACCCTCGGCGCGATCGATCCAGGCCCGCAGACCGAGGCCCCAGACGTCGACCGAGGCGCCGAGCTCGCCTTCGGACTCGAACAGCGCGCGAGCCTGGTCGAGGAACGCGCTCGCCTCTTCCGGATTGCCCGTCGCGACATGATGTCGGGCGAGCGCCAGGAACGCGATCGGATTGGTCGCATCGAGGCGCACCGCGCGCTGGTAGCTCGCGAGCGCACGCGCCGGCTCCCCTGCCGCGTCGGATTCGAGTCCCTCGATCACGAGCCGAAGCGATCCGTCGCGCCGAGCGTCGTAGCGTCCAAGCGACGCAGTGGCCGTCAGGGGCGGCGCGGGCGGCAGCGCGGATGTGAAGGGCGGCTCTTCCACCGCCCGCTGATCCGGAACGGGGCTTCCCGTCGACTCGGCTGCTGCCGGCTCCGACGAAGCGGGAACGGACGGCTGTCGGACGACGGGGCCGACCGCGCATCCGGCGAGAGCGCTCAGAATGCACACGACGGACAAGCCCGGCCTGTTGCGCAGCACGACGACCATTCGAGCCCCAACCTCGCACAGTCGCCGCGTGCACGCGACCTCGCGCGGCCTCGTCTCGACCGTCACTGGCATTTTCTATCCGCCGAAGAAACGTTCGAAGAATCGTGGAAACGTCGGCATGCCGCGTGGACAGGTCTCGATCGGGGCGGTGCCGATCAGGAAGTACTCGGGTCGATTGCGCGGACAGCCCCAGAGCGCACGATCGCCGGTCATGGGATCGATCTCGACGCTCTCGATCTCCCGCGGCCGGAGGAAGCCGCCGCGGATCTGGCCGCCGGAAACGGCCGCGAGGTAATCCGCCCAGATCGGCAACGCGCCTCGGCTCGAGGCCACGCCGATCTTGCGCGGCTCGTCGTACCCGATCCACACGACGACCACGAGCTCGGGCGTGAAGCCGACGAACCAGAGATCGTTCTCGTCGTCGGTCGTCCCCGTCTTCCCGGCGATCGGACCCCGGAGTCCTCGCGAACGGATGCCGGCGCCGGTACCGCGGTCGACGACACCCTCGAGCAGCGACGTCGTCAGATAGGCGGTCCCCGCGTCGAGGACCCGCCGGGCCCCGGCGAGCGGCGACTGCTCCTGCGCGATGCCGTGTCCGTCGAGAAGCCCCGTGAAGCTTCGCGCGGTCGGTCGCAGCCCGCCGTTCGCGAACGTCGCGTAGACCGTCGCCATCTCGAGCGGCGAGACCTCGGCGGTCCCGAGGGCGAGGCTCGGCACGGCGGGCAGCGGGCTCTCGATGCCGAGCTTGCGCGCCATCTCGACCACACGTCGGATTCCGACCGCCTGCCCGAGTCGCGCCGCCGGCACGTTCAGCGAATCCTCGAGCGCTTCGCGCACGCTGACCGGCCCCCGGTAGCGCCGATCGAAATTCAGCGGCCGCCAGGGTCCGGAGGGCGTGTCGACCTCGATCGGTTCATCGGGAATGAAGCTCGCCAACGTCACCACCGGCCCCGATTGGCGCGAAAGCGCCGCCGCATAGACGATCGGCTTGAAGACACTGCCCGCCTGACGCCGCGCCTGGGTACAGCGATTGAACTGCGAGGTCCCGTAATCGCGCCCGCCGACGAGGGCCAGGATCTCGCCCGTCTGCGGCCGCATCGCCAACAAACATCCCTGGAGCTGGGGACGCTTCTCGCCCTTGGCGACCTTCGGCGCCGGCAGCTGCTTCTCGAGGGCGGCGAGTCCCTTGCGGAGATGCTCGACCGCGGCGCGTTGGAGCGTGGTGTCGAGCGTCGAGTAGATGCGAAGACCTTCGACGGCGAGCAGATCCTCGTGGTAGACCTCGGGCAGCTGGCGCTGGAGCATGTCGAGGAAATAACGGTCCTGGCCCGACTCGAGGGTGATCGCAGCGAGATCGAGGCCGCGCGCGCGAGCCCGTTCGGCCTCGTCGGAGGAGATGCGGCCCTGGGCCGCCATCTGATCGAGCACGAGGTCGCGGCGCTTTTTCGCGCGCTCGGGATGGCGGTGGGGACTCATGGCGTTGGGGCTCTGGATGACGGCGGCGAGCAGCGCGGACTCTTCGACGGCCAGGTCGGGCACACGCTTGCCGAAGAAGAAGCGCGACGCCTCGCCCACGCCGTGGATCGCCGTCGAGCCGCGGCGGCCCATGTAGATCTCGTTCAGGTAGGCCTCGAGGATCTGGGGCTTCGAATAACGAGCCTCGACCAGCAGCGCCATCACGGCTTCCGTGAGCTTGCGGCGGATCGTGCGCTCGGGCGTCAGGAAGAAGTTCTTGACCAGCTGCTGGGTCAGCGTGCTCCCGCCCTCGCGGATGCCCCCGGCGCGGAGGTTCGCGAGCAGTGCGCCCACGATCCGGCGGAGATCGACGCCGTTGTGCTCCTCGAATCGGCGGTCCTCGATCGCGTAGATCGCGTCGACGAGATGGTCCGGGACGTCGGCCATCGCGACGAGATCGCGCTGCTCGCGGTCCTCGTCGTAGAAGGCCGAGATCTGCTCGGGCTCGAGGGCCACGACGTCGATCGGGTGACCCTTGTCGTCGCGCATGTCCCGGACCCGGCCCGCCTCGAGGCGGAACTCGATCCGGCGGTCGGGCTCGGGCAGCTCGGGGTGATCGAAGCCGCGCAGGTGGACCCGCAGACGGCCGGGGAGCGAGCGGTAGTGGCCCGGCGTCAGGGGACCGGCCGCCTTCTGCTCGCGGTAACCGGTCCGCAGGAGCCAGCCCTGGAGGTCGAGCCGCTCCCAGTCGGCACCCGTATAGATGACCTTGGGCGCGGCAAAGACCCGCGAGGGCACCGAGAACCGCCGGCCGTCGAAACGCGACTGGACGATGCGGTCGAGGCCGAGGAGCCAGTGGGCGGCGTAGAGTCCGGCGACGAAGCCGGCCACGAGCAGGACGAGGCCCAGCCGCCGCAGGACGAGCGGCAGTCCCGTTCCGCGCTTCGACGTGTCGCTCTTCCGGCCCCTGGCCATCTCGGTCCTCGGTCCTCAGGAAATTGGCGCCGCGCAAGTCGGTCCGTCGGCGGCATCCCATGGAACCCGCGCGTGCCCACTCGTTCCGACTCGTTACGGCTCGTTGCGACTCATCACGATCGCCGCGGCTTGTGCGCAGGCCCCCGAATCGCGAGAGTAGGGCGCCATGACGAAGGCTGCCGGAAAAGGCACGAGAGCAGGAACCAAGGGCATCCGAGCCAAGTCGGCCCCTGCGAAGCCGAGGCAGACGGCAAGCAAGCCGTGGGGCGGACGCTTCGACGGCGCGACGGATCCGGTGGTCGAGCGCTTCTCGGCCTCGATCGACTTCGACAAGGCACTCGCGCGCCACGACATCCGAGGCTCCAGGGCCCAGGCCCGGATGCTGGGAGACGTCGGGCTGATCCCTGCGCGGGATTCCCGCGCGCTGCTCCGCGGCCTCGACGAGGTCGAAGCCGAGATCGAAAGCGGCCGCTTCCCGTTCGATCCCGCCCTCGAAGACATCCACATGAACATCGAGACCCGGCTCCGGACGCTCGTCGGACCCGAGGCCGCGGGCAAGCTCCACACGGGCCGCTCCCGCAACGACCAGGTCGCGACCGACCTCGCGCTCTTTCTCCGGGACGCCGGCCTCGCTACCCAACGCGGCCTCCACCAGCTCCGCGCCGTCCTGCTCGAGCGGGCCCGCGAACACGTCGACACGATCCTCCCCGGCTACACCCACCTCCAGCGCGCCCAGCCCGTCCGACTCGCCCACCACTGGCTGGCCTACGTCGAGGTCTTCGGCCGCGATGCCGGCCGCTTCGCCGACGCCCGGGCACGGATCGACCGCTCCCCGCTCGGGGCCGGCGCGCTCGCGGGTTCGACCCTGCCCCTCGACCGCGCGCAGACCGCCCGGGAGCTCGGGTTCGACGGCCCGACCCGCAACTCGATGGATACCGTCGCCTCCCGCGACGCCGCCCTCGAGTACCTCGCCGCCGCCGCCATCGCGATGGTTCATCTCTCCCGCCTCGCGGAGGAGCTGGTCATCTGGTCGACGGCGGAGTTCGGCTTCGTCGAGCTGGCCGACGCCTACTCGACGGGCTCATCGCTCATGCCCCAGAAGAAGAACCCCGACGTCCCGGAGCTCGTGCGCGGCAAGTCGGGGCGGGCGATCGGGAATCTCGTGACTCTCCTGACCGTCATGAAGGGCCTCCCGATGACCTACAACCGCGATCTCCAGGAGGACAAAGAGCCCCTGTTCGACTCGGTCGCGACCCTGCGCGACAGCCTCGAAGTCATGGCCGGGACCCTCGCGACCCTCGAGGTCCGCCGGGAGCGCATGGCGCAGGCCGCCTCCGATCCGATGCTCCTCGCCACCGACCTGGCGGAGCTGCTGGTCCGCAAGGGCGTGCCCTTCCGCGACGCCCACGAGGTCGTGGGCAAGATCGTGGGCCACTGCACCCGCAACAAGGTCGATCTCCGGTCGCTGAGCCACGCCGATCTCCGGCGCTTCCATCCGGCTTTCGACGCCGGGGCCGACGCGCTCCTCGACCTCGAGCGCAGCGTCGAGAGCCGGAGCCTCGCCGGCGGGACCGCCCGGGTCCGGGTCGCCGAGGCCCTCGAGCAGGCGGAGTCCAGCGTGGCGAACGCGCTCGCGCGGCTCGCGGCAGAGAGTGCGGGCGCGGGGGACGGCGCGGCGAAGCGCTCGCCTCGGAAGCGCTCGTGAGGTCGAGCCCCGGGACCGCAGGTCCCCGGCCGCGAGCTCGCCGCCGGCTCGTCGCGCATCCGCTCGTCACCTGTCTCACGCTTCTCGCGATCGCGGGTACACTGTCCGCGTGCGGTCGCTACGGCCCGCCGAAGCGCCACGCCCCAGCCGCACCGGCAGCCGGCGCGACAACCGAGTCCACCGTCCCGTCTTCCCCCACGAGCGACGGCGGCGAACGTCCAGACGAGCGGGACGATGGAAGACGAATAGAATGAGCCGTTCGCTGCCCTTCACGAAGCTGCATGGAGCCGGAAACGATTTCGTCCTCTTCGACGGAATCCGAAGCGACCTTCCTTCCGACCTCGCTTCCCTCGCGCGCTCGATCGCCGACCGCCATTTCGGCGTCGGCTTCGACCAGATGCTGGTCGTGCGGCCATCGAAGGCCGCCGATTTCCGGATGGACATCTACAACGCGGACGGCTCGCAGGTCGAGATGTGCGCGAACGGGATCCGCGCGTTCTACAAATACCTGCGCGACGAAGGCCATACCCACGCCGACGAGATCGGTGTCGAGACGCTCTCCGGCGTCGTGCGGCCGCGCTGGGCAGGGCCCGGTCGCGTCACGGTCGACATGGGGCTTCCCATCCTGATTCCCGAGAAAATCCCGACGACGATCGCGACCGGCGCAGGACCCATCCTCGACGTCCCGCTCGAGCTGCCCGCGAATCTATGGCGCAAGGGACCGCAGCCGCTGCGCGTCTCTTCGATCTCGATGGGCAATCCGCACTGCGTGATCGAAGTCGACGACGTCGATGCGGTCCCCCTCGAACAGGTCGGCCCCGCCCTCGAGCACCACGTCGCGTTCCCGAATCGAGTGAACGTCGAGTTCATCCAGATCCTCTCCCGCAGCCGCATCAAGCAGCGAACCTGGGAGCGCGGGACGGGGGAGACGCTCGCCTGCGGCTCCGGGGCCTGTGCAGTCGCCGTCGCCTCGATGTTGCGCGGCCGGGTCGACCGCGAGGTCGTGGTCGAGCTCCGCGGCGGCACCCTGGAGATCGGGTGGGCCGACAAGAATTCCCCCGTCCTGATGACCGGACCCGCGGCCACCGTCTTCACAGGCGAATGGCCGCTCATCGAAGACTAGAACGCGAAGAAGTACCAGAAGAGGCCCCATGTTCGAAGGCATCCATACCGCCCTCATCACGCCCTTCCGCAACGGCCAGGTCGACGAGGAGGCGCTTCGCGCGCACGTCGAGCGCCAGATCGAGGCGGGAATCGATGGCGTCGTCCCCTGCGGCTCGACGGGCGAATCGGCGACGCTCTCCCATCTCGAGCATCGCCGCGTCGTCGAGATCGTCGTCGACGCCGCACGGGGCCGCGTCCCCGTGATCGCCGGAACCGGCTCGAACTCGACCCGCGAGGCGATCGAGCTGACGCTCCACGCGAAGCAGGCGGGGGCCGACGGCTCGCTCATGCTCTCGCCCTACTACAACAAGCCGACCCAGGAAGGCATCTACGCGCATTATGCGGCGGTGGCCGAGGCGACGCGCTTTCCGATCGTGATCTACAACATCCCCGGGCGAACGGCGTCGAACATCGCGCCCGAGATCATCGCGCGGCTCGCGCGGCTCGAGCACATCGTCGGGGTCAAGGAAGCTTCGGGCAGTCTCGATCAGATGTCCCACGTCATCGCGAAGTGTCCGCAGGAATTCGCCGTGCTCTCGGGCGACGACTCGCTGACGCTTCCGCTGCTCTCGATCGGGGGCAAGGGCGTCATCTCGACGACCTCGAACGTGGCGCCCCGCCCGATCTGCGAGCTCGTCCGACGCTTCCAGCGGGGCGACATCGCGGGCTCCCAGGCGATCCATTATTCGCTGCTGCCCCTCTTCGACGTCCTCTTCTGCGAGACCAATCCGATTCCCGTCAAGGCCGCGGCGGGGGAGCTCGGCTGGTGCAGCCCCGAGATCCGGCTTCCGCTGACGCGCATCACCGACGCGAATCTCGAGCGCCTGAAGGTCGTATTGAAGGACCTGGACGCGCTTTGATGACGAGTGCATCGGGAAACGCCCAAGCGGCTGGCGTCATGGTCGTCGGGGCCCAGGGCCGAATGGGACTCGAGGTTCGCGCAGCGCTGGCTGCGGAGCCGCGGCTCCGCTTCGCCGGCGCTCTCGAACGCCCGGGCCATCCCGAAGCCGGGCAGACGATCGCCGCCGGCGTCGTGCTCCAGGACGACCCCAAGCGTGCGCTCGCCGGCTGCGGCGTCGCGATCGATTTCTCCGTGCCCGCCGCGACGCTCGCGAATCTCCGCGCCGCCGCCGACGCGGGTGTCGCGTACGTGACGGGGACGACGGGCTTCGACGCGGCGGGCCTGCGCGAGATCGAGCATCTGGCCGAGCGGATCCCCGTGCTCCACACGGCCAATTTCTCCGTCGCCGTGAACGTCCTCGCCCACCTCGCCCGGGAGGCCGCGCGATTGCTTGGTCCCAGCTACGACGCCGAGCTCTTCGAGCTCCACCACGGCCAGAAGCGCGACGCGCCGAGCGGCACCGCGCTGCTCCTCGGTCGCGCCGTCGCGCAAGGGCAGGGCGTCGACCTCGAAAAGCACATGATCCTCGAGCGCGCGGGCGAGACCGGCGTCCGACCGACCGGCGCGATCGGCATCCAGGCTCTCCGCGGCGGCGACAATCCCGGCGAGCACACGATCTATTTCCTCGGCCGCGGCGAACGCCTCGAGCTGAGCCACCGCGCCGCCACCCGCGGCCATTTCGCCGCCGGCGCAGTGCGCGCCGCCGCCTGGATCCTCGCCAAGAAGCCCGGCCTCTACCGCTTCGAACAAGTACTGGAGCTCACCTGATGCTTTCGCTGCAAGAAATCTCCGACCGATTCGAGCTCCAGGACCTGATCTACCGCTATTCGCAGCTCATCGACGGCAAGGATTTCGACAAGCTCGCGACCGACGTCTTCACGCCGGACGCCTTCATCGACTACAGCGCCTTCGGCGGCTCGAAGGGCGATCTTTCGACGACGATCGCATTCCTGCACAAGGCGATGAAGCGTTTCCCGAACACCCAGCACCTGAACGCCAACATCCAGCTGAAGATCGACGGCGATCGCGCGACCGGCAGGCTCATGTGTTACAACCCGCAGGAATTCACGAACGAGCAGGGCGAGATCGACGTCCTGGTCTGCGGCCTCTGGTACGTCGACGAATACGTGCGCACACCGAAGGGCTGGCGGATCAAGAATCGGGTCGAAGAGCGCTGCTATTTCGCGAATCAGCCGAAGGGGCTGGGGCTCTGAGCGCGCGCATCGAAGGCCGGCCCTCCAGCGGGAGCCCGGGGCAGCGACCGAAGCGGATCCGCCTTCACGGCCGAGCGTCCGCGGCGTCTCCCGCGCGCAGACCGCTTTCGAGCGCGATCGGGTAGCGCGCAACGATTCCCTCGATGCCGCGCTCGAGAGCCCTTTCGCGCTTCTCCCGCAGCAGGGATTCGCGAAGCGAAGCCTCGACCTCCTCGAGCGGCGCCAGGCGCGACGGACTTCGCGCGGTCAGCAGCACGAGGTGGAGCCCGTGCTCCGACCGGTACGGACCGGACCATGCGACCGGATCGACCGCCATCCCCGCGACCGTTTCTGCCATCGACTCCCCGAAATGGCTCCGGACCTCGTCGAGCGTCCGATCGACATAGATTCGGTCGTAGAGGAATCGATCGCCGAGGGCGAGCGCCCCGTCGAACCCGACCCGCTCGCGATTCAGACGCGCGAGCAGCGCGCGCGCCCGCGCCTCGGCCTCCGCTTCCCGGCCCTTCTCTTCGCGGCCCGGATCATCGCGGACGAAGACGTGCGCGAAGCGAATCGTTCCCGGCTCGCGCAGCTCGTCCGCCCGCTCGCGATAGGCCGCCGCGATTTCCGCGTCCGAGACGACGAGCGCGGATTCCCCGACACCTTCGACGAGGAACTCCATCTGCTGGACCAGCCTGCGTCGGATGAGCTCGTCGTCCCGGTCGAGCCCGAGCGAGCGTGCCTCGCGGACGAGGACCTCCTCGCGCACGTAACGATCGATCCAATCTCGTCGCACGACCTCCGTCGCCGAGTCGAAGGCCTGCTCCGCCTCCGCCGCGACAGCCATTCGTGCGCGCGATTGGATGAACGCGATCAGCTCGGCCCGCTCGACCCGGATCGTCCCCGGCTCCTCGGCGGCGAAGCGTGTCGTGCTGTCGGGAACGCATGACGAGCCGGAGCGGTCGAGGCCGAAAAGGACGGCGATCGCGAATAACACGCTGCCGGACAGCAGGAAGTGGAGTAGGGGCGATCGCAGGAATCGCCACAGCCTGTCGCGCGTGCTCAGGGCGTGTACCAGATCGGCGAGCTGTAGGCGCGCTCCTGAAGCGTCGGGGGCTGCTCGTCGGGCGGGTCGATCTGCAGGGCGATGCCGTCGAGCAGCGAGTGGCGCGGCGTCGGGATCTCGAGCACGCGCACGTAGTAGAACGCACGCCGCTCGGGATGAAAATCGGGATCCGTGAAGACGCCGACGAGCTCGGCCGCACCGATCTCGTTCGTGTAGGTCCCGCGGTCGAAGTCGACGGTGTTGCCGACGGGCGGGAGCGCGCCGTCGGGTCCCGGCTCACGGTGCCCCGACCAGACGACGTCGTAGACCTGCTCCTTCGCGTGGCCGTCGCGGCCGACCCAACCCTTCACGATCTGGATCCGGTCGAGGTTGCCGCGCTTCGGATCCTTCGCCGCATGCACGAGAAAGGACGGGGCGACGGGCGCGTCGCCGCCGAAGAAACCGCCGAGACCCTTCTTCGGCTCCGGTCGACCGGCGAGGTCGCCGCCCATCGCGACACCCTTCGCATAACCGACCTGCGCGAGGTCCGCGGCCTCCGCATCCCGTGCTTCGAAGGACCAGCCCCCGAAGAAGCGCACGCGCATCCGCGAGCCCGTCGTCGCGTAGACCTCACGGCGGCGGAACGCGGCGAAGATCGATTCGCGGGTGTTCTCCTCGGCCCAGACGGCGGCGAGTCCGCCGGCGCCCATGTTCCAGCCGGTGATGCCGCGACCACCGGAGAAGGTCGCCTTCGTCTCGGGGGTCGAATCGAAGGCCATCTTGCCCCAGAAATTATCCTCTTCGTAGGACGACAATCCGGTATGCGAATCGGTCGAGCCGATCATGCCGAACTTGTAGGGATTGGCGCCGACCTTCTCCTCGATCTCGAGGCCGCGCATGAGCGCCGTGCGCGCGTAGTCGCCGGGCTGTGCGACGTAAGGCTGTTTTTTTTGTTGGATGTAGCCGCCGTAGATCTCGAAGTCCGCGAAGGAATCGTCCGGCGAGAGATCGGGATGCGTCTCCGAGGTGCCCTTGAACTGGGTGACCTCGACGACGGGCTCCCAGCGCGCACGCGTGCGAGCGCTCTCGGTGGTGTAGGGCGATTCGTCGAGGGTGGCCTCGCCGAACATGTAGCCCTTCGAGATGTTGGAGTTGTGCGGAATCGCGACGAACTCGGCGCCCGTCTCCTTCGAGGTCTGCTCGAGGAATTTCCAGAGATCTTCCGGGTAGGAGCTCTTGTCGGAGCCGTAGGGCAGGAAACGTCGCGCAGTCTCTCCGGACGCAGAGGTCATGACGACGCGGTGGAGATTTGCGCCGGAGGGCAGCGAGCTCCACTCCCAGCCGATCAGGGCCGTGAAGTGGCCGGGATCATTGTGGCGGTCGGCCGCGGTCGTCGTCTCGGCCCAGGCGTCGATGTGGAGCTGTGCAGCGCCGGGATCCACGGGGAGCGCGTTCGGGGCGCCCTCGGCCGAGATCGGACTCTGCGTGTCGCCGGGGTCGATGGTCGACGCCGCCGGCAGCACGCCGGCGAAGAGCGATTGCCCCTCGCCCGAATCGATTGCCTTGCGCACACGATCGGCGAACTCGGCACCCGGTCCCTCGCGCACGTCGAAGTAGAGCTTGCGGATGACACCGAGATACTCGGCGTGGTCGGCGACGACGAGGAAGTCGAGCGGCGTCTCGATGCGCACGCGGGCGCGGTGGTAGGGATGGATGACCGGGAGGCCCTTCGCCCAACGGTAGGCGGTATCGGGGTCGGCGGAGCGGTTGCCGTTCAGGAATGCGTCGAAGGAGTACGACGTGTGCAGGTGGGTATCGCCGAAGTAGACCTGACGCGCCGGGCTCGAGATCGACACCGGCGCTTCCGCTGCATATGCGGTCGAGACGAGAGAGCGGGCGATGAGACCGAGCGCCGCCGCGAATGATCCGACGGCGACCGCGGTCGCTCGAGGGGATCGCGCCTTCGGACGACGGGCGACTCCGATCATGCGCTTCACCTTCCCGGGCCGGGCCGCGCGGTCGGCTGGCCGACCGTCGACTAGACGGCGGCCGGCCCGCGCTCGCCGGTGCGGATTCGGATCGCCTCTTCGAGGGGAAGCACGAAGATCTTGCCGTCGCCGATCTTGCCCGTATTCGCGGCCTGGCTGATGGCGTCGATGACACGCTCCACGATCTCGTCACGGACGACGATCTCGAGCTTGATCTTGGGAAGGAAGTCGACCACGTACTCGGCCCCGCGATAGAGCTCGGTATGGCCCTTCTGCCGGCCGAAGCCCTTGACCTCGGTCACCGTCAATCCTTCGACGCCCACCTGGCTGAGCGCTTCCTTGACGTCGTCGAGCTTGAAGGGCTTGATGATCGCTTCGATCTTCTTCATGACTGGAGATCTCCTGGGCGCCGGAGCCCGCGGGCCGCGGCCTGTTTTCGCACGGTACCACAGGCCCAGACTGTTCCGACCGCGCCGTTTCCTGCACACGCCGCGAGCAGCCCTGCCCGCGAATCGAGCAACCGCGCCGCGCATTCGGGCCGTCGCCGACCCAGCTTTCGAGGCCATCGAGTCCCGAGCGACGTCTGGGATGGGTCTGGCCCGGGGCGGCAGCCACCGACAGGCGGCCGACAACGGGAACATGACTTGGAATGCCGCTTGCACCAGGCTGCTGTGCATGAGCGCCGTCAAGCGGGCCGTGACGACCGGGAGCCCAGACCGGTAGAGCTCGACCCGCTCAACCCCTGTCGGATGCAGGATTAAAAGCCATGGATCTCCCCGCGAGCCGCACGACCTCCCCCGACCATCTCGACGAATTTGCCCGCTTCCTCCGAGACTCGAGTCTCGAGGTCGGAAGGGTCAGTCAGGCACGCACGCTGAAAGCGTGGCTCGACCTCGCCGAGGCCTACCGGATCACGCAGGCCCTGCGCGATTGTCACGGCAATCGCTCGGCCGCCGCGCGCGCGCTCGGAATCGGCCGACGAACCCTTTACGCGAAGATGGACAAGCTCGGGATCACTGCGACCTGGCGCATCGCCTCGTAGCGGCCGCAGGAACGAAAAAGGGCGCGACGCCATCGACGTCGCGCCCCTGACCTCGTCAGACCCGTTGCCGTCGCGGCTCGCGATCCGGGAGATCATCTCCCGGATCGCAGACCGAGACTTACTCGCTAGAACTCGTAGTAGAGCTCCGCGATGCCGACCAGCTGGTCGTTGCGCGTTCCCGGATTGTTCGGGTCGTTGTCCTGCGCGTACGGTCCGACGTTATGCGTCAGATTGCGGTCGTAGCGGAGCTCCGCTCGCAACGTCAGGTCGTCGGTCAGCGCCTGAGCGCCGGTGAAGGTCGCCGTGACGACTTCGCCGTACCCGTCCGCGAGGCCGGCCCCCTGCGCGATGTTGAAGTTGTTCTCGGTGCGCACGTACTCGAGGCGCGTCGCGAAGCTCGTGTCCTCGGTGACGTGGTAGCGCGCCGCGGTCGCCAAGGCGTGCGTGTCGCCCTCTCGCAGGATCCCGTTCCCGAAATGCCGCACCCAGACGAACTGGAACCACGCTTCGAGGGAGTCCGAGAGCTGTGCCGTCGCCACCGCATCGAGGATGGACGTCTTGCAGGCGGTGTTGCCGTCGCATTCGCCACCGGTGAAGTCCGACTCCAGCCCCGACGCCGAGTTCTTGCCGATCATGTTGTCGATCTTGAACCCGAACATGTCGCCCTTGTAGGCGATCTGGCTGAAGTAGGCCTTGTGGCGGCTGTCGTCGATGCTGGTATCGGCGACCACGTCGTTGAACACGCCGGCCGCGATCGAGAGCTGGTCCGTGAGCTGGGTCTCGGCGAGCAGACCCGTGTTCACGATCGGGATCAGCTTGAACACGCGACCCTGGGTGATGTTGTAGTTCAGATTGGTCTTGACCCGCTCGACGCCCATCAGCGTGCTGCGTTTGCCGAGATCGAAACGGATGCCGTTCCCGATCGGCGCGAGGTAGCTCGCGTAGGCACTGAAGAGATAGAAATCCTGATCCGAGCTGCCCGGGGTGCCACCCGAGAGCGGAGTGCCGACGAGGCTGCTGCGCATCGCGCGGGCGGACTCGCCATAGAGGAGATCGGCGTGGAACCCGCCGCGGCTCTCTTCGTTGGTCGGCTTGTCGAGCGTCAGCCAGAGCTGGTCGAGGGAGAACGTGTCCGCGTTCTGATGGCGGAAGGAGTCGCCGACCGAGAGGTTCTTGTCACTCCCACCGAGCAATCGGTGGTTGTAGCTCGCCGCGACGAGACCGGAGACATCGACCTGCTCCAGGAACGTACCCACGGCCGAACGGGCGCCGTCGGCGGACTCGGCCAGACCGGCCTCGGACAGCACGGCTTGTTGCTTTTCGACGGTCGCCTGGGCGTCATTCAGCTTCTCGGAGGTCGCTTCGAGACGATCCTCCATCTCAGCCATCCGCTGCTCCATGAGCCGGAACTGCTCCTGGACGGGATCGGCGACGGCCACGCTCGCCCCGAGAAACGTACTCGTGACAACCGCGACGGCGGTGATCAATTTGGAACGCATTGGGAATCTCTCCTCGTTGGTTGTCGGACTTTCCACTCGCCGCGCCTGCGGTCCCCGAATTCCGGAGCCGATCTTGCGGACGAGGGAATCGAACAGGGCCGATCGCCCTGCGTGAATTGCGGATGAGGAGCGAGGGTCGAGACCGCCGACGCAACGGGCGCGCGGACTCTCGCTACTCGATTGATGGGGAGGCACTCGATGTGGATCTTCGCGCACGTTCGCCCGATGCTCCGACGGGGGGTCGTTTGCATTACCCGCTTCCACTTCACGCGAATGGGTCGCGATCGGTTGGGCTGCGGGCTCGAGTCGATCAAGGACCCCGCGGAGGGGAGGCGAAGTCCTTCTCAAACAGCTCTGAATCGGGCACCGAAGTGCCACTTATCTCTCGAACGTGCGAGCTATAGCACAAAGCCGCGACGCAAATCCCGGAGGATTTCGACTGTTCGGGGGCAGAGGACTGACGATTGTTCCGGCGCGAGATCGTCGATCCGGGCGAGGTCCGGCGAGCGATCGACGTCGAAGCTCGCGCGGGTGAGTGAGGCTTCGAGACCGAGTGAGCGGGCGCGCGCGAGCGTCTCGGTCAGCACGGATCCGGTCGACAGCTCGATTTCGAAAAGCTCATGTTGTGGTTTTTTCAACGCGATCAACACGTATCCGCCGCCCTGGTCAGGGGTGAGGACGAGATCCTGACCCGCGTCGAGGCGATCGAAGGCGTCTTCGACCGTCGCGTAGTCGAGGCCCGGACTATCGCTCCCGCGCAGGAGGACCCGCTCGGCCCCGGCTGCCTCTGCTTGCTCGAACGCGTTCGCCATTCGCTCGGCGAGATCGAGCCCGACCTGAGCTCGGAGCTGATAAGCGCGGGGCGCACGCCGTGCGAGCTCGTCCTTCGCGTCGGGCGGATCGAAGTACAGGACGGGCTCGAGGTCGAGGCGCTGCGCGAAGTCGGCGCTCGCGATCAACACGTCGCTCAGCATGGCGTCGTAGAGCGCAGCAGCCTGTTCGAGGGAGAGCGGTGGACTCATGCGCGTCTTGACGCGTCCGGGCCGAGGAGCCTTTGCAAAGACGCTGAGCCAGCCGCGGCTCACGACGACGAAGAATCGAGCCCGTCGCGGGCGACAGCGACCGTTCCGGCGACCGGCGGCGGCGTCGTGTGGACGAAGGGAAGCGCCACGATCCAGGCGCTTCCGCCCGTCGCGAGCTCGACGCGGGTGCCGACCTCGGCGTGCTCCCGCCGCACGTAGGCGAGCGCGATCGGTCCCGCCGAAGGCGAATCCGCGACGCTCGTGACCTCGCCCGTCGCCTTGCCCGCTGCCGAAACCGCAGAACCGACGGCCGGCAGCGCAGCGCCCTCGAGGCGAAGACCGACCAGCAGGTGGTTCACCTGCCCCCGCGAGCGAAGTCGCGCCACGATCTCCTGGCCGACATAACATCCCTTGTTGACCGCGACCGCTCGCTCGAGGCGCGCCTCCGGCGGGAGCACGTCTTCGTCGAGCTCGGCGCCGAGCGCCGGGATTCCGGCCTCGATCCGCAGAACCTCGAGCAGGGTCCGGTCGCCCACTACGCAGTCCACGCCGAGCGAGGCCGCCGCCGATTCGAGCGCAGCGCGCAGACCGACCGCCGTCTCCGGTGTCGTGCGCAGCTGATAGGCCTGCTCACCACTCCATCCGAAGGCCGCGATCAGGACCGCAGCGCCCGCGACCGAAGCCTCCGCCCACCCGTCGGCCGAAGGCAGGACCGCGCCCGCGAGCGCCCGCGCTACGACCTCTCCCGACCGCACGCCCTCGATCCCGATCACGCAGTATTTCTCACTCACGTCGCCGAGCGTCACGTCGTCCGCGATGATCCGCTTCTCGAGCGCCGTCCGGATTCGATCCACGTCGTGCTTCGGACATTCGAGCAGCAGCGTCTCGCCCATGAAAGCGACGTGGAGATCCGCGACGATCGCGCCGCGATGGGTCAGCAGGAGGGCGTGACAACCGGCGCCCGTGCCGCGCTTCTCGAGGGCCTTCACGTCGCCGGTGATCATGCCGTCGAGCCAGCGGATCCGATCCGAGCCGCGCACCTCGAGCAGTCCGCGTTCGTCCATCGCAAAGAGCCCGATGCCCTCGCGCACCCGCGTCGTTCGCGCTCTCGCTGCCCGCGCCCCTCGATCCGGGTCTCGCTGCGTCACGGCGCCGAACCCTCGCTCCTGGAATCGCGCGCCCTGGCAGCGGAGCCCTCGGCATCGAACCGCTCGGGCAGAGCACCGAAGAGCCTCTTCGAGCGAGCGCGCTGCGCCGCAGACCATTCGCCGAAGCGCGCCTGCATCGCGTCGTATTCACCCTCCGTATCCACGTCGAGTGCGCAGCCGCCGCTCTCGGTGACGACGAAGGCGAACTTCGTGTCGAGGAGGCGGGCGATCGTCTTGCGGTTGAGCTCGAGGGTGACGCGGCGACCGAGCCAGCGTGCGATGCGCCGCCGGCCGCTCCGGTCCGCGATCCCTGCGAGATGCATCACGCCGAAGAGCACCGCGATCTTGAGGCCGCCCACGCGATCGAGAAGAAGTCGGAGCGCCAGCTTGAACATGTTCCAGAAGCGGCGCTGATGGCGGTGCTCGTACATCTCCTCGATCCGGTCGAGCCGGCCGATGCGCGCCGGACGGGCGTAGTGGAGGTTGTTCTGCCGGACTCGCCCGTCGCGCGTGTTGAAGTAGGCGACGTCGATTCCCGCTTCTCCCGGCTTCGTCGCCTTGAAGACCTCGAGGGCGTCCGCGGGACACAAGCCCACGACGTAGTCCGCCTGGCCCGCCTCGACGCGGGCCTGCGCGGCCTGGACGAAGGCCGAGATCTCCTGCGGGGTCGCGAGCGGAAGATCACCGGAGAGGTAGAGGATCTCTCGGTCGAGATCGTCGGGTCCGGGATCGCGACCGACGCGGACGTCGTCCGAGAGGACCCGGCGATAGGTCTCCCAGGCATTCGAGATGAGGTCGCGCTGTTGGGCGACGAGCTGGAGCGGCTTCGTCAGCGACGCGCGCAGCGCGGGCCAGGCGAGCGCCGACTCGAGCTTCGCGAGATCGCCGACGACCCAGACGGCATCGACCTCGGGCACGGATTGGAGCGTGCGCACGACGTGCGCCACGAGCGGCAGGCCATCGAGCTCGAGATAGACCTTGCTCTTGCCGTAGACGGCCTTCGCCGCCCGACTATCCCCGGCCGTCACGATCGCGGGGATGCCCATCGCTCAAGTCCCAGCCGCTTCTTCGAGCAGGAAGATCACCTGCATGGTCACGAGATACTCGACGATCAACCCGTCTTCGACCCGGGCCTTCTCGTCGAGCAGCTTGATTCCCGTGATCCCGCGCAGCGTCTGCCGCGCGCGCGCGAGCCCGAGCTCGGCGGCTTCCTGCCAGCTGTTCGGCGATGCGGAGGTGATGGTCGAGACGGAGGCGATGGCCATGCTGACTGGAATCCTCGAATTTCACGGGGCCGGCGCCGCGGGCTCGCGCGGACCTACCAATGGGTCTCGGTACGGGGAGCCACGTCGAACTGAAGACGGAGCTGGACGCGGTATTCGGTGATGCCTCCGTCCTTGACCTTGATGCGCTTCTCGACGACGTCGAAGCCCGTGATCCCGCTCAGCGTGCGATTCGCCCGGGCGACGACCGACTGGGCCGCGTCCTCGAACGAGATCGGGCTCGAGCCGATGATCTGGGTGACCTTGCTGATCCACATCGGTGGCGTGGCTCCTGCTCACTGCCGCTCGGCGCCACGGTAAGAAACCGCGGCGGCAACCGGCCCGCGAGGCCAATCTAGCGCGCAGGGATAGCCGCTGCCGCGATCGGAGGCGGGCGAGGTCGATCGCTCCCGCCCACAGCCTCTGCGAGTATCCTCCCCCATGGCACGGAGAGGCGCCGAACGAGCGAGACGACGAGAGCTGCCGACGGAGGAGCCGCCCGCGGCATCCTTCCCGCCGCCCGTCGTCGACGCCCTGCTCGCGACCGCAGACGCCTTCGCCTACTCGAGCGGGCTCGCCGGCGCGGTAGGCGGAGGGCTCACCCTGGCCGTGGGTCTCGCTCTCGCATTCGAATCGGCCTGGCTCGCAGCCGCTCTCGTCGGCTCCGGCGTCCTCTTCATCTATGGCGTCGACCGGCTGCGCGACATCGAGGGCGACCGCGCGACCTCCCCGATGCGGACCGACTTCGTCGTGCGCCATCGCCGCGGACTCGCTCTTGCGTGTCTGGTCGCGGGACTCGGCGTGGCAGGTCTGCTGGTCGGCGCGCCGGCGCGCGTCATCGCCCTGTGCGTCGGACTCGGGAGCCTCGGCCTGCTCCACCGACGGCTGAAGCAGAGCGTGCCCTGGAAGATCGGATACGTCGCTCTGGCCTGGACGGCGGCCTGCGTCGGGATTCCGTGGCTATGGGGCGTCGAGGGGCCGGAGGGGCGCCCGGGGGCCGCCACCGTCTGGGCCGCCATCCTGGTGGGAGCGACGCTCGTCGCGAACCTGATCGCGTCGAATCTGCGTGAGGGCAAGCTCTGTGGACTTCATTTGCCCGGGCGGCCGGAGGCCGCAATGCTCGTCGCACGATGCGCATTGCTCGTCAGCGTAGTGGCCGCCGTGTTCGCACCGGATTCGATGTCGCCGCTCGCCTGGATCCCGGCCTCCGAGGCGGTGGCTCTCGCGTTCTTCCGACCGACGGAGCGTTACGGCCACCTGGCGGTCGACGGGGCGCTGCTCGTCGGGGCGGTCGGCGCGATCGCCCAGGCGAGCTGGTCCGCCTAGCATCCAGGGGTCGGCGCGATCAGGGTCGGCAACCTCGCTCCGGCGCCATCCGCCCGAAACGCAATCGGCGGCGCACGCCTTCGCGTACGCCGCCGATCTTCGTGGTGGAGCCGAGCGGGATCGAACCGCCGACCTTCGCGTTGCGAACGCGACGCTCTCCCAGCTGAGCTACGGCCCCATGAATCGAGAAACTCTCGGAGCGCTCGGGGGGCCGCCTGGGGCGCGATCCGTCTCGCGAGCGCTGGATTTCGAACGCCGGACCTTAGGGGGAGCCCCTGCGAGCGTCAATGGCGATGAGCACGGCGGCCCCTCGGGAACCTCCCGCGCTACTCGCCCCGGGCCTGTTTTCCGAGAGCACCCGCCGGATGCCGCGTGGCGTAGCCCTGTCGATCCAGGCCCCGGCGCTCCTGCAGGACGGCGCCGAGCGCCGCAAGGACCACGATCTCCGCCGCCACGCTGGCCCGAGGCGCAAGCCCGAGAGGTCCTCCCTCTTCTTTTACACCGGCGTCGAGGGTCACGTCCGCAAGCGCAGCGAGCGGCGACGCGAGCCCGCCCGTGACGGCGATGAGCCGCCCGCCGTAATCGCGCACCGCCCGCGCCGCGAGCAGACATTCCGAGGTCGTTCCGCTGTTGCTGATCGCGATGACGACGTCGCCGGACACGATCTGCCCGAGGCTCCCGTGAAGGGTCTCGGTGGCATGCAGGAAGGTCGTGGGAATTCCCGTCGAGGCGAGCAGGCTCGCCGCATAACGCGCGACGTGCTCGGGCTTCCCGACGCCGGTGACGTGGACCCGCCCTCCCTTCGCTTCGGAGGCCTCGATCAATTCGGCCGCAGCAATGAGAGATGACCCGTCGTGCCGCTCGGCCAGCTGTGCGAGCTCCCGAACCACGACCTCGAGAACCCGCCGCCCGGCGGCCCCGCCCGCACCCTGCACGGCCCTCGCTCCTTCTGCGCCGAGCCTGGCGCTCGCGACGATGGCTTCCCAGCGGCCGTCCTTCGGCTTCGGTCCGTCGTAGAGCGCGACGATCCGTGCCCGTAACGTCGAAGGCTCGTCCGGAAATGCGCCGATCCGCTCGACGCAAGCCGCCCCGCACGCGTTGCCCAACCGGGCCGCATCGCGGGCCTCGAGCCCGAGAGCCTCGCCCGCGAGGTACCCGCCGAGAAACGCATCGCCCGCCCCCGTCGAATCGACGACGCGCGAGGCCGGATAGGCTGCAATGCGTTGGCTTCCCTTTTCGTCGCAGACGAGCGAGCCGGCCGCCCCGTCGGTGATGACGACCCGCTTAACGCCGTAGGTCTCGCGCAGCCGGCGCGCCAGCGCGTCGAGATCCGACGTTTCGGGGAAGAGCTCGCGGGCCGCCGCCGCCGTCGGCTTCAGCAGGTCGGCCGCTCGCAGCACGGCGTCGAAGGTCCCCCGATCCCCGAGCGTCGCGACCGCGTCGCTCGGAAGCACGTCGAGATCGACGACCGTCGAGAGCCCGCTCGCGTGGGCGAGCTCGAGGGCGGCGAGGGTGGTGTCGAGCGGAAGCTGCGAGATCTCCGTCGTCAGCCTTCGCGCGCGGGCGATGAAGGCCGCGTGGTCCCGGCGGATGTGTTCGGGTCGGGTCTCGGCCGTCGCGCCGGCGGCCATGTAGATCGCGCGCTCGCCGTCGGCGTCGACGAAGATCTCCGCGATGGACGAGGCGCTGCCGCTCAGATCGAGATTCGTCGCGATCCCGTGACGCGCCATCGCTCGGCGCAGCTGGCGACCGGCCTCGTCGTCGGCCTGACGGCCGAAAACGCCGACCGGGACGTCGAATAACGCGGCCCAGCCCAGCTGGTTCAACATCAGCCCGCCGATGCAGGTCTTGACCGGTCCGGCGCCCGGCTCCGACTCGAGCAGTCCCTTCTCGTTGGCGGCGAGCACGCGTCGCGTGCGGTGGATCCGATCGATCACCATGCTGCCGATGCCGACGAGCTCGAGATCGCCGCCTGCGCTCATGCGGTCCTCCGCGCGAACCGGGTGACCCAGGGCTCGCCGATCTCCCGGACCGCCATCGCCTTCACCGCGGCGTAGGCCTCGTCGAAGTGCGCGAGCTCGTCCGCCGGAATCGTGGGTGTCCCCGGCGCGACGCAGCCGCTCGCGATGACGCCGTCGTGGACGAGCGCGCGCTTCAGGCAGGCGAGGGTGGGGCGCTTGCCCGAGGCGAGCGTCGTGCAATCGCGGAAGGCGTCGGCGACACGCTGCGCCCGGTCCATCCGCTCGCCGTCGCCCGCGCGGCAGACCTGCCAGGCCCAGGCCCACTCCCGCGGCATCGCATTGGCCGGGCCCGAGACGACGCCGATCGGGAGCCCCCCGGCGCGGCGCCAGCGGTCCCAGTGCTCGTGGATCACGCCGAATAGGCCGGGACGGTAGGGGCGGAACATGTCGAAGATGAGCTTCGCGTTCCCGATGTAGATGCCGAACTCGCCGCGGTCCTTGAAGCTCGAGGCCGCGCGCGTGTAGTTGCCGAGCACCTTGTCCGACGCCGACACCTTGATCCCGCGCACGAAGTCGAGCCGGCTCATCGCCTTCACCTGCTTCGTGCGGATGTGGGGGACCTTCGGATCGACGGCGATGTCGGCGTTGTCGTATAGGTAGACGGGGATATGCCGCGCGCGGGCGTCGAGCAGATCCGCGACGTCGCGCAGCAGGAAGCGGACGGGATCGACGACCCCCTGGATCGAGAGCGGCGCGATCACCGCCGCGTCGGCGCCGCATTCGAGGGCGAACTCGAGGTTCGCGAGGGTCTCGTGGGCGGTCGGCGCCGTGACGCCGGCCCAGTGTTCGACGCCGTCGGCGTCCATCGCGGTCAGCTGGCGATTGGTCTTCGCGACCTCTTCGGCGCAGACGCGGATCACCGCCTGGCGCGTCTCATTGTCGATCTTGTCCCACTCGCCGGTCGTGCCGGCGGAGAAGATGATGTCGGCGCCGGCGCCCTCCTGGACGACGTGCCGCACGAGGGCGCGCTGATCGGCCTCGAGGAGCGAGCCCTCGTCGTCGAGAATCGTGAGTACGGGAACCGAGAGTCCCGGCTTCGGTCTGGCTTGCTCGACGCTGCGAATCGCCCTGCCCTCCGCGCACGCGCGCGGGGCACAGCATAGCCGCACGATCGGCCCGTTCGGGAGCACCCGGGCCCGAGTCGAGCCGGAGCGCGGCGCTGCAGCGCGCTAGAGCGTCTCGAAGAAATAGGTCAGCTTGACGCCGAGAGCGGCGGCCAACTTGTACATCGTCGACATCGAGGCGGCGCTCTTGCCGAGCTCGATCTGGGAGATCAGGCTGACCGAGAGGCCGGTGCGGTTGGCGAGCTGCTTGAGCGTCAGCCCGGCCTCGTGGCGACGGAAGCGGATGCGGCTCCCGATCTCACCGTTGAGCCGCGACTCGAGATCGACGACGAGGCCGCGGTCGCGAATCGCCTCCTTGACGACGGCGAGCAGCTCGTCGGCGTCGATCGGCTTCTGCAGATAGTGGAAGGCCTGGTGCTTCATCGTCGCGACGGCGAGCTCGACCGAGGCGACACAGCTCGTCGCGATCACGCAGAGGTCGCGGTCGAGGGCGCGGATCGCGGCCAACGCTTCCCGGCCGCCGGTCCCGGGCGAGACGTCGAGGATGACGAGCTGGATGCGGTGGGTGCGGAGCTCTTCGGGGGCCCGCATCGGATCCGACAAGCACACGACCCCGTAGCCCTCCCCCGAGAGCGATTCCTTGAGCGCTTGCTGGGCCTCCATTTCCCGATCGACGATGAGGACATTCAGAGTCTGCTGGCTGGCCATCGCTATCCCGTTCATCCCTCGATCCGCTGCCTCCGAGCACCCGATCGGGCGGCCGGCCCGGATGAGCCGGGGGCGTCTGCGGATCGGGCAGGGCGGTGGCAATGCCCCCGACCTGCACACGACTTGCCGGCTCCATCGGGAATTCCACGGAAGGGCCTGAGGGTTTTCTTGGATTTTGTCGGGATTTCCGCTGAGCCTTCAGCCCACAAAGAGCCTTCAGCCCGGGGGATCGCCGGGAGTCTCAGGGACTCGTCGCGGCCGCCGGAGCGGGGACACCCGCGGCGGTCGGGTCGATCGGATCGATCGGGGAGTAGAGCCAGGTCGGATTGAACGCCTGAGGATTCGCGTTGACCCGGATCGCCCGCTTCACGTCGAAGTGGATCGGATCCCGCCCGGGCTCCTGGATCTCGAGCCAGGCCGGCACCATGAGGCGCTCGAAGCGAACCAGCGGCCCGAGATACATCGACTCGCCACTCGCACGATCGATGCGCTGGACCTGGAGGGACGCGCTGTCCACCCAGAGTCGGGCGACCGGATCGCCCGACTCGAGGGGGGCTCCGATCGCGAGGGAGCCGCCGCCGCGGATCGCGAGGCCGCTTTCGTGGGCATTCGCGTCGGGGTCGAGGGTCGCAGCGTCGGCTGCGTCCGCCGGGTCGAGCTGCGACGCGGAAAGCCGGTGGGGGGCGGGCGCTGCCAGCGAGGGGTCGCCGAAGACATAACAATCGAGATCGCCGCAGGGCGCGATGCCGATCCAACGGCTGTCGATCCCGAACGACTCGAGCGCGACGCGCAGCGTCTCCTGCGAAGAGGGTTGGAGCAGGAAGACCGGCTGCAGCATCGGCTGCGGATCCTCGAGGGCCTTCCCGTCCTTGGCCGCCAGCAGCTCGGGACCCGACAGGAGGTAACGATCGACACGCCCCTCGCTGCCCCGGAGCTCGAGCCGCGCGAGCCCGCTCGGATGGCTCACGAGCTGGCCCGTCGCAATCGCTTCCCGGTCGCCGATCCGCATCACGAGATCGAGCTGGATCGCCTGGGTCCGCCCAGAGCTGAGATTGGCCTGGGCGACGGCGGCGAGGGCACGCTCCGGCTTGGGCACCGCGGCCCGCGCGTCCCGCGCCGTGAGCCCCGCGAAGGCTGCGATCCAGCAGCAGAGCCCACCCGACGCGAGCGCGTGTAGACGACCGCGAGGCGCCCGGGAGCGACGACCGAACGCGAGGCCGCGTCCGCTCAAGCCGGCTGACCCGCCAGTCGCGAGGCCCCCGCATAACGTGCCCGGGCGCCGAGCGCGGACTCGATGCGGAGGAGCTGGTTGTACTTGCAGATCCGGTCCGTGCGACACAGCGACCCCGTCTTGATCTGCCCGGTCGACGCGCCGACCGCGAGATCCGCGATCGTCGTGTCCTCGGTCTCTCCGGAGCGATGCGAGCTGACCGAACCGAAGCCCGCCGCATTCGCCATGCGGATCGCCTCGAGGGTCTCCGAGAGCGTCCCGATCTGGTTGACCTTGATCAGGATCGCATTCGCCGTCTGCTCGTCGATGCCGCGCTTCAGGATGGCCGGGTTCGTCACGAAGAGGTCGTCGCCGACCAGCTGGCAGCGGTTCCCGATTTTCTCCGTCAGGAGCTTCCAGCCCGCCCAATCATCCTCGGCGAGGCCGTCCTCGATCGAGACGATCGGATAGCGCGCGACCCAATCGGCCCAGAACTCGACCATGCCCTTCGAGTCGAGCTTTCGCCCCTCGCCTGCGAGATGGTATTCGCCCTTCGAGTAGAACTCGCTCGAGGCCGGATCGAGGGCGATCGAGATGTCCTTGCCCGCCTTGTAGCCCGCCCGGTCGATGGCCTGGAGGATCAGCTCGAGAGCCTCGACGTTGCTCCCGAGATTTGGAGCGAAGCCGCCCTCATCCCCGACCGCCGTCGAGTAGTTCTTCTCGCGCAGCACGCTCTTCAACGTGTGGAAAACCTCGGCGCCCCAGCGGAGCGCCTCCGCGAAGGTCGGGGCACCGAGGGGATAGAGCATGAACTCCTGGACATCGACGTTGTTGTCGGCGTGAGCGCCGCCGTTCAACACGTTCATCATCGGCGCGGGCAAGAGCGCCGCAGCATCGCCACCGATGAAGCGATAGAGCGGCTGATCCGTCGCCGCCGCCGCCGCATGGGCCGCCGCGAGCGAGACACCGAGCACCGCATTCGCTCCGAGGCGCGACTTCGTCGGCGTTCCGTCGAGGGCGATCAAGCGCTCGTCGAGGGCCGCCTGCTCGGCGAGACCCGCGAGCGGCTGTCCGATGACCGCCTTCGCAATCTCGCCGTTCACGAAGGCCACGGCCTTCTGGACGCCCTTGCCGAGATACCTCTGCTTGTCCCCATCGCGCAGCTCGAGGGCCTCCCGCGCTCCGGTCGACGCACCCGACGGAACCGCCGCGCGGCCCCGCTGACCGGTGCTCGTCGTGACGTCGACTTCGATGGTGGGATTGCCGCGGGAATCGAGAATCTCCCGCGCCAGGACTCGTTCGATGCGGACCTGCGCCATCGCAGCCACTCTCCTCGCTCTTGGTTGCCTTCGGGCGGCCGATCGTAGCAGGCGACCGCTAGCAGCCTGCGTCGCCCTCGCCCGGCCCGAGCATCGGCAGGACGACCAGCTGGCCGTCGGGTCCGGGCGCGACTTGCGCATCGATCGCGAACGCCCGTTTGAGATTCGCCGGCGTCAGCACGATCTCGGGGCGCCCGACGGCCACGACCTCGCCCTCCCCGAGCAGGACCAGTCGGTCACACGCCCGCGCCGCGAGCGTCAGATCGTGGGACACGACGAGCGCGCCCCGGCCCGAGGCGGCGAAGCGCCGCACCTCCCGCAGGACCTCGAGTCGGTGCTTCAGGTCGAGAAAGGCGGTCGGCTCGTCGAGCAGGAGGAGAGCGGGATCCTGGACGAGCGCGCGGGCGAAGAGTACGAGCTGCCGTTCGCCTCCCGACAGGGTCTCGACGCTGCGGTCGGCCAGATCCTCGATGCCCAGCCGCGCGAGCGCTTCCTTGGCCCGGCGGACGTCCGACTCGCTGTCGAGACCAACGAGGGGCTGGTGCGGCGCACGGCCCATCAAGACGAGCTCGCCGGCCCGAAACGGGAAAGGCACATGAAGGTCCTGGGGTACCAGGGCGATTCGCCGCGCCACCGCGCGCCGGCGCAGCGAGCGGACCGGTGTGTCGCCGAGCAGCACGCGGCCGGCCGTCGGAGCGAGCAATCCGTTCGCGAGCTGGAGCAGCGTCGTCTTGCCGACCCCGTTGCGGCCCGCGAGACCGACGATCTCGCCCGGCCGGACCTCGAAATCGATGCCGTGAAGCAGTCGCCGACCGCCGCGCGACGCGGCGACGCCTTCGAAGCGCAGGGTCTCGCCGGATGTCGCATCGGGCGTCTTGGGGGGAAGAGCCGCGAGGGAAGCGAAGGCCTTCACGATAGTCGACTCCGGGCCTGGCTCCGCCGCAGCAGGAGGATGAAGAGCGGCCCGCCGAGCAGCGCGGTCACCGCGCCCACCGGAAGCTCTCGACCCTCGATCAGGCTGCGCGCCAACGTGTCGGAGAGGACGAGAAATCCCGCTCCCGTGATCGCCGTCGCGGGCACGAGCAGCCGGTGGTCGCTCCCGATCACGAGCCGCAGCGCGTGGGGCACGATCAGGCCGACGAATCCGATCAGGCCCGACACGGAGACCGCAGCGCCGACCATCAACGAGGTCGCGAGCAGCAGCGCGCGGCGATGGGCCTCGACCGGGACACCGAGCTCCGAAGCGCTCTCGTCACCGAGGGCCAGGAGATTCAGACTCCGCGCGAGAAGGCAGGCAACCGTCAGCCCGACGGCGACGCTCGCCGCGACGAGACCCGCCGAATCGATCTCGACCGCCGAGAGTTGACCGATCAGCCAGAGAAAGATCCGGGAGCCCTCGAAGAAGCCCGCGATCGACGCGAGAAACACGATCCCTGCCGACGCCACGGAATTGAACACGACCCCCGTCAGCAGCAGCCCCGTCGGCCCGCTCCCACCGCGACCGCCCGATACCCAGTAGAGAAGTCCCGTCGTCACGATGCCGCCGACGAAGGCCGCGAGCGGGACCGACTGCGTCGGCAATGCGACGACACCGCCTAACGCCAGCACCGCGATGCCCGCGAGCGCCGCCCCGCCTGAGACACCGAGCACATAGGGATCCGCGAGCGGATTGCGGAGCAGCGCCTGGAACACCGCGCCCGCCGTCGCGAGCGCCGCCCCGACGAGGAGCCCGAGAGCGACCCGCGGCAGCCGCACGCCGAGCACGATGTCCCGCGTCGCATCCGAGCCCTCTCCGAGGACCAGGGCGCCGAAGACCTCGGCGAGCGATAGGCGCGCAGGGCCTGTCGCGAGGGCACCCAGCACGATGGCAACGAGGGCCACTGCCAGCACACCGAGGACGGTGACGAGCCGCGCGGGGGTCAGCCGGATCAAGGCGCCTCCCGCGGCGCGAGCTCGCGTTCGATCTCCGCTTCGATCCCGTCCCCGTGTACCGCGATCGCGAGTGTGCGGAGCGCAAGATCGAGATCCGGCCCCGGCAGGCTGACGCGCGTCGCGTCGAGGGCGAGCACCCGCTTCGTCTTCACCGCCGGCAGACTCGGCCAGCGCGCCCAGAACGCCAGGGCTCCCGCCGAAGCCGCGCCCTCGTCGGCCTCCGCCTGGGGCGACAGATCGAGCACGAGCTCGGGCTTCGCTCCGACGAGCCACTCGAGAGATCCACGCGGATAGCCGCTGGCGACCTCCGCCCCGAGGTTGATCGCCCCGACTGCGCCGAGAAGCTCGTCGAGGAAGGTCCCTCCCCCGACCAGATAGAGGGGCGAGCGGTCGATCACGATCACCGTCCGGGGATGGGGAAGACCTCGTGTCGCCCGCTCGACGGCCGATCGCAGGGCACGAATCTCCCGGATCCGGTCGGCGGCCGCGCGCTCGCGCCGGACCATGTGGCCGAGTCGTTCGACGTTCGCGAGGACCTGTTCGTAGCGTTCGTTCTCGAAGACCTCGACCTCGAGACCGAGCTGACGGAGGGCCTTGCCGTGGGACTCCTGCTCGAGCCCGGCAACGAGCAGCACGCGGTCCGGCCGGAGCGCCATCACCGCCTCGAGGCTCGGATCGAAGAGCCCGCCGACCCGCGGCCGCTCGGCGAGCGAAGGCGCGATCCGCGCCGAGTAGTCGTCGACTCCGACGAGGGCCTCGGCGGCACCCAGGCGGGCGACGATCGCGGTCAGGGAGGGATTGAGCGAGACGAGTCGCGGCAGGCCGTCGACGCTCGGGTCTGGAGTGCGCGGCTCGGGCGCGGCGAGGCTGGAGAACAAGAGGGCGACGAGCGCGAAGCAAACGACGACACGGAGTCGGGGACGGGAAGGGGTGGACGAGGAGCCGAGCCGCATGGCCGCAATCATGCCCGGTCTGCTCCCCTCGCGCCGACTGCGGGAGCAAGGAGGGCCGGAGCAAGAATGCCCGGGGCAGAACGCGGGGCCAAGGCCGCCGGGGCGACGAAAGCCCCGGCGGCCCGCGGTCGGCTCTACTTCGTGGCCGTCGGGGCAGCGGTCTTCGCCGCCGCTCCTTTCGCGCCTCCGGCGCCGACCACGACGAGGGGCCGGAGCTTCGCCATCAACGCGGGCCCGATGCCACGCACGGACTCGAGCTCGTCGAGGGACGCGAAGCCCCCTTGAGCCTCGCGCGCCGCGAGGATCGCGGCGGCCTTCGACGCTCCGATCCCCGGCAGGGTCTCGAGCTCCTCTGCCGTCGCGCGGTTCAGGTCCAGCGGCGCCCGAGCGGGCGCCGGATCCGCGGCGAAGGCCACCCCGGCCCAGAGAAGCAGCCCGATGAAGGCGTATGCGAACACGTTCCGCATCGCCGAAGTCCGCGTCGGCAAAGTCGATTCGAACGGAATGGACATGGTCAGAATCTCCCCGGGACCGGGGCGAAGCAAGCGTGGGTCAGCGATCGCGAGCGACCGAGAATCGGGCCGCCGCCTCGAGCGCACGCTTCGCCGGCGAGTCGGCAAAGGGTGCGATGGCTTCGAGGGCTTTGGACACGTGATCCGAGGCGCGGCGACTCGTATCGGCGACGCCGTGGTACCGCTCGACGAGCTCGACCACCGTCGCAATCTCCAGCTCGGCAGCCTCGAGCGGCGCGAGGCCGCCGTGCTCCTCGGCGAGGCGTGCCGCATTCTTCAAGACGCTCGCGACATGGTCCCGCTCGGCGACCCGGCAGCGCTTCAGCGTAAGGATGAGGGGAAGCGTGATCTTGCCCTCGCGCAGGTCGGCGAAGGGCTGCTTGCCGAGCTCGGCGACCTTCGCATCGTAGTCGAGGCAGTCATCGCGAAGCTGGAATGCGAGTCCGAGCTGGCGACCGTACTCCGCGATCCGATTGCGCTCGCCCCGGGTCACCCCGCCGAGCAGCGATCCGATCTCGCAGCAGCTCGCGAGCAGCGCCGCGCTCTTGCGCTCGATCACGTCGTAGTAATGGGCTTCGTTCACACCGACGTCGAAGCTGCGCTCGAGCTGGAGCAGCTCCCCTTCGGCCATCACGCGGATCGTCCGCGCGTAGCTCTCCACGATCTCGAGATTGCCGTCTTCCACGACGATCGACGACGCTCGCGCATACAGGAAATCGCCGGCGAGCACCGCGCGCCGGTTGCCCCAGATCGCATTCGCCGAGGGTCGCCCGCGGCGAAGCTCGGCCAGGTCGACGATGTCGTCGTGGAGCAGCGTCGCCGAATGGAGAAGCTCGAGCGCCGCAGCCAGCTCGATCCGACGCGGCCCGACGTATCCGCAGAGCTCCGCCGCGAGCAGCACGAGGGCCGGACGCAATCGCTTCCCGCCCGACGCAAGCAGATGCTCGCCGAGCACGGGGATCAGGGCAGCGCGAGATTGAAGCGTGTCTCGAAGCGCAGCTTCGACCCGCTGAAGGTCGGGCGCGATACGCGCAAACACATCTCCGATCGTCTGCAGCAGCTGCTCGGCTTGAACGTTCTGCGCGCCCGAGGTCTCGGGGAACGATCGATCCGCGGCCTGACCGTCGCGCGGCGGGGAGGGTGCCATGCAGCCGACCTTAGCCGCGCGAAATTCCAGTGTCAAAGAAAAAGAATCTCCGAAAACACTTCAAAATCGGATGTTTACCACGGTTCACCCCCGTGAATTCGAGGCCTCCTCGCGGCCCCGCGCCGGACGGGCGCGCGTACCGTGGTCGCGCAACCATTCGACAGCCTGCGCGATCTCTTCAATGGGAATCAGTTCGTATTGGAGTTTCAGCAGCTCGCTCGCCCCGGACTCTCGCGCGCGCCACTCGCGCTCGCAGACCGCCGGTACGAGCAGCCGTCGAAATCCCAACCGCGCGGCTTCGGCGACCCGGACATCGACGCGAGAGACCCGGCGCAGCTCGCCCCCGAGCCCGATCTCCCCCATCGCCGCCGTGTCCGCGGGTAGCGCGAGCTCGAGGCGACTCGATGCGATCGCGAGGGCAATGGCGAGATCCGCCGCCGGCTCGCTGACCCGCACGCCTCCCGCCGCCTTCGCGTAGACGTCCTGGGACAGCAGGTCGACGGGGCTCCTTCGATCGAGCACCGCGAGCAGGAGCGCGACCCGCGCGTCCTCGAGACCGAGGGTCGTTCGGCGCGGCGTGCCGTAGGGCGCCGGTGCGACGAGCGCCTGTAGCTCGACCAGCATCGGCCGGGTTCCCTCGAGCAATGGAACGACGCAGCTCCCCGGCGCACGCGTGCTGCGCTCCTCGAGAAAGAGCTCGCTCGGATTGGCGACGGGCTCGAGCCCCTGCGCCGCCATCTGGAAGACCCCGATCTCCTGCGTCGATCCGAAGCGATTCTTCGCCGCCCGCAACAACCGAAACGCGTGGGCACGATCGCCCTCGAAGGTCAATACGACGTCGACCAGATGCTCTAGCACCCGCGGCCCGGCGAGCTGTCCGTCTTTCGTCACATGTCCGATCAAGAGCAGCACAGCGCCGAGTCGTTTCGCCGTCGCCGCGAGCTGCGCCGCCGACTCGCGCACCTGGGCCACCGACCCCGCCGCCGACTCAATCGCATCGGTCGCGATCGTCTGGATCGAGTCCACGACGATGATGCTCGGCGCCAGGTCCGCGATCGGCGCGGCCAGCGATTCGACACGCGTCGTCGTCAGGATCTGGAGCGAGCCGCCCAGGCCTTCGAGGCGTTCTGCCCGGAGCTTGATCTGCTCGGCGCTCTCTTCCCCGCTGACATAGAGGACCGAGCGTCCGCCCGCCGCGAGCCGACCCGCGAGCTGCAGCGCGAGGGTCGACTTCCCGATCCCGGGATCCCCGCCGAGCAGGACGACGGAGCCCGGAACGAACCCCCCGCCGAGGACACGATCGAGCTCGTGCTCGCCCGTCACGATCCGCGGACTCGCATCGCGATCGATCTCCGAGAGCCGCCGCGGCTTCTCGTCCCCCGCCGCCGCGCCCGCCATCGTCGCGAGCCCTTCGCCCCGGTTTGCGACGGCGGCAGCGCGGGGGGCGGCGTAGGTCTCCTCGACGAGGCTGTCCCAGGCGCCGCAGTCCGGACAGCGGCCATGCCAGCGGGAATGCTGGGCGCCGCAGGCCTGACAGGCGTGGATCGTGCGCGCTCGGGCCAAGGGTCGTTCCTCCTAAAAGGGCGGGGCGGCGGGGATCGTCGGGCGACTCGAAGAAGCGAGAGGAGAGGGCGAGACGAAACTGCGGTGAATGTAGGGGGTCCGAGCGTGGCGGGTGAGAGGAGAAGGGCTGTCAACCGAAGGTTTCCGATTGGTTGACAGGCGATTCGACCCCGCCCTAGTCTGCCCGTCATTGCACGTCGCTACCCAAAGCCAGGAGATTTCATGTCCTCGCAGGACCCGATCGCCCGCCTTGCCCGCCTGACCCGCAATGCCCTCGACGGCCTGGCCCCCAGCCAGGAAGAGGCGACCTGGGTGCTCGAGGGCATGGACGTCGAGCTGCTCCCGCTGCTGCAGGCGGCGTACGAGCCGCGGCGGAAGAAGTTCGGGAAGAAGGTCATGGTGCACGTGCTGAACAACGTGCAGAACGGACTCTGTCCAGAGGACTGTGGCTACTGCGCACAGAACAAGGACTCGAAGGCGGCGCTCCGCAAGTACGCAATGAAGAGCGACGAGGCGATCCTGGCTGAGGCCGAGGTTGCCGCGAAGGCGGGCGCCACGCGCTACTGCATGGTCTTCTCGGGTCGCGGCCCGACCGTCGATCGCGCGCGACGGATCGGCGAGCTGATCCGCGAGATCAAGCTGCGCCATCCGATCGAGGTCTGTCTGTCCGCAGGACTGATGGGCGACGAGCACGCCGCGATCCTGAAAGAAGCCGGCCTCGATCGTCTCAATCACAACCTCAATACCAGCGAGCGCCGCTACGACGCGATCACGTCGACGCATACCTATGCCGACCGCGTCGCGACGTTGATGGCCGCGAAGCGCAATGGCATCGAGTCGTGCTCGGGCATGATCGTCGGCATGGGTGAGGAGACGGCCGACCTGATCGAGGTCGCGTTCAAGCTGCGCGAGCTCGAGGTGCCCTCGATTCCGGTCAACTTCCTGATTCCGATCGCGGGCAATCAGGTCCAGCACGACGGCTCGCTGACACCGGAGCGATGCCTGCGCGCGCTGTGCCTCATGCGCTTCGTGAACCCGACGGCGGAGATCCGGGTCGCGGCGGGCCGCGAGGGGCATCTGCGCGGGCTGCAGGCCCTGGCTCTCTATCCCGCGAACTCGCTCTTCGTCGACGGCTACCTGACGACGAAGGGAGATCCGGTCGAGGAGACCTACGCGATGATCCGCGACGCCGGCTTCGAGGTCGACGGCAACGACACCTACCACGAGATCCAGGCGCGGCTTGCTGCAGAATCGGCGCGGGGTGAATCGCAATTCCGGATTCCCGGCGGCAGCGACCAGTTGCTGCGTCCCGAGGTCGTGCGCGCATGAGGTCTTCGCCGCTCGACGGGATCGCCGACGAAGTGCTCGGCGCGATCCGCGAGCGCGGGACCTATCGGCGCATGCGCGTGGTCGAAGGCGCGCAGGGGCCGCGCATGCGCGTCGACGACCGCGATGTCCTGCTCTTCGCGGGCAGCAACTACCTCGATCTCGCGAGTCATCCCGAGGTCGTCGAAGCGGCGGAGCGTGGCGCACGGGACTACGGCTGCGCGGCCGGGGGCTCACGGCTCATCAACGGAAACCTCGCCTGCCACGAAGCCCTCGAGAGCGAGCTCGCCGCCTTCTTCGAGACGCCCGCCGCCCTCGTCTTCAACACGGGCTACATGGCGAACGTCGGCGTCATCCCCGCGATCGTCGGCGCGGGTGACGTGCTCGTCTCGGACGAGCTGAACCACGCCTCGATCATCGACGGCGCGAAGCTCGCGCGTTGCGAAGTCGCGGTCTTCCGCCACGGCGACGTCGACGCCTTCGCCGAGACGCTGGCCCGGGTCCGCCCGCGCGCCCGGCGCGTGCTCGTCGCCGTCGACGGCGTGTACAGCATGGACGGCGACGTCGCGCCGATCGCCGAGATCACGAAGCTCGCCCACGACCAGGACGCGATCGTGCTGCTCGACGACGCCCACGGCAGCGGCACCCTCGGCCTCCGCGGCCGCGGCTGCGCCGAGGTCGCGGGCGTGCTCGCCGAGGTCGACATCCTGATGGGAACGCTCGGCAAGTCGCTCGGCTCGTTCGGCGCGTTCGTCGCCGGATCCGAACGCCTGCGAGATCTGCTCGTCAACACCGCGCGCAGCTTCATCTTCTCCTGCGCCCTCGCCCCGGCCCAGGTCGAAGCCGCCCGCGCAGCGCTTCGCCTCGTCGACCGGGAGCCCTGGCGCCGCGAATCACTCGCTCGCAACTGCGATCGCCTGCGCGCCCGCCTGAACGAAAGCGGCATCTCGACCGCGCCGAGCACGACTCACATCCTACCCGTCGTCGTGGGTGAGAACGCCCGGGCGATGGCCGTCTGCGAGGCGCTGCTCGAGCGCGGATATTATGCGCAGGGCATCCGTCATCCCTCCGTTCCCCGCGGCTCCGCGCGGCTTCGGATCACGCCGATGGCGACCCACACGGCGGACGAGATCGATGGGCTTGCCGATGCGATCGTGGATTGCTTTGCGGCGCAGCGTCAAGGTGAAATCCCGGCGGTCGCGAGCGCGACCGACCGCGCCTAGCATTTCATGCGCGGCCTCTTCGTCACCGGGACCGACACGGGCGTCGGCAAGACCTTCGTCGGCTGCGCCCTCGCGCGTGGTTTGCGTGCGGCGGGGATCGATGTGGGCGTCATGAAGCCGATCGAGACGGGCGTTCCGGCAGAAGGTCCCGAAGACGCGCGCGCCCTTCGCCGGGCGGCCGCCGTCGAAGACCCGCTCGAGCTGATCTGCCCCGTGCGATTCGCGCTCCCCGCCTCGCCCGAGGCCGCGGCCAGGGCGGAGAAGCGGAACGCCTCGATCGAGCCGATCCGTGAAGCCTATGGAACCCTCGCCGCGCGCCATCCATTCATGTTGGTCGAGGGGGCAGGGGGACTGCTCGTGCCAATCGATGCGCAAACCGACATGGCCGACCTCGCACGCGAGCTCGACCTCCCGCTCCTCCTCGTCGCCCGGGCGGGCCTCGGGACGGTGAACCACACGCGACTTTCGCTCGAGGCGGCCGAGGCTCGCGGGCTCGACGTGTTCGGGGTGGTCATCTCGCATTCCACGGCAGATCCGGCCGAGGGCGAGCAGCGGAATCTCGACGGGCTTCGGGAACGACTGGGAGAGCGGCTCGTCCTCGAGCTGACCCATCGACCCGCGGTCCATCCATTGGACAGTCTGCATTCTGATGGTAGGCATTCCGAGGGCGACCCTGCGATCGCCGCGCTCGTAGAGCGGCTCGTCCGCAGCGTCCGGGGCTGATTCGACCCTGACCGTACGGGGGTATCTTCAATTTGGACCGCGTGAAGGTCGCGCGTCGTCGATCGAATCGCGGAGCACGCGCTGGGATGCGGAAACGAGCTCAGAGAGCAATTTCCAGGCGATTTCGGCATCCGATACGAACTCGACGCCCGCCTCGAGCCACGCCTCGATCCACCCGATTGCCTCGTCGTCGGACATACGACCCGGAAAAGCGGGATTCGTACCGAGACGGAAGAACGGATGCACCGTGGGCCCGGCGAGTCCGACAGGCCCTCGCCCGTTCTGCGAGCCACGAGGAGAAGTCGCGGGGAACAGGGGCTCGAAGTGCGCTTACCATTCCGACCACCGCTGTCGACCATCCATGAGAAGGATCGCTCCAGATGAGCTCGTCCGTAAGCACAGCCGATCCGTCGACCCCGCCCGAAAACGCCTACCGCCTCGCCGATCTGCTCGCCTACTTCCTCCGACTCGGCAGCCTCGGCTTCGGCGGACCGGTCGCCCTCGTCGGCTACATGCAGCGCGATCTCGTCGACGATCGCCGTTGGATCTCCGAGAAGGATTTCAAGGAGGGTCTCGCGCTCGCCCAGCTCGCGCCCGGACCGCTCGCCGCCCAGCTCGCGATCTATCTCGGCTGGATCCACCACGGCGTGCTCGGCGCGACGGCCGTCGCCTTTGCCTTCGTCCTGCCGTCGTTCCTGATGGTGCTCGGCCTCTCGGCCCTGTACGTCCGCTACGGCGGGCTTCCCTGGATGCGGGGTGCGTTCTACGGAATCGGCGCGGCGGTGATCGCGGTGATCGCCCGCAGCGCGTTCAAGCTCGCGCGCACGACGGTCGGCAAGGACCCCCTGTACATGCTGCTCTTCGCAGCGAGCGCGGGGGTCACCGCGTGGACCGAGTCCGAGCTCGTCTGGCTCTTCGTGCTCAGCGGCGTCCTCGCCTGGGCAGTCCGCGCGCCGCGCCAGGCGACGATGCTCTCGGTCGCTGCGCTGCCCCTCGCCTGGCTCGTCACGGGCCAATCGGGTCCGGCCGCGCCCGAGACGCTCTGGAAGATCGGCTGGTATTTCGCCGAGGCGGGAGCCTTCGTCTTCGGCAGCGGGCTCGCAATCGTTCCGTTCCTTCACGGCGGCGTAGTGACTGATTTTGGCTGGCTCAGCGAGCAGCAATTCCTCGACGCGGTCGCCGTCGCGATGATCACGCCGGGGCCGGTGGTGATCACGGTTTCGTTCATTGGATATCTCGTGGCGGGACCCCTCGGCGCGACCGTCGCCGCGATCGGCGTCTTCCTGCCGTGCTACCTGCTGGTCGTGATTCCCGCGCGTTATTTCCGCCGCGCGGTGCACGACCCGCGCGTGAAGGCGTTCGTCGATGGCGTGACCGTCGCCGCGGCCGGCGCCATCGCCGGGGCGGCCTTCGTACTCGGCCGCCGCGCCGTATTCGATTGGCCGACCCTCGCGATCGCGGGCGTGACGCTCCTTCTGGTCACCCGATTGAAGGCCCGCTACGAGCCGCTCGTGATCGTCGGCGCAGGCATCGCGGGGCTGGTTCTGTCGGAGGGAATTTTTTGAACGAAACCCGAACGAGGAGTGAATTCATGGACGATCCGATGGCGAACGAGAAGAACCCGGCTGCTGCGGCGCAAACGGTGACACGACGAAAGCTTCTCGAGACGGCCGCCTGGGCGGGAGCGAGCGCCGTCGCGATGACGGGAATGGGTGCGAAGTCTGCGACGGGAGAGGAGACCGCGAGACCGAAGCCACCGGCCTACCGGGGCGAGCACGCAATCAAGCCGCTGCCATTCGACCCGAAGAAGCTCGCAGGTCTGTCCGAAAAGCTGCTCGTCTCCCACCATGCCAACAACTACGCCGGCGCGGTGAAACGCTTGAACCTGATCGAGCAGCAGCTCGGGTCGCTGCCCGTCGATGCACCTCCGTATCAGGTCGGATCGCTGAAACGCGAGGAGCTCATCGCCTCGAATTCGATGATCCTCCACGAGCTCTACTTCGCGAATCTGGGCGGGAAGGGTCGAGCCGACGGGACCGCGGCGAGCCTCCTGAAGGCCGAGTACGGATCGCTCGAGGCCTGGGAGCAGGACTTCCGCCAGACGGCGCTCTCCCTCGGCGGTGGCTCGGGCTGGGTCGTGGTCGCCTACGACTCCCGCCGCAAGACGCTCCACAACTGGTGGGCATGGGACCATGCGCATCAGCTTGCCGGCGGCGAGCCCGTGCTCGTGCTCGATCTCTACGAACACGCCTATCACATGGACTACGGCGCGGCGACGAAGCCGTACATCGACGCGTTTCTCGCGAATCTGCGCTGGGACGAGGTCGACCGACGGGTCGAGCAGGCACGCGGCCGTTCGGACGATTGAAGTACACGACGAATCATGAATGCGACGAGGCGGCTACTACGAGTCGGGATCCTCTGGCGCGCTGATCGCGACGGCGACCTCACGTCCCTCAACCCGCTCTTTGCACCACTCGCGCGGGCCCTCGCTGAACGGCGGATCGAGGCCGTACCCGTACGATACGCCGACGAAGACGCGACCACGCGGGTGAGACGCGAGCTCCTCGGGCTCGACGCCGTCCTCGTTTGGGTCGATCCCATCTCGAACGGACGAAACCGCGAGCAGCTCGATGCCCTGAGCGGGAGCTCTCGGGAGGTGATGAAGCTCGACGAATTCCTGAAACGCTGTGACGGATATTTTTCGGGCGGTGGGTGACTCGTCGATCAGCCCTTTCTGCCGCGCCAGGCCGGAGGGATGGTTCGATGTGAGGTGGTGCAAGACCGTGTCGCGGGCTTCGTTCATCAACACGTCACGGCCCTGACGGATCTCTCGCCGGGGGACACGGCGCCGTCGCTGCCTGCGCCGCGCGTCTACTTCGGACCCGACGAGATCGAGTTCCAGGCTCTGAAGAACCGCCTCGAGTCCGAGTGGATCCCCGGGATGCAATCGATCCTCGAGATCGAGCGCAACGCCTTGCCCCTGCTCTGGGACGCGGATTTCCTGCCGAGAGCGACGGATTCGCCGACGCAGGTCGATTACGCCCTCTGCGAGATCAACGCGAGCTCGGTCTACCCGTATCCCGACGAGGCAATGATTTACCTGGCTCGCGCGCTGGCGCAGCGCTTTCGAGAAGACGAGGATCCATCTGCGCGGTAGGTTGAGTGAACACGGAGGGAACGCGATGAATCGGATTCGTCTGGCTCTGCTCGCCGCCGCGTGGCTCGGAACGGCCTGCCAGTCTCCGATGCGCGGAACACCGCCCGCTTCCGTTCCGACGAGCGCGACCCACTCGAGCCATTCGACCCCGGAGTCACGCCCCGTCGAGCTCCTCCCCGGCCTCGGCGCCGCGCATCATCCGATCACCTCGCGAGTCGAGCTCGCCCAGGCCTTCTTCGACCAGGGCATGGCGCTGCTCTACGGCTTCAACCACGACGAAGCCGCGCGTTCGTTCCGCCGGGCGAGCGAGCTCGATCCGGACGCGGCGATGCCGTACTGGGGCCTCGCCCTCTCGATCGGCCCGAACTACAACGACACCACCGTCGACGCCACCCGCGCGAAAGCGACCCACGACGCCGTCGCGGCGGCTCTCGCCCGCGCTCCCCGGGCGAGCAAGCGCGAGCAGGCGTACATCCACGCGGTCGCGAAGCGCTATGCCTCGCCGGACCCGAAGTCGGATTGGCTGGCCTTCCACCACGATTACAGCGCCGCCATGCGCGAGCTCGTCCACGTCTATCCCGACGATCTCGACGCCGCGACGCTCTTCGCCGAGAGCCTGATGATGCTGCGGCCCTGGCAGCTCTGGACGCTCGAGGGCGAGCCCGCACCCGGGACCCTCGAGCTCGTTGCCGTGCTCGAGGGCGTGCTGCGCCGGGATCCGGAACACGCCGGCGCAAACCACTTCTACATCCATGCCGTCGAGGCCTCGAAGAGCCTCGAGCGCGCGATTCCCAGCGCCGAGCGATTGATGACGCTCGCTCCCGGCGCAGGACATCTCGTCCACATGCCCGGCCACATCTACCTGCAGACCGGCGACTACGAGCTCGCGGCCCGAACGAACGTCGCTGCGGCAGAAGCCGATCGCGACTTCGTCGAGCGAAGCGGCGCCTCGGGCATGTACCCGCTGATGTACTGGACGCACAACATCCATTTCATCGCCTACGCGAGGATGCAGCAGGGACGCTACGCCGAGGCGCTCGCGGCAGCGCGAGAGATGGTCCAGAACGTGGAGCGGGGCGTCGCGGGAATGCAGATGCTCGAGGGCTTCGTGACCTACCCGCTCTCGGTCATGCTCGCATTCCGCGACACCGATTCCGTGTTGGCCGAGCCGGAGCCGCCCGCGGACCAGGAGCTCGTGCGAGCCTTCTGGCGCTATGCGCGGGGCGTGGCCTATGCCGCCCGGGGCGAGATCGCCGAAGCGGAAGCCGAGAGAGACGCTTTCCGGGCTGCGGTCGCAGCCGTCCCGGAGAACGATCGTTTCCTGATCAACAACACGGCTTCGGATTTCCTGGCCGTGGCGGGAGCGGTGCTCGAGGCCGAGGTCCTGACCGCCCGCGGTGAGACGGAGCAAGCGCTCGCGAGCTGGAGGCACGCGGCCGATCGCCAGGCGGCGCTGCAGTACGACGAGCCGCCGCCGTGGTACGAGCCCGTCGCACAGCGCCAGGCCTTCGCCTTGCTCCGCGCGAGACGGAGCGCCGAGGCGGAAGTCGTCTTCCGCAACGCGCTCGCCTCCAAGCCACGGGATGGGAGGCTGCTCTTCGGCCTTGCCCAAAGCCTGCGCGAGCAGGGAAGGTCCGACGACGCAGAGCTGGTCGAGCGACAGCTCGAGGCGGCCTGGGATGCGGCGGCGGCGGTGCTTCGAGTCGGGGATCTTTGAAAAAACCGACTCCAAACCCGCCTTCACGGGCTAATCGTTAGCCCGCATCGCGGGTCGACCGCGCGCCGCACAGGAGCTCTCCCACGATGACCGCGAGCCCGTCCAATCCGACCCACGACCGCGGCAGTCTGACCCGACACGCGAGCTGGGTGACTGGCCTCTTCATCGTGGGGGGCATCGTGGCCGCCCTCTACGGGTCCGGGGTCAAGCCGCTGCTCAAGGCCGGCGGTCTGATCGCCCTGCACAGCGAGTCGACCGAGGCGAAGAAATGGTTGCACGAGGGCCTCGGCGTCTCGTCTCCCGACGTCGTCGCGATCTTCACGAGCGAGGAGTGGAGCGCCCTCGACACCGAGTTCTACGACGAGATCGAGCCCGTGCTCGAGGCTCTCGCCGAGGACGAGACGATCGAATCGGTGACCTCGTACTTCGATTCGGGTCTCGTCTCGATGGTCTCCGAGGACGGCTCGCAGGCCGTCGTCTTCATCGCGCTGAAGGGCGACGACACGGCCAAGAGCGCGGCGTTGCCCGGGCTGCGCAAGACGCTGGCCGGCTCGCCCTTGAAGGTCCAGCTCGGCGGCACGCTCCCCGCCGAATCCTTCGCCCAGGAGACCGCCTTCCGCGACCTCGCCCGCGGCGAGCTGATCGCCGCGCCGATCATCATCCTGCTGCTCTTCTACTTCTTCCGCGGGATCACCGCGACGCTCCTGCCCGTCGCCGTCGCCGCCTTCGCGATCCCGACGACCCTGGCCGGGCTGCGCGTGCTCACGCACATGATGGACGTCTCGGTCTTCGCCCTCAATGTGGCGAGCATCATCGGCATCGGCCTCGCCGTCGACTACTCGCTGCTGGTCGTGACTCGATTTCGGGAGGAGATCGGTCATGGCCTCGGGATCGACGACGCCCTCGCACGCACGATGCGGACCGCGGGCCACGCGATCCTCGTGTCGGGCTTCACGGTGGCGGTCTCGCTGGCGGGGCTGCTCGTATTCCCGCTGATGGTGCTCCGCTCGATCGCCATCTCGGGCATCATGGTCGTGGGCTTCGCGATGCTCGGCGCGCTCGTGCTGCTGCCGGCCCTGCTCGCGCTCTACGGGAACCGACTCGTCGCGAAGCAGGCCCACACCACGACGCCGATGGCGCGCCAGCTGCGCGTCTTCGCCCACTGGGTGATGCGCTGGCCGGGGACCCTCACGGTCGTGACGACGCTCTTTCTGCTCGCGCTCGGATCGCCCGCGCTGCGCATGAAGAGCTCCATGCCCGATTCGAAGATCTTCACGCCCGGCGCCGAGGTACGAGTCGTCGACGAAATCCTCGAGTCGAAGGAGCCGAGCGGGTTCGGCAACCAGCCTCTGACTCCGATCCTGGTCGCCGGACGGTCGCAGACGGATTGGACTTCGCCGGGCGAGGTCGAGAAGCTGATCGCCTACGTGAAGGCGCTGAAGGCGATCCCCGGCGTCGATCGTGTCGAGAGCCCCTTCGCGACGGGCGATCTCTCGCATCCCGAGGATGCGCCGCGACTGCTCGCCGATCGCTCGAGGCTCTCCAGCGAGGAGCGGGATTTCCTCAGCGATACGCTCCGCGGCGATCTCGCCCTCCTTTACGTCTACGGCGAAGCGCCCTGGCGTTCGAACGAAGCGGGCGAGCTCGTCGTGCGGATTCGCGCCGTCCCGCCGCCGGACTTCGAGGTGCGGGTCGGCGGTCCCACGGCCGAGAACTTCGACGGCCGCCAGGCCCTCTCCGACTATCTCCCGATGGTCTTCGGGATCATCGTCGCGACGAACATCGCGATCCTCTTCCTCGCCTTCGGCTCGGTCGTGCTCCCGTTCAAGGCGATCGCGATGAACATCGTTTCGGTCGCGGCGAGCTTCGGCGCCCTCGTATGGATCTTCCAGGACGGACACCTGCGCTGGCTGCTCCACTTCGAGACGCAGAGCGGCATCGAGGTCACAGTGCCCGTCGTGCTGCTCGCCGTCGTGTTCGGCCTCTCGATGGACTACGAGATCTTCATGTTGAGTCGGATCAAGGAAGAGTTCGACAAGAGTGGCGACAATACGTCGAGTGTCGCGATCGGCCTCGAGCACACCAGCAGCATCATCACGCGCGCGGCCCTGCTCCTGATCGCAGTGGTCGGCGCCTTCGCCTTCGGCGAGTTCATCTTCGTGAAGGAGATCGGAGTCGGGCTCGTCGTCGCGATCTTCCTCGACGCGACGATCGTGCGCTGCGTGCTCGTGCCCTCGACGATGAAGCTGCTGGGGAGCCTCAACTGGTGGGCACCCGCCTGGGTGAAGCGCATCTGGAACCCGAGCTTCCACGACCTCTGATCCGATCGCTGCAGACCGGAGCTCGAGTCGGGGAGGACACCGTGAAGACCGTGAAGACCGTGAAGACCGCGAGCCACGACCACGGCCTCGCTTTCGACCCCGCGCTCGCCGTCGCGACGCTGCGCGCCGCGGACCCGACGCTCGGACGCGCGATCGACGGGATCGGGGAGTTCGCGCTCGGACGCGAGCTTCGCGCGGCCCGGAACGTGTTCTCCGTGCTCGCCGAGTCGATCGTTTCGCAACAGCTTTCCGGCAAGGCCGCAGCGACGATCTACGGGCGGGTATGCGCGCTCTTTCCCGGCTCTGGGCGTGGCCTGAAGCCGGAACAGATCCTCGGCGCGTCGGACGCGGTGCTGCGGGGCGCGGGACTGTCGCAGGCCAAGATGCTGGCGATGCGGGACCTGGCCGAGCGAACCCTCGCAGGCGAGATCCCGACCCTGGCCGCCGCCCGTCGGCTCTCCGACGACGCCATCATCGAACGCCTGACGGCGGTGCGCGGCATCGGGCGCTGGACGGCGGAGATGTTCCTGATCTTCCGACTCGGCCGGCCCGACGTCCTGCCGGTCGACGATTTCGGGGTTCGAAAGGGCTTCGCCCTGGCCTTCGGACTCCCCGAGCAGCCGAAGCCTCGGGAGCTCGCGGCACATGGCGCGCGCTGGGCGCCCTATCGCACCGTCGCGAGCTGGTACCTCTGGCGCACCGCCGACCGCGGCTAGGCGTGTCGCCGGCAGCACGGCCGCAAATTCAAGCGGCTCCCCGCGATCGGCGATAAGTCCGCCATGATCCCCACCCTCGCGAACCACGACCGGGCGCCGAAGACGAGGCGGTCGTCTCTCGGCGGACTCGCCCGTGCAGTCGGCCTCGCGCTCGCGCTCGCGGGCACGACGGGCTGCATGGTCATGGACGAGCTCGACACCGCCGCCGCCAAGATGCCCACGAACGCCGCGGAGAAGAGCAAGCAGGCGAAGCCGAGCGATGCCCAGGGCAGCGCCGCCGAACGCCTGGCCGCCACGAAGAGCATGCTTGCGGAGCGTTCTCAGAAATGGTGGAGCGAGGCGAAGACGATGACCCCGGGTGAATCCGTGTCCGGCGTCGTGACCTGCCGCCTGCCCGAAGGCACGAAGTTCATGTCGAAGGACGATTGCCTCAGCCAGGGCGGGAAGGCTGCGGAGCGCGGCAGCTGAGACGCCCGACGCGCCTCGCTTTGCCGCGACCCGGCTCGGCCGTTAGATTCGACGCGCACGAACCAGGTCGGCGAGGGGTGGATCTCGCCAGGGTCGGGACCGATTGAGCAGCGCCATTTCGACGAGATCCGGCCGACTCGAAGGCGAGAGCTACGCAGGTGGCGTCCGCTTCCGAGGCATTCCCTTCGCGAAGCCCCCGATCGGAGCGCTCCGCTTTCGTGCCCCGGTCCCGCCCGACCCCTGGTCCGGAGTGCGCGACGCCCGGGATTACGGACCGTCGGCGCCCCAGATCGGTCCCGTGAATCGCATCATCCGCAGCCTGATCGGCGCAGCCGGGAGCCGCCAGAGCCAGGATTGTCTCTACCTCAACGTCTGGACACCCAAATGCGACGGCGCGCGGCGCCCCGTGATGGTCTGGATCCACGGCGGGGCGTTCATTCTCGGCTCGGGCGCGACCTCGCTCTACTCGGGAGAGCGCCTCGCGACGCACGGCGACGTGGTCGTCGTGACCCTCAACTACCGACTCGGCGCGCTCGGATTCCTCTCCTGGAAGGGGTTCTACGACGGGCCCGACCAACCGCCTGCCAATCTCGGCTTGCGCGATCAGCTCGCGGCTCTCGCCTGGGTCCGGGACAACATCGAGGGCTTTGGCGGCGACCCGGAGAACGTGACCGTGTTCGGCGAATCCGCCGGCGCGATGAGCATTGGAACATTGCTCGGGATCCCCGCGGCCAAAGGACTCTTCCACAAGGCGATCCTCCAGAGCGGGGCCGCGCACAATGTCTCGAATCCGGAGAAGGCAGGACGCGTCGCGGGCGAGTTCTTCGACTACCTCGGCATCACTGATCCCTCACCCGACGCGCTCGCTGACGTTCCGGTCGGCCGCCTGATGGAGGCGCAGGCCCGCGCCACCGTCGGGGTCGGGGTCGGGCTCGAAGATGGCGTGATGGCATGGCAGCCGTGTGTCGACGGCGACCTGATCAGCGAGAATCCGCTCGCGGCCATCGACCGCGGCGATGCCCGCGACATCCCGGTCCTGATCGGCACCAACCGCGACGAATACCGACTCTTCACCGTCATGGACCGCGATCGTTTGAACGACGCAGCGCTCGCAGCCCGTGTTCGCCGGATCGCGCGGCGCGGCCAGTCCAAGGACGCCTCCGTCGCCGAGCGCATCCTCGGCACCTACGGCCCGAGCACCGGAGAACGAGATCCCGGCGCAAACGAACGCTGGATCGCGCTCCAGAGCGACCGCATCTTCCACTATCCCGCGGCCCGGCTCGCGGACGCGCAGTCAGCCCACCAGGCCCGCACCTACGCCTATCTCTTCGAATGGACCCTGCCGCTGATCGGCGGGGGCCTCGGCGCTTGTCACGGTCTCGAGCTGCCCTTCGTCTTCGGCGCGACGCGCGGCGGAATTCTTCGGCTGGGCCTCGTCACGGATCGCGCGGCTGGGCGTCTCGCCGACGTGATGCAAGACGCCTGGATTTCGTTCGCGCGCAACGGACAGCCCGTCGCCCATGCGCTTCCCGATTGGCCCGCCTACGACCCCCATCGCCGCTACACGATGACCCTCGGCGGAAGCCGAGGACTCGTCAAGGATCCCCATGAAGCAGCGCGGGAGTTCTGGGGACCGCTGATTCCGAACGACGAAGCCGGCGTCGGTTAGCCGCCCGCCATCGCGCCGAGCACGGTCAAAACCTCCCGGCCATCCACGACCGCCCGCGGCAGCGGCGCCGTCATCGCCTGGTGCGAGAGATCCTCCTGACAGGCGAAGAACCGCACGAAGGGACGGCGCTTGCCGGTCGCCCGGTCGCGCAGCGTCCCGCGCAACACCGGAAAGCGCGCTTCGAGGGCAGTCAGGACCGCCGCGATCGAAGCTTCGCTCTCCGCGTCCAGCTCGACCTCGAGGAGGAGCTCGCCCGACGTCCGCGCGAGGTTCCGGATGTGGTGGGGCAGGGCGAGGCGGACCTTCGCCGTGCGCGTCCCCGCAGCGCCGCCGCTCACTTGAGCGTCTGCACTTCGATCGACAACACCGCGGGCAGATTCTGCAAGATCGCCGTCCACGAATCGCCGCCGTCGCGCGACGCGTAGACCTGCCCGCCCGTCGTCCCGAAGTAGACGCCGCACTCGCCGAGAGTGTCGACCGCCATCGCGTCTCGCATCACGTTCACATAACAATGTTGCTGCGGCAGCCCCTTCGTGAGCGCTTCCCAATCGTTGCCGCCGGTCCGGCTGCGGTAGACCCGCAGCTTTCCGTCGGGCGGAAAATGCTCGGAGTCGCTCTTGATCGGGACGACGTAGATCGTCTCCGGCTCGTGGGCGTGGACGTCGATCACGAAGCCGAAATCGCTCGGCAGATTCCCGGAGACCTCCCGCCAGGAGTCGCCGCCGTCGTCGCTGCGCATCACGTCCCAGTGCTTCTGCATGAAGAGGACTTCGGGCCGGGATGGGTGGGCGGCGATATGGTGGACGCAGTGGCCGACTTCGGCCGTCGGGTCGGGGATCTGTTCGGAGTGGAGGCCCTGATTGATCGGACGCCACGAGCGCCCACCATCGTCTGTGCGGAAGCTGCCCGCCGAGGAGATTGCGACGGTGATGCGGTCGGGCTTCGTCGGATGGAGCAGGATCGAATGCAGGCAGAGACCGCCGGCCCCGGGCTGCCAGAACCGGCCCGTTCCATGGAGGCGGAGGGCCGAGAGCTCCTGCCAGCTCGTTCCGCCGTCCGTCGACTTGAACAGCGCGGCGTCCTCGACGCCGGCGTAGACCGTGTTCGGGTCGCCGAGCGAGGGCTCGAGATGCCAGACCCGTGCGAACTCCCAGGGATGGGGCGTCCCGTCGTACCACTGATGCGTCCCCGGGACGCCGTCGTATTGGAAGTCGTTGCCGACCGGATTCCAGCTTCGTCCTCCATCGTCGGAACGTTGGATCAGCTGGCCGAACCAGCCCGTGCTCTGGGAGGCGTAGAGGCGATCGGGATCCGCGGGCGAGCCCTTCAGGTGGTAGATCTCCCAGCCCGCGAAGAATGGACCGGCGACGTCCCACTTCTGCCGGCTCTCGTTCGAGCTGAGCACGAAGGCGCCCTTTTTCGTCCCGACGAGTACACGAACTCCTCTTGCCATCGATGCTCTCCTCCTCGTGCACCGGGCGTGTCCGGGCCGAGCTCAGCTTGATGTCGTGCGGCGCGCGTGGCATTCGACCACGAATTTCGAAATGGCGCACGAATTCGGACCGTATCGCCACCGCTTCGTGGTCGCAGCCGATCTGCAAACCGTGCGCAGGGCTGTCGCCGGATAGAGATGGGCCCAAAACCCGTCAAGTGAATCCGATGCGGGGCCGATTCGGACCCCGATGGAAATCGTCACTCAAGACGAAGAGCTGAAGCTCCTCGAGATCAAGCTGAACCAGCTGAAGCTCGACTACGAGAAGTATTTCATCGGGACGCGGCCGACGGAGCCCGGGCAGCTCCGCAGCGAGATCCAGAAGACCATCATCAAATGGTCGAATACGCGGATCACGAACTCGGCGCTCCGCTTCAAGTTCAATAGCCTGAACGGGCGCTACCAGGCCTTCAAGCGACAGTGGGACTCGGTGCTTCGCCAGATCGAGGCGGGCACCTACAAGCGCCACATCTTCAGGGCGAACCTCCACGACCGCGAGCGAGGCGTCATCGACGAAGCGCCCGACCTCGCGGCACTCGGGCGAGCGGTGCCCCCGATCGCGGCCGCTGGCGCTCCGGCTGCGGCGCCCCGGGCGGCGGCAAACGACCTCTTCGACGCCTATCGCGCCGCCATGAAGTCGGCGGGGCAGGATACGAGCAGCCTCTCCCGAGCAAAGCTCGAGGCCGCGATCGCGAAGCAGGAGGCCGCCGTCAAGAAGCAGCTCGGCTGCGCGAAGGTGGCCTTCACCGTAGTCGTCCAGGACGGCAAGGTGAAGCTGAAGGCCGCCGCCGGCTAGGCGGCTTGACCCAATCTGGCCGCGGATGCCTCCTGAGCACCTCGAACGCAATTCGAAGGCATCGGAGAGCCTCCGCGGTCCCCTTTCTCCGAATCCCGGTCACGATCTTGTACGAGGCGCCTCCACCGGACACCCGCCACACAGGATCCAACCGCCATGTCGTCGCTCAATTCCTTTCGAACCAAAGCCCTGGCGCTCGCCGCGCTCTGTCTCGGAACCACCCTGGCGGGCGCGTCCAATGCGCTCTCGATCGAGTGCAGCGGCGCGGGCTGCATGGTCGGCGTCTACACGCTCGACCTCAGCGAGACCGCCTCGAACCGCTCGATCCCGCGCAGCACGCTGCTCGGTAGCCTGCTGAGCGGCCGCGGCTGCAGCGCGAGCAACGACCGTTTCGCGTGTGTCGACCACCGCTCGCAGAGCCCGGTCCGCGGCGGCGTGAACCTCGGGCAGGTCCGGCTCGGCTCCTCGCGCTTCCTCGACGAGCTGCGCTCCGGAACGCGCTACACGGCCCCGACTCGGGACCACGGCTCGTTCGTACCCGGACGCGGCACGGCCAATCCGATCCCCGAGCCGAGCGCCGCATTGATCTTCGCCGCCGGGATGCTCGTCGCGAGCGGGCTGGTGAAGCGAACGGGATCGATCGAGTAGCGCGCAGCGCAGCGCTCCTCCCGGCCACTCCACGGCTCACCTACCCTCGCACCCGAATGCGCAGCGAGTAGCGTCGCTCGCGAAGATCTCGCCCGACGAAGCGAACGCGAGGTCCGTAGTCGGCGACGACGGCTTAGGGCTCGGGGACCTGCGTGACGCCGGCGGCGCCCTCGGGCGGCGCCTCGACCGGGTTCACGACCGCTTCGATGAATCCCCCCGCGACGAGCCTCGCGCTCTGTTCGGGGTCGTGGGCGACGACGAAATTCCAGCTCGAAGGTCGCTCGGGGTCGCTCGTCGCGAGGTCGGCGAAGTAGGCGATCTGGTCGAGCAGCGGGCCGCGAGCTTCGCCGGCGACCCAGCTGATCAGCCGGCTCTTGCCCCGCCGCTCGCGAAGATTGCGCGCGTTCCAGACGATGTCGCCGAGGAAGAGATATTCGACGCCGTCGGATCGCCGCACGTAGACGACCTGACTCCCGGGCGTGTGGCCCGGCATCGGGATCACGACGACGCCGGGGGCAATGGCGTGGTATTCGGGGTCGTCGACCGCGGCTGCGGGCGAGGCGTCCTGCGAGGAGTCTTTCGCGAGGTCCCTCGTCCCTGCCAGCGGTGGAATCCCGGCGAGCTCTTCCTCCCAGAGACCCGCTTCCCGCATCGCTGCCGAGCCGCGCTGGGCCTGCGGGATCCACATCCGCTCGCGCACCGCCGGCTCGCCGATCACGGCACGTAGACCGTTCGCGTGATCCCAGTGCTCGTGGGTCAACAGGATCCGCTCGGCGCGGCGGAGCGCCTCCGACTGTCGCTCGAATGCGCGAGGGTCGTAGTCGCGCATCATGGGCATGGCGGCGTGGCGCTCCGCGTCGTGGACTGCATCGATCACGATGCTCTCGCCGTTCGCGTAGACGAGGTTGAAAGTGCGGAACTCCATCGGGACCTCGTCCCAGCCGCAGCCTGCGCAGACCATCCAGCCGTAAAAGGAGCCGCGCGCGACGACGTCGCTCTGGATCGCCCGCGGACCGGCTTCGACCGGCCCGGCGAGGGATCGAACCTGCGACCAGTCGATCGAGAGGGTCGAGTCGGGCGGGATCGCATCGTCGACGAACAGCACATGATAGGCGACAGACGCGCCGACCAGCAGCGCGAGGGAGCAGGCGACGAGGATCCGGCGGCGCAACATCGACTTCCTTTTTTCACCGTCTCGCCGTGACCGCGAGGTCTTTTTTCCGACCCACTCGATCAAGTCGACGCACCGGGCGTGACAAGGAGCGTTCCGACCCGAACGGCTAGTCGCCCTTCAGCTCGTTCTCGATCGCCGGCACCGACTTCAGATACTGCGCGATCGCTTCGCGATCCTCGCGCGGAAGGTTCGCGTAGCCATGGCGGATGACCTCGGACATGAGGCCCTGCGTATCGTCGCCGTCGGGCTTGAGGCCGGTCTCGAGGTACCAGACGAGATCGGGAATCGACCAATCCCCGATGCCCGTCTGCTCGTCGGGCGTGATGTTCGGGGCGAGCTCGCCCTCGGGTCCGTCGCGGGATCCGGCGAGCCAGCGTGTGCGGTCGAGGCCGCCCGTCCACGTCCTCGGCGTATGGCACTCGCCGCAGTGCGCGGCGGCGAGGGCGAGGTAGCGGCCGCGATTCGTCGCCGCGTCGACCCCCGACGAAGTAGGGGCGGAGTCTTCTTCGATGCGCCCGGGGACGAAGTTCAGGAATTTCCAGCCTGCGACGGCGGGCCGGAAGGAGAAGGGGAGATGGACGTCGTGGGGCCGGTTCTCGCGGCGGACGGCGGGCAGCGAGTCGAGATGGACCTTCAAGTCCGCCAGATCCGCGTCGGAGAGGCCCGTGAACGCCGTGTATGGAAAGACCGGGAAATAATGCTGCCCGACGGGCGACAGGCCTTCGCGCATCGCGCGCACGAAGTCGTCCAGGCTCCAATCGCCGATGCCCGTCTCGCGGTCGGGTGTGATGTTCGTGCTGTAGAAGATGCCGAAGGGAGTCTCGAGAGCACGGCCCCCAGCGAGTTCGGGCGCCGTGTCGCCCTCGCCGGGGTAGTTGGTATGGCAGGTACATCCACCCGTCGCTGCAAAGATCCGTCGGCCGCGCGGATGCTCACGCTCCGGCGGAGCGGCGCTTTCCCCCGGCGGAGCGTCCCCGACCCCCTCGGCGCGGACGACGTCGACGCGGGTCGCCGACGCGAGGCCCGCGCCGAGCGCACACACGAGTCCGAGCTCGAGCAGACCGCGTGCGCCCTTCCTCATCGGTTCTTGTACGACTCTTCCTTCGGCTTGCGAAACGAGTCGTGGCAACCACCACAGCTCTCGCCGAGCGCGCGCACCGCGAGACCGACCGCGGCGGGATCGCTCCCCTTCGCCGCCATCGCGAGATCGGCGGCGGCCTTCTCGTAATCCGCGATCGTCTTCTCGAACTTCGCCCAGTCGGTCCAGATCTCGGGCTTCGCGTCGGTCTTGCCCGCCGTGACCTTCTGCTTGAAGGCCGGAGCGATCAGCTTCGCCGCGTCAGCCATCTGCTGCGCGTGATTCGCGACCGCGCCGGGCAGGACGAGCTGGTTCTTCATGATGCCGCCGATCGCCCCCATGTTGCTGCCGATCGCGCCCATCACGAGCTGGCGGTACTCGATCCCGGCCTGCTCGGAGGGCGCAGCCTGCGCCTGCGCAACGCGCGCGGGAAGCGCAAACGTCAGGGCAAGGGCGGCGAAGGAAATTGCGATCGCGAGAGCATCGAATCGGCGAACGATCGGAGCGCGCAGGGTCATGGAAACCTCCGGGATGAGTCGGTCTGTGAGCAGGGCGTCGACAAGAAAGCACACGCCCGGCCGGGCCACACCTGGAGCGGAGTGAATCGCATGGGGGCGACGCGCCGCACCCGACGCTCAATCGTCGATCTGCAAAAGGGTCTTGGGCTGAGTCGTCATGCGCGGCGGCGCGAGGGCCGCGGAGAGCGTTCGCGCGCCCGCGCTCGTCTCCGGCGCGTGGAAGGGGTGGAGCGCGTGCGCTTCCTGTTCGATTGCCGGGTCGAAGCGCGAGGTCGACAGTGCGATGCCGTCGGCACGCAGGACTTCAAAGAGCGCCTCGACCAGCACCTCGGCATCGAGCGCGGGATCGATGTCCGCGAGGCCTCCCGCGGTCTCGTCCCGAAGCTCGAGCTCGAGGGCGGCGTAGACCGGAGCGAGTACCGCGCGCAGGCGCGACGTGTCCGCAATCGTGATGACGCCGCCGACGTGTGCTCCGCCGCGGATCACCCGCTGCCCGACGCCCATCACCTTGATGCGCCCTCCGAGATTCACGCTGAACTCGCCCGGGCAGTATTCGCCCGCGAGCTCTCCGACGCGGGCGTCGAGCCCGAGGCGCCGGAGCGCCGCCACCACCCAGCCGGCGAGGCGCTCGAAGCGCGGGCGGATGTGGAGCGCCGCGTCGGGATCGGCCGAGGCCCAGGCAAAGGCGAGGGACGACTGCAGGAAGACCGCCGCATGACCGCCGGCGAGACGGACGACGGGCTCGAATCCGAACTCGCGAGCGACCTCGAGCGCACGCGCATAGCCCCGCCGCCGGGCGTCGAGGCTCGAGAACAAGAGCGCGTCGTCGGGGCGGTAGAGGCGCAGACTCTCGGGCGCATCGCCGCGGGCGACGCGCCGCAGCATCGCGTGGGAAACGGCGGTATCGAGGACCGGTTGGCCGGGAAAGCGATCGCGGTGAATCTGCATGGGCGCGCTCGGACCTTTCTCGCGGGCGTACAACGCCGATTGTAGGAGCTGCCATGCCCGGCGAGTAGGCCGTTCCAGCCCGGGCCGTCGGACGGGGATGCAGTCCGCGTCGAGAACGGGCATCGTCCGAGGGCTCGCGCGCGGTGCGCGTGGGCGACGGACGAGCCTCGACCCGAGGAGAGCGATCATGAAGAGCTATGTCGGATCCCTGCCGCGCTGGGAGGACGAGCGCGCCATTCGACACACGATGGATCTCTACGCTCACGCCATGGACTACGGCGAGAACGAGGCCTGGCGCGACTGCTTCACCGACGACGCGCTCTTTCTCGTGAGCGATGCCCAGAAGGGCTACGACGAGATCTACCGGGTGAAGGGCGATCGCCTCCTCAGGGATTACATCGCGGCTTATCCGCGTCCCCCGGCCGTCTTCGCAAAACATGTCTGCTCGCAGATCCTCGTCCGCGTCGAAGGCAAGACCGCGACGGCCGAGAGCTTCTGGGTCGCGATCAACTCCGAAGGCGGGGGCCAGGGAAGCCGAAAGCCGAACATCATGGCTTTCGGTCGCTACAAGGACCGACTCGTCGCGTGTCCCGACGGTCGCTGGCGTTTTTCCGAGCGCATCTGCGAGACGGAGTCCGCCCACTGGCCCGAGCCCGGGACCTACACCGATCGCGCGAATTTCTCGTCCACGACCGGCGCATGAATTCCGCGGGCATCGATGGCCAGGGCGCGACCTTCGCGCCTTCCCGTGCCTACACGTCCTGGGTCCTCGCGCTGCTCTTCGGCGTCGCCGTCCTCAACATGCTCGATCGGCAGATCCTCGGGATGCTGGTGACCCCGATCAAGACCGAGTTCGGGGTCTCGGATACGGCGATGGGATTCCTGACCGGCCCGTCGTTTGCGCTTTTCTACGCCGTGGCCGGGATTCCGGTCGCGCGCTTCGCGGATCGCAGTGTTCGGCGCTCGATCATCGCAGCGGGCCTGCTCCTCTGGAGCGGTCTGACCCTCGCTTCGGGCGCCGTCTCGACCTTCTCGCAGCTCGTGCTCGCGAGGCTCGGCGTCGGGATCGGCGAGGCCGCTGGTACCCCCCCGTCGCACGCCCTCATCTCGGACTACTTCGCGCCCTCGCGACGCGCCTCGGCGCTCGCGGTCTTCAGCGTCGGCGGCAGCGTGGGAGTCGCGCTGGCACTCTTGATGGGCGGGTGGGTCGAGCAGCTCTGGGGCTGGCGCGCGGTGTTCGTCGTCGCGGGTCTGCCCGGAATCCTGCTCGCTCTTCTGATAAGGCTCACCGTGAAGGAGCCGCCTCGGGGTCGATTCGAGCGGGACGGCGGCGGCGGCGTTGGAGTGACCGGGATCGCGAGCGGGCGCGAAGGCGACGGCGAGAGCTGGCGCGGCGCTCTGGCGACGCTCGCTCGCATTCCCGCCTATCGCCACGTCGTCCTCGCCGCCGGTCTCCATTCGTTCGCCTTCACGGGCTCGCTGATCTGGTACCCGACCTTCTTGACCCGGGTCCACGGCCTCGAATCCGGGGAGATCGGGACGCTGCTCGCCTTCGGCTCGTCGCTCCCGACCGCGATCGGCATCGTGCTCGGCGGCCTCGCGACCGACCGCCTCGAGCGACGTGACCCACGCTGGATCCAGGGATTCGCCGGCCTTGGGATCATCGCCTACGCGCCCTTCGCGCTCGGGTTCCTCTTTTCCGATGGCCGCGCGTTGGCGCTCATGAGCCTGATTCCGGCGGCGTTCTTCATGGGCGCCTCCGTGCCGGGCATGCACGTCGCGACCCAGGCCCTCGCGCCGCCGCGCATGCGCGCGCTCGCGTCGGCGGTGACCCTGCTCGTGCTGAGCGTCGTCGGATCCGGGCTCGGACCCTTCGCCGTCGGCGTGATGAACGATCTGCTCGCGGACCGACTCGGCGAGCATGCGGTTCGCTACACGCTCTCGATCGTGGCGCTGACGTCGCTCTGGAGCGGGTTCCACAACCTCATGGCCGCGCGGACGATGACCCGGGATCTGGCACGCCGCGACGGACGCGGTTCGAGCTGAGACGGGGCTACGGTGTGCGACACGCCGAGCGCTCATCCGGTTGCGGCGCCCTCGTTCGAAGGAGATCCGCGTGCACGACATCGATCTCGCCCGTGCCCCGGTCCCCGACCTGCACGCACGCATCGCCGCAGCCCGCCGCGCGGGGCCGGTCGTGCCGGTCTGCTTCCACGGTCGCGCCGCCTGGCTGACGACGACCCACGCCGAGACGCGGACCGCCCTCGCCGACGAAGAGCGCTTTCCCTCGGCCAGCATCCAGGAGCCCCTCGTCGGCAAGACGATGCAGTCGATGGTCGGCTCGCAACACCGGCGCAATCGCGCGCTGATCGCCTCGGCCTTCACCCCCCGCTCGATCGCCGCGCAGCAATCCGAGCTGCTCGAGCCCCTCGCGCACGAGCTGATCGACGGCCTCGCCGCAGAGTCCCGCTTCGACCTCGTCGAGCGGTTCGCCCACCGCTACCCCGCACTCGTGATCACGCGGCTGCTCGGAATCCCGGTCCATGACGAAGCCCTCTTCCTGCAATGGGGCCTCGACCTGTTCCTGTTTCCCTGGAATCCCGAGAAGGCGAGGCGCGCCTGGAGCGCCTTCCGCGACTACCTCGCGCCGATCGTCCGCGATCGCCGGGAGCGGCCGGGGCACGACCTCCTGTCAGCGCTCCTGCAGGTCGAGCTCGAAGGCGAGCGGCTCGCGGACGACGAGATCTTCTCGTTCCTCGGGATCCTCTATCCGGCCGGTGCCGATACGGCCTACAAGGCGATCGCCAGCATGATGGCGGCCGTGCTGCGCGAGCGAACGCTCTTCGAGCGCGCCCGCGCCGAGATCGAGATCCGGACCTCGATCGCCGACGAGACGCTGCGCTGGGAGGCTCCGGTCGCCCTGCTTCCGCGGCGGGCTGCTCTCGACTCCCGCCTCGGCGACCAGCCGATCGCGAAGGGGGACCAGATGCTGCTCGGGATCACCGCCGCCAATCGCGATCCCTCCGTCTTCGCCGATCCCGACCGCTTCGATCCCGATCGCCCGCTGCTCGAGAAATCCCTCGTGTTCGGCCACGGCCCGCATTTCTGTCTCGGCGCCCAGCTCGCCCGCGCCGAGCTTCGCGTCGCGCTCGGCACCCTCGCCGAACGGCTGCCGTCGATGCGGCTCGAGGATGCCGCGGACATCGAGACGACGGGCGCGATCCTGCGCGGGCCGCGTCGTGTCGTCGTTCGGATCTGAGATCGATCTGTAAACCGGAGCATCGTCTTTCGATGCCGGAGGGGATCAGCGTGAAGGCGAAGCGGACGAAGACCTTTCGGAAGACTCTCGGGGCGATCGGGATGCTGGTTTGGCCGGAGGTGCTCTTCGCCGAGGAGTCCGCCGGCGGGCGTCGCGAGGCGCAGTGGAACGATACCCGACTGCTCGAATGGGTCTCGACGATCGGCGGCGCGGAGAGCCGGTACGACGAGCTCGCTGCGGTCAGGAGCTTCGAGCTGCTCCAGCGATCGCTCGAGGAGCTGAAGCAGATGGTCCTCCACGACGCCCAGAGCGAGCAGGAGGCCATCGAGGGTCTGCGCATGATCTTGAAGCATCTCGCCCTCTCGACACGCGACTCGATCGACGGCGATTTCATGAATCCGCTGCTCTCGAAAGGAGATACGCGCAATCGCGACGTCGGGGCCTACAACCCCGACGCCGAGTACGACCAGGTCTTCATCGACGGACGATACGACTACAAGCTGTCGGGAAATCTGGGCAGCGTGCCCTACGTGAGCATCACCGTGAACGGCAGTGCACCGGACCGTCAGAGCCGCGCCATCGCCTACCTCGACGACGCTGCGATCCGAAAACATGCGGGAGCCGACGGGAGCTTCACGCTCTGGCTCAGCAAGCAGAAGACCTCCGAGCCCGGGGCCTGGATCCGGTTGCCCGACGAGGCCAATGGCATCGTGATCCGCCAGTACGTCGCGAGCCGCGAGCGGAACACGCTCGCCCGCTTCGCCGTCGAGGCCGTCGGAAAGAGTCTCCCGGACGCGGAGCAGATCACGGACGACGAGCTCGCCGTGCGGATCGCGAAGACGGCGAGCGCCCTGGTCGTCGGATCGACCTGGCATCGCACACTGCTGCCGGAGATGCTCGAGCGCCCCAACGAGTTCGTCGCCCGCACCGGCACCGCGATCGGCGCGAGCGCGGCCAACGCCGAAAACTACTATCAGATGGCCCATTACCAGCTCGAACCGGACGAAGTGCTCGTCGTCGATTTCGAGCCGCCGACGACGCCGTTCTGGAATCTGACCTCGGCCACGATCTGGCACGAGTCGCAGCGTTTCCTGACCGATCCGGTCAGCCTGACCCTCGACGAGGTCACGAAACGAAAGGACGGCAGCGTTCGCTTCATCGTGGCCGACCACGACCCGGGCCAGCCGAACTGGATCGAGACCTTCGGCCATGCGCGCGGATTCCTGATCCTCCGCATCGTGGGGGTGACGTCGCATCCGCAGCCCGTCGTGCAGCGGATGCGGGCGAAGGATCTTCCGCAGCTCTCGCGCTCAACCGTCGGCCGTGCCGTCCCGACCCGTCCGAGCGGAGGTGAGGATCGGAAGTGAGGATCGGAGCGATCACGCCTCTGGCTGGCACCGTCGCCGGGGGGCATCATGTCGCTCGCCGGCTTCTCGCCGCTGCTGCAGAATCCACGCGACGACGCATCGACGATCCGGCCCACACCGGTCGTCAAAGAGAGGACATGCCATGAAGGAGCTCCGAAACAAGGTCGCGGTCGTGACGGGCGGAGCGGGCGGCATCGGCCGGGCGATCGGGGAGGCGATGCTCGCCGAGGGCATGAAGGTCGTGCTGGCCGACGTCGTCGAGGCGCAGCTCGCGACGACCGTAAAGGAGCTCGGCTCGAAGGACGTGATGGGGATCCGGACGGACGTGACCTCCTTCGACTCGCTCTGCGCGACGCGCGAGGCGGCGCTCGAGCGCTTCGGTGCAGTCCACGTCATCTGCAACAACGCCGCGGTCGGCGCCGGCGCGAAGGGCCATGTCTGGGAGCACCACCTGAACGATTGGAAATGGTCGCTCGAGGTCAACGTCATCGGCGTCATCAACGGCATGAACGCCTTCGTCCCGATGCTGGTCGCCCAGGACGAGGGCCACGTCGTCAACACCTCGTCGGGCAACGGCGCCTACTTCCCGATCGCCAGCAGCGGCATCTATCCCGTCACGAAGGCCGCCGTCACGACGCTCACCGAATGCCTCTGGGGCCAGCTGCGGCAGATGGGCTCGAAGGTCAGCGCGTCGTGCCTGCTGCCCTCGAGCCCGACACCGGGGGTGCTCGCGACGGGCATCTGGAAGGCGGGCGCCAACCGGCCGGATCGCTACCTGCGCGGCGACCCCGACGACAACAAGCCGCGCGATGCGCTGGCCGACTATCAAGCGCGGGCGAAGGCCGCGGGCCAGGAGGTCCAGGTCGCTCCGCTCGCGGATGTCGCCGCGCTCTGCATCGGCGCGATTCGCGACGACGTCTTCTGGGCGACCTATCCCCTCGAGAACCAGACCCAGAAGCTCCGCGCCCGCTTCGAGTCGATGCTCAATCGCTCGACGCCCGAGTACCTGAACGAGGTGAACCTGATGGCCGCCGGGGCCAAGGAGCGCTCGGGCGGGAAGTAGGCGCCGCCGGACGCCGGACCTGCGGACGCGGGGGCCGACGGGGGGCCGGGATCTCAGGGCGGGCCGGCGGCGACGTCGCTCTGGCTATGTCGGTCGATCCGCTTGCGGAGCGACTCGACGGACTCGATCGCCTGCGAGCGCATCAAGCGATCTCCGATCGACTCGGGGATCGAGCCGCCGAGCTCCGTGCGCGTCATGTGGATCGCTTGCGTCCCCCCGCGACCGTTCGGACGGAACTCCCAATAGCCCGCGGCGCCTTTCAGGCGGACGACGTCGGCGTCGGCGGCCGGCAGCCGATCGTTCGCTTCGGTCCATTCGATGCGGTGGACCCCGGTCGCGGAGTCCTGCGACTCGACGATCCGCAGCGCGAGCTCGCGGTCGGAGAGCATCATGGGCAAATCGATGAAGGTGTAGACGACCGCACCGTTCTCGGTCCGCTCGAGCACCTCGCGGCGCTGACCGGAGGGGGCCGATTTCGGATCCAGCATGGCCTCGGAGAGAACCTGGTGGGCGACGGTCGGCGAGACATCGAAGCTCGTCTCGAGTCGGAAGGTCGGACGACCGGGCGTCGGGTCTGCCTCGACGAAGAGCGCGAGGGCATCCTCGCCGTCCCCGCGCCGATCGGCGAGCTCCCAGCCCGGATCCGGCTCTCCGGCGCGCGCCCAGGGGGCGATCGACACCCCGGCGAGAACCGTCCCGGCCATGAGCGCAGCGAGCGCGCCGAGGTCCATGCATCGCAGATTGCCCATGGCGAAGCTCCGTCCCGTTCGAAGGAGCGATCATTCTCGCATGAATCGTGGCCGCCGGGGACGGCAATCGGCTCCGGACTCACGCGGCGGCGCACGAACCACCGGTCGGAACGCGCAGTCGACCGGCAACGCCGCAGCGTGCCGGGCGCGACCCTTCCCTTCCCCGAGCCGCGGGTACAATGTGCGGCCTGGAGGAACCAGACCCATGGACCGCTACCTCGTCGTCTCATCCGATGGCCACGTCGGGCTCCGCGCCCCCGATTACCGCCCTTACGTCGACGCGAAGTACCGCCCCGCCTTCGACGCCGCGCTCCCGATCCAGGTCGACGCGACGAAGCGCATGAGCGACTACTTCCTGATCACCGAGATCAACGAAGAGTGGCGCCGCGGCCGCGACTACGAGCTGTCCGGGGCCTGGGATCCCGTCGCCCGCGACAAGGTCCTCGACGGAGACGGCATCGTCGCCGAAGTCCTGTTCCCCGATGGCGTGACCGAGATGAACTCGCCGCCCTTCGGCGCCGGCTTCACGATGCGCCCCGACGGCGCGTCGGCCGAGCTGATGTGGGCCGGCTGCGACGCCCACAACCGCTTTTGCGCCGAGTTCGTGCAGACCGCGCCCGAGCGGCGCATCGGGCTCGCCTGCATTCCGATCTACTGGGACGTCGCCCTCGCGGTGAAGAAGATCGAGGAGGCGCGCAAGAACGGGCTCACCGGCGTCCTGCTCCCGCCGATGTGGGGCAGCTTCGACGCCTATCATCATCCGAAATACGATCCCATATGGGCCGCCTGCCAGGCGCTCGCGATGCCGGTGCATTTCCATTCGGGCCCCGCGCCGATGGAGCAGTTCTTCGGCCCGCTGCCTCCGACCGACCGCGACTCGGTCCCGCCCGGCGCCGTCGGGACCTACCTGATGGAGGTCCATCTCTGGCTGACGCGGCCGCTGACCTTCATGCTCTGGGGTGGCGTCTTCACGCGTTTCCCGAACCTCAAGGTCGCGATTACCGAGGGCACCTCTGCCTGGGTTCCCGACTACCTCGACCGCCTCGAGTTCCACTACGCCGAGACCCGCGAGTCCCAGAAGCTCGGCGATTTCCGCGTTCATCTCGCCGAGTCCCCCGCCGACACCTTCCGAAAGAACGTGATGATCGGCGCGTCGTGCATGTCGCGGCGGGAGGCCGAAGCAAGGCATTCGATCGGCGTCGGCAACATGATGTGGGGCAGCGACTATCCGCATCCGGAGGGGAGCTGGCCCGTGACCCGCAAGCAGCAGCTCGACAGCCTCCACGGCATCCCCGACGTCGAGCTCGAGGCGATGCTCGGCGGTAACGCCATCGCGTTCTACGGCCTCGATGCGGAGAAGCTGATGCCGCTCGCGGCCCGCATCGGCCCCGACAAGGCGAGCTTTCAACAGCCCCGCGCGGCGGCTCGAGATCTGTAACGGACTAACGACTGCCTCGTACGCGACGAGGGCAACCCGAGGATGACCATGAAGACGACCGTCGACCAGTTCTGCATCAACGTGACGGACCTCGAGAAGTCGGTGCATTTCTATCAGGAGGTGCTGGGCCTCGCGGTCACGCATCGAATCGAGACGCCGGACTTCCGCGAGGTCGTGCTCTCCGGCGAGACCGGCGGTCGAATCCAGCTCGCCTGCCACCGCCATCAAAAGGGCCCGATCGACCACGGCAATGCCTTCTGGAAGCTCTATCTCCAGTCGGACGATTGCAAGCGGCTCTACGATCGCTGCATCGCCGCCGGCGCCGAATCGATCACGCCGCCGACCCGCCTCGAGCACTGGCCGGTGACGGCCGCCTTCGTCCGGGATCCGGACGGGTACATGGTCGAGATCCTGGAGACGCACGGCGAGTCGCCGGCGGTCAGCGGGCCCGGACCGGAGAAGTGGTAGAAGACATCGCGGGCGAGCGCAGCTCGCTCGCAGTCCCACGTTCGATCACGCGACGAGCTGCAGGCTCACATTCGCCCACGGCGCGAATTCGACCACGCGCCCCCTCGCCGACTCGCTCTCCCGCGCGACGCCAAGACCCACCGTCTTCGCCGTCTCGATGCCGCTCGCGAGGTCTTTGCAGCGGAACGCGATCGTGCGCAGTCCCGGCTCTCGACGACCCGCCCCTGCGACCGGCGCCGACAGCCGGAGGCCGAGCGGACGGTAGTCCCGCGAACGCACGCCGCGCGCCGCGTCGATTTCCTCGACCTCGAAGGCCGACCCGAAGACCCGCTCAAGGGCCCGGGCTGAGGCGTCGAGGTCGACGCCGGGCGCGAGCGTGTGCTCGACATACGCGACCGCCGCGTCGGTGAGCGAGACATATTCGCCTGGCAGCTGGTGCTCGATCAGCTCGAAGGGAAGGCCAGAGACCGGCTCGGGGAGCAGCTGCGCCTGGACGACGTTCTTCCCGAGCCCGATGTCCTCGCTGCCGATCCGACTGCGCACCGTCAGTCCCGCAGCCTTTGCCTGCGCGATGCCACGATCGATGTCGGCGACCCGGAACGAGACCGACAGGATCCCGTGGCTCGGGATCGCCCCGCCGCCGAAGGCCGGCTTCTCCGGATCGATCACCTGGATGAAATCGCCGCCGCTCGTATGCCACGCGCCGTAGGCATTGACCGCGGGGCCGCCGTAATCATCGACGAAGCGGCCGTTCAGGAAAGGGCCAAAGATCCGCTTCGCCTGCTGGAGATCGGGGACCGAGAAATGCACGTGGTCGAGACACTGCAGATCCATGACGACCTCACGACGTCGTACTCCCGGCGGGCAGGTGACGCGCGGACAGACCAGTCGGGATGACCGGTGCCGATCACGCTATCCCGCCACCGAAGCCAGGGCAATCGAGACCGTTCACGGTCCCAGATCCTCGCGAGACCGGGCGAGTCGCGCACGCTCGAGCGCCACATAACGTGCCCGACCCGACTCCCGAACGCTCTCCATCACGACGAGCTCCGCGACCGGGCTGTCGATGCGTCGATCGGGACAACGCGCCAGCTCGGCGCTCGCGTCGACGCCATGTGGGGAGTGGCAGCGGGCGAGGGTGACGTGACCGGTCCACGCCCGGTTCCCGAAAACGTGGCCGGCTTCGCGAAGGCGTGTCTCGAGATCGCGGACGAGGGCACGCAACGGATCACTCCCCGACCCGAATCCCAGCCAGAGCACCCGGGCACGGTCGGACCGGGGAAACGCACCGACCCCGCCCACTTCGACAGCAAACGGCGCATGAGCTCGGGCAACGTCCTCGACGATGGCGTTCAGCTCGTCGAGGCGCGCCTCCTCGACGGCTCCGAGAAAGACCAGCGTGACGTGAATCCGCTCCGCGGACGTGAAGCCGAGCCGTGCGCGGGCCCCGATCCCCTGTCGCAGGGTCGCGGCGATCTCCGCCGCGAGCGCCCGGGTCGCCTCGTCGGGCTCGAGGGCAATGAAGAGTCGCCGCATCGTCCTTCTTCCTGCTCTGCGGCGCCGCGTGTCGCCGCGCAGATCATGCGACCTGCTCGCGGTGCGCGAAAGTCCGCGCGAAGCTTGCGCTGCCGGTTCCCCGGATTCCCGGGACCCTACGGAGAGCCCCATGCCGCTTCGATTCCTCCAGGACAAGCACGCGATCGAACAGATCTACGTCCGCTACTGCGAGCTCGTCGACGCCAAGCAATTCGACCACCTCGGCGACGTATTCACGCCGGATACCTGGCATGACTACACCCGCTCGCTCCCCGGCGTGTTCGTCGAAGGCCTGGCCCCCCTGATCGCCTCGATGCACTGGAATCTCGGCGAGGGCTCGAGCTGCGGCGCGACCCATCACAACGTCGGCAACTTCCGCATCCGCACCGACGGCGACCGCGCCTGGGCGAAGGTCAACTACTACGCGGTCCACCGCGGCATCGGGCGCCACGACGGCGCGCTCTACTCGATGTGGGGCCTCTACGACGACGAGCTCGTGCGCACGAAATCGGGCTGGCGCGTCCAGCGACGCGTCTACTCGAGCATCCTGACCGAGGGCCCGGCCGTCACGACGCGGGATTGAGCCCCTCGCACCCGAGCCGGGGACCTCGAGGCCGCCGCTCTGGCCCCCGTCTCGACGAGCGACTAGCTTAGCTTTCCCATGACCCGACAGACCACGTTCGAACGGTTCCAGGTCCGACCCGACGGGCGCTTCGCGCTCGCCGAGATCGATCCAAGCGACACGGGCGGTCTCGAGAAGGAGTCCGCGCAGGCGCGCCTGACCGAGCAGCTAGAGCGACTCGGCGAGCTGCAGGAGCGCCTCTACGCTCAGGATCGCTGGGCGGTGCTCCTGATCTTCCAGGGCATGGACGCGTCCGGGAAGGACGGTGTCGTCAAGCAGGTGCTCTCGGGCATCAATCCCGCCGGCAGCCAGGTCTTCGCCTTCAAACCGCCTTCGAGCGAGGAGCTCGACCACGACTTTCTGTGGCGTGCCGCGCGGGCGCTCCCCGAGCGCGGGCGGATCGGCATCTTCAATCGCTCGTACTACGAAGAGGTGGTCACCGTGCGGATCCACCCCGACTTCCTGGAGAAGCAACGCCTCCCACCGCGCTGTTTCGGGAAGGGGATCTGGGACGAGCGTCTCGAAGACATCGCGAGCTTCGAGCGTTACCTGACGCGCAATGGGGTCCTCGTTCGCAAGTTCTTCCTGCACGTCTCGCGGGAGGAGCAGAAGCGCCGGTTTCTCGCGCGCATCGACGAGCCGGACAAGAACTGGAAATTCAACGAGGGCGACGTCGCCGAGCGCGCGCATTGGGACGAGTACCAGCAGCACTGGTCGGAGGCGATCGCGAAGAGCAGCACTGCCCATGCGCCCTGGCTCGTCGTCCCGGCGGACAAGAAGTGGTTCACACGGCTCGTCGTCGCCGAGGCCCTGGTCGCCGGGCTCGAGTACCTCGAGCTCGATTTCCCCAAGCTCGAAGGCGCACGCAAGCAGGAGCTCGCCCGCGCGCGCAAGGCGCTCGACGCCGAGCGGTGACGCGCGGCAGAGATCGGGGGCAGCGGTCGCCCCTTACCCCGAGTATCCCAAGTACGCCGAGCCCTCGCCGCGCTGCATCACCTGTCGTCGGAGACGACGGTGTGTCGTGCTCCGCGAGTCAAGGTCCGCGAGTAGACCAACCCGGGAATCATCGGAAGCCAGAAGCTCAGGGTACGGAATGCCAGCGTCGCCGCGAGGGCGACGGCGATGGGGACCCCGGCGACCTTGAGCGTGAAGACGGACGTCGCCTCGAAGGTGCCGAGGCCTCCGGGCAGGATTCCGTCAGGGTGTCGAGCAGGATGATCGCCAGCTGGAATACCCCGGCCCGAAGCAGGAGGCGCGAGTCACGCGTCAGGTTGGTATCGGCGTCGCGGACGAGGTCGAGACCGCGCTGAGCAAACGAGAAGGGCACGAGCTCTCTCGTCCACGCGTGACGGCGCATCTCGCCGAGACCGTGGGGCTCGACCCGAATTCGATGCTCACCGGCGACAGGCTCGCGAAGCTCCCCGACGAGGCGCTCTGGCATGTGGCGCCCCGGACCTCGCTCTTCGCCGAGATCGATCCTCAACAGAAGGAGCGCATCGTCCGTGCGCTCCAGCGCACCGGCCACTCGGTCGGCTACCTCGGGGACGGAATCAACGACGCCCCTGCATTGCATGCGGCCGACGTGGGAATCTCCGTCGACCAGGCCGTGGATGTCGCACGCGAGAGCGCCGACATCATCCTCTTGAAACGCGATATCGGCGTCCTTGGCACGGGCGTCGAAGATGGCCGGCGGACGTTCGCGAATACGCTCAAATACATTTCCATCACGACGAGTGCGAATTTCGGCAACATGATCAGCATGGCGATCTCGACAGACCGGGTCGACGCCGCGCGCCTGACACATCCGCAGCGCTGGGACATCAAAGAGGTGCGTCGCTACATGGTCGTCTTTGGCCTCGTGAGCTCCGTCTTCGACCTGCTGACCTTCGCCGCGCTCCTGCTGATCTTTCACGCGGACGAGGCCACGTTCCAGCCGACCTGGTTCGTGGTGTCTCTGCTGACCGAGCTCGGCGTCGTGCTCGTGCTTCGGACGCGAGGCCCCGCATGGCAGAGCCGACCGAGCGCGCTCCTGCTCTGGTCGACCGCGACTGCCGCCGTGTTCGCACTCGCTGTACCGTTCTTCGGATCCGCATCGACGCTCTTCGACTTCGTCCCGCTCTCGGGCGTCGAGATGGCGGTCGCCATCGGCATCGTCGCCGCCTACCTGGCGGCCACCGAGGCGGCCAAGCGCTGGTTCTTCCGGGAACCGGCTCCTATGGAGGTAGTCTCGTGAACCGTGCGCAGCAGAAATTCGGCGAGCCGATCGAGCTCGTCGTGAAGAAGATCTTCCCCGCGATGCCCGAGATGATCCAGGAATTCGTGCGAGCGGCGCCGTTCGCCGTGCTCTCGACCGCCGACGGCGAGGGCAATTGCGATGCGTCGCCGAAGGGCGGGAAGCCAGGCTTCGTCAAGGTCCTGGACGAGCAGCGGTTGCTTCTTCCGGACGTCGCCGGAAACAAGCTCTTCCAGTCTTACGGCAATCTCGAGACGAATCCGAAGGCGGCTCTGCTCTTCCTGATCCCCGGCTGCGACTGGACCGTGCGCGTGAACGGACGGACCTCGGTCGTCGAGAAGAGCGATGGTCGGCTGACGGGCGTCGCGCCGGAGGTCTTCGAGGCCGACGAGAATACGAAGATCCTCCAGGGACTGCTGCTCGAGGTCGACGAGGCCTACGCCCAGTGCCCGCGCGCCTTCACGTTCTCGAAGCTCTGGGCCGTCGAAGCGATTGGTGTGGCGCGCTCGCAGGATGCGAATCGGTACTGGCTCGGACGCTGGAAGGAGTCGATGAAGGGGCTCGCCGACGACCTCGCCTAGCAGACGAGCAGCAGGGCTCCGATGCGGAATCAGGCGAGGTCTTCGAGCCAATCGTCAAAGCGAAGCCGCCGGACCGCGGCGACCTCCCGCCTCAATACCGTTCGCACGGTCTCTTCGCGCTCCGTGAGCCCGCCGAGACCGAGCGAGAAGACCCCGACCATCAAGGTCTGGAACGAAAACGCGCGGTATTGCTCGTGCGTCTCGGCGGGATCGAGGTCGACTCCGAAACGCGACAGCTCCGCCAGGTAGTGGTCGATCAGCGCGGCTTCGTGAACGACGAGCAGGTCCGGCTCGAGCGAATGGATCAGGAAGTACTGCACGTCGCGAATGCCCTTCGACCAGTGGACGGCCTGGAAGTCGAGCATGCCCATGCGCGGGCCGGTGGGGGTCGCGTACTCGAAGAGATTCGCGAGATGGCTGTCGCCGTGGACGAGCGTCAGCGGCTCTCGGTACCAGTAGGCCTTCATCGCATCGAATCGCTCGAGGCCGCGGCGGCAGAGGGCGGCGATCTCCGGTGTAAACAGGTCCGGGGCGGCTCGCAGCGTGGGGTTGATCGCGGCGGCGTTCAACGCTCGGTTCATGGCCCCCTGGCGCGGGAGCAGGCAGGGATGCAGCGCGTGGGGTAGGAGAGTCTCCCGCCGCTCGTAGCTCCAGCCGTGGAAATGGGCGTGCAATTCGGCGAATGCACTGAGGCAGAGGCGTGCTCGTTCGGGCGTCGTCCCCGCTGCCATGTCGCGATTGAGGAAGAGCTCGACGCCCGGCGACTCGCCGAGATTCTCGAGCAGCAGCACGAAGCGGGACCCGCGCCGCGCGACCGCGTAGACGCGCGGGACGCGAACCGGTACCTGCTGCGCCACACGCTCACAGAACGTGCACTCGAGCTCCCAGAATCCCAGAGCGCCGGCGAAGAGGCGCGTCGTCAGCGAATCGGTCGGGAGCTTGGCGTAGAGCGTGCGGGGCAGGGCGGGATCCGACGGACTCCCGGCGTAATCGAGCTCGATCAGGAAGTTCCGGCAATTGCTGCTCTCGAAGTCGACGCCCGGCAGTCTCACGGATGCGACGGCTGGAAGCGCCGGCGAACCCATCGAGCCGGCAGTGCGGAGAAGCTCGTCGACGACGCCGGCGCGCGCGAGAGCCTCCGGCGTCTGCGGTAGGCCTCCGCCGAAGGGATCGCGCACGCCGTCGAGGGCCACACGCGACGCGGCGCGCGCGAGGCTCGCCGCGAGCGCAGCGCTCCCGCCCAGCATCATTGGAGGGACGCCAGGAATGGCGCGATGGCTGCGAGAAAGCCCGGGGTGTTCTGCGAGTGGACGTTGTGGCCGCAGTCAGGAATCGTGACGAGGCGGCCCTCGGGCAGGGCAGCGGCGAAGCGATGGGCGGCGTCGGCCTCGAGGACCGGCGACTCGGCGCCCCGAACGACGAGCACGGGGAAATCGAAGCGCCCCACGCAGTCGAGGCTGACCCGCTCGGCTCCGAAGGGATCGGCCAGCCGACGTCGGTCGTGCTTGCTCACGTATTTGCCGTCGGCGCGGCGGAGCAGGTTGTACTTGAGCGTGCGCGCCATGTGCTCGCGTTTCCGGAAGGGGTCGTACTTCGCGACCTGGTCGAGGAACTCTTCGGGATCTTCGAACTCGACACTGCGTTGCACGAAATCGCGAATCGAGTCGGTTCCCCGCTCGGCGACCTCGGGCCCGACGTCGACGATCACGAGCGCGCGCGGAATCTCGGGATGGAGCTTCGCAAGCAGCAACGCGACCATCCCGCCCATGGAGTGGCCGACGAGGATCGGGCGGCGCATGCCGCGGTCGTGGATCAACGCCGCGGCATCGCGGGCGAGAGCGCTCAGCGTGTAGTCGCTCTCGCGGCTCCACTCCGAGTCGCCGTGCCCCCTCTGGTCGACGGCGACGACGCGGTAGCGATCGGCGAGATGCAGGCTCACCAGGTCCCAGGAGTGTGCCGACTGATTCCCGCCATGCAGCAGCAGCACGGGCGGCTGGTCCCGTTCGCCCCACTCGAGGTAGTGGAAGCGTTGATGGCGCACGATCGTATGGGCCGACGAATAACGAACGCCGGGCTCGTGGGGAATGCCGAGATCGCCGGCGCTCGCGAGCAGGCTCTCGAATTCCGCCGATCGGCTCATGTCGCGCGGCTCGAGCCCGTCGGCGAATTCGTTCAGGTACATGACCGGAGACTATACGCCTATCCACCGAGCGCGGGCACGACTACCCTGTCGGCGCCTTTCACGGGGAGTCTCTCCATGCGCGTCTTCACGGCCATTCCGTTCTCGCCCTGGTCGGAGAAGGCGCGTTGGGCCCTCGATCATCACCACGTCGACTACCAGGAAGCGCCGTTCATGCCCGTCTTCGGCGAGCTCGCGCTGCGCCTCCGCATGCGAAAACCCTTCGGCCGCATCACCGTCCCCGTCGGGACTACTCCCATGAAGCCATTCTGATGGCCGAGCTCGATGGACTCGCGAAGGCGCTCTCGGGCCAGCGCTATCTGGTCGGCGACGGCTTTACGTATGCGGACATCGCGATGGCGCTGACCCTGCAACAGGTCAGTCCCGTCGACCCGCGTTACATCGTGCGGATGTCGGGCCTCGGTCCCGCCGGCATGAACATCGACACGTTCACGCTTCGCCACGCGGACCTGATCGCCTGGCGCGACGCGCTCTACGCGCAACACCGGCGACCCGCCGTGCCAGGGCCGGGCGGGCGTTGATCTGCCGTGGCGCCGGAATCGACAGCAGACTCATGCGACTCGAAAGGAAGTCATCTCCGCCGCTCTCCGAACCGGGCGAAAAACACTACCTTCGTCCGTGTGAGCGACCCCGTCCATTCCTGCGACGACCTCGTGATCGGATCCGGCATGGCCGGCCTCAGCGCGGCGGCCCTGCTCGCGAAGGCCGGTCGGCGGGTGATCGTGCTCGAGGGCCATGACGCACCCGGCGGCTATGCGCACACCTTCGCCCTCGGTCCCTACCACTTCTGTGCCCAGGTGCATTACATCTTCGGCTGCGCGCCTGGGGGTCAGGTCCACGGTCTGCTCGACGAGCTCGGCCTCGCGGGCGAAGTCGAGTTCATCCAGCTCGACCCGGACGGCTACGACCACGTCGTGATCGGCGGGGAGCGGTACCGGATACCGAAGGGCTGGGAGAATTTCCGCGCCCGGATGAAGCGCGATTTTCCCGCCGAGCAGGCCGCCCTCGACCGTTACTTCGACCTGATCGCGGCGATCACCCACGAGCTCGACACCCTGCCCGAGAAGCCGTCGTGGAAGGACATCCTGACGGCTCCCTTCCGATTCCCCCGCCTGATCCGCTGGCGCAACGCCACGCTCGGGGCGCTCTTCGATCGGCTCGGGCTGTCGCCCCGGGTGCGCGCGATCCTGGCAGGGCAGTGTGGCGATTACCTGCTGCCCCCGGGCGAGGTCTCGCTCCTGCTCCATGCGACCCTCGTCGTCTCCTACGGCGAAGGCGCCTTCTACCCGCGCCGTCATTATGCGCATCTCGTCGGCTCTCTCGTCGAGCTCGTGCGCAAGCAGCCCGGCTGCGACGTTCTCCTCGAGCACGAAGTCACTCGCATCGACGTCGAAAAGAACCGCGTGACGACGGTCCATACGCGCAACGGAGCTCGCTTTCGCGCTGAGCGCGTCATCTCGAACATGGACCCGCAGGCGGCGGTCGCCCTCGTCGGAGCTGCTCGTTTTCCAAAGGCCTTCGTCGACTCCCATGCCCGCTACGCCTACTCCCACGGCGGGATCACGCTCTACCTCGGCCTCAAGGACATCGACCTGCGCGATCACGGATTCGGCTCCTACAACGTCTGGTCCTATCCCCACGACGACATCGATCGCATCTACCGCGCCCAGGACGAGGGCGATCTCTCCTCGCCCTGGCTCTTCCTCTCGACTCCGACGCTCCACACGAGCGAGCCCGGCCTGGCTCCCCCGGGCTGTCAGATCCTCGAGCTCGCGACCCACGCGCCCCATGCCTACTGGCGCGAGCTCCGCGACCGCGATCCCCGAGCCTACAACCGGGAGAAGAAGAAGCTGCGGGAGCACCTCTACGACGTGATCGAAGAACGCTTCGTGCCGAACCTGCGCGACCACGTCGACGTCTTCGCCATCGGTACGCCGGCGACCAACGAACGCTTCGTGCGCGCTCCCCACGGCAATTCGTACGGGGCGGCGCTCGTGCCAGCCAACGTCCGATCGTCGAGAAAGCCCCTGCAGACGCCGATCGAGAACCTCTGGCTCTGCAACGCGACCGCGGGCTGGCCGAGCATCGGCGGGACCGTCGGCACCGGCAGACGCCTCGCCCATCGACTCCTCGTCGATCCCGACTGAAGCACGCGCACTTGCTGGAAGGACTTCGCATGAAGATCGCCGTCGTCGGCGCGGGCATTTCGGGCCTGACGTGTGCCCATCGACTCCAGGCGAGCGGACACGAGGTCGTCGTCTTCGAGCAGGGTACGGCCGTCGGCGGTCGCATGCGCACCGTCCGGAAGGACGGCCTCTCCGTCGACGTCGGCGCGAACCTCCTGCTCGAGAACTACGAGCATGTTCACGCCCTCGCCCGGGAGCTCGGGATCGATGGCTCGCTGTTCTCGTTCGTCGCCGGGAAGGGCGGAATCCTGCGCGACGACCAGCTGACGAGCTTCACGCCGAAGAGCGGATTCGACGTACTTCGCTACCAGGGCGTCTCCTTCGTATCGCGCATGCAGCTGCTTCGTTATTTCACGCGGGCGATGGCCTGGACCTCGTCCCTCGATTTCTTCGACCTCTCGGTAGGCGACGACGACGACGAAGGACGCGACGCCTACTCCGCAGTCAGTGACCGGCTGGGGAGCGAGATCGCCGACTATCTGATCGACCCATTCGTCCGCACGTTCCATTTCCACGGCGCGCGCGAGATCTCGATGAAGGCGTTCGACGCCCTCGCAGCGCTCTTCGTCGGGCGGGATGGATTCGTGCCGCAGGGATTCAGGGGCTTCATGAGCGAGCTCCCCGAGGCGCTCGCGGCGCGCCTCGACGTGCGACTGCGGACCCCGGTTCGATCGGTTCGATCGGCGGCGGGGCAGGGGGCACAGGTCCTGGTCGACGGCGCGCCCTTCGATCGGGTCGTGCTGGCCGTGCCCGCGCCCGTCGCCCTCGCGTTGCTCGAAGGGGGGTCGGCTCCGATGCGCACGCTCCTCGGCGAGACCCGTTATGCCTCGACCCTCGACGTGGCGTTTCGCGTGCCGCTCGGCGTGGCGGAGGATTTCGAGGGGATCTGGGTGCCCTTCAAGGAGAGCGTCATCATCAGCGAGTGCGCGAACGACGCGTGCAAGGGCTGTCTGGACGACCGCGACTGCGTCTTCACGATGGGGCTCCATGCGGAGACCGGTGCGAGCTGGCTCGACCGGCGCGACGACGAGATCTTCCACGACGTGGCCCTCGAATGGTCGAGACTCTTTCCGCGTTATGCGGGCCATCTCCAGGGCCTGCACGTCGAGCGCTGGCGCGATGCGATTCCGATCTACTCGCCGAGCCACATCGCGCGCGTCCGCACATTCCTCGCCCGCGACGACGTCGACGGCCAGGGTGCGGGCGGGGTCTACCTGTGCGGTGACTACCTGAACCATCCGTGGGTCGAGGGCAGCCTTCGCTGCGGCGAGAAGGTCGCCGAGCGGATCGACGCCGAGCCGTTCGTGGAGGGCGGGCCTGGAGGGGAGGAGCGATCGAGGCGATCCGGGCGCAGCTGACGAGGGGGTCGCGACGCGGGGACGGGAGACGATCCGACGAGCTCCGGCGGGTCCGAGCCCGGTCGGACTCGGGGCACGCGCAGCGCCTCATGGAGCCTGAGGATTGCACTCGGGGTTGCCCGGCGCGATTCTCTTCGACCATGTCTGCGCCCCGCCTGTCGTCGTCGCTCCGATTTCTGATCGTATGGAGCGTCCTGATCCTCGTCCAACCCGGATCCGCGGTCGCCTTCGGATTCGAGCAAGTCGTCGAGCGCGCCCGCCAGCTCGCCGCGCGAAGCGACGATTCGCCCGACGCCGTACCCCGCTGGCTCCTCGACCTCGACTACGATCAATACCGGCAGATCCGCTACCGACCGGAGCGGGCGTTGTGGCGCGATCTCAAGCTTCCCTTCAGCATCCAGTTCTTCCACCCCGGCTTCTTCTACGACCGCGTCGTGAGGGTGCACGTCGTGACGCCTTCGGGGAAGGTCGCCCCTGTCGCCTTTTCTCCCGATCAGTTCGACTACGGCACGGCCGAGTTCGGCAGTCGCGTACCCCACGATCTCGGGTACGCGGGCTTCCGAATCCATCACCCCATCAAGAACACCACATATCAAGACGAGGTCGCCGTCTTTCTGGGCGCGAGCTACTTCCGCGCCATCGGCCGCGACAACGCCTACGGCCTCTCGGCCCGCGGCCTCGCGATCGATACCGCGTCGACTTCCGGAGAGGAATTCCCCCGGTTTCGCGAGTTCTGGCTCGTTCAGCCGGCGGCGAACGCTCGGGAGCTCACATTCTTCGCGCTGCTCGACAGTCCGAGCGCCGCCGGCGCCTTCCGGTTCGTCGTGACGGCCGGTCCGCAGACCCGGGTCGACGTCGAGATGAAGTTGTTTCCCCGTGCCCCGATCGAAAAGCTCGGCCTGGCGCCTCTGACCAGCATGTTCCTGCACGGCGAAATGGCTCCCCCGAAAGACGCGCCCGACTATCGACCCGAGGTTCACGATTCGGACGGACTGCTCGTCGCGAGCCAGACCGGCGAGTGGCTGTGGCGTCCGCTCGAGAATCCAGAAGATCTCGCCGTCACCTCGTTCGAGCTCGAAAGTCCACGCGGATTTGGCCTCGTGCAGCGGGACCGAAGCTTCGACCACTACCAGGACATCGAAACGCGTTCGGACCTCCGGCCCAGCGCCTGGATCGAACCGAAGGGCGACTGGCAGCGCGGTCGTGTCGAGCTCGTCGAGATCCCGACCCGGGACGACACCAACGACAACATCGTCGCCTATTGGGTACCCGCCGTCCCATCCAAGCCGGGGGAATCGATTTCCGTCGCCTACTCGATCTACTGGTATGGCGACGATCGAATACGCCCGCCGGGAGGTAGGGCCGTGGCCACGCGGCTCGATCTCGGAACATATGAGGACGCGCGGCGGATCGTGGTCGACTTCGAGGGGGGCGCCCTTTCGGAGCTTCCCGCCGACGCCATCGTCGAAGGCCTCGTCACGGCGAGCGCCTCGGGCGCCGAAGCCCCGGGATCGCCCAAGCCAGCCGAGGTCCTCGAACAGCAGGTGCTGCGAAATCCCGGGACCGGCGGTTGGCGCCTCGTCTTCCAGCTGAAGTCACCGGAGCGGGATCCCGTCGAGCTGAGAGCCTTCTTGAGGCACGGCTCGGATGTGCTCACCGAGACCTGGTCGTACCTCCTGAAGCCCTGAGGTGCCCCCGTTCGCGGGCGCCGTTCGCGCGTAGAAGGTCCGTCCATGGAGCAGAAGCCACTCGAATCGAATGGAGGAGGCCTCCGAATCCCGCGATTGGAGCGCGCGCTTCTCGATTGGAGCGGCGTGCAGAGTCGTGTCCGGAGCTACCTCCGGGCACTTCGGCTCGAGGGCCGCGAGGTCGAGCAATCGACGCGACTCGTCCTCGAGCGCGTCCTCGGCCGCGAATCGGATCAGCCGGCGACGAGCGACGCGATGAACGATGCGGTGCGCCTGCTGGTCGAGGCGCATCCTCTCGCGAGCCGTTCGCCGACCGCGTCGCTCGAGGACACCTTCGTGCGTTGGCGATTCGCCGCCTGGCAGCAGACCCGGGTTTCCCCGGGACCGCTGCCCGAGCCCGAGACGCTCGCCGCGACGCCGCCCCTCACGCGCAGCACGATGGCCCCGGAGCACTTCCGCGGACGGCGGCTGGGCGGACCGCGCCGAGCGGGCGGGCGATCTTCCCCGCCCCACCTCGCGGATCCCGAGCGGGAGGAACGCCGCCGCGCGCGCCAGGCGTGGAATCGAAGCGGACACCTGCGGCGCGGCATTCTCACGGCGCTGGTCCTGGTGCCGGGGGTCGCAGCGGGCATCGCCTTCCTCGGCACCTTGCCGGGGCGGGTGTGGCTCCCGGCCGAGATCGCCGTGGCGGTCTTCTTCGGGTTGTTGTTCGCATGGATCTCGATCGGGTTCTGGACGGCAGTGTTCGGCTTCTTCGTGATGCTTCGAGGCGGAGATGGCCTCGCCATCGCACACGGCCCGCACGACACGCGTGAAGACGACGCGCCCATCGACCCGACTTTCCGAACGGCCCTGCTCGTCCCCGTCTGCGACGAGTCGGTGCCGCGCGTCTTCGCCGGTCTGCGAGCCATGCGCGCTTCGCTGGCCGAGACCGGGGTCGGGCACGTCTTCGATCTCTTCATCCTCTCCGACAGCATCGACCCCGACATCGCCAGCGACGAATTGACCGCCTGGGCGGAGTGGCGAAGAAGCGCTTCGGCGGGCGGCGGGATCTACTACCGACGTCGCCGCGTCCGTCCCAAACGAAAGAGCGGCAACATCGCCGACTTCTGTCGGCGCTTCGGCCGCCAGTACCGCTACATGATCGTGCTCGATGCCGACAGTGTGATGAGCGGGGAGACGCTCGTGCGATTGGTGCGGCGAATGGAATCCCATCCGGATGTCGGCATCCTCCAGACCGCGCCGAGGGTCATCCGCGCACGCTCGCTCTTCGCGCGGGTCCAACAATTCTCGAGCCAGCTCTACGGACCGATGTTCTCGGCAGGCCTGCACTACTGGCAGCTCGGCGACTGCCCCTACTGGGGCCACAACGCGATCATCCGGGTCGAGCCCTTCATGAAGTACGGCGCGCTCCCACGGCTCAAGGGCAAGCCGCCCTTCGGCGGCGAGATCCTCAGCCACGACTTCGTCGAAGCCGCCCTGCTCGGGCGTGCGGGATGGTCGGTCTGGCTCAGCTTCGATCTGGAAGGCAGCTACGAAGAGACGCCCGAGTCGTTGCTCGAGGAGATGAAACGCGACCAGCGTTGGTGTCAGGGAAACCTCCAGCACCTGCGACTCCTGTTCACCGAAGGCCTCGCTCCCATGCATCGCGCACTCTTCCTGAACGGCATCTTCTCCTACGTCTCCGCCGCCCTCTGGCTCGGCTTCCTCGTGGCCAGCACGGTCGAAGCCGCGCTCTGGGTGCTCGTCGGACCCGACTACTTCGCCGCTGGTCGGAGTCTGTTTCCGACCTGGCCCGTATGGCGACCCGAGCGCGTGGGCGCGCTTCTCGGCGTCGTTCTGGTGCTCCTCTTCCTCCCCAAGCTTCTGGCGACGCTGCTCGCGCTGAGGGCGGATGGCGGCGCTTCGTTCGGGGGTGCGACGCGACTCTTGCGAAGCGTTCTCGCGGAGAGCGTCGCGTCGGCACTGCTCGCCCCCGTTCGGATGGCGTTCTACTCCCGCTTCGTGCTGCAGAACATGCTGGGTCGAGCGGTCGGTTGGCGGGGGGGTGCCGACGAGCAGGGCGAGACGACCTGGGGACATGCCCTGCGCTACCACGGACTCGACGTGTTCACGGCCTGCGTCTGGGCCGCGGGCGTCTACTGGCTCGAGCCCGCCGCGTTCTGGTGGCTCACACCCGTGGCCGGCGCGCTCGTCTTCTCGCTTCCCCTCTCGGTCTGGACGAGTCGCGCGGCGCTGGGCATCCGGGCGCGCTCCGCGGGTTGGCTCGTCACACCCGACGAATCGAAGCCGCCGCCCGTGGTCGAACGCCTCGAAGGCGAGCTCGTATCGGGCACGGACGCAGGACACGGGGGCTTCCGAGCGGTCGTCGTCGATCCCCTCTGCAACGCCATCCACAGCGTGCTCACGCGCGGGCCCAGGCGGTTTTCGCCGGGCGTCCGCGCCGCACGCGTCGCGCTCGTCGAGCGTGCCGTCGCCGGGGGGCCGAGCGCCCTCGACGCGGATGAGAAGCGTGTCTTGCTGGACGACGCGGTTTCGCTCGGCGAGATCCATCGCCGTGTCTGGCGTCTCGAGGATCCGAAGCGGGCGGCTCCCTGGGGCCTGGTCGACGAACAGACGGAGCGCACCGGACCGACTGCGTGAAGGTTCGTTCACGCGTTGACGCGACCCGGTCCGCCTGCGATTTGACGGCCACGAGAAATCGGGAGGTCCGTCTTGTCCGTGCCGCATCCTGCTCGCGTGGTCTCCCCGGTCGCTGGGCTTGTCCGGCTCGGCCGGATCGGCGCCTGTCGGTTGGCCGTGCTGCTGATCCTCCTGCTGGCCGACGCGCCCCGGGCTCAGGTCGTCCTCCGCCAGATCTACGGCGGCGGCGGCAACGTCTACGAGCGCGACTTCGTCGAGCTCTTCAACCGCGGGACATCGCCTGTGTCTCTTTCCGGTTGGTCGATCCAGTACGCGAGCGCGAACGGCTCCGGCCTCTTCTCGGGTGGCGCCCCGAGCCTGCTGTCCGGAACGCTCCAGCCGGGGCAGTCCATGCTCGTCGGACTCGCCGCTTCCGCATCCGGCGGCCCGCTGCCGACGCCCTTACTCTCTGGCAATCCCGCGACGAACCTCGCGAGCACGAGCGGCAAGGTCGCGCTCGTCCGCAGCGCGGACGGCCTTGCCTGCAACGGCGGATCCACGCCCTGCGGCCCCGCCCAGCACGACCAGATCCTCGATCTCGTCGGCTACGGCGCGGCCGACTTCTTCGAGGGAACCTCCGCCGCCCCCGCCGCCTCGGGGACGACCGCGCTCTTGCGGACAGGCGGCGGCTGCACCGACACCTACGCAAACAGCGTGGACTTCGTCGCAGGCCCTCCTTTCCCACGCACGTCCACCTCTACCCGAACACCCTGTACACCGAATACGGCGATCGAGCTCTCGCTGAGCACCGCCTTTGCGAGCGAAGCGGCCCGCACGGTTCTCAGCGTGACTGCGACGGCCGAGGCGCCGGTGGCCGCCGATCAGAGCGTCTTGCTCGCGATCGGAGGCGCAGGCGTAACGGAGGACGACTACGTCGTCGGCGACACGACGCTCGATCTTCCCGCTGGCGAAACACGCGCCAGCACGAGCCTCGCGGTCGTCGACGATCTGGCGCTCGAAGGATCCGAGCAGGTCTCGCTCACACTCGCCCAACCCTCGGCCGGGCTGCGACCGGGCGCATTCATCCATCGCACGCTGACGCTCGCGGACAACGATGGCTGCGGCCTCGCCGCCACCGCGATCCACGCCGTCCAGGGAAGCGGGATCGGCACGCCGCTCGCAGGCAGCGTGGTCACCGTCGAGGGGATCGTCGTCGGACGCGTCCTGGGAAGCGCGGCCGACTCGCTGCAGGGCTTCTTCTTGCAGGAAGAGGACGTGGACAGCGACCTCGATTCCGCGACCTCCGAGGGCCTCTTCGTCGCTGAGGGGAGCGGCGGGCTCGCGGCGGGCATCGCCGTCCGGGACCGCGTTCGCGTGACTGGGACCGCCCGCGAGCGCTCGGGCAGGACCGCTCTCGAATCCCTCACGAGCGTCGAGCTCTGCAAGAGCGGTGAGCCCCTTCCGAAGGCGGCCAGCATGATCCTCCCGGTGCCCGCGGTACCGGCAGCCGACCTCGCGGCGGCGACCGCCGCCATCGACGCCTACTACGAAGCCTTCGAGAGCATGCGAGTCCTCTTCCCCTTCTCGCTCACTGTCGCCGATTCTTTCGAGCTCGCGCGCGAGGGCGTGCTCGTCCTCGACCAGGGTGGACGCATCCAGACCTTCACCGACGGCTCGCTTCCCAGTCCGACCGGCTTCGTCGGCCACCAGATCGAGGTCGCGAGGCGGCGGATCCTGCTCGACGACAGCGATGATCATCCGGACAGTGCGCTCGTGAACCTGCGCCCCCTTCCGTACCCGACGCCCGGCCTCGGCATCGCCAACCGCTTTCGCGCAGGGGACCGGATCACGAGCCTGACGGGCATCCTCGATGGCTCCTCGCTGAGCGCGAGTGGTAGCGAGGGCTGGCGCATCCGACCGGTACACGAGGCGTCGAGCTACGTCTTCGCGAGCGAGAATCCTCGCCCCATCGGACCGCCGCTCGTCGGCGGCTCGCTCGAGCTCGCGAGCTTCAACGTCGCGAACTACTTCGCGACGCTCGACACGACGCCCTCGAATTCGAGCGGTCCTTGCGGACCCAGCGGAACCCTCGATTGCCGCGGCGCCGACTCGGCGGCAGAGCTCGCGCGCCAGACGGAGAAGCTCGTGGCGGCCCTGTGTCGACTCGACCCGGACGTCGTCGGCCTGATGGAGATGGAGAACGACGCGGGCGCGGCGACGATCGGTCTCATCGGCGCAGCCAACGCCGTGCCCGGCTGCGGCCCCTTCGCGTTCGTCGACACCGGCCCGATCGGCAGCGACGCGATCCGGATCGCCCTCGTCTACAAGCCCGCGAGCGTCGAGGCGATGGGAGCGTCCGCGATCCTCGACGCCAGCGTCGATCCGCGCTTCGACGATCGACGAAGTCGCCCGGTGCTGGCCCAGACGCTCCGCGAGATCGCCACCGGCCGGCGCTTCACGATCGCCGTCGCCCACCTGAAATCGAAGGGCTCGAGCTGCGCGTTTCTCGGCGACGCCGACACCGGGGACGGTCAGGGCAATTGCAACGCCACGCGGCGCTCCGCCGCAGCCGCCCTCGTCGACTGGCTCGCGAGCGATCCAACCGCGAGCGGAGACCCAGACTTCCTGATCTTCGGCGATCTCAACAGCTACAGCCGCGAAGATCCCGTTCGCGCGATCCTCGCGGGCGCCGACGATGCCGCCGGCACGGCGGACGATTTCATCGATCTCGTCCGCCGCCATTCAGGGCCCGCTGCGCACAGCTACATCTTCGACGGCCAGACCGGGCGCCTCGATCATGCGCTCGCGAGCGCGACGCTCGCCGCGCAGGTGACGGGCGCCGCACTGTGGCCCATCAACGCCGATGAGCCCCGAGCCTTCGACTACGACGATCCGATTGCCGATCCGGGCGAGGCACCCTTCGAGGCAAAGCCCTCTGCGCTGCCCCTCTACGCCCCGGACGAGCTCCGGACCTCGGACCACGATCCCCTCGTGATTGGGCTGCCGGAGCCGGGGCGTTACACGGGCCTCGCGGTCGGCGTGCTGGCAGTCAGCATGGGTCGCCCGCGGCGGCGTTTTTCAAGGAATCGCGACGAAGCCCGCCGCCGTGACCAGAGGCAGCTGGTCGGCCGTGACGAGCCCGGGCGGAGCCGCGACGACAGCGCGGATCGCATTGACCGCCGGGTTTGCCGTTGCGACACCGAAATCCGTCAGGTTCGCGGGGTAGTGGATCGCGAAGCGCGCGCGTACGCTCGGGACGCCGTCGACCTCGACGACGTAGCCCTCCTCGGTCGGCCAGTTCGGCTCCATCGCGTCCCCGAGCCGCCAGCACAGTCCGAGCTCGATCACGGCCTTGCCCTTCACTCGCCCCGACCAGACGCCCTTGAGACCACAGATGGTGCCCTTGCCGATCTTCATGTAACCGAGGTCGAGGTCCTTCGTCGCGGTACCGAACTCGACGTCGAAGCCGACCTCGTCGAGCTCGACCTCGAGCGCGCTCGCCATCATCTCGACCGCATCGAGAAAGACGAGCATGCGAGTCCGCGCCCGCTCGTAGAGGCCGGGGGTTTCGGGCGGCGAAGCAAAGCCGATGTCGAGCCAGGTCTGGGCCGAGGCGTAGGCGGTCGCATCGACGGATTCGAGAACCGATACCCGATCGACCCGCCGGCAGACCGCCGTCGCGACGAGCCCCAGGACATTCGCGAGCCCCGGATTGATGCCCGTCCCGTACAGCGAGACGCCCCCTTGCCGAGCAGCCGCGTCGAGTCGGCGCATGTCCGTCTCGCCGTAGGACTTTCCGGTGATGAAGTTGGCCGTCGAGACGACGTTCACGCCCGCCTCGAGGAGCCGAACCATGTCGTCTACGACCCATTGCAGCGGCATGTAGAGGACGCAGTCGGGGCGCAGGGCGAGAATCGCGTCGAGGTCGTTCGTCGCCGTGATCCCGAGCTTTCCCAGGCCACAGAGATCGCCGACATCCGACCCGACCTTGTCATCGCTCCAGGCATAACAGCCGACGAGCTCGAGGTCGGGATGATCGACGACGGCCTTCACGGCGCTGCGGCCGACGAGGCCCGTCGTCCATTGCACGATGCGCAGCTTCATGGGGCGATCTCTCCTGGGCGTTGCTCGAGCTTCTCGTGACACGCTAGCCTCCCCGAGAGCGTTGGGGGACGTCTCGACACCCGAGCGAGGATGTCCGAATGCTGTTCAGGCCGCTCTCCATGCTCCCCGTACTCGCTTTCTCGGCCCTGCTCGCTGCTCCCGCGGCGGCCTACAACGTCTTTCCCTTCGGCGTCGACCAGGCGCTCAAATGGGGCGACAACCAGGTCGGCACCCCGGGCGGTGTGATCACCTGGAGCCTGATGGCCGACGGTACGGGACTCGACCCGCTCGTGACCGGCTTTGGCTGGAGCGGAACGAGCGATTTGACGAGCGTCTACGCGCAGGTCGGGGGCGAGGCGGCGGCGCTGGCCGCGATTCAAGCGGCCTTCGACGCGTGGTCGGCGGCGGGCGACATTCAATTCGTGCGAGCTCAGGAGAGCGGCGGCCTGCCGTTCGGGGCGGCCGTGCCGGGAAGCGCCGTCGTCGGGCATGTCCGGATCGGTGCCTTCGCCTTCGCGCCGGGGGACTTCACGGGCGCCGTCGGTTATGCGCCTCCGCCGAACGGAGGGACGACCCTCGAAGGAGACGTGATCTTCAATATCAACAATCGCTTCGGCATTCCGGTCGGCGCGGAGGGCGCTCCGTACGACCTCTTTCCACCGCCGACGTTCTTCTATCTGAATGATTTCGCCGGCCTGGTTGCCCACGAAATCGGACATGCCCTCGGTCTCGCGCATAGCGATCTGCCGAGCGCCCTCATGTGCGGCTACGTCGACCCGGGCTTCGACGGGGGGCAGTGCAGCTGGGCGGATCCCGACGGCAATGGGCAGGTGCCGATCACACGACAGCCCAAGCCGGACGACGTAGCGGGCATCCAACATCTGTACGGCGTTCCCGAGCCGGGATACATGGCGGGCTTTGCGGCGGGGGTGATGCTTCTGGCGGGGCTTCGCCAAAGGAAGATTTCGGATCCAGTCCGGCACCAAGGAGTGTAGGGTGGAGCGGGAGCGAGGATCCACGGCAGAGCTCACAGGATCTCGAAATTTCCACGGCTGTTTCGTGCTGCTTGCGCGGCGTCTGCGGGTCGATCGACTTCTGCTGACGGCAGTCGCATTTCTCCTCGTGTTGCCGCTCGGACCGGCGGTCGCCGCCCAGCTCCAGCTGGCGATTTCCGGTTCGGGTGACCACCCTGGCGATCCGGTTCGGATTGGGGCGCGGATCCTCGCTTCTGGGCAGGAGGGTCCCGGAGAGGTCTCGATCACGTTCACCTGGGGCGAAGAACGCATTTCCCCGTACTGGCTGGGCGCAATGACACTCGAAGCGTTGCCGTCGGTCCTGAATCCTGCCGTGTCCGTCGCAATGGGAAGCAATTGCGATGCCGCCGTCGGCGCGCTCGCGGGGCGTTGCGACCTGACGGTGACCTTCGATGAGCCGACACAGGATGGCGCGAGCGACCTCGTCGCGTTCGACTTCACCTATCGCTGGGTACTGGCGCCGGGCTATGAGTTCTGTTTCGGTCCCGACGGGGAGCCGGGCTGTCTGTTTGCCGGGCAGCAGGTGGTGGTGCTCGTCGAGTCGATGGTCTTCGGCGGCCCGTCGTTCACTGCAGCTGGGATTTTTGGGACCTTCGGTGGGCCGAGGGTACGGCCCATTCCCGAGCCTTCCGTAGCCATGCTCACCGCCCTGGGCCTCGGGCTCCTGACCCGGCCGGGGCGGACTCGATCGCCTCGGCGCGCCGCGGCTGCCCGGCGCTAGAGACCCGCGACCTCGACCTCGAGCTCCGCCTTCGCGACGACCTCGGAGAGTCGCAATCGCTCGCCGGCATTCGCCGGGGTGTCGGCCAGCGCGGCCAGCTGCCGGGCTGCCTCGGCGCGTCGGTCATCCGACGCGCCGCGATCGATTTCGCTTGCGAGCACGCAGGCATCGACCAGCACGACGACCTTTTGGCCGTCGACTTCGGCGAAGCCGCTCGAGAGCGCCGCCCACTGGGAGTTGCCTCCGCGCAGGATCTGCATCGGCCCACGCACGAGCGGCGTCAGGAAACGCTCGTGGTTCTCGAGCACGCCGAAACGCCCCGCCTCGCCGGGCAGCACGACCTGGTCCACGGCTTCGGAGAAGGCCTGGCCTTCCGGGGTCACGACGACGAGCTCGAGCGCCATTCGAATTCTCCTGTTCCCTGCCGCGCCGACTAAACCAGCGTCTTCGCCTTGGCGATCGCGCTGTCGATATCGCCGACCATGTAGAAGGCCTGCTCCGGGAGATCGTCGTGCTTGCCGTCGAGGATCTCGCGGAAGCCGCGGATCGTCTCCTCGAGGCGAACGTAGACGCCGGGGGTGCCGGTGAACTGCTCGGCGACGTGGAACGGCTGCGACAGGAAGCGCTGGATCTTGCGGGCGCGCGCGACGGTCAGCTTGTCTTCTTCCGAGAGCTCGTCCATGCCGAGGATCGCGATGATGTCCTGGAGATCCTTGTAGGACTGCAGCGTCGACTGGACACCGCGGGCCACATCGTAATGCTCCTGGCCCACGACCTGCGGATCGAGGATCCGGGAGGTCGAGTCGAGGGGATCGACGGCGGGGTAGATGCCGATCTCGGTCAGCGCGCGGGAGAGCACCGTCGTCGCATCGAGATGCGTGAACGCAGTCGCCGGCGCGGGATCGGTCAAGTCGTCGGCGGGGACGTAGATCGCCTGGACCGACGTGATCGAGCCCTTGTTGGTCGACGTGATGCGTTCCTGGAGCTCGCCCATGTCGGTCGCGAGCGTCGGTTGGTAACCGACCGCCGAGGGGATGCGGCCGAGCAGCGCCGACACTTCCGAGCCCGCCTGCGTGAAGCGGAAGATGTTGTCGATGAAGAGCAGCACGTCCTTGCCCTCTTCGTCGCGGAAGTATTCGGCGGCCGTCAGGCCGGTGAGGCCGACCCGTGCACGTGCTCCCGGCGGCTCGTTCATCTGGCCGTAGACCAGCGCAGCCTTGTCGAGCACGGTCGTGCCGTCCTTGAGGACCGAATCCATCATCTCGTGCCAGAGGTCGTTGCCCTCGCGCGTGCGCTCGCCGACGCCCGCGAAGACCGAATAGCCCGAGTGCTCTTTCGCGATGTTGTTGATGAGCTCCATGATGACGACCGTCTTGCCGACGCCGGCGCCACCGAAGAGTCCGACCTTGCCGCCCTTGTTGAACGGCCCGATCAGGTCGATGACCTTGATGCCCGTCTCGAGCACCTCGACGGCGGTCGACTGGTCGACGAACTCGGGCGCCGGGCGGTGGATGGGGTAGGTCATCTTGGCGTTGATCGGGCCGCGCTCGTCGACGGGCTGGCCGATCACGTTCATGATGCGACCGAGGGTCTCGGGGCCGACGGGGATCGTGATCGGTGCGCCGGTGTTCTTGACTTCCTGGCCGCGGCGGAGGCCGTCGGTCGTGTCCATGGCGATCGCGCGCACCGTTTTCTCGCCCAGATGGAGAGCCACCTCGATCACGAGATTGTCGGGCTGGTCGTTGATCGTGGGGTTCGTCGTCGTGAGCGCCATCAGGATCTCGGGGAGGTTGCCACCCTCGAATTCCACGTCGACGACGGGGCCTGTGACCTGGACGATCTTGCCAATGGACATGTTCACTCTCCTTGATTCGGTCCCGGCCTCGAGGCTGGCCGGCATGTTCTGTTATTCGAGGGCTTGCGCGCCCGTCACGATCTCGACGAGCTCGCGCGTGATCGCCGCCTGACGCGCCCGGTTGTACTGCAGCGTCAGCTTCTCGATCAGGTCCTTGGTGTTCTTGGTCGCCGCTTCCATCGCGGTCATCCGCGCCGCGTGCTCGCCGGCCTGATTCTCGAGGAGCGCGCGGAAGATCTCGACCTCGACGGCCTTCGGGACGAGCGACGCCAGCAACGTCGCGGCGTCGGGCTCGATTTCGAACGGGAGAGCCTGGTCTTCCGACACGACAACGAGCCCTGCCTTTCCCTTCGAAGAGGGCGGCGTGAAGGGAAGCAGCGTACGCACGAGCGGGGTCTGCGTCAGCGTCGAAACGAACTGGCTGTAGATCAGGACGACCTCGTCGACTTCGCCCGCTGCGTAACGCCGCGCGAGCTCACGGCCGACGTCGGCCGCCTTGGCGTAGCGAACGTCGCCCCCGATCGGCGATTCGTATCGGATCTGACTCGCCCGGCGTCGACGGAAGAAATCGACCGCCTTCTTGCCGAGGAGCGTCAGCCCGATCTGCTGGAATTCTCCGGCGCGGTTCTTGATGACCGCTTCGGCCGCTTTGAGGACGTTCGAATTGAATCCGCCGGCCAGCCCCCGGTCGGAGGTGACGACCACGATCTCGAGATGCTTTCGCTCCGCGTGTACGGCGAGCAGCGGATGCGTCTCGTCGAGGGGGCTCTTCGAGACCTCTTCGAGGGTCGCCCGCATGCGCGAAGCATAGGGACGCGCATTCCCGATCGCGTCTTGCGCGCGACGCAGCTTCGCCGCGGACACCATCTTCATGGCAGACGTGATCTTCTGCGTCGAACGGGTGCTCGTGATGCGTCGCTTGATGTCGCGGAGATTCGCCATCTAGGCCGCCTCGGTCGCCTTCGACCCTGCGGCCGCGGTCGGCTCGAAGATCTTCGCAAACTCGTCGAGCGCAGCGATCAGCTGTTGCTTGGTCGAGTCCTCGAACTTGCCCGATGTCCTGATCGCGTCGAGGATCTCGCGCTTCGAAGACCGCATCCACGCGAGCATTTCGCGCTCGTAGCGCTGGATGTCGGTCAGCTCGAGCTGCCGAATCCAGGATTCGCGGCCCGCCGGCGGCGTCGAAGCGAAGATCGAGACGACCTGCTCTTCCATCTGGAGGGGCGAGTACTGACCCTGCTTCAGGATCTCGGTCTGGCGTTCGCCGTTCGCGAGCTGCTCCTGGGTCGCCTTGTCGAGGTCCGAGCCGAACTGGGCGAAGGCCGCCATCTCGCGGTACTGCGCGAGATTGAGCTTCAGCTGACCGGCCACCGACTTCGTCGCCTTGGTCTGCGCCGCGCCGCCCACGCGGGAGACCGAGAGGCCGACGTTGATCGCCGGCCGCACGCCCGAGTTGAAGAGGTTGGTCTCGAGGAAGATCTGGCCGTCGGTAATCGAAATCACGTTGGTCGGAATGTAGGCCGACACGTCGCCCGCCTGAGTCTCGATGATCGGCAGCGCCGTGATCGAGCCGCCGCCGAGCTCGTCCGAGAGCTTGCAGGCGCGCTCGAGCAGCCGGGAGTGGACGTAGAAGACGTCGCCGGGATAGGCCTCGCGGCCCGGCGGTCGGCGCAGCAGCAGCGAGAGCTGGCGATAGGCGACGGCCTGCTTCGAGAGATCGTCGTACACGATGAGAACGTGCTTGCCGTTGTGTCCGAAGTATTCGGCCATCGTGCAGCCCGAGTAGGGCGCGATGTACTGGAGCGGGGCCGGATCGGCCGCGGTGGCGGCGACGATGATGGTGTAGTCCATCGCGCCGTACTGCTTCAGCTTCTCCGTCACCTGCGCGACGGTCGACTGCTTCTGGCCGATCGCGACGTAGACGCAGATGACGTCCTTGCCCTTCTGGTTGATGATCGTGTCGATCGCGATCGCGGTCTTGCCGGTCTGGCGATCGCCGATGATCAGCTCGCGCTGCCCGCGGCCGATCGGCACCATCGCGTCGATCGCCTTGATCCCCGTCGCCATCGACTCGCTCACCGACTTGCGCGCGACGATTCCCGGCGCCTTGAGCTCGACCTGGCGCTGGGCCTCCGCCACGATCGGACCCTTGCCGTCGATCGGCGCTCCGAGGGCGTCGACCACGCGGCCGAGCAGCCCCGGTCCGACCGGTACCTCGATGATGCGTCCCGTCCGGCGAACGACGTCGCCCTCTTTGACGCCTCGGGACGGCCCCATGATCGCGACGCCGACGTTGTCCTCTTCGAGGTTGAGGATCATGCCACGCAGACCACCGGCGAACTCGACGAGCTCGCCCGCGAGGGCGTTGTCGAGTCCGTAGATGCGCGCGATGCCGTCGCCGGCGGAGAGCACGGTTCCCGTCTCGGCGACGTCGATCTCGCGGTCGTAGTTCTTGATCTCCCGCTTGAGGATGTCGGTGATTTCGCCGGGCTTGATGTCCATCTACAGGGATCCCTTCGTCAGGTTGGCTCGCAGCTGGGTCAGCTGGGTACGGAGGCTGCCGTCGAATACGAGATCGCCGATCTTCGCGATGGCTCCGCCGATCAGGGTCGGGTCGATCTCGATCTGGAGTCGTACTTCGCGGCCGGTTCGCTCGGAGAGCGCGCGTCGAAGTCTGTCTTTGCGTCGGTCATCGAGAGGGCTCGCGACGCGCACTTCCGCGGTGAGCATGCCCTCGGCCCGATCGGCAAGCTCGCCGTAGGCGGCAGCAATCGCATCGAACTGGATCAGCCGGCGCTGATCGATCAAGAAGGCGATGAAGTTCTGGACGATCGGGCTGACGTTCTCGCGGCTCGCGAGCGCGCGCAGGGCGGCCTTCCGCTCGGCGGCGGGATGCAGCGGCGTCAGCAGCGCCGTAGCGACTTCGCGGCTGCCCCCGAAGAGCGCCGTCAAGCGCTCGAGCTCGCTGCGGATCTCGCGGTGGCGATGTTCGTCCTGGGCCAGGCCGAAGAGAGCCTTGGCGTATCGATGCGCTGCACCGCCGGCCATCATCGGGCGACCCCTCCTGCTGCGTTCGGCTCGACGCGCGTGATGAACTCGTCGACGAGTCGATCGCGGTCGGATTCCGTGACGCCCGTCTCGAGCTTGTGCGCCGCGAGCTCGAGCGCGAGGTCCGCCGCTTCTTCGCGGAGCTTGGCCTGGGCTCGCCGGACTTCCTGGTCGACCGCGGCCTGCGCGTCGCGGCGGATGCGATCGGCCGTGGCACGCGCCTCCGCGAGGATTCGCATGGCTTCTTCTTCTGCGCGACGGCTCGAGGTCTCACGAATCGTGTCGAGCTCGGCCGAGAGGTCGACGAGCCGGCGCTGGAGGTCGGAGTTGCGGTGCTCGGCCTGGGTCAAGAGCTCGGCGGCCTGGCTGAGCTGGGACTGGATCCCCTGGCGACGGGCGGCGAAGTAAGCGCTGACCGGCTTGCGCGCGAAGTAGACGAGCAGGGCGACGATCACGACCAGGTTGAACGTCTGCCAGAGGGTCTCACGGACGATCTCGGCCTGGGATCTCTCCGGCCCCCCCGACGCGTGGGCCGCCGTCCCTGCGAGCACGCAGAGACCGATCGCAGCGAGAATCTTCTTCGAGCCGATCATGACAACGCCCGTCCGAGCACCTGCTCTGCTGCTGCGCGGGCGAGGTCCTCCGCACTGGAGCGAAGTCCCGCGCGGGCGGATTCGAGCGAGGCGGCAAGATCGGCACGAGCGCCCTCGAGCCGCCGCTCTGCCTCCTGCTTCGCCTGGGACGTCAAGACGATCTGCTCCTCGCGCGCGCGCACGATCTCGACCTGCCGCGCGGCCTCGGCGTCTCCGCGGGTCTCGCGGACGGCCGTCTCGTAGCGGTGGAGGATCGAATCGGCTTCGCGCTGCAGATGCTCCGAGCGCTGACGAGCGCCCTGGATCCGCTCGGCTCGGGCGTCGAGGGCGCGGAAGATTGGTTGGAAGATCAGCGCATTCAACGGGATGACGAGAACCGCGAAGGCGGCCAGCATGACCCACAGCGCACCGAGACCCGACTCGTCCGCGATGAGTCCGGGCTTGATCAGCCCGAAGAAGGCGTAATCGGGGATGAGGCTCAGCGACTCGGAGGCCGAAGCCGTCCGGGATGCGAGCGACAGCAGAACGAGCGACGCGCCCGATGCGACCCGCCCGACGATTCGCTCGCAGCGAATCCGCAGTTTGCGTTCTTGCCTAATGCCGTTGTGCAACAGAGTCGCTCCGAGGGTCAGCATCACCCGTCGTATCTTCGTTCCGACCGGCTCCGGCATGCGCGGAGCGCTCCGAGAGCAGACAGGATTCCTTTTCGGCTCGTGTCTGCTCGCGAGCAGACACAGACCCGGTTCACCGACTCGATCTCCGCTTGCGATCCGAGCTTGGCCACCCGGGTACCGGGGGCTCCCAGCGGCAGCTGGCGCCAGCGGGTGGGTACCACGAATCGACCCACATTCCACCCGTCTCGGCGCGGGGTGCAACGTTTTGTTGTCTGATCGAATGCCTCGGATCGAGCGGGACGCCGCAGTGGTGGCTCCGGTCCACGCCCGAGCCGTCGCCCGGGGCAGGGGCCGGGCGAGGGTGCAAGGACTCGCCCGGACTCCGCGGCTAGTCGACCTCGTGCGGGGCGGTCTCGGTCTCGTAGTCGCCACCGATCGCAGCGCGGCCGTTCAAGATCGCATCCTCGTCGAAGACCATGACCGGAACCCGGAGGTCGCCATCGAGGCGCGCACCCGCCCCGAAACGCGCTCGCGTCCGCACGACGACAGGCCCGACGATTTCGCCGCCGCACTCGAGGGATTCACACTCGACGCGCCCCTCGACGCGGGCCTGGGTCCCGAGGCGCAGCTCACCCGCCCCTCGCACGCTGCCGCGGACATGGCCCTCGATCCGAGTCGGGCCCACGATGGCGACCTGTCCGTCGAAGGAGCCACCGCGCGGAACGAGGGCGAACGGATCTTCGGACTTCGGCCCGGTGCTCGGGCCCTCGACGGCTCGCGTCACCTGTTCGTTCGTATCGAGCTCGAGCTCTGCCGGACCTGCCTCGATCATTTCCGTCTACTCCATCCGGCTTTCTTCCGGCTTTTCATGCATGCGGCAGCGCCAGGACCCGCGGCGATCGAGGTCTCGCCGAGCAATGCAGCGGGGCCGAGGCCGACTAACGCGCCCCGAGCAGGAGCTCGCCGATCCGCTCGAGGTCCTCGAGGTTGAAATAACTGATCTCGAGCTTTCCTCCGCCTCCCGCCGCGGGATGAAGGGAGACGCGGGTTTGCAGGCGCCGCTCGAGTCGCTCGAGATAGGCACGCGTATCGGGATCGAGAGCCGGTCCCGACTGGGGCGCTGCCGCCGACCTTCTCGAACGAACAGAGCTGTCATCCGGGTTATTTTCACCCCTGTTATGGACCCGGGCCGCCTCTTCGGTCGCGCGTACGGTCAACGCCTGACCGACGATGCGTGCATGGAGTGCCTCGCGCTCCGCGGGATCGGCCACCTGGAGCAGCGCCTCGGCGTGACCCATGCTGAGGCGCCCCGCTTCGAGGTCGGTCTGGATGGCTCGACTGAGATCGAGCAGCCGGATGTGGTTCGCCACCGACGAGCGATCCATCGAGACCTTCCGCCCGATCTGCTCCTGTGTGTGACCCGCGCGCGCGAGGGCTTGATAGGCGAGAGCGAGCTCGATGGGATTCAGATCCTGCCGCTGCACGTTCTCGACGATCGCGAGCTCGAGGCGATCCGCGGGGTCCACGTCGAGGACCACCGCCGGCACACTTCGCCGCCCCGCGAGCTGACTCGCGCGAAAGCGCCGCTCGCCCATGACGAGCTCGTACCGGCTCCCGGCCTGCCTCACGACGACCGGCTGCAACACACCGTGCTGTCGAATCGAGTCGGCGAGCTGTTGCAGCGCGCCGGGCTCGAATTCGCGCCGAGGCTGATCCGGGTTCGGATCGATGCGGCCGATTTCGATCTCGAACAGGCCGCTTGCCGCGGTCTGCCCCTCTTCGCTCGCGGCGCTCGACGGCGCGACGGACGCGCCCCCGGTCTGCAACGCCGCCGGCGGCATCGTTGAACCGGCCGAGCCGACTCGAGGATTCGAAATCAGCGCGCCGAGACCTCGGCCCAGGGCACTCCGTCGTTGGTTCATCGAGGACTCCTGTCTCGCTCTTCGTGAAGCGAGCCCGGGTTCGGCAGGACCGGGGGCTTGCGCGGCGGACCCGCCAGCGCGAGCTGGGCGAGCAGCTCTTCCGCGAGCTTGGTGTAGGCGACGGCGCCTTTCGAATGGATGTCGTAGAGAAGGATCGGCTGGCCGTGGCTCGGGGCCTCGGAGAGTCGGATGTTTCTGGGAATCCGCGTTCGGTAGACCTTGTCTCCGAAATGGCCGCGGACCTCGGCCTCGACCTGGCGCGCGAGGTTGGCTCGGGGGTCGACCATGGTAAGGACGATGCCCTGGATACAGAGCCGGGGATTGAGCTCGGCTCTCACCAGCTCGACGGTCGATACGAGATTCGCGAGACCTTCCAACGCGTAGTACTCACCCTGGAGCGGGATCAGGACGGCATCCGCCGCGGTCAGCGCATTCAACGTCAGGAGTCCCAGGGACGGCGGACAATCGATCAGGATGATCTCGTACGCATCCCCCATCGCCTGGATCGAGCGCGCGAGTCGGTATTCGCGGGCCTCCATCGTCACGAGCTCGATTTCGGCCCCGACGAGGTCTCGCCCGGCCGGCACGATGTGAAGCGTCTCGAGCTCGGTCTCGCGAGCACAATGGGTTAGCGGGATCTCGTCGACCAATGCATCGTAGACCTGACGCTCGGCCTGAGAGATTCCGTAGGCACTGCTGGCATTGGCCTGGGGATCCATGTCGATCAAGAGGGTCGGACGCTCGGAGGCCGCGAGGCAGGCCGCGAGGTTCACCGCCGTAGTCGTCTTCCCGACGCCACCCTTCTGGTTCACGACTGCAAGAACGAAGGGTCCCGATCCCACGCGCCGCCCCGTTGGGGGCGACAGACGGCTCCACCGTCCGCGCTGGCCCCCCACGCGCGAACCGCCGATCACGCGGCCGGACGAAGGCCGCGCGTCGTTTCTTAACACAGACCGGGTCGGATGCGAATGGCGAACCGCCGTCCACACGCTGCGAAAGGATCGCCTACCGCGACTGCTCGTCCCCACGGACGCGAGCAATCCAGAGCTGGCGGCTCACGTTGGAGAGCGGAACCGAGTAGCTGCGGCGCTCGACCGGGGCACCCGGCTGCAGAGGGCTGGGGGGCTCGGCGTCTTGGGCCGCGGGCAGCACGAGGGCGCCGCCCGCCCGAGCCCAGGCTCGCATTTTGGCGAGTGCCTGTTCGGGCTGGGCCATCGCCTGGGCGACGACGATGTCGCACGGATGGATTTCGACTTTGTCGGATCGTCCAAGGACCGGCGTAACCTGTTGAAGATCGAGCTGGCGGCGAGCTTCCCGTTGGAAGTGGTGGCGCTTCTGCCTCGACTCGACGAGAAAGACCCTGAGATGGGGGCGAAGAATGGCGATCGGAAGGCCCGGGAAGCCGGCGCCGCTCCCGAGGTCCGCGAGGTCGGAGGCGATGTCGAGCTCGGGCAGGGTGGCGACCAGGGCGGCAGCGTCCAGGACAAGGCGTGAGGTGATTTCGCTCGGGTCCCGGTGGCCCGTCAGGTTCATCCGGGGCGCCCACTGTGCCAACAGGACGACGAGGCGGGTCAGCTGATTTACCTGTCGAGGATCGACCTGACCCGCCCCGAAGAGGGTCTCCAGGCCGAGCTCGAGCTGTTTTCGAATTTGGAGTTCGTCGAATTCGCTCGCGCGGCTATCCGGCATCACCGACTCCGTTCCCCGTGGAACGTTTCAACCGCAGCGGAAGAACCTGCGACCGGCACCGTCGGAGAGGCGGCCGTGGTAGCGCTGCGCGCACAGGCGGAGTGTTCCCCGTGGAACAATCGTACTTCTGCGTCTCGCTGCGTCTCGCGCCGCCCTCACCCGCGCGGCGCCAACTTGAATCTGGCATTTCGACACAGAGCGCGTGACCCGATGTGACCCGTCTGTGACTCGTCGCGGAATGACCGTCCAGCTCGGGGAGCCCGCCGCAGGACCGTCGGCCCCGCGGCGTCTCCCCTGAAAAGCATCGGGCCGGATCGCTCACGATCCAGCCCGACTTCGAAAACTCTAAAAGTTACGACGACTGCGAGAGCGCCTCGTCGTATTCCGGAGCACCCTCCGGCACCACGAGCACCTGGCGATATCGGCCCTCGCCAATGCTCATCGTGGCTACGCCCGTCATCTCCCGGACCACGATGTGGATCGCCCGCCGGTCACGCGAATTCATGGGATCGAGAGCAATCGAACGCCCTGTCTCCCGCGCTCGCTTGACCGCACGGTCTGCGAGCCGGTTCAACGTCTGCTCCCGCTCGTCGCCTCCGCCTTCGACGTCCACGACGACACGGGGTGCATCGTCGCCCTGACGCATGGAGACCTGATTGGCTACGAGCTGGAGGGCGTCCGTCGCTCGCCCATCTCCGCGCTGGAGAGCTTCGGCCGCGGGACCTCGAAGCTGGAAAATGAGGAAATCACCCTCCGTCGACTCCGAGATCTCGAAGGACCCGAGCTTCATCCGCTCGACGGCCCCCAGGAGAAACTCCCCCACGGGACCCAGCTTCCCCTGGGCGGAGCCTTTCGAATCGGCAACGTTCGGTATCGAATCCCCACGCTCCCCGCTCGCCTCGGAGGCTCGCTCCTGCCCACGCTCTTCGCCGCGACCCTCCCCGCGACCACGGCGTCCTTCGCGCCCTCGAGACTCTGAGGGTCTGTTTCCACCCTCTCGACTCTCGCTCCGCTCCGAGCGCTCGGCGCGATCCCCACCGGCGGCGGGCTCCCGTTCCACCCGTGCCCCTCGATCCACGCTCTCCGATCGTTCCGCTCGAGCACCTCGTTCGGGCCGATCCTCTCGCTCGCCGCGACCTCCGCGCTCGCTTCGCTCTCCCCGTTCGCCGCGGCCGCCCCGCTCCCCGCCGCGTCCCTCTCGACGGCCACCGCGCTCCTCGGACCGGCCGCCCTCGGAGCCGCCGGATCGACCGCCTCGCGCCGCCACGCTCTTGGGCATCGCAACGATCACCGTGCGTCCCCCTGTGCCGAAGATCTCGCCCACGGCGGGCACGACGACGACCAGCTCGGAGGCGTCGGTCCCAAAGAACTCCACGGCCTTGGCGCGGGCCTCTGCAAGGGTATCGGCGACGAATTCATTCGGTTCCTGGCGGGCTTCGTACATCTGCTTCTCTCTTCTGGTTTGGTTCGCCGGCTAGCGGCGGTTCGAGTCTCGGAAAGCTTGTGGATCAAGCGGACTTCGGTTCGGCCTGTTTCCGGATCCAATACTGGTGACCGATGCCGAGCAGATTGCTCACGGTCCAATAGAGGACGAGGCCGGACGGGAAGGTGTAGGAGATCAGGAGCATCATTGCCGGCATCATGATCAGCATCATGCGCGCCTGCGTCGGGTCCATTCCCGTCGTCGGGGTCATCTTCTGCTGCACGTACATGCTGGCTCCCATCAAGATCGGGAGCAGGCGGATCGGAAAATCGACCCCGGGTAGCGTGACTAACAAGTCGGGCTGGGAAAGGTCGTCGATCCAGGAAACGAAATGCGCGTGCCGTAGACCGATCGAGCTTCGCAGGCCGTAGAAGAGACCGACGAGCACCGGGAACTGCAGCAGCAGCGGGAGACAGCCGCCGAGGGGATTGATTCCTTCTTCGCGGTAGAGCTTCATCAGCTCCTCGGACTGTCGCTGGCGGTCGTCCTTGTAGCGCTCCTGGAGCGCCTTCATTCGCGGCTGTACTGCGCGCATCCGCTCCGCCGAACGCATCTGGTTCATCATCAACGGCGCCGTCACGATCCGCACCAGCAGTGTGAGCACGATGATGGCGAGCCCGTAGTTCGGAATGAAGCCGTAGAGCCAATCGAGTGCGATCTCGAAGAAGCGGGTCAACGGCTCGAGCCAGCTCCAGCCTCGGTTGACGGAGTGGGCGAGGCTCGCCGCGACGGCCTCGAGCGCCTTCGGATCCTTGGGACCGAAGAATCCGCGCAGCTTCTCCTGGGCCGAGCCGCCTGCCGAAACGGTGGCGCTCGGGAAGGTCACACGCGACCGGGCAGAGATCGTCGGCTCGACGGCCTCGAATACCACGTCGAGACGGTCTCGAGCCTCGCCGTCCATCAAGACACCGGTGAAGTAGGGGACATCGAAGCCTGCCCACTGCACGGCGCCCTCGACGCGCTCCTTTCCGTCCGACGAGCCCCCGAACCCGAGGAATCCGGGCTGACCGACAGCGGGTACGAGACTGCGGGTGACGCCATTCCCCGCGCCGTAGGCCAACAACGAAACTTCGCCGAAATCGGCCCGCGTCGACGTCCGAGCGGGCCAGCCGAGCTCGAACCGGGTATCGATCGACGACGGCAGGCGGCTGTCGAAGGCGAGTTCGAGGTCGAATCCGTAGCCCGTCGCGTCGAGGCGCAGGGTGCGCGTGAAGACGCCGGCCTCGTTCTCCGCCCGCTGGAGGATCTCACGCGGCCCGGCGTGGACGACTTCGAAACGCAGACCTGCAAACCGGTCTGCGGCCCCGGCAACCTCGGTCGTCAGGACGGGCTGCTTCGGATCCACGAGGTCGATGGGGACCGCGCCGGTCGGGAGCCGCTCGTCGTAATGGAGAAGCTGCCAGCCCGCGATCATTTCCGGGCCATTCGAGATGCGGGCGCGGATGTCGGCGTTCTCGAGGGTATGGACGGCTAGGGGGATGTCTCGGACGGCAGTCACCGCCGCAGCCGGGCCGGGTGCCCCACTTCCTGCCGGCTCGCCCGAGACCTGCGAAGTTCCGGGCGAAGGCGTTCCGGAGATCGTGGGGGAATCCGGACCGTTCTCTGAGACCACAACGACCGACTCGCTCGCCGCGAGCAGCTCGCTCCGCTGCTCGCTCTGGTACGCGAGATACCCGGCGAAGACGAGCAGCGAGAGAGCGAAGGCGAGGATGTTGTTTCGATCCACGAAGTGGCCTCTAGGGAACCGGGTCAAAGCCGCCGGCGTGAAAGGGATGACAGCGCAGGAGCCGCCGAACGCCGAGGAACGAGCCTCTCAGAAAACCGTGGCGCGCGATGGCCTCCTCGGTGAACTGGGAGCAGGAAGGCTCGAAACGACAGCCGGTCCCGAGTACTGGTCGAATCGCTCCCCGGTAGACGAGGAAGAGTCCGCGCACCCAGGCCGGCCCCGTCCGCAGCGGGCCCGAGGGCGCCCGCTCGAGCTCGTCCCCAGTATTTGCGAACGTGTTCATTTATAACGGGAATCCTGAATCTTTCCAGAAGGTTGAGAATGATCGAGGCCAAGCAACGAGGAGAGGCGAAGGCCCAGATCCGCAAGGCTGAGATCGATGCCGGGGCGGCGCGCAATGACGACGATGTCGAGGGCGCCGTGGAGCTCCTCGCGGTGGTGGCGGAACCATTCACGGACGCGACGCTTGAAGAGATTGCGCTTCACGGACGGCCCGGCCTTGCGACCGACCGTGATCCCGAGCCGGCTCTGCTCGGTCCCGGCTGACCCGACCGGCACTCCGTCCCTCTTCTCGGTCCGGACCTCGGTCCGACGCTGCATGCTGCTATCGGAGGTCACGACCACGAGCTCCGACGACGATCGCCGTCGGCCTCGCCGAAGCACTCGGGTGAAATCGCGCGAGTCGAGAAGCCTGTCGCTCGGCTTGAATCGGCGGGACGCGAGCCGCTGCTGGCCGTCGGCATCGCCTTCGGCAGCCGGCACGCCGGTCCCATTCAAAGCGCGCGTCACGCCTATTTGGAAGAAACGCTGACGGCGAGCCGCTTTCGGCCCTTGGCCCGGCGGGCGTTCAGAACCGCTCGACCGCCCTTGGTCTTCATCCGTTCGCGGAACCCGTGGGTTCGAAGGCGCTTGATTCGACTCGGCTGAAATGTCCGCTTCATGACTGCGGATCCTCATTCTTTCATTCTTCGGTCCGGCGGTACGGGCTGCGCACTCATCGGCGCATGCCCCCACCCGGGACCCTTGGGTTTACGAGCGCGTCACCCGGCTTTACGTGACCGCGCTCCGAATTCGTCGACTCTTCCTTGGGAAGCGCGGGAGCTTACCCGGACGGTTCTCGGCGTGTCAATGCGCCTTGAAGACCCTCCGACCCGCCACCGACCGTCGTCCAAACCACGCCAGACGGGCGTCTGATCGATTCCCGGCGGTCTGCTGCGTGTTACTCTGGCGACAGAAACCGGGGTTTTGTCGTCCCGTTCCGGATGGCCTGTCCGCCCGCACCCGGCCGGACAATCTGCGGACAAGTCGATAATCCGAGCCCGGACGAATAGATAGCCCTGTTTTGTCGGAGTCTTTGTCACTCCTTACCACTACTATTCTATTTCAATCCCCAAAGCAGAAGAGCAGCCTGATGAAACTCACGATCACGAAATCCGAGTTCCTCCGCGGACTGGGACGAATCCAATCGATCGTCGAGAAGCGCAACTCGATGCCCATCCTCGCCAATGTTCTGCTCGACGCGCCGAGCAAGGGCAAGGATAGTCGCTTGATCCTGTCCGCGACGGACCTGGAAGTCGGCGTACGAAGTCAGCATCCGGCGGACGTGAGCGGAGCAGGCGGCCTGACGGTTTCTGCAAAGAAGCTCTTCGAGATCGTGCGCGAGCTGCCGGACGAAAAGATCGAGCTCGAGGGCACGTCGAGCTCCTACCTCGAGATCCGTTGCAATCGAAGCCGCTTCACTCTCGCCGGCACGGCAGCGGAGGAATATCCGACCCTGCCCGAGTTCAGCCCCGAAAAGACGGTTCCGATGCCGGCCGCGATCCTCAGCGCGATGATCGAATGCACGATGTACGCCGCGTCCGTCGACGAGACCCGTTACAACCTCAACGGCGTCTACTTCGAAGTATTAGGCGACCAGGGCGACATCCGGATGGTCGCGACCGACGGCCACCGGCTCGCCTGCGTGGATCGCAAGATCGACGGCGATGCCAGCGCACTCACGAGCGGTGTCATCATCCCTCGAAAAGGTCTGGGCGAGCTCAAGCGGCTCGTGGACGAGGTGGACGCCGAAGAGATCGAGCTCGCCTTTGGACGCCAGAGCGGACTCGCGAGAAAAGGTGACGTCACGCTCGTCATGCGTTTGATCGAAGGGGAGTTCCCGAACTACGGCCAGGTGATCCCGAAAGAGCCTGGCCGTCATCTCGTGCTCTCCAGCGATGCGCTCGTTCAATCGGTCCGCCGTGTGGCGCTCCTTTCGTCGGAGCGAAGTCGCGCCGTGAAGCTCGAGCTGAGCCAGGGACAGCTCATCATCAGCTCGAACAACCCCGATCTCGGGGACGCGCGAGAAGAAGTCGACATCGACTACGCCGGCGATTCATTGACCGTCGGCTTCAATGCCCGCTACCTGCTCGACGCGGTCTCGGCGATCCGGACCAAGGAGGTGCGGCTGTCGTTCCACGACGAGCTCTCTCCCTGCCGAATCACTCCGCCCGACGACGAGGCGACGCTCGCTGTCGTGATGCCGATGCGGATCTGACGAGGGTCTCGACCCAGCCGAATGGCTCGATGATCGATTGCTAAACCCGCGAGTCGCAGAGAAGTACTGATCTCCCTTCGGAGAAGGCCCGCCCGTTCGAGAAAACCCGAATTTCGGGTTTACGCGGCGCTACTGAATTCGGTAGTCTCCCAGCGCGGCAGAAGCAGGCCAGCGAACGAGCGTGACGCGGAACGACACGCCTGATCGAAGCGGGTGGGCGCCCCCCGCGCGCGCCTGTCTGACGACCTCTGCCGACGGCGCGGGGCCGGGCAATCCGGGTCCCGTACGAAGGCTCGCCGCGAGCCAGGGAAAAGTACTCGGTGACTTACGACGCCAGCTCCATCGAGGTCCTCGAAGGCCTCGAACCGGTGCGAAAACGGCCTGCGATGTACATCGGGACGACCGGTCCGGATGGTCTGCACCACCTGGTCTACGAGGTCGTGGACAACTCCATCGACGAGGCGCTGGCCGGTCATTGCACGGACATCCAGGTCGTGATCGAAAACGATGGACGGGTCACCGTCGTCGACAACGGCCGCGGCATCCCGACTGACATGCACCCGACCGAAAAGCGTCCCGCCTCGGAAGTCGTCATGACGACGCTGCATGCCGGCGGAAAATTCGACGAGAACTCGTACAAGGTCTCGGGGGGTCTCCACGGCGTCGGTATTTCGGTCGTGAACGCGCTCTCGGTTCGCCTCGACGTCGAGATCCGGCGCGTCGGCAAGATCCACCAACAGAGCTTTCAGCGCGGCGTTCCGATCTCCCCCCTCGAGATCGTCGGCGATACGACGGAGACGGGAACCAAGGTCTCGTTCCTCCCGGATCCCATGATCTTCACGATCACCGAGTTCTCATTCGACGTCCTTTCGAAGCGTCTGCGCGAGCTCTCCTTCCTGAACGCCGGCGTCCGGATCCAGATCCGCGACGAGCGGACCGGAAAAAGCCACGACTTCTGTTATCAGGGCGGCATCAACTCCTTCGTCGAGCACTTGAACGAGAAGCGAGCGCCGCTCCACGAGGAGCCGATCTATCTGCAGGGCTCTCGGAGCTTCGACGACCACGGCCGGACGGTGAACGTCGAAGCGGAGATCTCGCTCCAGTACAACGACTCGTACAACGAGTCCGTATACTCGTTCGCGAACAACATCAATACCGTCGAAGGCGGAACCCATCTGATCGGCTTCCGGACCGCGCTGACGCGCGCCTTCAACCGCTATATCGCGGCGACAACGAAGGGCGCACAGGGCAAAGGCGCCAAGGTCGAGGCTCCGAGCGTTTCTGGCGACGACCTGCGCGAAGGCCTCACGGCGGTGATCTCCGTCAAGATCCCGCAGCCGGAGTTCGAGGGTCAGACGAAGACCAAGCTCGGCACGAGCGAGGTCCGCGGCATCGTCGAAGGCATCGTCTACCAACAGCTGACGACCTTCCTGGAAGAGAATCCGCGCGTCGCCAAGCTCATCGTCGCGAAGATCCTCGACACGGCCCGAGCCCGGGAAGCCGCTCGCAAGGCCCGCGACCTGGCGCGGCGCAAGGGCGCGCTGTCGGATTTCAGTCTTCCCGGCAAGCTCGCGGATTGCCAGGAACGGGATCCCGCGAAGTGTGAGCTCTTCCTCGTCGAGGGCGATTCCGCTGGCGGCACCGCCAAACAGGGACGGTCGCGGGAAACGCAGGCCATCCTGCCGCTGCGGGGCAAGATCCTGAACGTCGAGCGTGCCCGCGTCGACCGCATGCTCGCGAGCACCGAGATCCAGGCGATCATCGCCGCCCTCGGAACCGGGATCGGCGAAGACTTCGCCGCCGAGAAGGCCCGCTACCACCGCGTCATCATCATGACCGACGCCGACGTCGACGGATCGCACATCCGGACGCTGCTCCTGACCTTCTTCTACCGCCAGATGCGCGACCTGATCGAGCGCGGCTATCTCTATGTGGCGCAGCCTCCGCTCTTCAAGGCGAAGCGCGGCAAGACGAGTCGTTATTTGAAGGACGAGCAGGCGCTCGAGGACTATCTCTTCGACATCGCCCTCGACGGCGCGCAGGTCCAGTGCGGAAATGGACAGGTCCGCGAAGGCGACACGCTGCGCGGTCTTCTCAAGAACGCGAGTACCCGCCAGCGCTCCCTCGACCATTTCAAGATCCGGCTATTCGACGAGCGCATCGTCGACGCGGCGGCCCACGTCGGCCGGCCGAACGCCCAGGATCTGCAGGACGAGCAGCGGCTGATGGAGCAGGTCGTGCCGCTCCTCAAGGCCGAGATCGAACGCGCGCATCCCGTCGAGGGAAGCGACGCCGTCGGCGAGCTGCAGTGGACGACGGAGCCGGAGCTCGACGGTCGAAGCTTCAAGCTGGTGGCGCGCACGCGCCGGGCGGGGCAGACCCTGCGCAGCGCGCTCGACGGGCACGTCGTCGCCTCGGCGGAGTTCCAGCGCATGCAGCGCCTCGTGCAGGAGCTCCTCGAGGTCGGAGCGCCGCCCTACAGCCTTCGCCACGGTGATCAGTCCCCGGAGCAGTTCACGCTGATCACGTCCCTGCTCGCGCGCATCCTCGAGATCGCGAACAAAGGCCTGTCGATCCAACGCTACAAGGGCCTCGGCGAGATGAACCCCGACCAGCTCGCCGAGACGACGATGAACGCCGATAACCGCAATCTCGTGCAGATCCGCGTCGAGGACGGGGTCGAGGCCGACGACGTCTTCACGACCCTGATGGGCGACGTCGTCGAGCCGCGTCGACGCTTCATCGAAGACAACGCGCTGTCCGTCGCGAATCTCGACGTCTAGAGGAAAGAAGCGACCGTGTCCGACGAGCCGACCGACCCGACAGACGACGCCATCCCGCCGCGGCCCCTGCCCGACGACCGCTACCCGACCGTCAACATCGAAGATGAGGTCCGCTCGTCGTTCCTCGCCTATTCGATGTCCGTCATCATCAGCCGCGCGCTTCCGGACGTGCGCGACGGGTTGAAGCCCGTCCATCGCCGCATCCTCTACGCGATGAATCAGGAAGGGCTGCTCTCGAATCGGCCCTATTCTAAATCGGCGGGCGTCGTCGGCGAAGTCCTGAAGCACTACCACCCCCATGGCGACAGCGCGGTCTACGACTCGATGGTCCGCATGGCCCAGGACTTCTCGCTCCGTTATCCGCTGATCGACGGCCAGGGCAATTTCGGCAGCGTCGACGGCGATTCCGCGGCCGCCTACCGCTACACCGAAGCCCGGCTCGCGCGCGTCGCCGAGGAGATGTTGCGGGACATCGACCGGGAGACGGTCGACTTCCAGCCCAACTTCGACGGCCAGATGGAAGAGCCGATCGTCCTGCCGACGCGGTTTCCGAATCTGCTCGCCAACGGCTCCGCCGGCATCGCCGTCGGCATGGCGACCAACGTCCCGCCCCACAATCTCCGGGAGCTCACCGCGGCGCTCATCCTCGAAGCGGAAAACCCGGACTGCACCCTCGACGACCTCCTCGAGCGGATGCCCGGTCCGGACTTCCCGACCGGCGCGATCATCTGTGGCACCGACGGCATCCGAAGCTATTTCGCCACCGGCCGCGGCCATCTGACCCTGCGCGCCGTCGCCGCCTTCGAGCCGACCAAGCGCGGCGTCCGGATCGTCGTCAGCGAGATTCCTTACCAGGTCAACAAGGCGCTGCTGCTCGAACGCATCGCCGAGCTCGTGCGCGAGGGCCGGCTCGAGGGCATCTCCGACCTGCGCGACGAATCGAATCGCGAAGGCATGCGCATGGTGATCGAGCTGAAGAAGGACGCGGCGGAAGACGTCGTCCTCAACCAGCTCTACAAGATGACGCCGCTCCAGACGACCTTCGGCGTCAACTTGCTGGCCCTCGTCGGCAACCGGCCGCAGACGCTCTCGATCAAGGAGGCTCTCCGACACTTCCTCGAGTTCCGCAAGGAAGTCGTGATCCGGCGCGCGATCTACGACCTCGCCCAGGCCGAGGCCCGCGCCCATATCCTCGAGGGCTTCGAGATCGCCCTCGACCATCTCGACGAGGTCATCGCGCTGATTCGTGCGGCCGAGGACGCGGCGACCGCGCGCAGCCAGCTGATGACGCGCTTCGCACTGTCCGAGCGACAGGCCCAGGCCATCCTCGACATGCGACTGCGTGCGCTGACGGGCATGGAGCGCCAGCGTGTGCTCGACGAGCTCGCAGAGCTGCGCGCCCTGATCGCGGACCTGAAGGCGCTGCTCAAGAGCGACGCCCGCATCCTCGAGGTCGTGATCAAGGAGCTGCGCGAGATCGATGAGAAGTTCGGCGACGAGCGGCGGACGGTGCTCGGGCCGGCGATCGACGGCATCACGAACGAAGACTTGATCGTGGAGGAGGACATGGTCGTCACCCTGTCCCACTCCGGCTACATCAAGCGCAATCCGATCACGCTCTACCGCCAGCAGCGCCGCGGCGGCAAGGGCGCGAAGGGGATGGAGACGCGCGAAGAGGACTTCGTGCGCCATCTCGGCGTCGCCTCGACCCATGCCTACCTGCTCTTCTTCACCAACCTCGGCCGCCTGCACTGGCTCAAGGTCCACGAGCTCCCGCAGCTCGGGCGGGCGGCGAAGGGGAAGGCGATCGTCAACGTGCTCCAGCTGCAGACCGGCGAGCAGGTCCAGACGATGCTGCCGGTGCGGAGCTTCGAGGACGCGGCGGGCGAGTTCATCATCCTGTGCACGCGCAAGGGGACGATCAAGAAGACGGAGCTGTCCGCGTTCTCGAATCCGCGCAAGGCCGGCATCATCGCGATCAATCTGACCGAGGGCGACGAGCTGATCGCGGTCGGTCGAAGCAGCGGACACGACGACGTGCTGTTGGCGACGCGTGAAGGAAAATCGATCCGCTTCCACGAGCAGGACGCGCGGCCGATGGGGCGCAGCGCGACCGGAGTGCGGGGGATCTACCTGACTCGGGACGACGAGGTCGTCGGGATGGAGATCCTGACGAATCCCGCCGCGACGATCCTCACGACGACCGAGCGCGGCTACGGCAAGCGCACGCCCCTCGACGAATACCGCCCGCAGAATCGCGGCGGTCAGGGCATCATCAACATCCGCGCCAACGAGCGCAACGGCTGGGTCGTCGGCATCGCGCAGGTCTTCGAGGACGACGACGTCATGCTGATCACCGACGGCGGCAAGGTGCTTCGCTGTCCGGTGAGCGGGATCTCGTCGATGGGGCGCGCGACCCAGGGTGTGCGCGTCATGAACCTCTCGAACGACGAGAAGCTCGTCTCGATCGCGCGGGTCACGGAAGAGGACGTTGCGGAGACGGGGGACGGCGTACGCCCGGCGAACCCGATGCCGGGTCTTCCGATCGATGCGGAGCGTGACGACGAAGGACTCGATGGGGACGCCGACCTCGATGCGGAGCTCGACGAGGGCGATTCGACGCCCGACTCTGCCGACGACGAATGACGTCTGCCGGGCAGGCGCTACGGACCAGCCGGGAGACGGGACGGAATACGCGATGAAGCTCACCCGTTCGCGCCGCGAGTTCCGGCGCGCCCAGCGATCGATCCCGGGCGGCGTCAACAGCCCCGTCCGCGCCTTCGGCTCGGTCGGCGGAACGCCTCGCTTCATCGCCTCCGCGAAGGGCGCGCGCATACGAGACGTCGATGGCAACGAGTACATCGACTACGTCGGTTCATGGGGACCGATGATCCTAGGTCATGCGCATCCGAAGGTGCTCAAGGCGGTGCGCGATGCGATGAAGCTCGGGACGAGCTTCGGGGCGCCGACCGCTCGCGAGAGCGAGCTCGCCGAGACCGTGCGAAAGGTCCTGCCTTCGATCGAGAAGATCCGGCTCGTCTCCTCGGGGACCGAGGCCACGATGAGCGCACTGCGGCTCGCGCGCGGGGTCACGGGCCGGCCGCGCATCCTCAAATTCGACGGTTGCTACCACGGCCACTCGGACGGCCTGCTCGTCGGCGCGGGCAGTGGCGTCGCGACGCTCGGGATTCCGGGCTCGCCGGGTGTTCCGAAGGCGATGACCGACCTGACGATCGTCGCGCCCTACAACGATCTCGCGGCGACGCGGGCGGCCTTCGAGCGCTGGGGGGAGCAGATCGCGGCGGTCATCGTCGAGCCGGTGGCGGGGAACATGGGCTGCGTGCTGCCGGTGCCGGGATTTCTCGCCGGTCTGCGCGCCCTCTGCGATGAGTTCGGCGCGATTCTCGTCTTCGACGAAGTGATGACCGGATTCCGTGTCGCCCGCGGCGGGGCCCAGCGGCTCTACGGCGTGCGGCCGGATCTCACGACCCTAGGCAAGGTGGTCGGCGGCGGCCTTCCAGCGGCGGCCTACGGCGGAAGGCGCGACCTCATGAGCCGCATCGCGCCCGAAGGCGACGTCTACCAGGCGGGCACCTTGTCGGGAAATCCCCTGGCCGTTGCGGCGGGACTCACCACCCTTCGTCTGCTCGAGGCCCGGGGCGTCTATGAGACCCTCTCGAAGACCTCGGGCGCTCTCGCGACGGGTCTGGCGTCCCTCGCCCGCGAGCAGGGAGTTCCGTTCACGACCGCGAACGTGGGCGGCATGTTTGGCTTCTTCTTCCATCCGGGCCCCGTCCACTCCTTCGCCCAGGCGCAGCAAAGTGATGCAGCAAGCTTCCGGGCCTTCTTCGCCTCGATGCTCGAATCCGGCGTCTATCTGGCCCCTTCTCCCTACGAGGCCGCATTCGTATCCCTCGCACACCGCCCCAGAGACATCGACCAGACGCTGGAAGCGGCCCGGAAAGCCTTCGCCCGCAGCATACGGGCGCGTTGAGCCCCGGGAACGATGGGGCTAAGCTGCGCGCCGGTTTGGGGGCCCCCGAGCTAGGAGGCCATTTGAGTCACCCGCCCGATTATCCGGGTAGAAAACGCGTGAAGCGCGCCGCCGCTTCGGCCGCCGGAGGCGCCTATCAAGGGGCGCTCGAGGCGGTCATGGCGGTGCTGTTCGGGGCGGGGGTCGGGTACTGGATCGACGGGCGCTGGGATACGACACCCGTCGGTGTGATCAGCGGGCTGGTGATCGGGTTCGCGGCGATGGTGCTTCGGCTCCTGAGGCTCGGCCGCGAACTGGTGCCGTCCGTTGATGTAAAGACGAGTGGGGAGGCGAACGTCGGCGCGGATCCGGGCTCGGGTGCGCCGGCGGAGCCGACCTCTGCTTCCGGGGGTGGATCCAGCGGCGGGTCCAGTACGGAGAGCGAATCCGATCGGGGTCCGGCGGAGGCGCTGAGCGAGATCGGGGTCTGGCGCGATGACGCGACGGACGAACGAGAATCGAACGAGCGGGAATAGAACGGGTCGAGCGCAAACATGAAATTCGCTCTTGCCAGGGTCGAGCAGTGGAATCTCGGGTTGTCCGCGAGCGCCGTAGCGGCATCGCTGGCCCTCGAGACGCCGCATTTTGCGACCAGCCTGGCGGCCGGAGCCTTTCTCGAGGCGGTGAACCTGGGAGCGCTTCGCCGCGCGGCCCTTCGCTTCTTCGGGGGCCAGCTGACGCGGAGCTGGACGGGCGCTTTCGCGCTGCGCTTTCTGCTGCTCGCGGCGGGCATCTTCCTGACGCTCCAGGCGGGAGCGAATCCGGCGGCGATGTTGATCGGGCTGTCGCTCGCCATGCCGGCGGTGCTCGTCGACGCCTGGATCAATCGGCCGCCGATCCTCGACCCCGCGAACCTGCCGGTCTTCCTCGAGGATGAGGCGGACGACGAGACGGACGACGATCTGGACGAGGCCGCTTCCGAGGGGCGCACCAAGGGTTTCTCGCTGACGGGCGAGCTCTTCACGACCCGAGTGACGGCGTCCGCCCTTCGGATGGCTTCGGATCATCCGGATGACGATTCGGAAAATTCCCAACCGGAACGCGCCGATGTGGCGCCCGACGAGACGAGCCGATGAACCTCTTCGAGACGATTGGCCATCAACTCCACATCGAGTGGATCTACCTGTCGGCGCTCGCCGCCGCAGGTCTCCTCGTGTTGGCGGGCTTCGCGGTCCAGCGCGCCGTCGCGGGGGAAGGCCGGGGGATCCTGCCGGAACAAGGCGTGTCGATTCGCAACGTGGCAGAGGTCGTCATCGAAGCGCTGGGTGATCTCGGCCAGACGACGATCGGCGACGATTGGCGCAAATACTTCCCCGTCGTCGGCACCCTCTTCTTCTTCGTGCTCGTCTCGAACTTCATGAATCTGGTCCCCGGCATCCAGGGCACGACCGCCGATCCCAACGTCACCTACGCCTGGGGCATCATCTCCTTCGTCGTCTACAACTTCGTCGGCATCCGCCAGCATGGATGGAAATACATCTACCAGTTCATGGGCCCGAGCCTGCAAGTGCTTCATATCGGCCACCACCACTTCCACGTCCGGTGGCTCGCCCCGATCTTCCTGCCCCTCGAGATCGTGCTTCATCTCGCACGCATCCTGACCCTCGGCATCCGGTTGATGGCCAACATGTTCGCCGACCACAAGGTCGTCGTGATCTTCCTCGGCATGGTGCCCGCCCTGATCCCCGCGGTCTTCATGGGTCTCGGGCTCCTGGTGAGCTTCCTCCAGGCCTTCGTGTTCGCGCTCCTGACGATGATCTACATCGGTCAAGCGCTGCAGGAGCCGCACTAGTCCGCGGCTCGCTCTTGGTTCGATCCGTTCGTTCGTTTCTCAATCTCTCCATCTCGAGAAGGAAAACCAGCATGCGTCGTTCTGTCCGTGCCCTCGTCTGGGCCCTCGTCCTCTTCCTCGCTCCGACCGCGGCCTTCGCCGCCGAGGCTGGCGCCGGCGCCGGCAACATCGGTATCGGCGCGGGCATCGCCATCGGCCTCGCGGGCCTCGGCTGCGGCATCGGCCAGGGCATCACGGCCGGCAACACGACGGCCGGCATCGCCCGCAACCCCGGTGCGGCGGGTGCGATGTTCGTCAACTTCATCCTCGGCATGGTGCTCATCGAGTCGATCGCCATCTACGGACTCGTGATCGCGTTCATGCTCCAGGGCAAGATCTGATCTCGGGGACATCGCCTCTGCTCGGGGCGGCGTCCTCCGTACAATGAAAGTGCTGTGACGTCGTGCCCGGCGCGGCGTCGGTTTGGCGAATGGCTCGCCCGCTTCGGCGGGTCGTCTCGGATGGGCGGGCGCATGGGGCTCTCGGGTGCTTCGCTGATCGGGGCTCCGGCTGCGCTTTACTTCGCCAAACCGACACCGCGCCGGGCACTCGCATTTGCGGCAGGGGCTCGGTGCGGACGTCGGCGACTCTCCTCGGCGACTCTCCTCAGCCACTCTCCTCGGCGAGAAGAGCCGATGAGAATCGCCGGACGGGAGCTCGTGGCGGGCTTCACCCCGTTTTGTTAGTCCCGACACGAACCCTGTGCCCCCGTCCGGCGATCTCGGCTTCCCCCGGCTCCCGGTCCCGTTAGAGGAGTCGGGCGAAGCACGCCCGAAGGCGATGATCGATCGGAATGCGATTTTCGTACCAGCCGTGCGGACGAGTGGGATGCAGTTTCGTGGGTCGGTGGGGCTGAAACGAGCCCGCGAGGTCTCGGAGGCGACGTGAAACGCGGGAAACTCATCGTCTTCGAGGGCGTCGACGGCGGCGGCAAGTCGACCCAGCTGCGGCGGGCCGCGGCGGCGCTACGCGCCCGGGGCCTCGACATCCTCGAGACCGGCGAGCCGACCAAGGGCCTCTGGGGTCGCAAGATCCGGGAGATGGCCCGGACGACCGACCGCGTCCCGCGCGAGACCGAGCTCGCCTGGTTCATCAAGGACCGCCGCGAACACATGCGCGACACGGTCGGCCCCGCGCTCGCCGCCGGCCGGATCGTTCTCTGCGACCGTTCGTATTTCAGTACCGTCGCGTATCAAGGGGCGCGCGGCTTCGATCCCGCGAAGCTCCTCGCGGAGAGTCAGGCCGAGTTCGGCCGGCCGGATCTGGTGCTGCTCTTCGACATCGATCCCGAGGCAGGCCTCGCCCGCGTCGCCGCTCGCGGCGGCCCGCACGAGCCCGCCTTCGAGGAGCTCAACTATCTCGAGCAGGTCGCGGAGAACTTCCGGTTGCTCGACCTCGAAGAGCTGGTTCGGATCGATGCCGCTCGAGACGAGGGCGCCGTCGCGCGGGACGTGATGGCGGCAATCGATCGAATCGTGAACCAGGAGGGAGTGGACTGATGGGACGATTATCCGGCAAGGTGGCGCTCGTGACGGGTGGCGCGCGGGGTCTCGGGGCGGCGACGGTGCGCGCCTTCGTCGAGCACGGCGCGAAGGTCGTCTTCGGCGACGTCCTGCGCGAAGCTGGCGAAGCCCTCGCGAAGGAGCTGGGCAGCGACGCGGCGTTCCTCCCGATGGATGTGCGCCAGGAATCCGATTGGCAGCGTGCGATCGAGGCCGCACGGCCGTTCGGGCCGCTGAACGTCCTCGTCAACAACGCCGCCGTGGTCCACATGGCGAGCATCGTCGACACGACCAACGAGGACTACAAGCGCGTCTTCGAGATCAACCAATTCGGGACCTTCCTCGGAATCCGCTCGGTCGTCGCGCCGATGAAGGCCGCCGGCGGCGGCTCGATCATCAACGTCTCGTCGATCGACGGGCTGCACTCGTCGGCGGGGCTCGCCGCCTACTCGTCGACGAAGTGGGCCGTCCGCGGGCTCACGAAGAACGCCGCGATCGAGCTCGGCCCGTACGGCATCCGCGTGAACAGCGTCCATCCCGGCGGCATGTACACGGCGATGGGCGGGAGCGAACGCAGCTCGGTCGAGGAGTTGAACCGGGACGTCTACAAGAATTTTGCGCTTCCGCGGGTCGGGATGCCGGAGGAGGTGGCACAGGTCATCCTGTTCCTGGCGACCGACGAGGGGAGCTACTGCACGGGCTCCGAGTTCGTCGCCGACGGCGGCTGGTTCGCCGGCATGCGCAATCCGCGCATGCCCACGTCTTAGGTCGCTCGAGGTCGCTCGAGTCGAGTCATCCTGCGTCGCGCCATCACCAGGAATACCAGGATCACAAGGAGGTCCCCATGTCCGCGGCCCGCAACAAGCAGACGGCGATCGATTTCCTGACGGCGATCTCGAAGGGCGAGCTCGTTCGCGCAAAGGCGATGATGACCGAAGACGCGACCTGGCAGTCGCCGCCCTCGCTCGCGGGCGGACCTTTCCGCGGTCGCGACGCGATCTTCGGGACCTACATCGCGATCGACGACCAGCTCTTCGAGACCGGGACGCGGAGCTACGACTTCGAGATCCTGAACGCGATCGCCGAGGGCGACTCGGTCGCGATCGAGATGCGCCACGTCGACCGCGCCATGGACGGCGGCGCCTACGACACCGAGTACCACATGCTCTACGTCTTCCGCGGCCACGAGATCTGCAAGGTGAAGGAGTACTTCGACTCGCTCTTCATGCACGGCGAGTTCGTTCGCCAGGGAATCGGATTTCCGCAGGGCGACCCACCGCTGCAGCGCTGAGGCGTACGATTCGTCGCGAGGGCTCCGTTGCGCCGGCGGGCGACGAAGGCGAAGAATCCGAAGTGAGACGAGCAGGGTCTTGCGCGAGGAGGAGTGGCGGATGCTGCGAACCGAACGAACCTTCCGTCGTAGCGTCCGGGCAGCAGCGGCGATCCTTCCCGCTGCGCGCACCTTCGCCGGCCTCTTTGCCACACTCTCCTGCGCGACCCTCCTCTCCGCCTGCGGCGCCCCCGAGGCCGGCTTCCGCGAGGGCTCCCCGCTCGACGCGCTGCCCGACTCCATCACTCCGCTCGCCGAGCTCGGCGCCGTCGTGCGTCCAGCCTGGTCCGCCGACGGCCGCCGCTTCCTCTACCTTGACGCCCTCGTCGGGGACGTCTTCGAGTTCGATCTCGAGAGCCGCTCGTCGCGCCCGTTGACGAAGCACTTCGCCCACCACGGCTTCACCCGCGCCCACTACCTCGCGAACGGTGATCTCCTCCTCTGCGGCCCGGCGAGCGTCGATCCCGACGATCCCGAACGGGGCCGCTGGCATGCCGATTTCTGGCTGCTCCCGGCGTCCGGCGACGGCCCCGCGCAGCCCCTCGGCGAGCGATGCTTCGAGGGCCCGGCCGTCGCGCGCCGATCGATGCGGATCGCCTGGGTCCGCACCGACGTCCCCGACTCGATCCTGACGGCACGCTCCGAGCTCTGGACCGGTCTCGTCGATCCGAACGGCGGGAAGCCCCGCCTCGTCGACGCGCGCTTGCTGGCCGATCGGGGCGACTTCTACGGCCTCGGCATGCTCGAGCCCCAGGATTTCCGGCCTCCCGACGAGCAGGAGCTGCTCTTTACCGCGTACGCCTGGCGCGGCGGAGAGGCGATGGGCATCGAGCTCGAGAGCGGCGAGATCCGCAACTACTCCCGTAGCCGCTGGTACGAGGAGGTCGAGGGCGTAACGCCGGACGGGCGTTATGCGCTCGTCGAGCGCGAGTTCACGATGCGTCTGCGGCCGAGCGGCGAGATCGATCTCTGGCTGCTGCGCCTCGACGGCTCGGGGGAGAGCGTGCGGATGACGCGGTTCAGCGAATTCCGCGGCTACGGGGCGAACAATCCGGTGGTGAGCCCGGACTGTCGGACGATGCTCTTCGCGCTGCGTCGAACTGGCGGGGAAGAGGGCAACAGCGCGGGTCTGCTCGTCTTCGACCTCGAGAAGTCGCCGCTCGCGCCGGCGGATCTCTGCGCCGACGCGGCAGCCTCGCTCAAGGCGCCAGTGCCGCCTCGCTCGTCGGATCACCTTTGACCCGCGCGTGGTACATCACGCGTGCTTCGCGCAGGTTCCACGGCAGGCCCCGATGCATCAGACAGCGGTTGTCCCAGACGACCGCGTCGCCCGGCGTCCAGGCGTGTCGCACGACCCGCGGCGGTTGGCAGGCGAATTCGACGAGCTCGTCGAGGAGCTTCTCCGATTCTGCCGGAGCGAGGCCCGGGATCGCATGCGCATGGCGACCGATCAGGAGCGACCGCCGCCCGGTCTCGGGATGGACCTTGACGAGCGGTCGCCGCGGCACCTCGCCGCCTTCGAAGCCGTAGCCGCCGTAGTACTCGCTTCCCTTCGCGGGGCCCGCATAGCCCATGCGCGCCTGGCTGTAGACGATCGAGTGGTAGGCGCTGAGGCTCGCGATCCGCTCGCGGGTCGCCGGGGGGAGGGCGTCGTAGGCGGCGCGCATGTCGGCCCATTCGGTCTCGCCGCCGGAGGGCGGGACGACGTGGGCGGTGAAGACGGCGGCCTTCGCCTGGATCGGCATGTAGGTGCTGTCGGCGTGCCAGCCCTGGTTGCCCTTCAGGATGCGCAGCACTTCGTCGTTCTTCGACGGGTCGCGCAGGGTTCCGTCGGGCAGGACGTTGCTGATGGGCGCGAGCTCGAACTCGCGCGGCCCGAAGCGGTCGGCGAAAGCGACCTGCTCGTCCTGGGAAAGATGTTGATCGGGGAAGACGAGCAGCGCGTACTCGAGCCAGGCGTCGTAGAGCGCGGCGAAGCCGGCGTCGTCGAGCTCGGCGAGACGCAGGCCGCGGACGACGGCGCCGAAGGTCGCAGGCAGGGGCTCGATCGAGAAGGAGGTCGCCGTCGTACGCATCATCGGGGTCTCCTCGAGCCCGCCCGGGCCTGGTGAGCGTGCCTCCACTTTGAGCCAGTCTCCGGGCAGCGTCAAATTCGCCTCGGCGAGGTCGGAACGGGTCGGGCTACGTCGGGCCGCGTCCAGTCGCATCGTGCGACCTCGTGCAGGGGGCGGGTCGGCGGGCAGCCCGGCTCCGCGGCGCTGACGTGGACTAACGCCTTCGGCGCAGGGGGCTGGTGGCGGTCCCGTCCCCCGTCCCGTCGGCCTTGGCGGCGCGCCCGTTGCCGTCCCGCGAGTGGACGCCCCGAGCGAGCCAGAGCACGCTCGACTCGAGCTTCTCGATGCCGACGAGGATGGCGACCGTGACGAGCGAGAGCACGATCGCGCCGCGCATGAAGCCGAGCCCGATCGCGGAACCGATCGCCGCGAGAATCCAGATCACGGCACCCGTCGTGACACCCTTCACGACGCCTTCCTGCGCGATCATCACTCCGGCGCCGAGGAAGCCGACGCCGGTCACGAGCTGACCGAGCACACGGTTCACGTCCTCGGGCGAGCCCGCGGCCTGGGATGCGGCGAGGGAGATGAAGGTCGCAGTGCCGAGGGTGACCAGGCAGCCGGTGCGGATGCCGGCGGGCTTGCCGCGGAGCTGGCGCTCGAAGCCGATGATCGTGCCACAGAGGAGCGCCGAGCCCACCATGTCCCAGAACGGGCGCTCCATCGGATCGATACCGGTCATCGCACTCCTTCATTCCCGGGCAGGCTCGTCCCGCGGTCGGGATCGCTCCCGAGCCGGGTTGCGATGATTGAGTCTCGACGGAACGACGGGTCGGCTTGATGGCTCCGAGCCCTCGCTCGAGGCGCGGGAATGTCGCAAGCTTCGAAGCGACCGTCCGGCCACCGCCGTTCGCCTACGCTCCGCATCCCTACTACCGGTCGAGTCCCGGTCACGCTCCCATCGAGAGGTCCCCGAGATGACAGCAAGCTCTCCCAAGCCCGCGCGCCCTGGCGCCCTCGGCCGCTTCCGCATCTGTGACTTCACCGGCCAGCTCGCCGGGGCCGGCGCGACCAAATGGCTCGCCGCCTTCGGAGCCGAGGTGATCCGGATCGAGGATCCGGTGACGCAGGGCCTCTGGGACATCCTGCGGCCGATGGGGCCCTTCGTCGACGAGCGCCGCGGGCCGGACTTCGGCGGCGGCTTCAACAACCACAACACCGAGAAATACGGCGTCACGCTGAACCTGCGGACCGCGCGGGCGAAGGAGATCCTGGTCGAAATCGTGAAGCGTTCGGACGTCGTCAGCGAGAACTTCGCGAAGGGCGTGCTCGAGCGCTGGGGCTTCGGCTACGAGCGCTTGCGACAGATCAAGCCCGACATCATCTACGTCTCGAATTGCGGCTTCGGCCATCGCGGCCCGTACTCCGACTACAAGACCTGGGGCCCGATCGTGCAGGCGATGTCGGGGCTGACCTTCCTCTCGGGCCGCGCCGACGCAGAGCCCGCCGGCTGGGGCTATTCGTACATGGACCACACCGGCGGCATGTACATGGCGATCGCGATCCTACTGGCCCTGGTCCACCGCGAGCGGACCGGCGAAGGGCAGTGGGTCGACATGTCGTGCACGGACTCCGGTCTGACGCTGACGGGCACGACGCTGCTCGACTACACCGTGAACGGTCGCCCTTCGCGTCGCCCTGGCGCTCCCGACAGCAACCACTCGACGAGCCCCGCGATGGCGCCCCACGGCGTCTATCCCTGCCGGGGCAACGACGAGTGGATCGCGATTGCGTGCCGCGACGACGCCGACTGGCAGCGGATCGCGACGAAGATCGGGGCCGACGCGACGGGCGACATGCGTTATTCGAGTGTCGACGGCCGGTTGGCTGCGCAGTCGGTGCTCGACGCGCAGGTCGCCGACTGGACGCGTCCGCAGGAGAAATACGCGCTTGCCCGCGAGCTCCAGGCGGCGGGCATCCCGGCGGCCGCGGTCGCGAAGCCCGAGGAGCGGATCGACCAGGACGCGAATACGGCCGACTTCGGTCTGTGGCCGACGGTGACGCATTCGAAGCTTGGGAAGGTCCGCGTCGACGGGCTCCCGGCGCATCTCTCGAAGACGGATTGGAAGATCGAGCGCGGCGCCCCCTGCGTCGGCGAGCACACGGATCAGGTCCTGCGCGAGCTGCTGGGCATGTCGAGCGAGGAGATCGGAAAGCTGCGCGCGGAGGGGATCGTATGAGCGAATCGAAGCAAGCGACGAAGGGCGGCGCGCTGACGGGTCTGCGCGTGATCGAGCTCGCGAACGAGAGATGCGCCTGGGCGGGGAAGCTGCTCGCCGACATGGGGGCCGACGTGATCCTCGTCGAGCCGCCGTCCGGCGACGTCGCGCGCGAGTACGGACCGTTCCTCGAGGACGAGCCCGGTCCCGACCGCAGCCTCTACTGGTGGCACCACCACACGAGCAAACGCGGCATCGTCCTCGATCTCGAGACAGAAGCAGGCCGCAAGGCGCTCCGCCAGCTCGCGGCGAAGGCCGACATCCTGCTCGAATCCGAGCCGATCGGCAGCCTGGCGGCCCGCGGCCTCGACCACCCCGAGCTGCTCGCGGCGAACCCACGCCTCGTCTACTGCTCGATCACACCCTTCGGTCGCAGCGGCCCCCGCAAGCACGAGCTCGCGACGGACCTGACGGTCCTCGCGGCCGGTGGACCGGTCTGGATGAACGGCTACGACGACCATTCGCTTCCGCCCATGCGCGGCCTCGGAAACCAGGGCTATGCGATCGGCTGTCATTATGCGGTGATGTCGATCCTGACGGCGATCCTCTGGCGTGGCGCGTCGGGCGCGGGGCAGCACGTCGACGTCAGCCTGCACGCCGGCGCCAACGTCACGACCGAGGCGGGCTCGTACGTGTGGCTCGTCGCGCGCGAGACGGTGCAGCGCCAGACCGGGCGGCATGCGGGGCAGGTCCCGTCGATGCCGTCCCAGATGCGCTGCGCCGACGGGCGTTATGTGACGACGGGCTTTCCGCCGCGCAAGCCCGCGGAGTACGCGAGCCTGCTCGGATGGCTGCGCGAGATCGGGCTCGAGGAGAGATTTCCGGAGGCGATCTTCCTCCAGATGGGCGCGCAACGACCCTCCCTCGATCTTTCGAGGATCGGGCAGGACGAAGAGGTGACGGCGATCTTCGGCGCGGGTCGCGAGGCCCTTTGCCTGATCGCGGCGAACGTCTCGGCGCAGGCGTTCTTCGTCGGTGCCCAGCGCGCGGGGATCGCCGTCGGCGCGATCCTGTCGCCCGAGGAGGCCTTCGAGGACGAGCATTTCAAGGCGCGCGGGATGCAGGTGGAGGTCGAGCATCCCGAGCTCGGCAAGCGCTTCCGCTACCCCGGAGCGCCGTACGCGCTGCAGAAGGGCGCGTGGCAGATTTCGCGGCGGGCCCCGCGCCTCGGGGAGCACACGGGGGAGGTGTTGCGGGAGGCGGGCATCTAGACCGGGGCGGTCACGTGTCCCCGTGCACCCGTGCATGGGCTGCGGCGTGGACCTGCTGTGCTGCCCAGGCGACGAGCAGCACGCTCGCGATCGTCACCGCGACGGGGAGATGCGTGCCTTCCACGTTGACCCCGGGGAGCGCCATGCGTTCCTCGAGCGCGAGGGCGGTGAATCCAACCGCAGCCCAGAGGCTCGCGAGCACGATCGATCCGAGGATCGAGCCCGTCGCCGCGCGCACGAGCCCGAGCAGCCAGCTCATCCCGAACGAGATCAGGTAGGCGGCGACGAAGCGAGCGACCGTCGGCGAATAGGGCAGCCTCAGGATCGTCGAAAGCAGGGCCGTCACCATCAGGCCCCGCGAGAGTCCGAGCTGGGTGACGAGGCCCTGCTGCAAGACGCCCCGAAAAAGGAATTCGTGGACGACGGGGGTGATGCCGACGAATACGATCAGGCCTTCCATCAAGCTGAACGGGCTGTTCGGGTCGATGAGAGGGGGGATCGGCTCGGGCACCTCGGGAGCAGGCGTTTTCGAATTCGGCTCTTCCGTCGGATTCGCCACGTCCTTCTCATCCGTCGGTTCGACTGCCGATGCGCCGGCTGGAATGACCGACGTCTCGCCACCCGAGTTTTCCGACGACGCGTCGGCCCCGCCCGACGGATCGGCGTCGGTCGACCCGGATGCCTCCGCCTTCGGCGCGGGGGACCAGTCGAACGCGAAATTGTCGAGCTCGCTCGCGACCAACACGGCGGGCATCAGGCAGAGGATCATCGGCCAGGCGCGCCATTCGACGCCGGTCATGCCGATGCGCGCGGCCTGGGGCTCGGCGATCCGTCGCGCCGCGAGGGTCGCCACGCCGCCGATGCCGATGGCGGTGCCGAGACCCTGCGCCGCGAGCATACCGAGGTCGATGAAGAAGACCCCGATGAGTCCGCCGGCCAGGCTCGCGCCGACCGTCAGCAGGAGGGCGCTTCGCACATCGGGAAACGGCGGCTGGCCTTGCGGCGGCCGAGGCTGATTCATGCGTCTCTCCAGGGGCGGGGGTCGTGGTCTTCGCGGGTGGCGTGCTCCGCGAGCGCGCGGCCGGTGTGGGAACGCGCGCAGCGTGCGATCTCCGCGGGCGTGCCGACGGCCACGATTTCGCCGCCTGCGGCGCCCCCTTCGGGACCGAGGTCGATCACGTGGTCGGCGCTCCGGACGACGTCGAGCTGGTGCTCGATCACGACGACGGTATTGCCGCGTTCGACGAGGCGTCGCAGCAGTCCGAGCAGGATTTCGATGTCGACGAAATGGAGTCCCGTCGTGGGCTCGTCGAGCAGGTAGAGCGTGCGGCCCGTCGATCGCCGCGCGAGCTCCTTGGCGAGCTTCATGCGCTGCGCTTCGCCGCCGGAGAGCGTCGGCGCCGGCTGGCCGAGGCGGACATAACCGAGGCCGACGTCGAGCAGCGCCTGCAGCGGGCGCGCGACGACCGGAACGGCCTCGAACAGGGCCACCGCCTCTTCGACCGTCAGCTCGAGCACGTCGGCGATCGAGCGCCCGCGGTAGCGGATCGCGAGCGTATCCCGATCGTAACGGCGGCCGTCGCAGACTTCGCAGGGAACGAAGAGGTCGGGCAGGAATTGCATCTCGACGCGGATCGAGCCGTCGCCCTCGCAGGCTTCGCAGCGCCCGCCCTTCACGTTGAAGGAGAAATGGCCGGGGCCGAGTCCGCGCATGCGGGACTCGGGAAGTCCGGCAAACAGCGCGCGGATCGCGGTGAAGGCATCGCTGAAGGTGGCGGGATTGCTGCGTGGGCTACGGCCGATCGGCGACTGATCGACGTCGACGAGCTTGTCGATCGATTCGAGACCGTGGATGGCGCGGTAGGGGCCGGGCGTGGTGAGCGCCCCGTAGAGCCGGGCGGCGAGGATGCGTTGGAGCGTGTCGTTGATCAGGCTCGATTTGCCGCTGCCGGAGACGCCGGTGACGACCGTGAAGACGCCGAGCGGGAGCTCGAGGTCGACGTTCTTCAGGTTGTGGGCGGTGCAGCCTTCGAGGCGGATCGAGCCGTTCGCGAGCGCGGCGGGACGCGTCGCCGTCTCGATCCGGCGCCGCCCCGACAGATAGGCGCCGGTCGGCGAGTCGGGGTGGCGGGCGAGCTCGTCGGGCGTGCCCTCGGCGACGATCTGGCCGCCGTGCATGCCGGCCCCCGGGCCGAGGTCGATCACGTAGTCGGCAGCGCGGATCGTCGCCTCGTCGTGCTCGACGACGACGAGGCTATTGCCCTGATCGCGCAGCGCCATCAGGCTCGCGAGCAGGCGATCGTTGTCGCGGGCGTGAAGCCCGATCGACGGCTCGTCGAGGATGTAGAGCACCCCGATCAATCGCGCGCCGATCTGCGTCGCGAGCCGGATGCGCTGGGCCTCGCCGCCGGAGAGCGTCGCCGCCGGTCGATCGAGGCTCAGATAGCCGAGGCCGACGTCTTCGAGAAAGCAGAGCCGTTCGCGGACGTCCTTGAGAATGCGTTCGGCGATCTTTGCGCGCAGGTCGCGCAGCTCGAGCACAGCGAAGAAAGCAGCGAGCTCGCTGATCGGGAGGGATGCGAGCTCCGGGAGCGAGCGGCCACCGATGCGAACGCTGCGCGCTTCGACGCGGAGCCGCGAGCCCGCGCAGTCCGGACACGGACGCTCGCCCTGGAAGCGCGCAACGGAAGCATCGGCGCGGCCCCCGGCGGCCTCGAGACGTCGGGCGAGATCGCCGAGCACACCGTCGAAGGGCCGCACGACCTTCTCGAGCGAGAGCTCGAAGCTCGGATCGCCCTCGAGGAGCTTTCGGCGCGCATCCTCGGAGAGCTCTCGCCAGGGCGTGTCGAGGGCGATGCCGAGCTGGGCCGACACATTCTCGAGCAGCTTGCGGTAGTAGCCGCGGGCCTCCTTCAGGTCGAAGGCGGCGATGGCGCCCTCGGCGAGGGAGAGCGTCTCGTCGGGCACGACCCGCCGGGGATCGAAGAAGAACTGCTGTCCGAGTCCGCTGCAGGCGGTGCACGCGCCGAAAGGGTTGTTGAAGGAGAAGAGCCGCGGGGAGAGCTCGGGAAACGAGATGTCGCAGGTCGGACAAGCGCCGGAGCGCGAGAGCCACCAGGTCTTCGTCCGCGACGCAGGGGCCGAATCGGCGGAGACATCGTCGGCGACATCGATCAGCGCGAGGTCGTCCGCCAGTCGCAACGCCGTCGCCAGCGATTCCGCGAGCCGCGCGCGCACGCCCGGCTTGACGGCGATCCGGTCGACCACGAGCTCGATGTCGTGGCGTGCGCCGCGGGCGAGCGTGATGTCCTCGGCCAGATCGCATACGACCCCGTCGATGCGGGCCCGGGCGAAGCCGTCGCGGCGGAACTGCAGGAGCTCCTTCTTGTACTGGCCTTTGCGCCCGCGGACGACGGGGGCGAGGACCTGGATCTTCGTCCCCTCCGGCAGCGCGAGCACGCGGTCGACCATCTCCCCGAGACCCTGCTGCGAGATCGCGGCGCCGCATTGCCAGCAGTGCGCGGTGCCGGCCCGGGCGAAGAGGAGACGTAGATGGTCGGCGATCTCCGTGATCGTACCGACCGTGCTGCGAGGGCTCTTGCCGACGCCTTTCTGCTCGATCGCGACGGCGGGGGATAGGCCTTCGATGGACTCGACGTCCGGGCGCGCCAGCTGATCGAGGAACTGGCGGGCATAGCTCGAGAGGCTCTCGACATAACGCCGCTGGCCCTCGGCGTAGAGCGTGTCGAAGGCGAGGCTCGACTTGCCCGAGCCGGAGGGGCCGGTCACGACGACGAGCTTGTTGCGGGGGATCGTGACGTCGACGGACTTGAGATTGTGGGTGCGCGCCCCGTGGATCGTGATTTCGTCGGGATCGCCCCGGGCAGCGAGAGCGGCGATCGTCTCGAAGTCCCGCGCGAGTCGGTCTTCGCCAGCGCTCCTGCCCTGCCCGCCGCGGACGCTCGGGCTCTCGACCTCAACCACCGAACGAGCCCTTGCGCTCGATATGGGTCTGCTTGCGCAGCACGTCGATCCACTTGACGTACTCGATCTCGGTCTTCTGTTGGAAGAGCAGATTGCGAAGCTGGGGTTGGGCCTCTTCGAAGCTGACCGGCTTGAACGGGCGCCGATCTACGAGCTGGAGGAGATTGCAGCCGAAGGACATCTCGATCGGGGGCGTCAGGCCACCGGGCTGGAGGTTCGTGATCGCGTCCTCCATCCACGAGGCGAGCTCGGAATCATGGATCCAGCCTAGGTCGCCCTCGCGCTCGGGATTCATCTCGGTCACCTGGCGCGCAACGACCTGGAACTCGGACGCGCCGGAGACGATCTCCGCCCGGGCTTCCGAGATGCGGGCGCAGGCCACCTCGTTCGAGATCTCGCTGGGGCCTCCAGTGCGCACGACGATGTGGCGCAGGTAGACCTCCTCGCCGCCGGACGGTTGCTTGGAGAACCTCTCGTCGTACAGCTTCTGCAGCTCTTCCTGGCTGACCTCGACCCGAGAGCGCACCATCGAGTTCACGACCTTGCTGCGCTCGATCTCGCCGGCGATCTTCTTGCGGTATTCGTCGACCGTGAGTCCGTGGCTTTGAATGCTCTTGTAGAGCTCCTCCGTGCTGAGGCCGTTGTCCTCGGCGATCGCGGCGACCGCGGAGTCGACCTCCTCGCGCTCGGCGGCGAGCTCGAGCCGCTCGACGACGGATGAGAGGAGCTTTCCCTCGATCAGTCGCTCGAGGGCCTCGTTGCGGACCTTCTGGATCTCCTCCGGCGGTGCACCCGCCTCGCGCATCCGATCCTCGACGGGCTTCGCGATCTCCATCACTTCGGAGACGAGGACGATGTCGTTGCCGACCTGGGCGGCAATGCCCTCGACGAGGGTCTCGGCGGCGGGGGCGGTCGACGCAGCGGCGAGGGCCACGAGCGCGGTCGCTGCTGCGCGAGCGAACACGCCCGTGACGACGCCATCCCGGATTCCTCGGTAGCCGATGGGGAGCCAATTAGAGCCGGTCGCCGTCGTCGGCCTCATCGCGAAGGAATCCTCCGGAGCGCATCGCGAGCGTGTCGTCGCGGCCCCCGGCCCAGTCTAGCCTCGCGCGAGCGCCCCGGGACCCGCGGATCGACGGGTAGCCGATCCCGCCGCCGGGCCCATCCGCTGGGACACCACGGGCTCCTGTCCCGATCCTTCGGCCGCAGGCCAGAGCGATGGATCGACGAGGGCGGCCGGAGCCGTCGGCAGACGGTCGATCAGCGACGAGAGCAGCGCGCCGTCGACGGCCTCGTCTTCCCAGTCGCGCAGCAGCTGGGCTAGCTGGCTCGCCGTCTCACAGCCCAGGATGGGATGGACGCCGGGCAGCTCGCGCACGAACGCGAGATAGAGGGTTCTCGGCTTCACACCGAGCTCGGCCGCGAACCGCTCGATCGTGCCGATCGCCGTCGCGAGCTCGGCGAGCGGTCGCGGAAGTCGCGCAGAGCCCAGATGGGCCAGGCCCTGGAGGTAGACGCTGCGGACGTAGACCGTGCGGCCCGCATCGCGCGCACGCGGGAAGAATCCCTGGCGCTGGAGCCGCAGGTCGAGGAGCGAGGTGGCGACCTGGAGGATCTCGACGTCGGGATCCTCGAGGGCGGCCCAGGCTTCCTCGGGATTCGCGGCCGAGACGCCGAGCTGTCCGATGCGACCGGCCTCGCGCTCGGCGAGCAGGACGCGCCAGAGCTTGCCGCCGAAGGCGTGGCGGTGGGCGAAGCGGTGGAGCAGGAGGACGGGGATCGAATCGACGCCCAACGCCTCGCGGCTGCGGGCGAGGCTCGCCTCGACGCGGGCGAGATTTTCGGAGAGCTCGAGGTCGGCTGCGTCGACGTCGGGGGCGAGCTTCGTGATCACGCGCCAGTCGGCGTGCAGGGCGAGGGCGTGACCGACCCGGAGCTCGCTCTCGCCGTAGGCGCGGGCCGTGTCGATCGAGCGGATGCCGGCCTCGCGGGCGAGGGTCAGCATCGCCGCGAGCTCGTCGCCGTCGGGCGGTCCGGTCCGATTCGCGATTCCGTACGGCATGCCCCATTGCGCGCTGCCGAGTGTCAGTCGGCGCGGGTCGCGGCTGCGCATGCCCTGCCAGGAAGAAAGCGTCATCTCTACCACGTGGTCCATCCTCCATCGACCACGAGATCGTGTCCCGTGATGAAGCTCGAGAGCGGCGAAAGCAGGAAAGCGACGGGGCCGGCGAGCTCGCTCGATTCGCCGATCCGGCCGAGCGGGACGCGGCGGGCGAGCTCGGCGACGAAGCCCGCCTCGCGTTGCACGATGGGCGACGGAAAAGGCCCGGGGCTGACGCAATTGACACGGATCCCGTCCGGCGCGTAGTGGCAGGCCGCATAACGGGTGAACTCGATCACGCCGGCCTTGGCGGCGCCGTAGGCGGGCGGGTTGTGGAATTGCGGGTGGTTTCGATAGGTCTCGGGATTCGGAGAGACGAGGCCGTACATCGAGGCGACGTTGACGATCGCGCCGCCCTGCGCTTTCGCGATCATGCGCCCGGCCACGGCCTCGGTCGCGAGGATCAGATCCGAGAGCGTGCTCTCGACCGTCTCCTCGACGGCGGACCGCTCGAGCGAGCGCAAGAGCGAGCGACGGCCGCCAACGGCGTTGTTGACCCAGGCGTGGACGCGGCCCGCCTCCTTCTCGATCCGGTCGAGGACGCGGGCGAGATCGGCGTCGACGTGTTGGTCCGCGGACTCGGCGAGGATCGTCCCGGTCAGGTCCGCGGCCAGGGCCACGGTCTCTTCGAGGGGCTCGCGCCGTCGGCCGAAGACGACGACCGTCGCGCCCAGGGAGGCGAGGCCCAGGGCGATCGCGCGGCCGAGGTGGCTACCGCCGCCGCTGACGCCGATGCCCCAACCGGCCATCGCATCGCGGGCGAGAAATCGGGCGTTCATCCTTCCTCCAGCTTCTTCTGCACGATGTGCTCGTTCATCGCAGCGATCTCGGGAACGCCGTCGAGCAGCCGCACCATCGCGGGGTAGTCGATCGTCGCCGCCGCGCTTCCGAAGAGCCGGAAGGCACTCCGCGCCATCGCGAGGTCTTCGTAGGTGTCGACCGTCCAGCGCCAGGCCGAGCGCTCGGGCCAGGCGTCGGGGAAGGCGACCGAATGGATCCGGCCGTTCAGCGAGAGCCAGCTCGTCACGTGGGCGCGGTGGTGGGATTCGTTCGGGGGGATCGCGGCGCTCGCGCGACGCAGGGCAGCGGTCCGGACCAGCTCGACGCCGTAGCCGATCGGTCGGCCCGCGGCCGGCCGCAGGATCTCGATGGCGCTCGCCTCTTTCGTCTTGGCGTCGATGAGGGCGTCGCGGGCGCTGACGAGGGCATCGACCAGGGGAGCGTCGACGAAGGGATTGTCGGCGGTGACCCGGACGAGCCAGTCGCCGCCGGTCTCGTCGGCGACCGCGAGGAAGCGGGACAGGACGTCGGTCGCGTGGCCGCGGTAGACGCGCAGACCGAGCTCGAAGCCCCAGGCCTCGGTCACGTCGTCGGCCGCATCGCTCGTCGTGGCGAGCCACCATTCGTCGACCCGGGACCGGGCGATTCGGGTCGCGAGGAGCGCCAGGAGCGGCCGGCCACAGAGGGGCGACAGGATCTTCCCGGGGAGCCGCTCCGAGCGCATGCGGGCCTGGATGATGCCGACGGTCTTCGCCATGAGTCGCGGCCTCCGCCGCACGAATCTCCGCCGGCGATCCGCTATCGGCAGAACGTGTGCATCGACTTCGCAAATTCCGTCGTCTCATACGAATATGATTGATCTATCTGTAATGATTGAGCGGTCCGGAACTAAAGAATGGGTATCCGAGCCGGGTCGATCAAAGAGAACAATGTCGGCGATCGAAAATGATTGATCAATCAATTAGTCTCAGGCCATGGCACGGCCCCGACTCGAGGATGCCCGCTCCCGATTGCTCGTCGCAGGCCTCGGCCTGTTCGCGACCCTGGGCTGCGAGCGGGTCAACAGCAATGCCATCGCCCGGGCCGCCGGTCTCGGGATCGGGACCTTCTATCTCCACTTTGCGAACAAGTACGCGGTCCTTCGAGAGCTTCAGCTGCGAACCCTGGCGGGCCTCCGGGATGCCCGCGCGGCGACCCGGGATCCGGCGGACCCCATCCGCGCCAGCGTCAAAGCCGTTGTCGCGTTCGCCCGCGAGCACGCCGCGGCCTACCGCGTCTGCCTCGGCCGTGAGCGCGCCGCCGCGGCCCACCACGGTCCCGTCCTCTCCGAATCGAGCCGTCCGATCGCCGAGGCGCTGCGTGCTCTGCAGGCGACCTCCGAGATCGACCCGGGCCTCGACGCCGAGCTCGCGGCGCGGGCCTATCTCTCGATGGAGGCGGGGCTGCTGCTGTGGTGGCTCGAAGATCCGAAGCGGGCGGAGGTCGACGCGCTCATCGACACATTGGTTCGCATGCATCCGGCGCGGACCGGACGTCGACCCGTACCGCCCGGGCGCTGAAGCCGATCAGCCGTGCTGTTGCTGGCGGTCGCGGTCCAGCGCCTGGAAACGATCGGCCACGGAGAGCAGCGCCGGCCCGAGCAGGACCTCGGAGACGAACGCCGTCGCGATCGTCAGGGTCACGAGCAGCCCGAAATTGACGAGGTTCCACATCGACGAGAGCGTGAAGCCGAGGAATCCCACCGACAGGATGATCGAGGTCACCAGCATCGCGCGACCCGTCGTCGCGAGGGTGTCGACGATCGCGGTTTCGAGGGCGACTCCCTGGCGGTGGAGCGTCCGGATGTGGTGCATCGAATGGATCGTGTCGTCGTCGCAGACGCCGAGGGCGATCGCCCCGATCATCAACGTGAACGAGTCGAGGGGCAGACCGAAGAACCCCATTACGCCGAGCGTCAGCAGGATCGGGAAGACGTTGGGAATCATCGCGATCAGTCCCCAACGCGCGCTCCCCAGCAGGAGCATCATCATGCTCCCGATCCCGATGAACGAGAAGACGTAGGAGTTCGCCATGCTGGATACGACCGCCGCGATCGAGCGGACGAGCACCGCGTAGACACCGGTCACCGCCGGCGCGCCGAATTCGCCGAGCGCCGAGCGCGCGTCGGTCTCGGCGAGCTCGAAGAAGCGCCGGTAATGGACCGAGTCCCGCCATGGCATCCGCACCGCCATCCGCAGCGTGCGGTAGTCGCCGTCGACGACGTCCTCGAGGTCGTCGCTGCCGGCGCTCTCGAACAGAAGCAGCTCCTGGGCGATCGCCTCGTGGTCGTCGGGCACGACGTAGGCCTCGGGTCGATCCTCGTTCAGCGCCCGGTGCACCTCCTTCAGGATGTCCGCGAGCGATACGGTCTGCCCGGCGAGATAGCCGTCGCGGGGCTGTGTCTCGAGATCCTGGCCCAGCGCCGATAGTCGCTTCAGGACCTCCGGATCCCGGCCGTCCTCGCCTACCGATCGCTCGAGCACGACCTCGAAGGAGACCGAGCCGCCGAGCACCGCATCGATCCGCCGCGTCCCTTCCTTGATCGGCGTGCCGTCGGGAAACCAGGTCATCGGGTCGTGGGAGAGCCGGAGCCGGAGCGCGCCGACGAGGGCGACGGCCGCCAACAGACAGGCGATGATCAGGATCGGAATCGGCCGCCGCACGGCCCCCCTTCCCAGCTCCGCCATCCAGCGATCCGTTCCCGTCGAGCGATCCGCCGCGTCGCTCGCGCGCGCCTCGCCCATCGGGACGAGGACCGTGATCGCGGGCAGGAAGGTCAAGCTCAACAGCAACGCGATCATGACGCCGATGGGTCCGAAGATCCCGATCCCTGCGACCGGCGCGATGTCCGACGTCGCGAAGGAGGCGAGGCCGACGGCGGTCGTCAGGCTCGTCAGCACGATCGGAAAGCCAGAATGTCCGAGGGCATGGATCAGGGCCTCGCTCTCGCCGTCCCCGGCGTGGCGGCGCTGATAGAAGATCGCGAGCACGTGGACCGAGTCGCCGACGCATGCCGCAAGCAGCAGCGAAGGCAGGACCTGGGTCGGGATGCTCATCGGAACGTCGAGCCAGCCCATCAGGCCGAAGGTCGCCGCGACCGTGAGGCCGACGACCGCGAGCGGCGCGAGGGCGGCGACGATCCGCTTGAACATCAGGAACAGCAGGATCCCGATCGAGCACAGCGCGAGGCCGAGAAAGCGCGGCATGTCCTGCGCCATCACCTGGCCGAGGACCTGCAGCAGGATCGGTGTCCCGGCGGAGTGCAGCACGAAATCGGGACCCTGGAGCTCGGCGATCACCTCCTCGACGGCAGCGACGACCTCGGCCGTCTCCTCGCCCGAGAGGAGCACGGGCTCCTGCCCTCCAGCGACGTCGGCAGCGACGTTCACTTCGGTCCCACCGACCCCGCCCGACTCGTCGAAGCCCCCGAGCTCATCGAGCGAGGAATCCGGGGTGGAGTAGAGCTGGAGCTCGAGGGTCAGGGCCGTGGCGGAGCCGTCGGCCGACAGCAGCGTGCCCGGGAACAAGGGGTTGTCGAAGGCCCGCTCGCGCAGACGGGCCAGGGCGGCCGCATCCTCGGGCCAGGGATCGAGGAAATCTTCGACGATGAGCGTATCGCCTTCGCCGCGCGTATCGCGGGCATTGACGAGGCTCGTGACCTCTTCGAGATGGGGGACACGCTCTTCGAGGGTCTGGTGGAGAGTGCGGAGCTTCTCGAGAAATTTCTGCTCGAAGACACCATCGGGCGTCGCCGAAGCGCCCGGCTCGGCCGAGATCACGATCCGCTCGTCCCGGCCGAAGGTCGCCGCGAACTCTTCGTAGGCGAGCAGGACCGGATCGTCCTTCTTCAGGAACGACTCGAAGGTCACGTCCATCCGCAGCCGGGCCAGACCCGCGATGCAGAAAAGCATCGCCGCCAGCACGGTCAGCAGAACGGCATGCGGATGGGCCACGACGAATCGTGCCCAGTCCCGGAACACGGGCTCGGCTCGCTCCCCCCAAGACCTACCCATGGCGCGCACGTTAGCCCGCTCCGCGCAAAGGAAACGTTCTGCGCGTCCCGATTCCGTCGACCCCCGGTCGATCCCGAGTCGGGGGGCGACGACTCGGGGGCCGATACGCCCGGGCGCGTTTTCTCATTCGCCCGACAGCTTTCGCAGGAGTGATCGGGCGGCGGCGAATAACGCCGCCGGTCCGCCTTCCGGGCCGGGGGCGGGGGTCACGAGGCGCTGCTCCGGGGTGACCCGGATGCCGGAGCGGGCCTGAGACAGGAGGCGAACGAGCCGGTCGGGATCGATCTGGCTCTTCGGCGCGACCTGCAGGACGAGCTCGCCGCGGGAGACCTCGACGCGCACGATGCCGAGGCGTCGCGCCCCGATCTTCAGCCGGATGACCTCCACGAGATTCTCGGCCTCCGCCGGCAGCCGCCCGTAGCGATCCATCAGCTCGTCGCGGATCTGCGCGACCTCGTTCTCGTCCCGGGCGCTCGAGAGGCGCTTGTACAGGACGAGTCGCTGCGAGACGTCGGCGACGTAATCGTCGGGGAGTCGTCCGACCACCGGGAGCTTGATCTCGGGATCGATCCAGTCCTCGTGAGCCTGGCCGCGCAGCTCGTCGATCGTCTGCTCGAGCATCTCCATGTAGGTCTCGTAGCCGACGGAGCGCAGGTTGCCCGACTGCTCGGACCCGAGCAGATCGCCGGCGCCGCGGATCTCGAGGTCGAGGTTCGCGAGCCGGAATCCGGCGCCGAGCTCGGAGAGATCCTGGATCGCCTCGAGACGCTTCTGGGCGTCGGCCGAGAGCGAGCCGACCTGGGTCGGCACGAGCAGGTACGCGTAGGCGCGGCGCGGGCTGCGGCCGACGCGGCCCCGCAGCTGGTAGAGCTGGGCGAGCCCGAGGGCGTCGGCGCGGTGGACGAGGATCGTGTTGACGTTGGGCATGTCGATGCCGCTCTCGATGATCGTCGTGCAGAGCAGCACGTCCGCTTCGTGGCGCAGGAAGGCGTGGATGCGGTCCTCGAGCTGGTGCTCCTTCATCTGGCCATGGGCCACCATGATGCGCGCCTCGGGCACCGCGCGGGACAGGCTCTCCTGCATCGCATCGATCGAGCGAACACGGTTGTGGAGGAAGAAGACCTGACCGCCGCGGCGCATCTCGCGCAGGATCGCCTCGCGGATGAGGCTCTCCTCGAAGCGGCAGACCTGGGTCCGGATCGCGAGGCGGTCGACGGGGGGCGTCTCGATGACGGAGAGGTCGCGGATGCCGGTGAAGGCCATCTGAAGCGTGCGCGGGATCGGCGTCGCGGTCAGGGTCAGGACGTCGACGGTCTTCTTCAGCTTCTTGATCCGCTCCTTGTGGGCGACGCCGAAGCGCTGCTCTTCATCCACGACGAGCAGGCCGAGATCCTTGAATGCGATGTTCTTCTGCAGGATCCGGTGGGTCGCGATGACGACGTCGACCTGACCCGTCGCGAGCCCTTCGAGGGTCGCCTTCGATTCCTTGGGCGAGCAGAAGCGCGACAGCATGTCGACGCGGATCGGATACGGCGCGAAGCGCTTCTGGAAGTTCTCGAAATGTTGCTGGCATAACACGGTCGTCGGGGTCAGAACGACGACTTGCTTGCCGTCCTGGGCCGCACGGAAGGCGGCGCGGATCGCGACCTCGGTCTTGCCGTAGCCGACGTCGCCGCAGACGAGGCGGTCCATCGGCTTAGGCTCGTGCATGTCGGCGAGCACGTCGTCGATCGCCGCCATCTGGTCGGGGGTCTCTTCGTAGGCGAAGGCCGCCTCGAACTCCTCGAGGGCCGCGTCGCGCTGCGAGAAGCCGAAGCCCGGCGCGAGCTCGCGTGCGGCATGGAGCGACAGCAGCTCGCCCGCCATGTCGCGCAGCGAGGCCTTGACCTTGCCCTTCGTCTTCTGCCAGGTCTCGCCCCCGAGCTTGTCGATCCGCGGTTGGACGCCGTCCGCTGCGCCGTAGCGTTGGATGCTCGCGAGGCGATCGACGGGGAGGAATAGCTTGTCGCCGCCGAGGTACTCGATCGCGAGCAGCTCGCTCTTGACGCCGCCGGCCGCGAGCTCTTTCAGCCCGCGGTAGATCCCGATGCCGTGGTCGACGTGCACGAGGAAATCACCGGGGGCGAGCTGGGCGATGCCGTCGAGCTTCTGACCATCGCGCCAGCCCGCCCGCGAGCGGCGGCGTTCGCGGACTCCGAAGATCTCCTCGTCGCAGACGACTGCGAGGGCCTGGTCCGCCCAGACGAAGCCCTCGCCGCCGATGTCGACGACGCGCAGCTCGAGGCGCCCCGGTAGCGACCAGTGCCAGACCGGGCGCGGGTCCGTCGCGACCTGGGCTTCGAGCTGGTATTCGGAGAGCAGATGCTTCAAGCGCTCGGCGCTCGAGAGCGAGCTGCAGGCGACGACGACGCGCCAACGTACCGCGAGCCAGCTGCGGCAGCGCTCGACCAGGGGAGCCAACGCACGCTCGTGGCTGCGGGTCGCGACGAGGGCGCGGCGGAGCTCCTCGAGCGTCTCGGTCTTCGCCGGGTGACGGCCGGGCTCCGAGGCCGATTCGACGACGTCGAGCCGTTCGAGGCGAACCGCCTGGCGCGCGGCCAGCCCGCTCGCGACCTCGGCCGGCGAGAGCAGCAGGCTCTCGATCGGCACCGTGATCCGCTCGCCCTTCGCCGCCACGAGATTTGTCTCGATTTCCTCGAAGAGCCGCCCGAGGCGGGCCGCCGCGAGCTCGGGCTCTTCGACGAGCACGAGGGTGTTGCTCGGGAGATAGTCGAAGATCGACTCGAGCTCGGGCTGGATCAGCGGGGCGAGGGATTCGGCGCCGGGCGGGACCGCGCCGCGCAAAAGCGAATCGATCAGCGCATCGACCTGCGCTGCGGGGATCGACTCCTCGGCCGCCCGCGCGCGGATCGCCGCCGAGCACGCGACGATGCCGTCGCGATCGAATAACAGCTCCCGCGGCGGAGGCAGCAGCGCCAGCGCGGATTTCGCCTGCGAGCGCTGGCTCGCGGGGTCGAAGCTCCGGATCGAATCGACCTGATCGCCCCAGAGCTCGATGCGCAGCGGCTTGTCGAGATGCGGCGGGAAGACGTCGACGATGTCGCCGCGCACGGCCACCTCGCCGGCCTCCTCGACCAACGCCATCCGCTGATAGCCGATCGCGACGAGCTTGCCGACGAGCACGTCGCGGTCGAGGGATTCGCCGATCGCGATCCGGACCGTCGCCGCGCGCAGCCGGCTGCGCGCCGGAACCCGCAGCGAGAGCGCCGACGCCGGCGCGACGACGATCGGCGCCCGCTCGTTGGACTCGGAGGCGTCGGCCGCGCGCGCGCCCGGCCGGGCTGCGTTGCCGGCCCGGTCGAGGCGGTGGAGGACCTCCATGCGTTGCGCGACGACGAAGGGCTGGGGCGAGAATCGATCGAAGGGGAGCGTGTCGTGGCGCGGGAGCTGCCGGATCCGCGATTCGTCGGGACGTTCGCCGAGCAGTCCCTGCAGCGCCTCGGCCGCGGCGTCGGCGGCGCGGGAATCGGCGGTGATGTAGAGGACGGGGCCGTCGCCGTGGGCGCGGATCAGATGGCTCGCGGCGACCCGTTGTGAGGCGCCGCGCAGGCCGGTGATGCGGCGCAGCGGGCTTCGCTCGCGGGCTTCGCGCAGCGCACGGTCGAAGGGGGTGTCCCCACGGCGCGGGGTCCGGCGCGACCGGCTCTCGCCGCCCTCGCTCCTCGCTCCTGTTTCGCCGTCTCCCTCGCTCAAACCCGGGACTCCCGCGTGCCGCATGAAAACGGCGAAAGCCCGGATCCCCGGCTGGCGGGGGGATCCGAGCGGCCCGCAGTGTAGAAGCCCGAACGCGCGGGGCACAGCGGCGAGGCAACGCTTTGCGTCAACGCCTCGAGAGGACCGTCTCGATCAAGGCGAGGGTCGCGACCGCGACCTGGTCCGGGCTGTGCTGGGCCAGGTAGGTCGCGCGCGCACCGGCTCCGAGGCGCGCGGCCAGCGCCGGGTCGTGCTCCAGCCGCTCGAGGGCCCGGGCGAAGGAGGTCACGGGCGCCGCGAGCTCCCCGATCAGGCTGTCCCGCCCATCTTCGATCCCCCACTCGTCAGCGTGAAAGGCAATCACCGGCACCCCCGCCGCGAGGCTGTTCGCGAGCTTGATCGGAAAGCCTCCGACCGTTCGCCGCGGGACGAGGTTCGCCCGCGCGGCAGCGACGAGAGCCTGCCCCTCGCCGGTCGAGCGAAGCTGGCAGACGCGGAGATCGCAGCCCCCCGCCGCGGCAATCCTCGCCGCGAGCCCGCTCGCCCGATCGTCGTGGGTCGCGATCACCAGGGGTAGCCGTCTCTCACACGCCCCCCCGCTCCCCTGACGAGCGCTCTCCTGCGACCCCCGCGCGCGCGCGATTCGTTCGAGCAGAGGCAGGTCCTGGTACGGATCGAGGTTGCCCGCGTAGAGGAAGAAGCCGCCGGGCACGAGACCGTGGGCGCGCGCGACTTTTTCGGAATCGGGGCGGTCGGGGTCGAGCTGTGGGTCTGCGATCGGGGGCGCGATGCGTCGACCAGGCCGTTCGTTGACGCGGCTCATGACGCGGTTCGAGGCCTGCGTCAACGCAATCCAGCCGTCGCACCATCGGGCGACCCGATGATCGATGCCGCGCCCGACCGAGGCGAGGAAGCCCTGCGATCGTAAGCGCTCGAAGTACTTCGGCAGCTCCTCTTCGAGCAGCGTATGGGCGCAGTACACGATGGGTGGACGCGGTCTCGGGAGGCTGAGGGCAAGCAGGGCCGCTTCGGCGTGGTGCGCGAGGATCACGTCGAACTGCGCCGCGCCGCGCGGACGGGTGGAGCGAGACGCCTCGTTGGGGGCGTCCTGGAACGCGGCCGCGGCCGAAGGCTGAATTGACGCACCGACGGGCGCGTCGGATGACGCGCGGATTGACGCAAGTCCAGACGCTCGGATCGACCCCTGATCGGCTGCCTTCGGCGCGCCGCCCGGCTCGGCGGCCGTCGCTCCAGGCTCGAGCCCGCTCGCACGGAGCTTCTTCCACAGCGCGAGGGCGAGAGCGAGATCCGCGAGGGGCTTGCCGGAATGGGGACCGGAGCGTCGGGAACCGGGGGCTGCCCAGCCGGGCAGCCCCGTATGCGGGAACCCGGCGAGCGCGCGCCGGCGATCGGCGTCGGCGGACGCCGGGACTTCGACTCGGCCGTCGGCGTTCCGGGGCGTCTTGCCCGGACCGTAGGTCTGCAGGTGGATCTCGGCGCCGGCGGCGCGTAGGGCGATGGCCTGCTCCTGGAAATAGACCTGGGAGCCCTGGTCGTGGGGATAGGCGAAGGCGCCGACGAGCAGCAGCCGCATCGCCGCTGCTAGCGCCCGAGTCCGATTTCCGCACCGGTCCGGGATCGGAGCCGGGACGGAAGTCGGGCTGCCTGGCGGTGGATCGGGCGAGGGTTCGGGTGGGAGTTCGGGTGGATTGTCGGACGAGGATGGCCAGGAGTCTGCGGCCGATGAAGTGCCGCGTGGAGCTGGGCGAGCTCGAAGAGGGCGCGGGCGATCACCCGGGGCCGGGCGCCGGTCTGTCGACCGCGGCGGCGGCGCCGATGGGTGACCGGGACCTGCTGGATGCGAAAGCCCGCCGCGCGCGCGCGGACCAGGATCTCGGTGTTGACGAAGGCGCCGACGGATTGGATCGGGATCGCCTCGAGCACGGAGCGGTGGAAGACCTTGAAGGCGCAGTCGATGTCGCGCACGCGCAAGTCGAAGAGCCCGCGCACCAGCGCTCCCCAGACGGCGGCGATCACACGCCGTAGCCACGGGTCGCGACGCGGGGCGCGATAGCCCGCCACGATCTCGAATTCGTCGGCGTGGGCCAGCAGGCGGCGGATCTCCGTCAGATCGAATTGAAGATCCGCGTCGCTGAAGAAGACGAACTCGCCCCGGGCCGTCTTGAGTCCCGCGCGCAGGGCCGCGCCGTAGCCGAGATTCTCGGCGTGATGGACGGCGCGGATCCGCTCGTCGCGGCGACACCAGGCGTCGAGCAGCTCGCGGCTCGCGTCGGCGGAGCCGTCGTCGACGATCACGATCTCGAAGTCGACCCCGAGCTGGCCCCCGATCTCGATCGCGCTCGCGAGCAGTGACGGCAGGTTCGCGGCCTCGTTCCAGGCGGGGAAGACGAGCGAGAGGGCGGGGCGATTCATTCGAGATATCCCAGTGCCCGGAGCCGCTCGGCCACCATGGCTTCCTCTTCCTCGCCGTAGGCCAGCGTCTCGCGTGCCGGCGCGTTCTCCGGCGCGGTTGCGTCGGCGGCCCAGGCTAGACCCATCACCCGGGCGAGCCAAGGGGCGACCGCGGCGAGTCGGGCGGGGGGCTCGAGGCTGCCGAGCTCGGGACCACAAGCGATGAAGATGCCTTCGCCGCGGTGGGTGCCGTTCATGCCGCGTCCGCGTCCGCCCTGGTACTCGTCCGCGCCGAGCACCCGGACGCTCGGGATACCGTCGCCGTCTCGTCCGCCCTCGGACCAGGGCGTGGGGACTAGGGAGAGGCCGTGGCCCCCGTCGAGGGCGAGCTCGAGGACGATGTCGGGCGCGCGGGAGACGAAGGGGCCCGAGTAGACCTCCTCTCGGCGACGGGCGCGCGCAACGACGGGCGCACCCGACGGCAGCTTCCAGGTCTCGAGGGCGGTGATCACGCGATCCCGAACCGAGTCGTACTCGTCCGGCGCGACCGAACCCTCCGCTTCGCGGCCCGCGAGATTGATCCAGATGCCGGGCTGGGTATTCGCCTCCTCGCTGAAGGCGAGGGTCCGGCTCCAGTCGAAGCCGCTGAAGCGAATGCGGCTCTCGAGCAGCGCCGCGGCGCCCCGCGCGCGGCGGAACACGAGCTGCGCGACCCGCGGTGGGAGCCAGGCGAGGGCCGCGTCGCGCAGGGCGCGGGCGAGCTGGTCGCGGGCGCCGCGCGCGCCGAACAAGCGGGATTCGCCCGCGCGCCGGTAGAGCAGACCCGCATGCGCGAGGAAGCGATTGAGATGGACGACCTTGTCGGAGGCGCTTCCCATGCCGTGGTCCGACACGACGACGCAATGCGCTTCGTCGCCGACCGCCTCGCGCAATGCGCCGCAGGCCGCGTCGAGGCGGCGGTAGACTTTCGCGAGGGCGTCTTTGCGCGCCGTCGAGAGGCTCGGGTCGTGGCGGGGGGAGCGGGGATCGTGGTCGCGCCAGTAGTGGTGGCCCGCCGTGTCGCTCTCGGAGAAGACGACGACCGTCAGGTCGGGCAGGGCGCCGGCTGCGGCGGCCCGGAGCTCGGCCAGGGCGGCGAGGGCGAAGTCGCGCTTGCGCTCGATCCGACCTAACAAAGTCGTCACCGCGCGCTCGTGGAAATCGTCGGCCCTCGCCGACTCGTCGAGCTCCGGACGCATCCAGGGGCCGGCCTTCGCCGCGATCCGGCGGTAGAGCTCGGGGTCGGAGGCGCTCTTCGGGTCGGTGCCGCTCGCGACGGGGGCCTCGAAGCCACAGACGAGGAGCCCTGCGACGGGCTCGGGCGGATGGGTCGCGGGCATGCCCAACACGAGGACCCGGCCCCCGGCGCGGCTCACGCGCTCGAAGAGACTCGGCGCCGGTCGATCCGTCGCGTTCACGAATCGCAGTCGATACGCGCCCGGGACCTTCTGTGTGAAGTCGAAGATGCCGTGCTCGCCCGGGGAGAGACCGGTCATGAAGGAGGACCAGGCGGGGAACGTGACCGGCGGCGCCGTGCTGGATAGCGGCGCTGCACGACCTTCTTTCATCCAGGCCGCGAGATGCGGAAGCTCGCCCGCCGCGGCGAGCGGCCGGATCACGTCGAAGCTCGCGCCGTCGAGGGCGAGCACGAGGACCGGCCGCGAAGGGCGCGCGGGCCGTGCATCGCCGACCGCTAGTTCGGGAGTCTCAGGGCGGCACGGACGCACTAGTCGTCGAGATGCCGCACGATCGCGTCGGTCAGGCTCTTCGTCGTCGCCTTGCCGCCGAGATCCCCGGTGTGATTCGCGGGATCCGCGAGCGCCGTCGCGACCGCGTTCTCGATCCGGGCCGCCGCGTCGCGTTCGCCGAGATGGCCGACGAGCTGGGCCGCCGAACGGATCACGGCCGTCGGATTCGCCTTGTTCTTGCCCGCGAGATCCGGAGCGCTGCCGTGGACCGCTTCGAAGACGGCACACTCGAGACCGATGTTGCTCCCGGGCACGATGCCGAGGCCGCCGACGAGGCCCGCGCCGAGATCGGAGAGGATGTCGCCGTAGAGATTGTCCATGACGAGCACGTCGAACTGCTCGGGCTTCGTCACGAGCTGCATCGCGCAATTGTCGATGATCATCTCCTTCATCGCGATCTCGGGATAGTCGCGGGCGACGCGCCGTACGCACTCGAGAAAGAGTCCGTCGGTCAGCTTCATGATGTTCGCCTTGTGAATCGCGGTCACGGTATTGCGGCGCTGATTGCGCGCCAGCTCGAACGCATAACGCGCGATGCGCAGGCTCGCGTGCTCGGTCACGACCTTCAAGCTCTCGACGACGCCGGGGGCGACGCGGTGCTCGAGGCCCGAGTAGAGGCCCTCGGTATTCTCGCGGACGATCACGAAGTCGACGTTCGTGAAGCGCGTCGGCAGCCCCGCCATGGTCTTGATCGGACGCACGCAGGCGTAGAGGTCGAGGGCCTGGCGCATGAGGACGTTCGCGCTCTTGAAGCCGCCGCCGATCGGCGTCCCGATCGGGCCCTTCAGCGCGGTTCGGGTCTTCCGGATCGAGTTGAGGGCCTCGTCCGGGAGCGGCGTTCCGTGCTTCAGGAAGACGTCGGCGCCCGCCTCGACGCGCTCCCACTCGATCCGGATCCCGGCCGCGTCGACGACCCGGACGGCGGCCTCGACGACTTCGGGGCCGATTCCGTCGCCGGGGATCAGGGTGGCTCGGTACTGCATGGCGGGTTCTCCTCGGTTCGGACTTCTGGGGTATCGAAAGCGGGTGTCAGGGGCTCTCTGGACGTATTCGGCCGGTGGCCGGGATGACCCAACCCCGAAGCGGGGTTTGAGCTCTCCGGGACGAGACACCCCTCCCGGGCTGGGACCCCGCGCGACCCGAGCCCGGCTGGAAAAAAGCCCGGCTTCATGCCGGCGGACCTGCCGGACCGTGCTAGCCTGCCGCGTTCCCGAGATCCGGACCTGCCTGACCGGCCCCCGGATTTCTGGAAATCGAGATGCCTGCCCGGACCCTCTCCATCAAGAGGCCGGGCTCAACATAGATCGCCCCTCGCGCGCCGTTCCTCCCCGTTCGGGTCCCGGACCCGGAACATCGAGGGTCACCCGCCTCCGAGTCAAGGCCCTCCCCACAATGGGAGGCCCGCGACACAGGATGCAGGTCGACGAGTCGGCGGCGGCGCCCTCCGCGCAAGCGAAGGGGGCGCAGGGAACGGCGCGAGCCGTTCCCGATCGAGAGTGCATCGACCGCGATGAACCGGAAGCGATGGACGCTTCCCGTTCCAATCCGGACGAGGAGATTCCCGTGGCCATCGAATTGCTCTGCAAGAAGCTCGGCATGACCCAACTCTTCACCGAGGACGGCTCCGCCGTCCCGGTCACCGTCCTCGAGGCGGGCCCGAACGTCGTCGTCCAGAAGAAGACCGACGAGACCGACGGCTACTTCGCCGTCCAGCTCGCCTTCGGCGAGCGCCGCGAAGTCCTCTTCACGAAGGCCATGAAGGCGCATTACGCGAAGCACGGCGCCGGCGCTCCGCGCCGCTATCTGTCCGAGAGCCGCTTGACCGCCGAAGAGGCCGCGGGCCTCGAGCCCGGCAGCGAGCTCAAGGTCGACCTCTTCGAAGCGGGCCAGCGCATCGACGCGATCGGCACCAGCAAGGGCCGCGGCTTCACTGGCGTCGTCAAGCGCCACGGAATGTCGATCAAGAAGCGCACCCACGGCACCCACGAGTTCTTCCGCCACGGCGGCTCGATCGGCGCCGGCTCGAACCCGGGCCGCGTCATCAAGGGCCTGCGCATGGCCGGCCAGCACGGCAACGCCCGCGTCACCACGATGAACCTCGAGGTCATGAAGGTGGACGCAGAGCGCAACCTGATCTTCGTGCGGGGCGCGGTGCCGGGGCATCCGAACGCCCTCGTGAAGATCCGGAAGTCCGTCAAGGGCTAGTCGCTGCGGGAGCGGATGACCGCTCGCAGCGGCCCCGTACGTTCAGGCCGTCTCGTTGGGTGCGGGTGCGGGTGCCGCGGCCGCCAGGCCCTCCGGCAGCGTGCCGACGTGCAGCTCCATCTGCGGGAACGCGATGTCGACGCGGTGCTCGCGGAGCAGCCGGGCGATCTCCCGATGGAGCTCGCTCTGGACCTGCAGGCGGTCGTTGAGGGTTCCGACGAACACGCGCAGCTCGAAGTCGAGGGAGCTCGCGCCGAAGGCGACGAACCAGCTGCGCGGCTCGGGCTCGCGCAGGACCAGCGGATTGGCCGTCGCCGCCTGGTTCAGCAGCTGGTGGACGAGGTCGGGATCCGAGCCGTAGACGACCCCGACCTTGATCGTGATGCGGGTCGTCGTATCGGAGAGGGTCCAGTTCAACAGCTGGCCGGTGATGAAGCTCTTGTTCGGGACGAAGATCTCGCGGTTGTCGTAGTCGAGGATCGTCGTGGCGCGCGTGCGGATGCGCGTGACGCGGCCGGTCAGCTCGCCGACCGAGATGACGTCGCCGACCCGGAAGGGCCGCTCGAAGAGCAGGATCAGCCCCGAGACGAAGTTCGCGAAGATCTCCTGCAGCCCGAATCCCAGGCCGACCGTCAGCGCGGCCGCCATCCACTGCAGCTGCGACCAGCGCATCCCGAGCAGATCGAGTCCGACGAGCGTCCCGGCGATGACGATCGCATAACGCAGGAGGCTCGTGGTCGCATAGCGCGATGCGGCGTCGATGCTCGTTTGCGAGAGCAGACCGAGCTCGATCAGCCCCGGTAGATTGCGAGAGCTCACGACCGTGAGCGCGAGGGCGACGAGCCCGAACAGCGCGGACATCAAGCTGACCGGTTGCGCGACGGGCATGCCGTCGGCGCCGATCCCGTCGAAGGTCCAGAGCACGATCTCGTCGAGCCGCGTGATCGCGGGCAGCACGCCGGACCAGACCCAGACGAGCGCGACGGTGAGCAATCCGATTCGCAGGATGCGGAGCACGCTCCGTGTCTGGGCGTTGACCCGCTCGAGGGAGACGTCGGCCTCGACGGTCCCCTGGCTCCCTTCGTCGCTCGTCGGCGTCGCGGCAGCGCGTCGCTCCTCGACGCGACGAAGCGCGAGCTTGCGCTCGCCGACGAGGAACCAGCGGCCGAGCAGGCCCATCCCGAGACTGACCGCGATGATCGCGCTGATCGTCGCGAGCCACGCCTGCAGCAGCAGGCCCGCGGAATAGACGTAGCCCGCTAGGGCCAACACGGCGACGACGAAGAACGCGACCGGCAGCGTCAGGCGCAGCAGCCTGCGCCGCGTCGACGGTTCGGTCTCGACACCGCGGGTGACCCAGATCTGGCCGACGTCGAGCAAGCGCCAGGACGTCCACGCCAGCGCACCGCATGCCACCACGATGGCCGTGCGCGCCTGGATGTCGTTGGGCAGGTCGAGATTGCGGATGAATGCGAGTGCGCTGATGAAGGCCATCGGCATCACGATCGCGGCGGCGCGGGGCAGCGCGCGGCGCAGCGCGACGCGACGCGCGCGCATCCAGCGGAAATGGGCGTGGCCGAGACCTTGCTCGATCGCGGTCCAACGCAGCAACTGGACCGCGAATAGCGGCATGACGAGGGCGAGACAGGTGCGGCCGAGGGAGTCGCTATAGCGGCCCGGGGTGCCCGCGGTCTGGAGCAGGTTTCCGAGCAGCGCGAGCGCCGCGGGACCCGGGAGCGCCGCGATCAGGGTCCAGAGGAACACGTCGAGCGTGACGCCGATGTGGTCCGCGCCGATCTGTCGCGTGATCTCCACGTGCTCGAGGATCTGCGCCGGCGCGCGCCGGCGCAGATCGATCGATACGAGCAGGAGGAGCAGGGCGCCGCTCCAGAGAAAGGGACGGGCGAGGATCTCGTCGCGGGCGAGCTCGAAGGTCGTCGTCCAGCGTGCCGGCTTCACGAGGTCGGCGAGCCCTTCGGGCACACGCTCGAACCAGCTCGAGTCGATCGGCGCATGGCTCGGGGTCCAGAGCAGGTATCGATCGAGCAGCTGGCGCAGGGCTTGGGTCGACTCGATCTGCTCCTGCAGGCTGGCCTCGCTCCGATCCAGCGTCTTGATCCGGCGCTGCAGGATCGGCTCGAGCAGCGTCAGGAGCTCGACGCGCTCCCGCAGCAGGGATTCGAGAGCCACGCCGGCGCGAGCGATCGTGCCGTCGTCGTCGGCCTCTGCCTGGCTCGACTCGAGCATCGCAGCCGCGGCCGCCGGGATGTCCGAAAGCTCGCGCTGCGAATCGCCCAGCGTCACCCACCGCAGCCGCAGCTCCGCGAGCTCGCCGCGTAGATCGTCGAGGCGACGTCGTAGTCGAGCCGTCGGCTCGAGACTGCGCCGCTCGCTCCACAGCCAACGTCCGACCGACTCGCTTGCCCCGCCGAGCTCGAGGCGGGTGCGGCTGTCCGACAGCGACGTGGCGACGCGATCGCGTGCGGGCTCGAGCTCCGAGAGCGTTTCGCGATCGGCGGCGAGGCGATCCGTCTGCGTGAGCAGCTCGTCGCCGAGCACGCGATTGTCGTGGGCGACCGAGGTCGCGAGGCTCGGCTTGCCGGTGAGGGAGGCTTCGCGTGTCGCGAGGTCGGCGACGCGGAGCTCGAGCTCCTCGCGTGCGAGCTCGGCGATCCGGTTCTGGAGCCATTCGATCCGGCGCAGATTCGACCGCTGCCGCGATCCCATCTCGGCGAGCGCATGCTCGCGCAGACGTTGACGCTCGACGCTCGTCTCCTGCTCGGCGCGGCGGAGCGCCAGCTCGGCCTCGACTCGTTGAAGCTCACTAGCCTGGCGCAATCGGCGGGCGTCGGTGACGAGGGCTGGCTCGTTCTCGTTCGGCTGGAGCGGGGTCGACAACACGTCGAGCCGCCGGCGCAGGGCGGCGATCTCGGGCGCGGTCTCCGCCGGCCGGGCGAGGATCTCCGAGAGCTCGGCCTCGACCTCGTCGATCTCGCCTGCCAGCTCGGATGCGAGACTGCGCTGGCTCTCGAGCAGGCCCTCCAACATTTCGGCGTTCGCGTCGGGCCGGATCCGGGCGATCCATTCCTGAAGGGCCGACGTTCCATCGTCTGCGAGGGGCGCGGCGGGAGAAGGCCCGGAAGAGTCGAGAGTCGCGGCCTCGGCCTCGAGGGCCGCGACTTGGCTGCGTGTGGCCTCGGCCACCCGTTCGTCCTGGGCCGCCGCGTCGAGCTGGGCCAGCGCGGCCTTGCTCTGGGCTTCGGAAAGCTCGCTCGTCTGCAGCGCGACTCGAAGCACTTCGATTTCGGCCTGCGCATCGACCCGGCTGGGGGAGCTCGCGCCCGCCGCGGCCTGGGCCGGGGACGGGAGGGCGCACAAAACGAGGGCGAAGGAAAGGTGAGCGAGCATCAGGAATGAGGAGAGGAGTGCGGCGGGCGAGAGGAGTCGTTTGCTTCGCATCGGAGCCACCCTAGTCGCGCAGGCAGCCGCGCGCAATCGCGGGATGCGCTGGAATCGGACCGCGATCGGAGCGACTTTTTTGTTAGGCAATTCGCAACGGATCGTGGGCCGCCACGGGAGCCCGGCCGAACCCGGTGGGACTAACGCGGAGCCGGCCAGACCGCCCGCCTCACGGCCTCGAGCTTCGCCTTCCCCGCCGTCACGACGTCCGCACCCATGCGCGCGAACTCGAGCTGGGTGTCGGTGATGGGGGCGTCGTCGCGGCCGCTGACACGCGCCGTCACGACGGGGGCCGAGAGGCGCTCGAGGCTCATCCGAATCTCCTGCTCGCAGCGCACGAAGCTCGCACCCTTCGCCCGACAGCGCTCGGCGATGCGCGGCTTGAGGGCGCCGTAGAGAGCCGCGGCGGCGGCCGGGTCGAGGGTGCGAATGCTGCTCTCGAGCTCGCGGGCCGTCGTCCAGGGACCGACGGGCCAGGTCGTCGGCGGGGCGACCCCGATCCGCGCGCGCGGCTCTTCGTGGGCGACGGTGCGGGCGCTATCGATTCCGCTGTCGATCCATTCGTCGGGAACCATCGTCGACGCGAGCTGCGGGTCGAGCAACGCGAGGTTGACGATCTGGGGGAGGGCAGGCGCGATCTGACTGAACGCCTCGTCTGCCGTGATCGAAAGCGAGGTCGCCTGCTCGGCCGCTCGAGCGGGGTCGTCCGCGCCGAGCGTCAGCGGCGCGGCCAGCGCGGTCGATAGAAGGAGGAGCCCGCGTCGCAGTCGGCCGTGTCGGGACACTGCGCCGCGGGACCGGTCGTGGTTGCGAGGCGCAAAAGCTTCGAGGTTCATATCGGTCTGGTTCTCCTGGCTGCGGCGGATCCGGTCGAGCTCGGGGTGGGAAGTCTACGCCGGAATCGACCGGTCCGGGGCGAAGCCGGCGGTGCCCGATCGCTCCTGCTCCATGCACGACACCCGTTCCCGGTCCCGGGTTCCGCTCCGCCGACTGCTACCCGCCGCCGCGCCCTTCTGGCATGCTGCGCGCCGGAGGTTCCCCGCATGTCCTCGTCCCTCGTCCGATCCCCTTCGCTCCGGTCGCACGCGCCGCGCCGATTCATGGCGATCGCGGCGAGCGTGCTCGCCGTGGCGGTCCTCGTCGCCTGCGGGAATCTCGGCCGGGGCTTTGGTTACGAGCGCGACGGCTCGAAGTCCAAGACGGTCTTCGAGATCGCGATGATCCCCGACACCCAGAACTACGTCGACTACAGCCACCAGCGCGCGGAGGGCTTCGTGTTCGACGCGAGCCATCTCCTGATCGAGCAGATGCGCTGGATCGCCTCGAGGAGCGTGCCGAAGGGCGGCAAGATCGCCTTCGTCGCCGCCGTCGGCGACGTCTGGCAACACCAATCGCTTCCGATCGACAAGGAGCACGCCGACCGCGGCATGGGCAAGGTCGCGAATCCGCTCTTCGCGGGTCATTTCGACCCGACTCCGAAGACCCAGGCGGTCGAGATCCCGAAGGCGATCGAGGCCTACCAGATCCTCTCCGACGCCGAGATGCCCTTCGGCGTCGCCCCGGGCAACCACGACTACGACGCGATGTGGACGTCGGATCAGTTCCCGCCCAACGCGACGAAGCCGCGCAAGGAGCTCACCTGGTCCGTCGAGGACATCGGCATGCTCCACGTCGGCGGCCTCGACAATTTCCGCTCGGCCTTCGGCGACGACAAGCCTTTCTTCAAGGACAAGCCCTGGTACGTCGCGAGCTTCCGCGGCGGTGCGAACAGTGCACAGGTCTTCACCGCCGGCGGCTACGAGTTCCTCCACTTCGCGATCGAGATGCAGGCGGGCGACGAAGTGATCGCGTGGGTCGAGTCGGTGATGGAGAAGTATCCCGGCCGTCCGACGATCGTGAGCACCCACGACTACCTCGATCCCCGCGGCGAGCGTCGCCCGAATCCGATCATCGATCTCGACCGGGCCGATCCCGACGCGCACAACAGTGCGGACGAGCTCTTCGCGAAGCTGATCGCGAAGAACGACCAGATCTTCCTCGTCCTCTGCGGCCACCACCACGGCCAGAGCTTCCGCGTCGACGCGAACGAAGGCGGCCACGAGGTCTACCAGATGCTCGCCGACTACCAGGACCGTGGTCAGGCCGGGCTCGACTCGGGTCAGCCGATCGATCCCTTCCTGCGTGGACCGACGGGGATCGGCGACGGCTGGTTCCGGATACTGCGCTTCGAGACCGGCGGCCTCGCGCCCCGGATCGAGGTGCGGACCTACTCGACCCATTATCGCGAGCTCTCGAGCGAGCTCGAACATTATGCGGACTGGTACCGGGCCAAGGAGCAGCCGAAGATGACCGACGCCGAGTTTCTGGCGGCCGAGGAGTTCACGGTCCCGCTCGTCGATTTCCGTGATCGCTTCGGCCCGCCGAAGCCCTGAACGCGACCGCGATGGCCCGCTACGAACGCAAGGACCGGCTGCACCAGCGCGCGAAGGACGAGGGCCTGCGCTCGCGCGCGGCGTACAAGCTCGACGAGCTGCAGAAGGCATGGAAGCTGCTGCGGTCGGGTCAGCGTGTCTTCGATCTCGGCTGCTGGCCCGGCGGCTGGCTCGAGGTGGCCGCGAGGCTCGTCGGACCGAGCGGACGCATCGTCGGGGTCGACCTCGCGGCGGTCGATCCGCCGATTCCGGCGACGCAGGTCGTGTCCCTCGTCGGGGATCTCGAGGACCCGAAGCTCGCCGAGAGGCTTCGAGAAGCGCTCGGCGCCGAGCGTGCCGACGTCGTCCTCTCGGATGCGGCGCCGAAGCTCACGGGAGTCCGCGAGCGCGACCGGGCGAACGAGGAGCGGTTGCTCGAGGCGGTCGAGGCGCTGCTGCCGCAGCTCTTGACGAAGGGCGGGGCCTTCGTGGTCAAGATCCTCGAGGGGCCCGAGGCGCAGATCGTCGACAAGCGGATCCGGGCGTCGTTCGAGCAGGCGAAGACCGTGAAGCTCGACGCGACCCGCAAGGGCTCGACCGAGCGCTATCTCGTCGCCCGCGGCTATCGCGGCGGCGTTTCCTGATCGACTAGACTCGGCGCCGCTCGCGCGTCGGGCGAAGCCGGACCGCGCGCTGGGCGACCCGCGCCGGGCGGGCGCCGAACTCGTCCCCGAAGCTCGGGCCTGCAGTCCGTAACGCGTGATAGGAAAGCCTCATGTCCATGAACTCCCCCCGCCCGTTCAACATCCTCGGCCTGCAACAGATCGCCGTCGGCGGCCTCGACAAGCAGAAGCTGCGCGCCTTCTGGGTCGACCTGCTCGGTCTTCGCTACGGCCATAGCTACAAGAGCGAGAAGGAGAACGTCGACGAGGACATCTGCGAGACCGGCGTCGGCGCGTTCACCGTCGAGGTCGACCTGATGCAGCCCCTCGACGCCGACAAGAAGCCGAAGGTCCACGACCCGGCGCTGAACCACATCGGCCTCTGGGTCGACGATCTCGCCGCCGCGGTCGCATGGCTCGAGAAGAAGGGCGTCCGCTTCACGCCCGGCGGCATCCGCAAAGGCGCCGCCGGCCACGACGTCTGCTTCATCCATCCCAAGGGCAACGACGAGTTCCCGATCGGATCGGAGGGCGTGCTCGTCGAGCTGGTGCAGGCGCCGGCTGAGGTTCGGGAGGCCTTCGAGACGATCGCGAAGGCCGAGGCCGGGCCGCGTTAGGCCGCACGCCGCCCTTGCCCGCTATGCGCTCTCGTCCGTCGCCAGCTCCGTCGTCTTCGCTCCCCGCCGCGCCTTCGGCACGGCTGGCCCGAGCAGCACTGCGAGCCATTGGGTCTGGGGCTGGTTGTCGAGCGTGATCCGCAGGATGACCGTCAGCGGAACCGCCAGCACCATGCCCACCGGCCCCAGCACGAAGCCCCAGAAGACGAGCGACGTCACGACGACCAGCGGCGAGAGCCCGACACCTTGACCCAGCACCTGAGGCTCGATGAAGTTCCCGATCGTCATGTTGACTGCGAGGTAGAGGATCGTGACCGCGATGGCCAGCTCGGGCCCGCCGTCGACGAGGGCCAGCGCGATCGTCGGCACCGCGGCGAGGATCGAGCCCACCGCGGGCACGAAGTTCAAGAGGAACGCGACGAGTCCCCAGAGAGGCGCGAACTTCACGCCGAGGGCCATGAGCCCTAGGTAGATGAAGAGGCCCGTGAACGAGCTCGCGATCGTCTTGATCACGAGATAGCGACGGATCGCCGTCGCGACCTCAGCGACCTGGTCGTCGAGCTGTGCCGAAGCGCCGAACGCCTCCTGCACCTTGCGCGGAATGCTCGAAGCCTCGAGCAGGATGAAAAAGACCGTCAGGAAGATCAGGAAGGCGCTGTTCACAAAAGTGCCGAGGCTACCCGCCAGATTGCCGGCGATGCCCGCGGCCGTCTGGGGGTCGAAGGGATTGGCCTCCCCGGGCGAGGCGCCGAAATCGATGCCCGAAGCCGCCAGTCGCTGGATCAGTTCCTCGACCACCGTGCCGAAGCGCGCTTGGTAAGAAGGAAGCAGGCGCGTGAACTCGTTGATCGAGGTCGAGACCAGACCGCCGAATACGGCGCCGATCCCGAGCAGCCCGGAAAGAACGATCAGTAGCGCCAGGGCATTGGGCAGGCCGCGTGCGCGCAGCCAGAACAGGGCGGGCGCGCACAACAATGCGATGAAGGCCGCGACCAGGAACGGCACGATGATCGGACTCGCGGCCCGGAGTCCCGCGACGATCACGACGACGGACGCGACCGCGAGAAGCGGATTCAGGATCCGATTCGAGTGGGCAGCAGCGCGTTCGTTCGGCACGGTCGCAAGCATGCCGCTCCCAGGGTTCGACCGACAGGGGCCGCCAGGGTTCTGCGCGCGGGTTCTGCAACGGGCTGCTAGCCTGACGCGATCGGAGGCGCGCCATGGCCGATGCGGGCTGGAAGAACTTCAACCTTGCCGAGCTGATCGCCAAGAGCGAGCAGCGCGGAACTCCCTACCTCGAGTTCCTGCGTGTCCCCCAGCTCTCCTGCGGTCTCTACCGCCTCGGAACCCACGCCCGCGACACCCAGAGCGCCCACGACGAGGACGAGGTCTACTTCGTCATCAAGGGCCGGGCGCGCATGATCATCGGCGGCCAGGCGACCACGATTCAACCGGGCTCGATTCTCTACGTCCCCGCCGATGTCGATCACGAATTCGTCGACATCGAGGAAGATCTCTCGCTGCTGGTCCTCTTCGGATCGGGCGGACCCTCTGGGGCAGATGTCTAGTTTTACGTGACTTGAAGAATGCATCTGCGCTGATCGGATACGAGGCCGCGCGATCCATCGGTGCGAGCGCAGCGTGCAGCGCCGGCTGGCTTCGAGGCCGCGACTGGACCAGTTCTCCTCAGTACGCCCGCCGAAGGCGGTGCACCCGCTCTCGTCGCACGAACCGACTGAGGTACTCGCCCCGGTAGCTCCGCAGAACCCGCTCCGGCAGCTCCATCCGATTCGGGAACAGCCGA